>Ga0207698_10000179_pt1 | contig 38793 bp, 37 predicted proteins | sample KBSCornC22_FD_184298 | JGI IMG/M metagenome (GOLD analysis project Ga0207698, IMG submission 184298) | Corn rhizosphere microbial communities from Kellogg Biological Station, Michigan, USA - KBS Corn C2-2 (SPAdes) (version 2) | ecosystem: Host-associated > Plants > Roots > Rhizosphere > Soil ... | reverse complement strand
CCGCTGGAATGGGCTCGTGTTCTTCGGGCTGAAGAACCAGCGGGGAGCGTGATGGCCAAGGAGACGCTCACCATCCGCCGGAAGCTCCGCTGCGCGGTCTACACCCGCAAATCCTCCGAGGAGGGCTTGGAGCAGGAGTTCAATAGTCTGGATGCCCAGCGCGAGGCCTGCGAGGCCTATGTGCTGAGCCAGGCCGGCGAGGGGTGGGTGTGCCTGCCCGAGCTCTACGACGATGGCGGCTGGTCGGGCGGCAACATGGATCGCCCGGCCCTGAAGCGCCTGCTCGATGATATCGGCAAGGGCAGGATTGACGTGGTGGTGGTCTATAAGGTCGATCGCCTGACCCGCAGCCTTATGGACTTCGCCCGGATCGTCGAGGTGTTCGATGCGCAGAAGGTCAGCTTCGTCTCGGTCACCCAGGCGTTCAACACCACCAGCAGCATGGGCCGCCTGACCCTCAACGTGCTGCTGTCCTTCGCCCAGTTCGAGCGCGAGGTCACCGGCGAGCGGATCCGCGACAAGATCGCCCAGTCCAAGGCTCGCGGCATCTGGATGGGCGGGCATGTTCCGCTGGGCTACGACCTCGGTGACCGGGTGCTGATCCCCAGCCCGACCGAAGCCGAAACCGTCCGCCGCATCTTCCGGCGCTATCTTGAACTCAAGTCCTTGCCTGCCCTGGTCAAGGACCTCACCGCCGACGGCATCCTGACCAAGCGCCGGGAAGCACGGTCCGGCGCCGTCCATGGCGGCATTCCGTTCAACTGTTCGGGGCTGTCCCATATCCTGAAAAACCGGATCTACCGCGGCGAGATCGTTCACCGCGGCAAGGCCCATTCCGGCGAGCACGAGGCGATCGTCGACCGCGCGCTGTTCAAGGCCGTGCAGGACCAGCTTGCCGCCAACCATCATCGTCACCGCACCCGCAAGACCCGGGCAGCCGGCTGCCCGCTCACCGGCAAGATCGTCGATGGCGAGGGCCAGCCGATGCGGCCGAGTTTCAGTTACGGACGAGCAGGCCGATCCTACCGCTATTATGTCAGCGAGTGTCTGCTCCCCACGGGCAAGCCGGCCAGTGGCAGCAACCTTCAGGGCATTCGTCTGCCGGCGGTCAGGATCGAGACCATGCTCGTAACCGCCATTGGCGCGCTGCTGCCCGAACCGACCGGACCCGACACGATCCTCGCCGCTGTCACAGCCGTCACCGCCACGACGACACAGCTGCGGGTCACTCTGGATGCTGGCCCGCTGACTGGCGAGGACTTCACCGTCGATGCCCTGTTCGACCGCATCCATGACCGGATCGATCCCGATGCCCGGACAACCGAGGGCCTGATCGACTTCGCGCTGGCAATTCCGGCCGGACGTAAAGGGCGGACCGTATCAGCCGGCATCCGGCGCAAGCGGGAAAATGCCGATACTGCCGGCCTGGCGGAACTCATCCGGGTCGCCCATCGCAAGCTGGCCGAGCATGACGCCTCGCCGCTCGACATCACAACCCATGCCCGGATGCGGGCGCCGGTCGATGCCTGGAGCCGGCAGCGGGTTGGCCTCGGGCTGCTCGCGCCCGATATCCAGAAGGCCCTGCTGCAGGACACCTTGCCCGGTCAGCTGGATCCTGATGCGCTCCTCGGCATGGACCTGCCGCTCGACTGGCACGAGCAGCGCCAGCTGCTGGGCATGACGGGATGATCCTGCCGTGCGTAGCTGCGACAAAGCTGGTTCTGGACTTGGCGGCGACCCGATGGCGTGGTCACGGCATGACCGACCCTGAACTTGTCGCCACCCTCTGTATCCGGATCGGGATGATCATGGAGGACGTCTGCGGCGAGGCGGTGATGGCACGCGCTGACCGGGAGCAGGACCTGTGCGCCACGGTGGCAAGACTGGGCATGGCCAGCGAGCGGATTTCGCGGCTGGTCCAGGCTGCCGCGGCGTTGAGCGAGAGCCCCACACTGGACGACCGATGACAGCTTGGCAGGCACTCCCACAGGATTGCGGCTGCCCAGTTCGCATGCGCGGCGCAGCTAATCCGCGGTTATCCGGTAGCGCCTTTCCTCCTCGGCCTGCTCAACCGCGATCCGGCGACCGCTGAATCGAAGAGTTGAGAGGGCGGCATGGACTGTGTTGTGCTTCCAGCCCGTTACTGCCACGAGTTCACGGATGGTGGCCCCGCCGTCGCGCGCGAGCATGTTGACATTCAGCGCCTGTTTGGTTCCCGCGCGCGGCACGCCATCAGCCGCCTTCAATCTGGTGGGGCTTCCCGCTGAAGATGATAAGGTGAACCTTGACAGACATATCGGTCAAAACCGCGTCAGTCCCTCCGCATAATCCTACCGGGGGCAGCCAGTAAGTCATTTACCACGCGTTGAAGTCCGACGGGTTCATGCGAGGCGAAAGGTCGGCTTCGGCGAAAGCAGGCGTTGCCGCTGCGGCCTTGGAGCGACCGGGCTCTGGTCGTTTGCGGATTTAGGCGACGTACGCCTTTTCGATTGCGGTCCGGCTCTGCGACAGCGTTGGTTCGATTAGTCGATACATCGCGTTCTGCTCTTTCGCCACTTCACGAGCGAGATCGTCCAGCTCGATTGACAGATTGTTCAGAGCCGTCAGCTTGCTGGGAGTGTCGAAAATCCGTCTCGAACCGTCCGGCACGTACAACGTCTTCGCATAGTCGTGATGCGTCGCCAGGTAATCGAAATGTCGTTGTGTTTCCGCCAGGATGGCCAGTTCATAGAACCGCCCAGCCGCAAGGGCATTTTGATCTGCATGATACATGATTGCCGCGATATCGAAGCTGGGTAGTGCGATAGAGGTTCCCTCCTCGATTGCGTCAGCCTTCACGTTTTTCGCTAGACGAATTCCCTTCCGCAGTCCGCCGCCCGTGCCGTCGCAACGTTGCCGGACAAGCGAGATGTGGACGAATGGCAAATTGTCTAGCGTGGTGTTGTTCTTCGAATCAAGAATGGTGACCGATCGATCGGCCTCGTTCCCGCTCGTCTGGTATTGAATGTTGTCGTGCCAATGGGACGGGACTACGTCGACCGGTCGTGCCAATGAGCCACCGCTGATCTTGATCGCCTTGCTTCCCGAGGTGTCGACGTCAGCTGCGGGAAATGCTTTCCTCAGGGCGGAAGCCGATGCCCCCCGGAGGGATGACAACACACCAAGCGAAGTCCTAGCGGTAGGATTCGTATAGCCGCCCCGTCTGCTGTGTGGGCCGTCGGTGTGATATGTGAGGAAGGAGACATCCAGGTTCAGGAGATCGACGTCGCTCACGCCGCGAATGTGGACGTCGAGCGGCACCGATCCTTGCAAGCGGAAATCGATGGAATAGTCGGTACGCAAAGCCGTCAGGAGCTGCCTCCCCACCCGTTCCGCTGTTTCAAGGCTGATGCGGGTGTAGTCGGCGTCAACTGCCTCCATGGAACCAATTGCATAGCGCGTGTAGGGCTGATCCTTCGCCCGATCTTGCCAAGCTTCGTTGATCTGACTCTTGGCCAGCACGTGCGCCACTGAATCCATTGCGACGCGGTCGAGGCGATCCATTCCGCTCCGACGGACGCGAAGCTCCTTGAGGCGATTACCGATGTTGCGCGCCATTCGTCAATTCCTTCTCAGGGTCATGGTGCCGTACGTGAAGCGGCCATGGCCGTTGAAATATTCGCCGCTCGCAGTTTGGAGGTCTGGTGCGAAGTTGAGTTGGGTGAATCCCTTGTGCGCCGATAGGTCTAGACGGGTGATCGCAGGGGTATTTGAATAATTGTAGATCAGCGTCGGTCCATCATCGTCGTGGATCAACGCAGCGTTGACGCTATACGAAGTAGAGTCGGCAGTTCTCAGGATGACGCGGAGGCGATCCCAGCTTTGGTTGATTTGAACGGTTCCAGACCAAGGTGCACTTCCGCTGCCCGGTTGGTTGAGGCTTTGACCCTCGCAATGCCATGTGCCGCTCACGTCGGGCACCTTTAGCCAGGATGTGATGAGCCTCCACTTCCACGCATACTTGTCGAACAACCAATAGAGAAGCGCATAGACGGCCCCCGCTCCGACGAGTGAGAGAACCAGCGGCGGAACATTGTGGTTCCAGCCGAGTTTATTGGCCAGATCGTCGGCTGCCAGCACAACGAACGTTGCGGCACCCGACACCGCCGAGGCGATAGCGCTGATTGTTTTACCGATCGACGACCGATTGCGCCCATTGAGGAGCGCGTATTCATGCTTCACACTCACTTCAATCCCCCCTGGGAACATGCCCACGAACATCAGGTGGTGACAGAGCGGGGCCATCGCAAGGTGACGAGCTGTTTCGTCAGATCAGCTCGAACAGCAGCTTATCCAAATGGCGGTCGTTCTCTACCGTCAGGCGGAATGACTGGAGTTGTCGAGATCTGCCTTCGCGTTAAGGCTCTCTTTTATAGCTCCGAGAGTATTCCGATTTTGCGGGCACTGCTTCAACCACCTCAGCAAGCAAAACGGCAGAGACGCCGGTTTCCACGAAACCATAGATGCAGAATTCGCCACAGAGACTCTGGCGAATTCAGGCCTGTTCCGCCCAATTTTTGCGTCTCTGCAGAGACGTTTCTGTCTCACCACATCGGTCGAAATCCCGCGCAATTGCGCCAGTTTCGGCGAGCGCGCTTCCGAGCGGGCATGATCGGCAATGTGGTTGGAGGCCCGAGCCGGAATCGAACCGGCGTATACGGATTTGCAGTCCGCTGCGTCACCACTCCGCCATCGGGCCCGGAGAGAAGAGCGCGCGCTCTATCAGCGGCGGCGGCGGTGTGCAACGGGTTTCCGGACATCGCGGCGATCTGCGCGGTTCAGCCCTCTGGGCGGCCTTCGCTGGCCGCAACTGCCCGCCCGGCGCGGGCGGCCTCGCGGACATAGTTGTCGAGATGGTCGTCGCGCGGGGCCAGCGGGATCGCGGGGGCATTGCCCGCCGTTGCATTGGCCGCCGGCGCGAGAACATAGCTGCCGCCCGGCGTTGTCTCGACCATTTGCGGCAGGCCGGCTGCCGTCAGCTTGGCGCGCAGGCGGCAGATGTGGACCGCAAGGCTGTTGGTCTCAGGCCTGAAATGGAGGTTCCACACGTCGTTCAGCAGGGAATCGGACCCCACGGCCTCGCCGGGGTTCTCGGCGAGACGCCAAAGCAGGGCGAATTCGCGGGCGTGAAGGCCGATGCGCCGCCCTTCAACCCAGCCGTCGCGCAGCAGGAGGTCCAGCGTGACTGCGCCGTGAATTCTCCGCCGCGGCAGCGAATCAAGCGTTTCGGCGACGCGCTGCGTCCTGCGGGCAAGCTCCTCCAAGCCGACTGAACCAGGCAGTGCCTCGCCAAAGCCCAGCGCCAGAAGCTGCGCTCGCTCGGCCGGGTCCTCCACGCCGATCAGTGCCACCGGCGCCCTTTCACGGCGTGACGTAAGCCGCGACGACAGGGCAGGATCGGTGACGAGCAAGGGCAGCGAGGCCTGGCCTAGCGGCGAGCCCAGGTCCACGCGGTGCCAGCCCAGGCGAGACAGGTCGTAGGGACGCGGAATGTCGCCGCCACCAAGCCAGCCGAACAAATGCATCGCCACCCCGCTTGCCAAACAGCCCGGCCCCTGCCGCGACTCCCGTCCGAATCCTCGACCCTTGAGGATGGTTAACGGAGAGCAAACGTGGCTAGCAACCGGCGAAGCAAAAAACGTTTGCCGCACTTGTGCATGAGCCTGTTGGTGGTCGGTCAGGCGACCGGGGTGTTGACGCCCATTCCGGCAAGGTAACGCTTGATATTGCGCGCCGCCTGCCGCAGGCGCTGCTCATTCTCGACCATCGCGATGCGAACGAAGCCCTCGCCGTCCTCCCCGTAACCGACGCCCGGTGCCACGGCCACCTCGGCATGGGTCAACAGTTGCTTGGAGAACTCAAGGCTGCCCATGTCCTTGAGCGCAGGCGGGAGCGGCGCCCAGGCGAACATCGACGCCTTGGGGCTGGGAATGTCCCACCCGGCCCGCCCGAATGCCTCGACCATCACGTCGCGGCGCTTCTGGTAAAGGGCGCGGTTCGCCTCAACGATGTCCTGCGGCCCGTTGAGCGCTGCGCATGCGGCCGCCTGGATGGGTGTGAAGGCACCATAATCGAGATAGGACTTCACGCGCTTCAACGCCGAGATCAGGCGCGGGTTGCCCACCGCGAAGCCCACGCGCCAGCCTGCCATCGAGAAGGTCTTCGACATGGAGGTGAACTCGACGCAGACGTCCTTGGCGCCCGGCACCTCCAGGATGGAGCGGGTCGGGTTTCCGTCGTAATAGAGTTCGGAATAGGCAAGGTCCGAGAGCACCCAGACCTTGTTCTCCCGCGCCCAGGCGACGAGCCGCTCATAGAAGGCAAGGTCGACAGTTTCAGCAGTCGGGTTCGATGGATAGTTGACGATCAGGACGGACGGGCGCGGGACCGAATACTTCATCGCCCGGTCCAGCGAATCCCAGTACCGTTCGTCCGGAGTGGTCGGCACCGAACGGATTGTCGCCCCCGCGATAATGAAGCCGAAGGTGTGGATCGGATAGCTGGGATTGGGCGCCAGCACGACATCGCCCGGAGCGGTGATCGCCGTGGCGAGGCTGGCCAGCCCCTCCTTGGACCCCATGGTCATCACCACTTCGGTTTCAGGATCGAGATCCACCCCGAAGCGGCGGGCATAGTAGGCCGACTGGGCGCGACGGATGCCGGGGATGCCGGAGCTTGCGGAATAGCCATGGGCGTCCGGTTTGCGGGCAACCTCGCACAGCTTGTCGATCACGTGCTGCGGGGGGGGCAGATCGGGATTGCCCATGCCGAGGTCGATGATGTCCCTACCGGCAGCGCGTGCTGCTGCCCGCATGCCGTTGACTTCGGCAATAACGTAAGGCGGCAGGCGCTTGATGCGGTAGAACTCGTCTTCCATGACCTCTGCAATGTCCGTCTGAGCTGCGGCAGCGGCGCCGCGCCCGCGTCTGTAGGCACTAATTCGGGCAGGCGCAAATGCCCCTTGGCCCTGAAAACATCCGCTCCACCGCGCGTTGACGCTGTAAAGGTCCACGCGGCGCGGCTATGCTTCACGAACCAGCAGGAGCAATCGATGGCACGCGATCCGGAATCACCCGACGGGAATGGCGAGAATGTCTTCTCGGACATGCTGCGGATCCAGGCTGAGGCGTCACGAAAGTTGATCCAGCAGTTCGGTCCGTTGGCCACTCCGGCAGCTCTGGCGCGAGACAACACGATCCTTGCGCAGTGGGCCGACTATGCGGGCCAGATCGGCAAGCTGTGGGGCATTGGCGGGAAAGCAGCCGCTGACGGCGAGGAAGCGGGCGGAACGCAAGGCGACCGAGCGAAAGCTGGCGAGGCCCCGTCGATGCCCACCGATCCCGAGGCTTGGCGCGCGCTGGTAGATGCGTGGTACGCGGCGCTGCCCTTCCCGGATGCGGAAATGCGGCAATCGCTGCTGGAGGATTCGATCAGCCTATGGACCAGTGTCCTCGCGCAGTACGGCATGGGCGCTCAGGGTGGTGCCGAACCGGGCGGCGCGATCGAGCTGCCCCGCAAGGACGGGCGCTTCGCCGACGCGCGGTGGCGCGAACAGCCGGTTTTCGCCGTCCTGCATCAGTCCTACCTGCTGATGTCGGAACAGCTCCAGCAGGCCGTAGAGCGGGTGGAAGGGCTTGAGCCGGCCCGCAAGAGCCAGTTGCAGTTCCTGACGCGCACCCTGATCGAGGCGCTCAGTCCCGCCAATTACGCGCTGACCAATCCCGTGGTGCTCGAGCGCACGCTGGAAACCGGGGGCGAGAACCTGGCTCAGGGAATGGAGCATCTGCTTGCCGACCTGCGCAACCGGCAGCTTACCCATACGGACCGTTCCGCCTTCGAGGTGGGCAGGAACATTGCCACTACGCCTGGCAAGGTCGTTTACGAGAACGGGTTGTACCAGCTGATCCAGTACAGCCCGACCACGGAGCAGGTTCTTGCCACGCCACTCGTGATTTTCCCGGCCTGGGTCAATCGCTTCTACATCCTCGACCTCAGCCCCAAGAAGAGCTTCGTGCGCTGGGCGGTCGAGCAGGGGCTTACCGTGTTCATCGTCTCCTGGAAGTCGGCCGATGCGAGCATGGCCGAGACGACCTGGGACGATTACATCCGCGCGCAGATCCAGGCGGTCGATTTCGTCCGGGAGCGGTTGAACGTACAATCGGTCCACACGATCGGCTATTGCGTTGCCGGAACCACCCTGGCCGCAACCCTTGCAATACTGGCCCGCCGCGGGGAAAGTGCGAAGATCGCCAGCGCGACCTTCTTCACGGCCCAGGTGGACTTCGCCAACGCCGGCGATCTCAAGGCCTTCGCCGATGAGGCGCACCTCGGCATGGTCGATCATGTGGTGACCGACGGCTACCTTGATGGCCGCTACATGGCGGCAGCCTTCAACCTGCTGCGCAGTTCCGACCTGATCTGGAACTATGTCATCAAGAACTACCTGCTGGGCGAGGAATATCCAGCCTTCGACCTGCTCTACTGGAACGGGGACACGACCAACCTTCCGGCCAAGTGGCACCGCTGCTTCGTGCGTGACCTCTATTGCAACAACCTGCTTTCGACCCCCGATGCGCTCAGCGCCGACGGAACGCAGATCGACCTCGGGCGGATAGATGTGCCCTGCTACATTCAGGCCGGGCGGGAGGATCATATCGCGCCGGCCTCCAGCGTGTGGAAGCTGAAGCGCCTGATCCAGCGGCCGACCACCTTCCTGCTGGCCGGTTCCGGGCACATCGCGGGGGTGATCAACCCGCCCGCCGCAACCAAATACCAATACTGGACAAACGACGGGCCGGCCGAAACGCTCGACGAGTTCATTGCAGGCGCGAAGGAGACGCCCGGGTCGTGGTGGCCGCACTGGATCGAGTGGATTCGCGCGCTGGACGGGGCCACGGTTCCCGCAACGGGCAAGCGCAAGCCAGGCGGTAAGGGGGACCGGATCGTGGAGGACGCGCCAGGGCGCTATGTGACCGAGCGGTGACCGCCGCGATGGATTTGTTGCATCGCACAAATTCTGTTTGACTTGGCGGGCTTCGGGCGGCATTGTTGCATTGCAGCATAGGGGCAGTTGATTCGGCTCCTCGTCCAAGGACATGTCCAGATGACCAACGAAGCGGAAGCGCCTTCCGAGACCTCAGATCTGCCGGAAATGGCAGAATCGGCCATCAAGGTTGTCGAAGCAGAGGCTGCGCAAGACGTTCCTCCGGCGGTGGAGGCCTCGTCGGCCCCTGTCGCAGAAGCTGCCCCGGTCACCGCCGCAAAGGCAGCCAAGCCTAAGGTCGCTCGCCGCAAGGCGCCGGTTCCGAAGGCTCCCGAACCGGCGCGGGAAGTGAAGCCGGCTCCCGTTCGTGCGCGCCGCAAGCCGGCGGTCCGCGCGAGCGCAAAGACGAAAGTGCCCTCCACTCCCGCTCCCCGCAAGAGCGCTGCCAAGCCTGTGCGCGCTCCGATCAAGGAAAAGACCATGGCCAAGACCACCTCAACCGATTTCCTCGCCTCCATCCAGTCGGCCTTCGCCGAGATGCAGGACAAGGCCAAGACCGCCTATGACAAGAGCACTGCCGCGTTCGGCGATGCCAATGATTTTGCCAAGGGCAATGTCGAAGCCGTTGTCGAGTCCGGCAAGATCCTGGCTTCCGGCCTTCAGGAAATGGGGTCGAGCCTGCTGACCGAGGGGCGTTCGGCGTTCGACACGATGACTGCCGAGGTCAAGGAACTGGCCGCGGTCAAGAGCCCCACCGAGTTTTTCAGCCTGCAGAGCCAGCTTACCCGCAAGAACTTTGATATGGCGGTGGCTCAGGCCTCCAAAAACACCGAAGCTATGCTGAAGCTGTTCAACGACGTGGTGACCCCGATTTCGGGCCGCGTTACCCTGGCCGTTGAAAAGGTCAGCAAGGCCGCCTGAGGCTTCGCATTTGCCGGTCCGGAAGGGCCGGGGGTCCTGCTCAGGGACCAGCAACCATGACGGGCCGGGCAGCGTTTGCGCTGCCCGGCCCGGTCGTTTTCGCCTGAAACGGGCGGCCCATCTTGTAACAGCGGCCGCACTTACGATATTCTGCGCCGATGATTCCCTTGACCCACCCGAACCAGCGCCGTGCCGGCGGGCATGTGTACGAGCCGGAATCCGGTTTGACGCGCTGCGCCGCCGGCGAAGACGGCGGCGATCCGGGCAATGGCGATGGCAACGGGACAGACGCGGGCATCGGCCTTGCCACGCGGACCCGTGCGAAGCCCAAGAAGCCCAGCCAGTTCAAGGTGCTGATGCTGAACGATGATTACACCCCGATGGAATTCGTGGTGATCGTCCTCAAACGCTTCTTCCACATGGACATGGAACAGGCTACGCGGGTCATGCTCCACGTTCACCAGAAGGGTGTCGGGGTCTGCGGAATATTCCCTTACGAGATTGCCGAGACGAAGGTGAACCAGGTCATGGATTTCGCCCGCAAGAACCAGCACCCACTCCAATGCACACTCGAAAATGCATGATGCGGCGCTGATTTACCGAGGCCGTCGACCTTCTCTCGGCCTTGCCTGAAAGGCGCCCCTCGCCTAGGCACGCAGGCACCGCTTACCGGATTGGTCGAGCCGCCTTGAAATTCCTCTCCGCCATTGACCGCTACATCTTCCGGCTTGTGCTCATGCCCATGCTGGCGGTGTTCATCATCGCGGCCATGCTGCTGATGCTGGACAAGATGCTAAAGCTGTTCGACTTCGTGGCGGCGATGGGCGGGCCGGTCACAGTCGTTTTCCGCATGCTGGCCAACATGATGCCTGAATATGCGAGCCTCGCCATTCCGCTGGGGCTTCTGCTGGGCACGCTGCTGGCCTTCCGCAAGCTCGCCACGTCGAGCGAACTCGACGTGCTGCGTGCGGTGGGCATGAGTTACACCCGCCTTTTGCGCGTCCCCTACTTGATGGCACTCGGCCTTGCCGTGTTGAACTTTGTCATCGTCGGCTATCTTCAGCCGTTGTCGCGCTATTACTACGAACAGCTCAATTACCAGGTGGTAAGCGGCGCGCTGGGGGCTTCGATCAAGGTGGGAGAGTTCACCACGCTTGCCGACAAGATGGCCCTGCGGATCGAGCAGAGTCGGGACGAGGGCCGGCAATTGGTCGGCATTTTTGCTCGCGTCTCGGACGAAAAGGGCCAGATCCTGTCCATCTCTGCCCGCTCGGGCCAGTTCCTTGCGCTGCAGGACAGCCCGGACACGATCATCCTGCGCCTGACCGACGGCCAGATCGTGCAGGACGAGCCGGGGCAGAGCCCGCGCGTGCTCTCCTTCTCCCGACACGACCTGCCGATCGACCTTCCCGCGGTGGAGGCCTTTCGCCGGCGCGGCGGCAAGGAGCGCGAGTACCTGCTGCCCGAGCTGCTGCGGATAGGCTGGTCGGACCGGTCAACCCAGGCGATGCGCGATTCCTCGCAGGCCAGCCTCAACTACCGTCTCGTCGAAGTCGTGATGATGCTGATGATGCCGCTGCTCGCCGTCGCTCTTGCGGTTCCGCCCAAGCGCTCGACCTCGACCCTCGGCGTCTTCGTCTCCATCGTGATGGTCGTCGCCTACCACAAGGTCAACGAATACGGGCAGTCCGTTGCCTCACTGGGGCGGATCAACCCGGTGCTGGCGCTATGGGGGCCCTTCGGGCTGTTTTCGCTGCTGATCGGGTGGATGTACTGGCGGATCGCCTATGTTCCGGGCGGCCAGCCGATCGGTGCGCTGGAACGGTTCGCGGCCAATGCCGGCAAGTGGGTGCGGCGTTTCTTCCGCCGTCACCCCGGGGCGCGCAAGCTGGCAGGGATGGGCGATGCAGCTTGATTTCTTCCCATCGCGCACGCTGACATTCTACCTCGCCCGGCTGTTTGTCACCCGGATATTCGGCGTGCTGCTGATGCTGGTGCTGGTCCTGCAGATGTTGGACCTCCTGTCGGAGAGCGGGGACATCCTGGCCCACCCCGGCAATGGGGAGGCGCAGCTGTGGACCTATGTCTCGCTGCGCATGCCGCAACTGGTGGCGCGGTTCCTGCCCTATTCCGTGCTGCTCGCGACCATCCTGACGCTCGCGACGCTCAACCAGAACTCGGAAGTCATCGCGATGAAGGCCGCCGGCCTCTCCGCGCACCAGGTGCTCGCGCCGCTGCTCATCTCGGCGGTGGGCGTTGCGGCGATCAGCTTCGCCTTCCAAGATCGCGTGGTCACCCGCGCGACCGGCACTCTCAAGGCATGGGAGGCGAACGAGTGGGGCCCGATACCGCCAAGCGCTTCCTTCCGCAGGAACGTTTATCTGCGGGATGGACCGAACGTTCTCCTCGCCAGGACGGTGACAGGCAAGGGCGCCGGTCTTCGGATGGAGGGCGTGACCTGGTACCGGCGCGACGACCGGGCAATGGTGGTGGAGGAAGTGCACGCTCCCCAGGCCGTTTACGCGGCCCCGGGTTGGCGGCTTGACAACGTATCCCGGTTCGACGTGAAGACCGCGGGGCAAACCAGCCAGCGGGCTCTGGTCGTGGCGACGGGAGTGACGCCGCGACAGGTGGAACTCTCCAACATTGACGGCGAAGGGCAAGACATCGCCACGCTGACCCGGACGATATCGGCCCTGCGCGCGGCGGGCCGGCATACCAGCGAACTCGAGGGGCAGTGGTGGCACCGTTTCTCCGGGCCGCTTGCCGCGATTCTGATGCCGCTGCTCGGCGCGATTGCCGCCTTCGGCCTCGCGCGATCCGGTCAACTTCTGGTTCGCGCTGCAATCGGCATGGCGCTGGGCTTTGCCTATTTCGTGATCGACAACGCCGCCCTCGCAATTGGCAACTTCGGCGGCTACCCCCCGCTGGTCGCGGCCTGGGCGCCGTTCCTGCTGTTCCTGCTTATCGGCGAGACCGTGCTGATCCGCACCGAGGAATAGGCGCCCCCCATCGTCAGTTCGCGGGTGACACAGGGTGACACTCCGCCACCCTGTTCTCGGCAGGTCTATCCATGCTGGCCAATGCCTTGCGCCATGGGTGCGTGGCTGACACTCTTCAACACACTTCAGCGGACTGATGTCAAAGAGCGCTAGCAACGCAGGACCGCCGAACGGAGCACGGCAGGGAGAGGCGATGTAGGAAAGCGACAGGGCGACGCGGCCGATGCATTGTCATCGGCCCCTTTGAACTTCGGCTGGCCGGTAAACCGGCAAGCCTTCGTATCTCTCCCTGACGGGGAGTGAGCGGGGAGTGAGGTCAGGCCTCTCCGGCCTTCCAGGCGATGGTGCGCGGCTCGCGGTGGGACATGGTGCTCCGCGCAATACGCCCGATCAGCAGCCACAGGCCCGGATAGGTCGCGCCGTGGTAGGTCGCACCCTCGCCGAAACGGCCCGCAAGGCGGCGGTGGGCCTCGGGCAGCGCATGGTAGGGCAGGCTGGGCAACAGGTGGTGCGTGGCGTGGTAGCGCAGGCCGACCGGGGCCCACAGCTCGGCCCAGAACCCCGGCGGCGGGACGTTGACCGAATCGAGGTATTGGGCGGTGACCGTCATCGCCTCGCCCTCGTTCTGCCAGAGGTGCGCGACAAGGGTACGCAGCTGATTGAACACGGCCACCAGTGAGACGATGCCGAGCCCGGTCAGCAGCGGCCGCCAGCCATACCAGTGCGTGCCGACCAGCAGGGCAATGGCCCAGAGCGAGGCGCCGGCCTCCTGCCACAGGACCATGCGGCGGAACGCCCCTTCGGGCGCGCGGCGGCGGAACACGGGATTGATCGCAAGGGCGGAGGCGCGCTGCCACACCAGCCGGCGCAGCGGCGGGATGACGAGGCCCAGCGGCACCAGCACGGCAAAGCGGAACAGCAGCGCGAAGGGCAGCGCCAGCGACACGAGGATGAAGCCGGGCAGAGACCATGGCTTCATCAACGCCAGCGGCAGGTATTCGGGATCGTCCGAAGTGCCGTAGCGGGTGCGGGCGTGGTGCAGGGTGTGCACGTTCTCGTACATGAACGAGGGGGTCAGCAGCGGAATGCCGACCAGCAGGTTCCAGGCGAGGCGGAAGCCCGGCAGCGCACCGCGGTGAATGTGAGTCAGTTCGTGAATGAACAGCAGGGCGCGGTAGAGCGTCAGGACGGCGACCACGGCGCAGGCCAGGCCAAGCCATAGGGACGGCGCCAGGATTACCCCGGCTAGCGCTGCATAGCCGACCGCCGCGGAAACCAGCATGTCCGGCCAGTAGAGTCCTGGTCGAGCGTGGCTGATATCGCGCGTGAGCTCGGCCGCGGCGCGCAGCATCGCCGCATCGTCGGGGATCGAGGCGGCGAAAGCGGGCCGGGGAGGGAAGTGCAGCGGGGCGGTCATGACGCTTTGGCGTGAAGCCTTTCGGGCGGAGGGGCCAATCGACCGGCCCTGAAACCAGAGCCTTGCCCTAGACCGGCGCGGCCGTGCTTGACAAGCTGGCAGGACGGCGGACAGGGCTCATTGATCCTGGACATTGACATATGTCCGAACTGATCGGGGCGTTGGAGACGAACGTGGCATCTCAGGGCATTATAGTATCTCCCGTCACAACGGCGGCTGAACGCGGCGCCTTCGTGGACCTCGCCTACCGGCTCAATGCGAAGGACCCGAACTGGGTGCCGCCGCTGCGCATGGAGGCGATGGAGCTGGTCACCCCGGGCAAGAACCCGTTCTTCGAGCACGCCGACGTCCAGCTGTTCCTGGCCCGGCGCGGTGGCGAGCTGGTCGGCCGCATTTCTGCCCATATCGACCATCTCGCCACGGCGATGGACCCGGTCCAGGGCTTCGGGCCGGGCACCGGCAACTGGGGCCTGTTCGAGGCCGTGGACGAAGAGGTGGCCGACGCCCTGATCGGCACGGCCGAGGACTGGCTCCGAGCCAAGGGCATGACCCAGGTCCTCGCGCCGCTCTCCATGTCGATCTGGGAAGAGCCCGGCCAGCTGGTCCAGGGGCATGACCATCCGCCAACGGTGATGATGGGCCACCAGCCGGCGCATTATCAGCCCTGGTTCGAGGCGCGCGGATATGCCACGGCCAAGACGCTCTACACCTACGAGCTGGACATCACGAAGGACTTCCCCCCGCTGATCCAGCGGATCGTCCAGTCCGGCGAGAAGAACGCCAAGATCCACATCCGCAACGTGGACAAGAGCAAGTTCGCCAGCGAAGCGGCGCTGATCCTCGACATCCTTAACGATGCCTGGTCCGATAACTGGGGCTTCGTTCCCTTCACCGACACCGAGATCAAGTACGCCGGCAAGAAGTTCAAGCCGATCGTCCATGAGGACCTGATCATGGTGGCCGAATACGAAGGCGAGCCGGTGGCCTTCATGATGACGCTGCCCGACCTCAACGAGGCCCTGAAGCCGATGGGCGGCAAGCTGTTCCCGTTCAACTGGATCAAGCTGCTTGCCTGGCTGCGTAAGCCCCGGGTGCGGACCATGCGGGTGCCCCTGATGGGTGTCCGCAAGAAGCTGCAGAGCTCGCGCCTCGCCAGCCAGCTGGCCTTCATGATGATCGAGTACATCCGCCGCAACGCGGTCTCCCGCTATGGCGCGAGCCGGGGCGAGATCGGCTGGATCCTGGAGGACAACCAGGGGATGGTGGCTATTGCGGAGGCGATCGACAGCCACGTGAACAAGGTATACCGGATCTACGAGAAGCAGCTGTAGGACCGGCTCAAGCCGGCGCGCAGGCGCGGCGGACGACAGGAACGGTGAGGGGCGCAGCGGCGTTTTGCTGAGAGGCCGGCATCCGCCCGGCCGCCGAGGACACGCCATGCCCCGCTCCGCTCCCCTCCCCGAGGCAGAGGCCGATCAATCCCCCGGCCCGCTCGGCGCTGCGCTGGTGGTCGAGGACGATCCGCTGGTCGCCATGCACGCCGTCGAATCGCTCCGCACGCTCGGCGCCGGCCCGATTGCCTGCTGCGCCACCGTGGAGGAAGCGCGCGAAGCGATGGAGCAGCGGCTGCCGGCCATCGTGGTGCTGGACGTCCGGCTGGGCGAACGGCGAGACGGCTGGGTCTTTGCTGAACTGATCGGCGCGCTCGGCCCCGAACAACCACGTCTCATCTTCGCCACGGGTGCGCCGGAATCGATCCCGGCCGAGGTTGCAGCCCTCGGCACCGTGGTCAGCAAGCCTTATGGCCGCGAGGATCTGGCGCGTGCGCTCGAGCCTCACCGGAGCGGGCTGCTGACCCGGCTGAAGGGGGCCATCTCCGGCGAACAGGGCCGATTGTCCTGACCTGCCGCCCCCATCGCCCCCAGCTGCATTCCTCTCCCTGATGCTGCTCGCGGCGTGGCGAACCAAAAAAGGCCTCCGTTCGTGTGAACGGAGGCCTTTCGGGATCGTATCACCAGCCGCTTGGACGGGAGGGGGGTCTCGGCGGTGACATAGCGATAATGCGCACCCCGGAGATCGGTTCCGAGCAGATGCGATTTTTTGGCAGATTTTTTTGAGGGCCGGAATCGGCGGTATTGCGCCATTCCGGACCGCTCGCGCCAGACTCGACCGCGGGATATATCCGTGGTAGGCATGGTTCTTTCCGGAAAGCGTCTCAGAAGATTTTTTCTTCGGTTTTCCATGGGGATATATAATGAACGCCCTGCCTGTCCTTGTTGTCGAGGACAGTTTCCTCATCGCCGCCGCCCTTGAAGACGCACTGACTGAAGCCGGTCATCGTGTTCTGACCGCCGGTTCCGTGGCCGAGGCCGAGGCACACATGGCCGACACCCGCTTCCGGGCGGCCCTGCTCGATTACATGCTTCCCGACGGCGACAGCCTGATTCTGGCTCGGCGCCTCCATGCCAAGGGTTGCAAGGTGGCGCTCGTCTCCGGCGCAGACCGCGACGTGCTGCCGGAGGATCCTGCGATTGAGGCACATTTCCTCAAACCTGCCGATGGGCAGACCCTCCTCAACTGGGTTTCAGCGGTCTACGCCGGATCGGCAGCCTGCGGGACTGGATGATCGGGGCGGCCGGGCTACGGGAACTTTCGGGCGTTAAAGCCGTTGCGGCTGCGTTGGTCATGTCCCGCAGGGAAGGGGTTCAAATGCCGCTTGGCACTCATGTTGCCGCTCAATTGCCGTACCTGCGCCGCTATGCGCGTGCGCTAACCGGATCTCAGCATACGGGCGATGCTTTCGTTCGCGCTACGCTTGAGGCCGCGCTCTCCGACGAGGGGTTGCAGCGCAGCCTGAGCGGCCAGGGCCGCGTGCCGCTGTACCGGGCCTTCAACAAGGTCTGGTCAAGCGCCTATCTGGAAGCCGAGCCGGAGCGGGATGCCGAAGGGCTGGCCGGTGATCTGGAAACTGCGGCCCAGAACCGCCTCGCGGCGATCACTCCGATGAACCGGCAGGCGCTGCTGCTCACCACGCTGGAGGATTTTTCCATCGAGGAGACTGCCGAGATCATGGACCTCTCGCCCGACCAGGTCGACGGTCTGATCCAGGAGGCGATCGAGGAAATCGACCGTGAATCGACCACCAGCGTCCTCATCATCGAGGATGAGCCGCTTATCTCGATGCAACTGGAGGATCTCGTACGTTCGCTGGGTCACGATGTCTGCGGCACGGCCGCCACCCGGACCCAGGCACAGCAGGTTGTCGCCGAGCACCGGCCGGGTCTGGTGTTGGCCGACATCCAGCTGGCGGATGGCAGTTCCGGCCTCGACGCCGTGGACGACATCCTGGCGATTGAGGACGTGCCGGTAATCTTCATCACCGCCTATCCCGAGCGCCTGTTGACGGGCAGCCGGCCCGAGCCGACTTATCTGATTACCAAGCCGTTCCAGGAAACAACCGTGCGTACGGCGATCAGTCAGGCCCTGTTCTTCAATTCGAGCCGCACCGTTCCAGCCTGACGCGAGCGGGCCGGGCGCTATCCCGGACAATCACCAGAGAGGGGCCACGGGAGACCGTGGCCCCTTTGCATTCTGGCATCCGCAAGATTTGGCCACAAATGGCTCGAAAATGCGTCAGGAAGATCTGAAATATCGGCATATTCCCGCGTTGCGCTGAGCGATAACTCAAACCTCGGCGGTGCGGTTCATGAGTTTGCGGCCGAGTCTGGTGCCCCCTGCCGGAGCTGGAAGGCGACCGGCTGGCGCACGGGGACGATAAGGGTGCAGCGCACGCCAGACAGGTCGAAGCGCAGGCTGACGGGGTTTTTCAGCTCGTGCGCGACGATCTTCTCGATCAGTTCGGTGCCGAAGCCGGAGCGACGTCGCTCGGCCACCGGGGGGCCGCCACTTTCCCGCCATTCGATCCGGGCCAGCTTTTCGGTCATCATGTCCCAGCTGACCTCGACCCGCCCGCCGGGGATGGACAGGGCCCCGTACTTGGCCGCGTTCGTCGCCAGTTCGTGCACTGCCAGGCCGAGTGAGAGTGCGTCGTTGGGTGCAAGTTCCACGTGTGGGCCACGGAGCACGACCTCGCGGTCGCTTTCCTGCGCATAGGGCGATAGCTCGGCGCCGAGTACGGATTGCACCGGGGTTGTGCCCCAGTCGGATTGGGTCAGCAGATCGTGCGTTGCCGACAAGGCGCGGATGCGCCCCGTCAGGCCGGCGACGAAATCGTCGATGTTGTCGGACCGACGCCGGGTGAGTGCGACGATCGACATGACGTTGGCCAGGGTGTTCTTGACCCGGTGGTTGAGCTCGCGAGTCAGCGAGTTGCGGATCGAGGCCTGCTCTTCGAACCAGGCTAGGGCGGCGCGGTCCTCGGCGGCCTGGCGCGTGACGAGCCGGGCGACGATCAGCAGGAGCGCGGCGACCATCATGCCGAACAGCAGGGTCAGGATCGACAGGTTGGATAGCGTCGTGCCTGGCGGCGGCGATAGGGCAATGGTCATCGCCCGGCCGGCGACCTCGATCGGGCGGAGCAGCCGGTGCGACGGCGCGTTCTGCGGCCCGATCGCCGCCAGAGGTGCGCCCTCCGCCCCCGTCACGGTGCCATCGTAGAGCGCGACCCCATAGGCGTTGAGCTGCTCGGGCGCGAGGGCGGCGTGGAGGAACGACTGGGCGTGGAAAGCCCGCGCCAGCACGCCGACGACATGGCTGGGCTCGCCACCGCGAGCCGGTGCGCGCACCGCCGCGAAGATGCCGAAGCCGTCGAGCTGGCCGATATGCAGATCGGTCAGAAGCGTGATCGGCCCTGACGCGGCGGGCTGGCCGGTCCTGATCGCCTGCTCCACCGCCGCGCGGCGCGTCGGATCGCCGAAGAAATTGTAGCCGACGGCGGCGACCGAGTTCGGACCGTGAGGCTCGAGATAGGCGATCGCAAGGACGGAAGTGTCGGCAGTGCGGGGATGAACGGTGTAGTCGGTCTCTCCCTCTTTGCGCATCCGCGCCTCGAACGCGGGGACCTGCGCCACCGGCACGAGCAGCGACCAGCCAAGCGTGCCACCGCCGCGCAGCGTGTCGTCCTTCGCGACCTGGTCGGCCAGTTCGCGGAAGGCGCCGCGGGTTACCTCGCCCTCGCTGGAGAGCAGCGCCGCGCTGGCCTTCAGATAGGCGACATGGGCGCCGGCGAGGCGTTCCACCGCAGTCCTCACCGTCATCGCCATCTGGCGGTCCTGCGCATCGCTGCGCTGGATCTCGACCTGCTCGATCGCATAGACGCTGAGCGCGGTGATCGCCGAAACCATCAGGAAGATGCCCACGGGGACGGCCCGCGGGAATCGCAAATACCAGCGCTGCGATCGGACCCGGTTTGCTACCTTGCGTTCCACTCGATCCCCTGTCCGCCGCGCCCTGCCCATAACGCAGGTGCGCGCGTCGCCTCAACGGCGTTTGCCCATCCTTTTGGGGAACCACAATGCCGCCTTTTCGTTCCGGCTGTGTCGACCTGCGTGTTCGATGCAATATGGACGCGGTACAAGGGGGGTGGCAGGCGCTCTGCTGCCGGATCTGGACGAGGGACGTCACGCAAAGAAATGAACGACGAAAAGGCCAAGGGAAAGGCGAAAAGACCCATGCGAACCGCGCCGTCAACGGCGGGCAAACGCACCACGCCGGAGTGGGCCCAAGGCTTGCGACACCTTTACGACTCCGTCGTGAATGAGCCGTTGCCGGACAGCTTCGCCGATCTCATCTCCAAGCTTGACGAAAGCGGCAAATGAGCGACTCCCCGGCCCTTAAAGGGTCTGATGGCACCCCGCGAAACAACCGGCCGGAACATCAGCGCATCGCCTTCAAGCGGGAGTTGACCGGCGTGATCCCGCACCTGCGCGCCTTCGCGCGCGGCTTGTGCGGCCGACCCGACCTTGCCGACGATCTCGTGCAGGAAACTCTGCTCAAGGCTTGGGCCGCTCAGGAGCGGTTCGAGCCCGGGACGTCCATGCGCGCGTGGACCTTCGTGATCTTGCGCAACGCCTACCTGACGGACATGCGCCGCAACCGCTTCCGCGGAGAATACGATGAATCCGTTGCCGAGCGCACGCTGACCGCGCCGGCAGGGCAGGAGGCGCCGCTGCACCTGTCCGACATGCATCGGGCCCTGCTGACCCTCCCGCCCGAACGGCGCGAGGCTCTGCTGCTGGTAGGGGCGGGGGGGTTTTCCTATGAGGAAGCGGCCGAAATCTGCCAGTGCGCTGTCGGCACGATCAAGAGCCGGGTGGGCCGCGCCCGCGCTGCTCTTACCCGCATGATCGAAAACGGCGAGATGCCACGCGGCACGAGCGGCAGCGAGGATCCCGCCCATGCCTCAATCATGCGAGACCTCGACCACGTTTCGCGCGGTGGCTCGCTGAAATAACCGGCCGGTAGAGCGCGCGAACTGGCACTTGCCTTCTCCAACTGCCGCTCTTTGTCTCCATCCGTGGCATTGCGGAATTTGTCCACGCCGCCTAGTCTTCACCCATGGCGGCGTCGCAAGCATCAGAACCTGCCGAGCAGGAGTTTGCTGTAGAGCCGGTGACGACTGAGCCGGCGGTCATCGGAGCGCAGCAGCTTCGGCTGGTCTCCACTCTGGTCGTGCTGATCGGGATCGGCATCTTCCTTGCGATGCCTCTTGTACTGTCGAGCGGGGCCGTCGTTTTCCTTCCTCTGGTGACGGCGGTAATCCTGTCGATCGCGCTGTCCCCCCTGGCCGACCAGCTGATGCGCATCGGCCTGCCCAACGGGCTGGCCTCAGCTGCGGCTGTGCTGTTCTTCATCGCGCTGGTGGTGCTGGTCTCGGCCCTGATCCTCCAGCCGGCCATGGCCCTGGTCGACGACATCCCGACCATGGTGGGCCGCGCCTCGCGGCAGCTGGCCAGATTGCGCAACAGCCTCAACTGGATGAACGATCTCGGCAGCTCGTTCGCACGGATCACCGGACGGCAGGTCACGCGCGAGGTCGTCGTCGCTTCCCCATCGCTGGTCGAGCAGGTTGCGTTCGCGACCCCGAGCGTGCTCCTCGAAACGCTGCTGACCCTGCTGATGAGCTTCTTCATGATCGAAAGCCGGCTCCGGTTGCGCCAGCACCTGCTGTTTGACCGAACGAGCTTCGGCTCCAGCCTCAAGGCGGCGCGGCTGGTCCGTTCGGTGCAGGAGCGTGTCGGCACCTACATCCTGACGGTGGGCTTCATAAACCTGGGTGTTGGCGTGATCACGGCGAGCGGGGCCTGGGCGATGGGCTGGAACGCTCCGGTCATGTGGGGCGGAATCGCTGCCCTGCTCAACTTCCTGCCCTATATCGGGCCCCTGACCATGATCGGCGCCTTGTCGCTCGTCGGCCTCGCCACCTACGATACGGTGGCGATGGGGCTGGTTGCACCGCTGGCGTTCCTGTGCCTCCACGCGGTGGAATCGAACATAGTCACTCCGTCGATCCTCGGCCGACGCTTCACGGTCAATCCGGTGTTGATCCTGTTCTCTTTCAGCTACTTCACGTGGATCTGGGGGGTGCTTGGCGCCCTGCTTTCGGTCCCGATCCTCGTCACGCTGACGGCGGCGGTGGACCATCTCGGCAAGCCCAACCTTGTCGGGTTCATCTTCGGCGAACCCCTCTTCCCGACACTTCCGGTACTGGCCGCCGGCGAGGAAAGCGCCAGCGGCCTCGCTCCGGAAAAATCGGCGGATCAGGCGGCCGAGCAGGCCCCGGCATAGGTCCAGCGATCGCCGCGCGAGAGGTTCCGCGCGGCAAAGTCCCAGTTCAGCACCTCGCCCAGCACGGCCTTCAGATAGTCCGGCCGGACGTTCTTGTGGTCGAGATAGTAGGCGTGCTCCCAGAGATCTATGACGAGCAGAGGGCGCGGGCTCTGGTCGGCCAGGGTATCGGCATCGTGCGTTTCAACGACCTTGAGCGTGCCCGCTTCGTCGGCCAGCCAGACCCAGCCGGAGGCGAAGTGATCGGCGCCCTGCCGCGCCAGTTGCCCGGTCAGCGCATCGAGCGAGCCGAAGTCCCGCTCGATCCGTTCGAGCAGCGCGCCCCCGGGCGTGCCGCCATCGGGTGAAAGGCTCGCCCAGTAGAAGGCGTGGTTCCAGCTTTGCGCCGCGTTGTTGAACAGCTTGTGATCACCGCCCCGGGCTTCGCCGATGATCTGTTCGAGCGGGGCCTGGTCCCGGGGAGTGCCGGCGATGGCGGCATTGGTCTTGTCGACATAGGCCTTGTGGTGCTTGCCGTGGTGCACCTCGAGTGTCTCAGCGGAAATGGCAGGGGCGAGGGCATCCGTGCCGTAGGGCAGCGGCGTCAGGGAAATCGGCATGAATTCTCCGTTAAGGTGGCGAATGGGCCGGGGAAACGCGGGGACGCGCCGCGAGCGGTCCACGCGTGGGCAGGAACGCACGCCCGCGCTTTCGGTTCACCGAACTTCGACGGGACGACGGCGGCCCGAGGTGGCCAGAGGCAGGCCGTAAATTCCTAAACGCGCGCCGCCGGTGTTTTAAGGGCACGAACCCTAGATGACCGCGAGGTTGCCCATTGCTAAGGTGACTTCGCGCGGCGAATGGGACAGTGACGCAGGAACGGCGCAGGGTCCGAGCCGGAGCTGGGGAATGGCACGAATGGGCAAGCAGTATTTCGGCACCGACGGCATCCGCGGGCGCACCAACGCCGGGGTGATGACGGCGGCGACCGCGATGAAGGTCGGCATGGCCGCAGGTACCCGCTTCCTGCGCGGCGACCATCGCCACCGCGTGGTGATCGGCAAGGACACGCGCCTGTCTGGCTACATGCTGGAAAACGCGATGGTGGCCGGCTTTACCAGCGTCGGCATGGACGTGGTCCTGCTTGGGCCGATGCCGACTCCGGCGGTGGCCCTCCTCACCCGCGAGCTGCGGGCCGACGTGGGTGTGATGATCTCGGCCAGCCACAACCCTTACGAGGACAACGGGATCAAGCTGTTCGGGCCGGACGGGTTCAAGCTGTCCGATGCCGACGAGCTGGCGATCGAGGCCATGCTTGGCGAGGACATCGCGCTTGCCGCCTCGCCCGAGATCGGGCGGGCGCGGCGGATCGACGATGCGCGCGGGCGCTACATCCACGCGGTCAAGGGCTCGCTCCCGGAGAACGTGCGGCTCGATGGGCTCAAGATCGTGGTCGATTGCGCACACGGTGCGGCCTACCAGGTGGCGCCAAGCGCCATCTGGGAGCTGGGCGCCGAAGTGTTGACCATCGGGGTCAACCCGAACGGCAAGAACATCAACGACAAGTGCGGTTCGACCCACCTCGACCTGGTGCGCGAGACCGTGGTGGCCGGAGGGGCCGACATCGGCATTGCCCTTGATGGCGATGCGGACCGGCTGATCGTGATCGACGAGCAGGGCGCCGTGGTCGATGGGGACCAGATCATGGCCCTGCTCGGCACCGAACTGGCCGCCCGGGGCGAGCTGCGCGGCGGCGGGGTCGTGGCGACGGTCATGTCCAACCTCGGGCTGGAACGCTATCTTGGCGGCAAGGGCCTCGCGCTGGAGCGCACCGCCGTGGGGGACCGGCATGTGCTGGAGCGGATGCGCGGCGGCGGGTTCAACGTGGGCGGCGAACAGTCGGGCCACATGATCCTGCTCGACCATGCGACGACCGGGGACGGCACCGTGGCCGCCCTGCAGGTGCTGGCCGCGCTGGTCCGTTCGGGAAAGCGGGCGAGCGAGTTGCTTCACCTGTTCGATCCCGTCCCCCAGCTGCTCAGGAACGTCCGCTTCGCCGGCGGCAGGCCACTCGACAACGCGCGGGTCCGGCAGGCGATCGCCGATGCAGAAGGCCAGCTGAACGGGCGCGGCCGGCTGGTGATCCGGCCCTCGGGCACCGAACCCGTTATCCGGGTGATGGCCGAAGGAGACGATGCGGCCGAGGTCGAGGCGGTGGTGGGCGCCATTTGCGACGCCGTGGCGGAGGCGGCAGCCTGATGCTGGAGATGCGCCCTGATTGCGAGCGCTGCGGCGCCGACCTCCCGGCGCACCTCCCGGGCGCCTTCATCTGCAGCTTCGAGTGCACGTTCTGCGCCGAATGCGCCGATGGGCTGGACGAGCAATGCCCCAACTGCGGCGGCGAACTGCTGGATCGGCCGACGCGGGCCAAGAACAAGCTGGCCCAAAGCCCGGCCTCGACCGTGCGGCACTTCAAGGGGTGAAGCCGCCCCGCGTCCTCGTCATCGCCGGGTCCGATTCCTCCGGCGGCGCCGGTATCCAGGCTGACGTGAAGACAATCACCATGTTGGGCGGCTTCGCGATGACCGCGATCACCGCGATCACCGCGCAGAACACGCTTGGGGTGAGGGCGGTGGAGGTCCTTTCGCCTGAGATCGTGGTGGCGCAGATCGATGCCTGCCTGTCGGATATCGGCGCCGACGCGGTGAAGATCGGGATGCTCGGTTCCGCCGCCATCGGCCATGCGGTGGCGGACCAGTTGGAGCGGCTGAACTGCCCCATCGTCTTCGATCCGGTCATGGTGGCCACAAGTGGGGCGCTTCTGGCCGGCGCCGAAACGGTTGCCGCCTTCGAGCGGCTGATGCGGTTGAGCACGGTGACGACCCCCAACGTGGACGAATTGGCCGCACTTGGAGGAGAAGCCGGCATGGCGGCGCGCGCCGTTGCTTACCTTGCCAAGGGCGGCGACGCAGGCGGCGAGGTGGTGGAAGACAAGCTGGTCCAGCCGGGGCGGGCGCCCGTTTCCTGGAAGGCCGGCCGAATCGAGACCCGCCACACCCACGGGACCGGCTGCACACTTGCCAGCGCCATCGCCACCGGCCTTGGTGCCGGGCTGCCGCTTGAGGAGGCCGTGGCGCGTGGGCGGGGCTTCGTGCGCGCCGCCCTGCGCGCCTCGCCGGGTTTCGGTGCCGGCCACGGGCCTCTCGGCCACCAGGCGGTGCGTAGTCAGTCCAGTTCGTAGAAGCGGCGGATCACCTCCCACCCTTCCTCAGCGGTCTGGACCGGGGTGAACAGGTTCAGGTCCTCGCGGTTGATAACGCCTTCTTCGGCCAAGGCTTCGAAGTTTACCGCGCGGCTCCAGAATTCGCCGCCGAACAGCAGGACCGGGATCGGCTTCATCTTGCCGGTCTGGATCAGGCAGAGCAGTTCGAACAGCTCGTCGAAGGTGCCGAAGCCGCCCGGAAACACGGCAACGGCGCGGGCACGCAGGAGGAAGTGCATCTTCCTGAGCGCGAAGTAGTGAAACTGGAACGAGAGGTTCGGGGTGACATAGCTATTGGGCGCCTGTTCGTGCGGGAGAACGATATTGAGCCCGATCGATTCCCCACCGGCCTCCGCGGCGCCCCGGTTGGCTGCCTCCATGATCGAGGGGCCTCCGCCCGAACAGACGACGAACTGGCGCATTCCGTCCTCGACGATGGCCTGTTCCGTGGCGATGGCCGCGAGCCGGCGGGACTCCTCGTAATAACGGGACTTGGCGACCAGACGCTCGATCACCGCGTGGCGTTCCGGCGTAGTCGGCACCGCAAGGGCCGTTTCAGCGGCGTCCGGCGCGGGGATCCGGGCCGAGCCGTAGAACACCAGTGTCGAACCGATCCGCGCTTCGTCCAGCAGCATTTCGGCCTTCAGTAGCTCCAGCTGGAAGCGGACCGGGCGCAGCTCCTCGCGCAGGAGGAAATCGGTATCGCGAAAAGCGAGCCGGTACGACGGATCCTGGGTCTGCGGTGTCGTGTGCGGACGGCCCTCTGCAAAAGAGGCTTCCTGTTCGGCCTTGTAGAATTTCCGCCGCGTGAGGCCGCGGCTTCCTGTGTTTTCGTCTGACATGCGCATAGCTTGGCGCTCTCGACGCAAAGTGCAAGTCCTGCTGCGCACGGGTGGTTTACGGGCGGTGGCAGGCAAATAAAGCATGTCCCGGCGTGGCCGGACCACTCCATCCATCGGAAAAGCAAACGATCTTCATCGCAATGCAGCAGAGAACGGGGAACGGTTCGGATACCTGGAATTAACCAAGTGCGTTCGGGCGCTTCCGACAACGGTCGTCAACCCGCCTGGGGTGAAAAGGGCGGCTCACACATGGAGTAGCCACTATGCCGACACGGGGATTGAAGCTTGTACCTGTCGCCGCAGCCTTGATCGCGACCGGGGCGACAGCCCACGCAGACACGCGTTCTTCCAACGCCCTTCCCCGGAATCCCACTCCGCTGGAGAACCAGGCGAGGGGCAACCCGCAAGGGCCCAAGAACGGCTTTCCCGACAACCACGGGCTCGAACGCGCCCGCGAGGTCGCCAACGAGCACGCGCGGTTCCAGCGCCACGACAGCGAGGGGTGATTCGCCGCCGAGGCATCCCGGATCCGCTTCCCACGCCCCTTTCCTGCGCATCGCCATGCCGCAGCGCAAAAAAATTTTTCGCGCCGCGGCATGACGACGCGCCGCTTAACATCTTGCACTTAAAAGATATTATCCAATGCCGGGCGGCAGTGTGGTGTTGGGCCGGCGGCGATTCCGGGAATTGTCGTTGGGGTCACCTATTGGAATTTCCTCAAGTAATGATACGTAAATTCTGTCGATCTCATGATCGTTTTCGGGATTAACGGGGGGTTTTCATGCTTGGCCGCAAAGTTGCCGTCGCCATCGCGGCGGTGTCCGTTCTTTTTGTTTCCGCTGCGGCGCACGCGACGCACTCATCGGATGCCATCCCGTCGGTTTTGTCGCCCGGCAAGGGCGGCAATGGCAACGGTACGGGCCATGGCAACAACCCGGGCGGCAATGGGGACAGCGGCCAGGGCAAGGACAAGGGCAAAGGCAACGACAGCGCCGGCTGACCACAGCCGATCCTGACTCGTCGCCCTTATAGCTTGCCTGGTACACGCCGTTCCGAGCGGCCGCCAGCTATTCCCATCCTGGCCTTACGGTACAATGGCCGGGTTCTGGTGGACGCTGCTTCCGGAGCCGGCTTGCCGCTGGAACTCTCTGCGGGAACCTGCGACATAGCCAACGTGGCAAGCCCTGCTGCGGGCGTACCCGGACCGGTCTACGCTGGCCGGCCAGCCCTGCTGGAAACGCCGCTTCAGGCGGGCGTCAGGCGCTCTCCGGCGGCGGCACGACGCAGAAGATCTGCCGGCTCTTCCCCCATGGCCACGAGCGCTTCCACAACGTTTCCGAGACCGATGCTGTCCGCCCAGTGGAGCGGGCCGCCGGTGGAGGCAGGCCAGTTGTAGCCCAGCACGCAGGCCACATCGACATCGCTGGCGCGGACCGCGACGCCTTCCTCGACGACGCGGGCGCACTCGTTCACCACGGGGTAGAGCAGCCGGGCGACAATGCGTTCGGGCGGCATCGGACCCGAGCGGACCACGCCCGTGTCCGCGGCGAAGCGGGATATGACCTGTTCGGCGACCGGACTCGGGGTAGCCCGGCGCTGGTCGTCGTAGTCGTAGAAGCCGCCCCCCTGCTTCTGCCCCAGCCGGCCCAGTGCGACCAGATCGCCGCGCAGCGTGCGTTCGGTACTGCCCCGTCCGAGTACGTCGAGGCCGACGAGGTCCATCACCTGGAACTGGCCCATCGCAAACCCGTAGTCGCGCAGAGCCGCGTCGATCTCTGCGGGCGAAGGGCCCTCCAGAACCAGCCGCTCGGCATGAGTGCGGCGGACCGACATGACGCGATTGGCGATGAAGCCGTGGCAGACCCGAGAAACGACGGGAACCTTGCCGATCCGCGGCGCAAGGTCGATCAAGGTGGCCAGAACCTCGGGACGGGTCGCCTTGCCGCGCACGATCTCCAGCAGCCGCATGACATTGGCCGGCGAGAAGAAGTGCAGGCCGGCCACGTCGTGCGGGCGCGAGGTCGCCGCGGCGATGGCATCGAGATCGAGATAGGAGGTGTTCGACGCGAGGATGGCGCCCGGGCGCGCGATCGTATCGAGCTTGCCGAACAGTTCCTTCTTGATGCCAAGGTCTTCGAACACGGCCTCGATCACCAGATCGACCGTGGCGAGCGCCTGAACATCGAGCCCCGGGGAGATCAGCGCCATGCGCGTCTCGACCTCGTCTGTGGTCAGACGGCCCTTCCTGGCCGAATTCTCGTAGTTGCGGCGGATCGTGGCGAGGCCGCGGTCCAGCGCCGCCTGGCTCGTCTCCACCAAGGTAACGGGCAGCCCGGCGTTGAGGAAGTTCATCGCGATGCCGCCACCCATGGTTCCGGCTCCGATCACCCCGATGCTGGTGACAGGCAGGAGCGCCAGGCCAGCCGGAAGATCCGGGACATGAGCGGTCTGCTGCTGCGCCCGGGTGCTATAGTCGGGATTGGCAGTCATCGGGCGGCGTCGATCGAAAGGCCGCCATCGGCGCAGAAGGAATAGCCGGTCATGTAGCGAGAATCCTCGCTGGCGAGAAATACGACAACCGGCGCGATGTCCTCGTAGGGATCCCCCGGCCGCGCCAGCGGCATGGCCGGAGGAGCGCTCGAGGGCGCCATCGTCGCGACGGCGGTCTCGTAACCGGGAGTGACCGCGACTGGAAGCACGCAATTGACCGTGATTCCCCCAGCGCCCCATTCGCGCGCGGCACTACGGGTAAGGGCGCGCACGGCCTCCTTCTGCATCGAATAGGGCGCATAGTTCGGGCGAGCGTAGATCCCGACCGAGGAGGCGAAGTTGATCACGCGGCCGCCCCGGCCCTTCATCCACGGGTAGCAGGCCTGCATGAAGTGCAAGTAGGCGAAGGGGCCAATGTCGAACTGGCGCTGCAACTGGTCGTCCGACAGATCCAGCACCGAAGAGAAGATCGAGCCGACCTCGTGCGCGCAGTTGACGAGGATGTCGATCGGGCCGAGCGCATCGGCCACCGCCTGAACGGCGGGCCGGATGGCGGCGGCATCGGTCACGTCGATCGCCACGCCGTGGGCCTTGCCGCCGCGGGTGCGCACTTCGGCCACGGTCTTCTCCACGTTGGCGGCGGTCACGGACAGGACGCCGACGGCACAGCCTTCGCTGGCGAGGCGGAGCGCCAGGTCTCGGCCAAGACCGCTGCCGGCCCCGGTGACGATCGCCACCTTTCCATCAAGCTTGCCCATCGGTCTTCTCCCGGTTTGCTTATCGGCCCCGGTATTCGGGCCGGCGTTTTTCGTGGAAGGCGGCAAGGCCCTCGCGGTGATCGTCCGTGGCCCCGGTGGCCTGCTGGTTGCGGCGCTCCAGCGCGAGCGTATCGGCAAAGTCGGATTGCAGCGCCTCGTGGATCGCACGGCGGGTGCGGGCGAAGGCCACGGTCGGCCCCTCGGCCAGCTGGCGCGCGATGGCGCCGGCGGTTTCGGCAAGGGCCTCGTCCTCGACCGCCTGCCAGATCAGGCCCCAGGCCTCGGCCCTTTCGGCCGGAACCCGCTCGGCCAGCAGCATCATCCCGGCCGCCCGCGCCTTGCCCACGGCGCGGGGCAGGTTCCAGGTAATGCCGACATCTGGCACCAGGCCGATCTTGGTGAAAGGCACGAGGAAGAACGCCGATTTCGCTGCAACGATGATGTCCGCGGCAAGGGCGATGCCGAAGCCGGAGCCCGCCGCCACGCCGTTGACCGCCGCGACGATTGGCACCGGAAAGTCTGCCAGCCGCTGCAGCAACGGATTGAACACCGCTTCGAGCCGCGCGCCCATGTCGCGCTGTTCGGGCGGGATTCCGCTCATCTCTTCGAGGTCGGAGCCCGAGCAGAAGGCCCGCCCGGCACCGGTCAGCAGGAGAACGCGCGCACCGTCGCGCTCGGCCCGGTCCAGCGCAGCGTTGAACTCGCCGAGCATCGGCGTGGTGAAGGCGTTGAGCTTGTCGGGCCGGTCGAAGGTGATCGTGGCGGCATTGTCGACCAGCTCGAAGCGGAGCGAGGCATAGTCGGACACGGCGCCGCTCCCCTGCGCAGCCCCGGCGATCAGGCCAGGGCGACGTTGACGACGTGCGCCTGGGTAAAGGCCAGCAGGCCTTCCTCGCCCTGCTCGCGCCCGATGCCGGATTGCTTGGAGCCGCCAAACGGCACGTCGAGCGGGAGATCGAGGTGCTTGTTGACCCACACCGTGCCGGTGTCGATCTTCATCGCCACTTCGATGCCGCGGTCAATGTCGTTGGTCCAGATCGTGCCGCCAAGACCGAATTCGCTGTCGTTCGCGCGGGCAATGGCATCATCGATATCTTCGTAGCTGAGCACCGGCAGGATCGGGCCGAACTGCTCCTCGCGGACCAGCCGGGCGCTGTCGGGAATGTCGCGCACGATGGTCGGCTCGATGAAGTAGCCGCCGCCCTCCACCGCATTGCCGCCGGCAAGGACGGTGCCGCTGGCGTGGGCGTCCTCCAGGAAGCCGTGCAGCTTCTCGAACTGCTGGCGGTTCTGGACCGGGCCGATCAGCGTGCCCGGCTCCGCCCCGTCGCCCACGGCCGCCTCGCGGGCCAGCCGGGCCAGTTCGTCGCAGAGCTCGTCATAGATCTTCGCCGGCGCATAGACCCGCTTGATCGCGAGGCAGACCTGGCCGGCGTTGATCATCGCGCCGAAGAAGATCTTGGGCGCGATCTCCCGGGGGTTCACATCGTCGAGGATGATCGCCGCATCGTTGCCGCCCAGCTCCAGCGTGATCCGCTTGAGCGTGCCGGCGCCCGCCCCCATGACCTTGCGGCCGGTGCCCGTGGAGCCGGTGAAGCTCACCTTCGCGACATCGGGGTGCGACGTGAGGTGCGAGCCGAGATCGTTGTTGTCGATCACCACGTTGAGCACGCCAGCCGGGAAGATGTCGGCCGCCAGCTCCGCCAGCATCAGCGCGCACAGCGGCGTGGTGGGCGCGGGCTTCAGCACCACGGTGTTACCGGCCATCAACGCCGGGGCGATCTTCTGCAGGGCAATCATCACGGGGAAGTTCCACGGCACGATCGCGGCCACCACGCCAAGCGGGGTGCGGTGCTCCAGGATACGGGTCTTGTTGGTTTCCTTGACCACCGTCACGCCCACTCGCTGCGCCGCGATATGGCGAACGTGGTGGATGCCGACGGCCGTCTCACCCATTGCCTGGTTCAGGGGCTTGCCCTGTTCGGCCGTGAGCAGCGCGGCAATCGCCTCGCGGTTCGCCTCCACTGCGTCGCCAAAACGGGTGAGCACGGCGCCCCGCTCGTCCCACGACAGCGCGGCCCAGGCGGGCTGGGCGGCCCTGGCGGCGGCAACGGCGGCATCGATCTGCGCCTCGTCGGCACGGGCGACCGTGGCCATGACCTTGCCGGTCGCGGGGTTCACCACGTCGAGCTGGCCGGCTCCGTCCGCCAGCTTCCCGTCGATAAGCATTTTTGTGTTCATGGCTCACCCTTAACCTGCCGCCCGGCCCCGGCCGCCTGAGGCAGGTTCCGGTTCGGCGTGTAGTTTAGTCCCGACCCGGGCCGGCGAACGGTCATGCCGGCCAGACAGGCGGGGACCGCCTTTCGCGGCGTCGGGCTGGACTGTGGCCCCGGCACCCGTCAAACGCAAGGGCCGGCGGGCTGGGCGGCAACTGCAATCCTGCAGCAAAAGCGGCACAGAACGCCATTGTCAGCGCCGGTTTGGTTGCCGCACGACCACGCCTTGCCGACCGGTCTGGCGCGGGGGTGCGCGGCTTTGGAAGGCACAAGGCGGGACGCCGCAAGGCACTAACCGCACCCGGGAGGCGTTGCGATGACGGATGTTGCCGGATGGCTTGAAGGATTTGCCGCGCGGCTGAGCGCCGGGGACGGCGCGGGCGTGGCGCAGTGCTTCCGCCCCGACGGGCTGTGGCGCGACGTGCTCGCCTTCGGCTGGACCATCGCCACTCACGAGGGCGAGGCGGCGATCGCCCGGCTAGCGGGCGACCGCGCGCCCACGGTCGCGGCGGGAGGCTGGGCGACGGACGCTCCCGCAGGGGCACGGGCCGGCTTCATCACCTTCAGCACCGCGGTGGGCCGTTGCCGCGGCTATGTCCGCCTGTCGGAAGGCAAGGCCCAGTCTCTGCTGACCAGCCTCGAGGACCTTGCCGGCCACGAGTTCCCGGTCGGCCCCCACCGCCCCTCGGGCAAGGCAGAGGCGCGCGATGAGGCGCCGGCCGAGCAGCCCTACGTGGTGATCGTCGGCGCCGGGCAGAGCGGACTTGCGCTTGGCGCGGCGCTGCGCCTCCTCGGCGTCCCAGCCGTCCTGGTGGACCGCCATCCCCGCGTCGGCGACCAGTGGCGCTCGCGCTACAAGTCGCTGACCCTGCACGACCCGGTGTGGTATGATCACATGCCGTTCCTGCCCTTCCCCGATCACTGGCCGGTCTACACCCCCAAGGACAGGATGGGCGACTGGCTGGAGCACTACGCCGCCATCATGGAGCTGGACGTCTGGTGCAGCACCGAGTGCCTCGGCGCGCGCCACGATGCGGCCAGCGGGCGCTGGGAGGTGAAGCTGCGGCGCGGCGGCAAGAATGTCGTGCTGCGCCCGGCCCAGGTGGTCATGGCGCTCGGCAATGCCGGCTTCCCGCGCCTGCCCGACTTTCCCGGGCAGGAACGGTTCGCCGGCCGTCAGTGCCATTCCAGCCAGCACCCCGGCAGCGAAGGGCTTGCGGGCAAGCGAGTGGTCGTGGTCGGCGCGAACAACTCCGCGCTCGACATTGCCGAAGACGCCGTGCTGGGCGGCGCCGCCGCGGTGACGATGATCCAGCGTTCCTCCACGCACATCTTCCACCAGGCCTCGATGCGCCAGCGGATCGGCCCGCTCTATTCGGAGGAGGCGGTGGCCGCCGGGGTTACGACTGACAAGGCCGACTACATCAACCTCTCGATGCCGATCCGCCTGCAGGAAAAGGCCGCGCGGCGGATGTGGGACGACATCCGCGAGAAGGAGGCAGACTACTACGCGCGGATCGAGGCGGCCGGCTTCCGGCTCGACTTCGGGGTCGATGGCACCGGCATGCAGATGAAGTACCTGCGCGCCGCCTCCGGCTATTACATCGATGTCGGCGCCACTGACCTGATCGTCGAGGGTCGGATCAGGATCCAGCCCGGCGAAGTGCGCGAAGTGGCGGAAGACGGGATCTTCATGGAGGACGGCACGCACCTGCCCGCCGACGACATCGTCTATGCCACCGGGTTCGGCGCCATGGAGGAATGGGTCGAGCGCCTGATCGGCAAGGACGTGGCCGACCGGCTCGGCCGCTGCTGGGGCTATGGCTCGGGCACCCGCGGCGATCCCGGCCCGTGGGAAGGAGAGATCCGCAACATGTGGAAGCCCACCGCCCAGGAGGGCCTGTGGTTCATGGGCGGCAACCTTGCCCAGGTCCGCACCTTCGCGCGCTATCTTGCGCTTCAGCTCAAGGCGCGCTTCGAAGGGATCGATGCCGCACCCTATCAACCCTGAAAGACCCCTCGCCATGCGCAGAGCCGCCATCGTCGCCCCGATCCGCACCCCCGTCGGCAAGTTCGGCGGGGCGCTGGCCGGCTTCTCCGCCGGAGACCTCGGCGCGATCATCATCCGGGCGCTGGTAGAGCGAACCGGCATCGACCCGGCGCGGATCGACGACGTCGTCTTCAGCCAGGGCTACGGCAACGGCGAGGCGCCCTGCATCGGGCGCTGGTCGGCCATGGCGGCAGGCCTGCCGATCTCGGTCCCCGGGGTGCAGCTTGACCGGCGCTGCGGATCCGGCCTCCAGGCGGTGATCGACGCGGCCATGCGCATCCAGACCGGAGCGGCCGACCTTGTCCTCGCCGGCGGCGTCGAATCGATGTCCAACGTCGAATACTATTCGATGGACCACCGCCACGGCGCCCGCTCCGGATCGACCACCCTGCACGACCGGCTGACCCGCGGCCGGGTGATGTCGCAGCCGATCGAGCGCTTCGGCGTGATCAGCGGGATGATCGAGACGGCCAACAACGTCGCCGCGGACTACGGCATCACCCGCGAGGAATGCGACGAATACGCCGCAATGAGCCACCAGCGCGCCGCACGCGCCTGGGCAGAGGGCAAGTTCGACGACGAGATCGTGCCCGTCTCCGTTCCGCAGCGGCGGGGCGATCCGGTCGTCTTCGCCCGCGACGAGGGGATCCGCGCCGATGCGACGGCCCAGTCGCTCTCCCAGCTGCGGCCGATCGAGCAGGGCGGCGTCGTCACCGCCGGCAACGCCAGCCAGCAGAACGATGCGGCCGCGGCCTGCCTTGTCGTGGCCGAGGACAAGCTGGAGGAATTCGGGCTCGAGCCGATTGCCTGGCTGCACGGCTGGGCAGCGGCCGGCTGCGAGCCTTCGCGCATGGGGATCGGCCCTGTGCCGGCGGTGGAGCGGCTGTTCGCCCGTACCGGCCTCGGCTGGAAGGACATCGACCTCGTCGAGCTGAACGAGGCCTTTGCGCCGCAGGTGCTCGGCTGCCTCAGAGGCTGGGGCTGGGACGAGCGCGACCGGCTCAACGTCAACGGCTCGGGCATCTCGCTGGGCCATCCGATCGGCGCGACCGGGATCCGCATCCTCGCCACTCTGACCCGCGAACTCCGGCGGCGCGGCGGGCGGTTCGGGCTGGAGACGATGTGCATTGGCGGCGGACAGGGCCTCGCCGCGGTGTTCGAGTGCGTTTAGCGCACTGGGAGGCCGGCCCCCTCTTGATCGGCCATTCCCGCGTCATTCACGACGGAGGCGCGAGGCGATAGCCGACTGCCGGTTCGTTGCGGATCACGGAGGTCTGCGGTTCCTCTCCCAATTTGCGGCGGATCGCGCGAATGGTGACCCTCAGGTATTCGATGTCGTCCAGGTGCGCAGGGCCCCAGACGGCCCGGAGCAGGTGCGCGTGGGTGAGGACCTTGCCTGCGTTGCGCGCCAGCTCGGCAAGGACGCCGAACTCCTTTGGGGCAAGATGAACCAGCCGCCCGTTCATGGTGACCTGCCTTAGATCCAAATCGACCAGCAGATCTCCGCATTTCATCCGGGAGGGAGGGAGCGAACCGATGCGGTGTCGCAAGGCAGTGCGCAGCCGGGCCTCCAATTCTTCGGTATCGAACGGCTTGGTGATGTAGTCATCGGCGCCGAGATCAAGGGCTGCGACCTTTTCGGCGGTTGCCTCTCTCGCGGAAACCACGAGCAGGGCGGCCCCCGCGGCCTTGATGGCGGGAATGAGCTCAAGGCCGTCTCGGTCCGGCAAGCCCAGGTCGAGCAGCACCAGGTCGGGGGATTCGCGCCCGAGTTCGGCGAGTGCCGTGCGGGCATTGGCGGCTTCCGCCACCCGCTTGCCGCCGCGCTCAAGCGACCGACGCAGCAGGAGGCGAATGGCTGGATCGTCTTCGACGATGAGAACCCGGGTCATCACGCCTGTGCCTCCCCGGTGTTGTCGGCCTTGCAGAGCAGGCGTTCGGGGAAAGTGATCGTGAACCGCCCGCCGCGCCGATCGGTTCGGTTTCCGGCGCGGACGGCCAGCCCCATTGCTTCGGCGAACCCCTTGACGATCGCGAGGCCAAGGCCGGTTCCGCCCTTCCGGTCCGACACGTCGAGCCGGGCGAAGCTGTCGAATATGCGTTCCTCGCTGCCTTGCGGAATTCCCGGCCCTTCATCGCAGACCGCAAGGGTGATCGCATCGGCCATGCGCCGCGCCTCGATGCTTATCGGAGATCCGGCTGGCGCGAATTTGGCAGCATTGTCGAGCAAATTGATCAGGCAGTGGTGGAACAGGTGCGGATCTATCCGCGCCAGCGGCAGGTCGGGTGCGATTTCAAGCCTGACCGGATGGCCCTTCAGCGTTCGGCGCAGGTCATGGGCCGCCGCGGCTACTGCCTCGGCAAGGTCGACCGGCTCCAGCGATTGCTGCAACGAGCCGGACTCGATCCGCACCATGTCGAGGAGATTTGCAACGAAGCGGTTGATTCGTTCCGCCTCTCCGCGGACGGCTGCAAGTTGCTCGCGCTGCACGGCGCTTGCCGGTTCGATCTCCGCCAGAAGGCCGAGCGTGGCGGTCAACGGGGTGCGCAGGTCGTGGCTGAGCGAGGTGAGCAGCGCCGCCCGCAGCCTGTCGCGCTCCTGCATGTGCGCCAAACTCGCCATCTGCTCCTCAAGGGCGATACGCTCCAGAGCGAGCCCAGCATGGTCGGCCAAGGCCAGAAGCAGCGGCACTTGGTCCGGACGCACAGCGCGGCCGGCATCGGCGCGGGCAATGCCCAGAACAGCGTGAACGCGCTCCCCCGCGACGATCGGCTGGAACTGCCATTCCGAGGCGGTCAGGGTATCGGTGCCGTTGCCAGCCGGGCGGCCATTCTCCAGAGCCCAGGCCGCCGCTGCCTTCTCTATCATCTCAAGCTCGCCTTGTGCCGGCACGGACGCAACGACCATCGGGCCACCCGAGGACGGCGTGGCCAGGAGTGCCTTGGCATCGAACAGCCGGGCCGCCTCGCTGCAGAGCAGATGGCCCAGCTCTTCGCGCAGGCTTACCGCCGTCAGGCGGCGGGCAATTTCCGCAAGGGTGGAGTTTTGCAGCGCACTGCTCCGCGCCAGCTCGGCATGGTCGCGCATCCTTGCCGCGATCTGGCTCGCCGTTACCGCGACGCCGAGCAGGACGAGCACCGTGATGAGGTTCTGGGGATCTGCAATGGTGAAGGTGTAAAGCGGTGGGATGAAGAAGAAATTGTAGGCCAGGGAGGAGAGCAGCGCGGTCGCCAGGGCCGGGCGAAGGCCGTGGCGGGTGGCCGTGACCATGACGGGAAGAAGGTAGAGCAGCGCCGCGTTGGTGATCGATCCGACACTGGAGAACAGCGAGCCAGCCGCCGTGGCCAGCGCGATTAGCAACACCGCGAGCAAATAGTTGCCGGGGGTGCCCCATGAGTGTGCGGCGCCGGCTGGTGTGCGGCCGCCGGGGCGATCGGCAGCCGGACCTAGCGGCAGGACGTGGATCGCCGTGCCTGGCAATTCGCGGACCAGCCGGTCCACGACGGAGCCGTGGCGCAGTTCGAACCAGCGGGAGCGGACCGACTTGCCAATGAACAGCTGCGTCGCCCGGGCATCGTCCATGGCGAGCTTGAGCCCTTCCACGACGGCCGCCGCCGGAATGTTGACGAGCCGGGCTCCGAGCTGCCCCGCCAGCTGCATGGCATTGGCCACGGCGGCCCGGTCTTCCGCACCGAACTGCAGCGACCGCGGCGTTTCGACGTGCACTGCGCTCCACGGGGCGTGCAGGGCATCCGCCATCCGGCGGGCAGCGCGCACCAGATCGGCGGCGCCGGGCTGTTCGTTCACTGCCACCACGATCCGCTCGGCCGAGCCCCAGCTACCCTCCAGTGCCTGGGCGCGCACCATGTCGAGCACCTGGGCGTCGACCTGTTGCGCGGCCTGGCGCAAGGCCAGTTCCCGCAGGGCGGAGAGATTGGAACGGGAGAAGAAGTGGCCGAGCGCGCGCGTGGCCTCTTCCGGAAGGTACACCTTGCCCTCGCGCAAGCGCTCGATCAGTTCGTCGGGGGGAATGTCGACGATCTCGATCTCGGCGCCGTCCAGTACGCGATCCGGCACCGTTTCGCGCACCCGGATCCGCGTGAACGAGGCGACCACATCGTTCAGGCTCTCGATATGTTGGATGTTGACGGTCGACCACACGTCGATCCCGGCGTCGCGCAGCTCCTCCACATCCTGCCAGCGCTTTTCATGTCGGCTCCCAGGGACATTGGTGTGGGCCAGCTCGTCGACCAGAACGAGGCCAGGCCGGCGCGCCAGCACCGCGTCAATGTCCATGTCGGTCAGCGTGTGCCCCTGCCAGGCGACCTCCTTGCGGGGAAGAACCTCGAAACCGGCCAGCCGCGCCTCGGTCTCGCGGCGGCCGTGGGTCTCCACCACGCCGACGACAACGTCGGTTCCAGCCTGTTTGCGCTCAGCTGCCTCGCTCAGCATCTCGTAGGTCTTGCCAACACCCGGAGCCGCCCCGAGGAAAACCTTGAGGCGGCCGCGCTCCTCGGCTCGGGCGGCGCGGAGCAGGGCATCCGGATCGGGCCGGCGAGGGTTGGAAGGCTCGTTCACCGTTTTGAAGGTGCGCCTCCCTTCGCCAATTTGTCGAGCGCGAGATTCAGCTCCAGGACGTTGACGTGTGGTTCTCCAATGACCCCGAGCAGCGGATCCTGCACCTGCGCCGCAACCAGTGCGCGCAGTGCCGCCGGATCGAGATGGCGCGCTGCCGCGACCCGGTCCACTTGCCACAGGGCGGACGCCGGGCTCAGATCGGGATCAAGGCCCGAGCCGGAGGTGGTGACAAGATCGGCCGGGACGGGCTTGTCGGCGCTGCCGCCGACCGCGGCGACATCGCCCTTCACCCGGTTGGCAAGGTCGCGGCTGGTCGGGCCGAGGTTCGACCCCGATGAGGCCATGGCTCCAGGTGGGCGACAACGTGGTGGTCTTCGGGCTGGGCGGGATCGGGCTCAACGTGATCCAGGGCGCGCGGCTGGCCGGCGCGGGCAAGATCATCGGCGTCG
>Ga0207698_10000178_pt1 | contig 39047 bp, 52 predicted proteins | sample KBSCornC22_FD_184298 | JGI IMG/M metagenome (GOLD analysis project Ga0207698, IMG submission 184298) | Corn rhizosphere microbial communities from Kellogg Biological Station, Michigan, USA - KBS Corn C2-2 (SPAdes) (version 2) | ecosystem: Host-associated > Plants > Roots > Rhizosphere > Soil ... | reverse complement strand
GTATAGGTCGGTAACTGCTCAGAATGCGTTGTAGCGGGCCGTGCAGCGACAGGAGGTTGTGATGCCTTATGCGCGTCATCATCCTCAATATTGAGGCTTAAAATGGCAGCGAGCGCGTACCGGCGAGCGTAGGTAATAGCTGATCCTACCGCCTGCGGATTGTTGGCTTCTTTGACCGGCATAATGTACGAAGCGCGCAACCATTCTCCCGAAGCGTCATGCATCAGTTGGGTCAAAAGGCTGTTTTCCCCGTCAGGGATCTGTACGACCACCAAACCATTGTTGGAGAGAGGATCTTCTACCGCGTCCAGGATGTTGGAGAGAGAGGCGTAATTACTTTTAAAGAACGGGTTTTTAGCATCCTTTTTAATAGTTCCGACCTCTCTGTGGAACTTAACCAGAGCAAGCGCTAGCTCTTTGATTGAATCTGATTGTTCGTAGCTCATGAGGTCTTCTTAGTGCTAGGTGCTCTTACCTTAATATACCGGCATATAACTGTCAAGTTAATTACATACACTGTATGCAGATACGAGCTAGGAGAGCCGTTTAAAAGAAGGGGATTCTAACATTTGCTCCCAGGAATCAGGGAACTTTTCCTTTAACCACGAGTCAGCCAACTCTTTGCCATAGAGTCTCAGCTGCCTCACATAGTGGGCAGAAGCCAGCCGCTCCCTACGTGAGGCGATGGTAGGAAACTTTTTCCACAACCGATCTGCATAGGCAGACTGTTTCTGGGAAATGTATCTCTTAATAATTTCTTCTTCATCCATGGTTCGATTATATGGTCAGATTATTGATTTGTAAATATGCCTGGTGTATTGTTGATCTGTCACTTCGAGACGAGCGGATCGCATAATTGCCTACAGTTGAAGAAACTGATGGTTTGGCCAAATCCAAGGGGTACGGTGTAACGTTCACTGTAAAACCCATCCCAGTTCGACTCTGGGCGAAGTGACTTAACAGGAACGAGAGATCACGCGGCTTCGCCCGTGAACAATCCGTACTAGTGCAAGGCTAGCGTTCCTGGATTCAAAGCGGCAGAAGACGAACGTAGCAGGAAGCAAACCCCTTTAAAAATCCGTTATAACCTTGCTAGGTATAGGGCGGGAGGGAACGTCGTACTTGAGGCTATCCTAGTGTTGGCCCACTCGTAATATCGAGAGATCCTGCCTGTCGCTTTAAGTTGTAGATTTCGGTAAAAAACCTACAATTTGCCGTAGATTGTGTAAGTTTTTATCTTGAGACCAGGAGTGGGAGACAGTGAGCTCTATGCCTACCTGCAATAAAAGGTGGCCACGGGTTTTGCAGCATCGAAAAGCAAAGCTGTACTGTATGTCAAACCATGCCTCCTGGTCCCAAGGTAAAACCTAGAGTAATAACCTTTATTTATGCCTACTAATGAAAGGGGATATGTAAAAATATGGGATAAGACGGAAGATTGTTGGAAATATGAGCACAGGGTAGTGATGGAGAAGTACCTTGGTAGAAAACTAAAGACTGAAGAACAAGTCCATCACAAGAATGGAGTCAAATCAGACAATAGTATGGAAAATCTGGAACTACTATCTCCACAGGAACACCGGATCACTCACCTTAAAAAAGAAGGTAGGTATACCCAAGATTGTATCCAGTGTGGCGGCACTCATCACGCCAAAGGATTTTGCTTAAGGTGTTATAAAAAGAGAAGGAAGTCTGGGCTACTGTGACGCCGCTCCCATCCCGTTTTTGAGTTATGTACACCAATGTACCAATATGTGTATATTTCGTATTCTCCTTTACAGCGCGCAATTACGGCAGGGGAGACGATTAACCTATGAAACTAATTCTTCTTATCATTGCGATCGTGTTGTTTATCTTGGCAGCTTTCGGGTTTGCCATCGGAGCGTTTAGCGTAGGGTGGATGGGACTGGCGTTTTTAGCTGGGAGTTTCCTTCCTATCCCTTAGCCCAGCGAATACTCATACTGTGTTTCATGCGACAGGACCCGCTACAGAAGCGGGTTTTCTGTAATCGATGGATGTAGACCTCGTACTCGGAGTTACACCAAGTACACCGAACCTTTTGGAGTCCCCCTGAATAGCGGGGATTGTTTTGGGCTTTGAACCACTTGCGCTTGACAGCGTGGGCTCTCGCGTGTTCGCGGGCATCCATCAAGGCTAAGTTCCGTGCTCGATTATCGAGTTTATTGCCGTTGATGTGATGAACGTGCTCTCCCTTCTCCAGGGGACGGCCAATAATATTCTCCATAATCCGGCGATGAGCATAGACGTAGCCCCCGTGTGATTCTCGGTGCTCGGGGCACCAGACAATCCGGTAGCCATTCTTTAAGGAATTTTTAACATAACGAAGCCGCCGATTACACATCGGACAGAAGAGAGGAGTCTTTCCGGCTCGCAGGGGAATCTCGTAGGGCATACCTTCATTAAATATTTGTTAACTTATATCATAAATGGCTCTGAAAGCCAATAATCGTAGCGAGTAGGCTGGTACGTCGCGGTGTTGAAAACATGTGGATAACTTTATTTCCTGAAAAAACCTGCTATAAGATACGTAAACCCGTTGGGAAACCAACTGGGCCACAGGTGGCACTCTGAGATGGGGTGCCATTTTGTGTGAGGGGGTTGACAAGTGTAAAACGGTATCGTATAACTAGTTCACATTAAGCCTGCTAATTAAGGACCTAGGCACTCGCCGTTACGGGTCCTTTTTTAGTGGCAAAAGCCCAAAATTTCCGCGAATAAGGTGTAGCTCTTGACACGGTAAGTAGAGGTAGTGATACGATCAAATCCTCATCAGGCTTGATGAGCGGGACCTAGGCTCGTGAGCGCCAGCTGGAAACGATAAGCCAGTAGAAGCCACGCCGTTGAACCTTCACACTCCTTTATACGCAATAAGATCTGGACTCGGACAAGGACTCCTAGAAAGAGAACTGGCTCGGTATCCTGGATTGCGGTAATGGAGGAGAAGAAGATACGGGAAGAAGGGGTACATTATAAAGTAAAGAACAGGGAATACCTCGTAGCCCAGGGGGCTTAGTAAGGTAAGGTAACTTGTGCCCTAATTTCATTACTATGACTGAAGAATACGCTGTTGAGCTCACTATCGAACCTGTAGATCCCGAGAAGGGGTATGAGTCCAGATCTCACAGTTTTTGGCGAGTCGAGCTTACACGGGAACAAGCAGACTTTCTGGTTACTGAGGTGAGGAAAATGGTAGATCCGTTGGTAAAATAGGCTCTAGAAGGATCGTAACTATATAGCGATATGCGGGGATGTTGACATAAATAACCATTAAGTTATACAGTAGGCATATCAACCACTAACGTGAATGCATGACTGAATTACTTGAGCTGGAGGACGCCAGGATCGAAGCGATGGAGGAAGCACTCGTCTTAGAAGAGGATATGGCTTTTGAACTCGGGTTCGGATCAGTACAGGAACTGCGCCAGGCAGAAAAATTGTGGGACGAAGACAGCCGAGCCTTTGCCGATTATTGCCTCGGTCGTTAATATGCCCCTAAAACTCTCCACAATGACTAGTAGCGAGGTAGCACTGCCCAAGAAGTATCAAACATCGTCTGCGAAAAAGAAGCGGCATTTACAAGCGCTTAAGACCCTGGCTCAGTCCCTCGACTCGCTCTTTGTCAACCTAACGGGAGAAATCCCCTGGAAACTATGACCCCAGTCATCCATACGTTTCTTATCCACACGGAAGTTACGGCGGAGATGAAGGATATTCTAGAAGACAAAGAGTTACTGGCGAGTCTCGCTATTGAGAAGTTGAGATCAGGAATCTATACCAGCGAATTTCAGAACAATGAGGGAAATTAAGTTCAGGGCGTGGGACAAGAAAAACGAGAAAATGACTACTCAGATATGGCCCTCTATGAGCCAGTTTCAGACCGAGGACAAAGAGCATGTATACATGCAATACACTGGCCTGCATGACAAGAACGGGAAGGAGATTTACGAGGGGGATATTGTCAAATACTACCAAAGTCCTAATTACTCGAAGAACTGGAGAACGGAGGTTGTCAGTTTCGAGGACGGTTGCTTTGCTCCGAAACCAGGCTATACGGGTTCCGATGATCTTTCTGACTTTACCAATGAAGGCTTTGAAGTCATTGGTAACATTTACGAAAACCCTGAACTGTTGGAGGGGAAATGAGATCATCCATTGAAACACTCCTCACCACAGAGATCGTAACGACCGATGAAGCGGCTCGCATCCTCGGTATCCACCCGTCAGCAGTACGGCAGCTCGTGATGAAAAAGAGTATTGATTGTGTGAAAAAGGGACATACGGTCCTCCTGGACATTGAAGATGTACACGCGTTGAAATCAAAGTATTTATAACCAAGCAATGAAAAAGATTCCTATTACCCCTAAGATAGATAACTTATTGGATAACTTGAGCAGGTTATGAAAGAACTCCGCGATATCGATGGTATAGATCACGACTTCGAACGTAGGGAGCACTCTGCTTTCGAGCTTGATCTAGCGGAAAGAATCAACGCCCTCAATACCGCTGTGCGGGAGTTGCAAGACGAAGTAGACCTTCTGAAAAACCGCCTACACAAGCCCCTGGACATGGACAGGATGATCGAGACGGCAACCGCGGCAGCTAAGACCTTTGAAGAAGAACCCACCAAATACACCATCGCTGAGCTGCGGGAGAATTTCTCTGAATACGCCCTGGAGGAGTTCGAGAATGGAGACGGCGATACGACGTATCTGGATGCGGTCCTTGAGGCTTTCCTCAACTGGTTGGATCGGGAGGGGGAGAAATGAAACAATACGCTACCATAGCTCTTATGTTCGGTTTTGGTTATTTCTTTAATCAGAATTATGGCATTAACGGACATTCCATCTTCTATGGGATCTTAGGAACAGCTGGATCGATATATTTGCTTATCTCCATGGTTAAAGATGATTTAAGGTTTAAAAAATGAACGACATTCTTGGAACTTTAGCAGGGGTAACGCTGATATTATCAACAGTTTGGTTAATATATTCGTTCGGATTTAGTACAGAAACTCCTCGTGGCTATTATTACCCACCACTCTTCCTCTTTCTGTTTGGGTTAATCATATTAGTAGCTGCTTATAAATGAACCACCTCACCCTCGAACAGTGCGAGAAGCTGAAAGAGTTGGGGTTTCCGCAAGACACTTGGTTTCGCTACGGACATGTAAGCCATAAATACGAAGTATTTGGTGAAGATACGGGACTTATGGAATGGGAAACTGCCTGCCCCACCCTGGAAGAGCTGATTGAGTGGCTAAACCAAGAGGATCAGTTTCTGTCAATCGTAGAATGGCAGCAGCCTCATTATTGGTCGGCTACTTCAAACGATGGATCTGGAAAGGGTAAAAATCCCCTCGAAGCCGTATACCTATTAGCATGTGCTGTAAAGGAGAATCATGCATGAAATACCAGGATATGAGAATCTCTACAGTATCACTGAAGAAGGCCAGGTTTGGTCGCATAAGTACAAGCGATGGATGAAAAACCAGGTAGATAGAGCTGGTTACTGGGCGATACAGCTTTATAAGGATAAAGAATATAAGCGCTTCCTAGTTCATCGACTTGTAGCAATGACGTTCATTCCTAATCCTAACGGATTACCGCAAGTTAACCACATTAACGGCAACAAGCTGGACAACCGTATCGCTAACCTTGAATGGTGTACGAAAAGTGCTGATTCTCTCCACATGCACCGGATGGGGTTTGTGAAGCACCTACATAATCCTAGACCCTGGAATAAACGACCAGTAGATCAATATACTCCTGATGGCAAGTTTATTAAGCGCTACCCTGGGGTAGTCGATGCTGCCAAGGAGACCGGCATTAATCGGTGTACTATCAACAATTCTAAGTATGGTTACTGTAAAACAGGAGGAGGATACATATGGAAAGCAGTCTAGAGGAGCGGATCGAAGAAATACTACTTGATCCGGGAAACCACGCCGGTTTCTTCAATGGTGTAGAAGACACCTATTCCGGGTTGAAATTAAGAGTGCGCCTCACGTCTGATGTACTTAGACGTAACCTTAATATGCCATGCCTTAAGAAGGACATAGCCGCCCTCTGCCGCCAGTACGCGGTAGAGGAGTTGGAGAAGGTGAAGAAACAGGCCAACGTAAGCGGTTTCTCCAGTGGCATGTACGACACCCTTGATGAAAAAACCAGAAAAGTATGGTTTGAAGCGAGTAAGCAAAGGCAAGAAGACAATGATTATTGGATTGACCAAGCCATCGCCCGCCTGAAGGAGGGTAAATGACCAAGGAACAACTTAAACGCAGAGCAGAGCAGATATGGGACTATAGCCGAAATAGAAGCGCTCGCCGAGAAATAGTTGAACTTGCCGAAGAGTATGCCAACGCCAAGGTCAGGGAAACGTTAGATAGAATATCTCTACTCGGCTTTTCCTCCGAAGAGGATAGACGGCTGCTAGAGCGTGAGTTAGCTAAGATCCGTAAGGAATTATTATGAGCACGATTGAAGAAGAAATTAAAGAACAGCTTATGGAAGCTGCGGAAGGAGTATCACTGCCGGAAGATGGGTGGATAGCTATTTCTATTCCTGAAGCAACGGAATATGTAGCCGCCTACGTCCGGCAGAAGCTGGAGGATTTGGCGGGGGAGATTACCAAGGAAGGTGTAGCAATAATCGGTGTAGGAAAATCAGGCTGGGGCGTCATAGAATTTCCTAAGATGGTTGACGCCGCCCTTGAGCGGGTGAAGAAAGGGGAATTGCCAAAACCTTAAAACCTGCTATACACTTGGGGCATGCCTGAATCATTACGCTTTCTCCTGTGGGGTTTCCTGATCGGCCTGTTCGTGGGCGGCTACGCCGTTACCCATCTGAATGAGACGTTTAATAGGATCGGGACGTTTTACGATTACTCCAGGAACCACCTGATCCATTCTATCCACGGCGAGCCTAACTGCCCCAATGGCTATACATGCACGAAAGCAGACTGAACCTCGACCGCGAGACGGTTCTGGCCGCTTTGCCCGTCCTGCCCATCGTCCTTTGTTTGTTGCTCCTGAGGTACGTCCGCTGGCTGACGAAGGTCTGGTTTACCTTCAAAGGTTACAAATACACATGGTATGGAATGCTGGTCGAGGATGGGAGGACTTATGCCAGTAAGGGTTATTCCCCGAAGGATCAGGAAAAAGAAAGGCGCCATTACCAAACGTAAACCTTTCCTCTATGGAAGAGCCACCAGACGAGATTAGGGACAGCGGCGATTACGACTGGACCCAGAACGCGATCAAAGATATTTTCTATCCCGTAACTGAAGAAGAATGAAATACCTAGAAGCGATATTTGCGGGTGCGCTCCTGCTTGGATTCTTGTACTGCTTCTTTTGGTTAATGCGCCAGGTAATTATCCCGTAATGAAAACGGTAGACGTGCTGATTACCATATTTTGGGTGATAATGGTTATCTGTACCCTTATTTTGATTTTTTATGCTAAGAAAACAGGGGACTTGGATAAGCAGTCGATGAGGGAGTATGAGTGCTTTCAAAGCAGGGGAGAGCCAGTCATGAAGAAATTGGAAAGTGGGGCAATCGTTTATTCCACTTGCGCGTATTAATATCCCTGGCGTATACTGTGGCCAACTAACATTTTCACGATGGCCAAAGAAATCAAGGCGAAACGCCCTCCGAAAACAATAAAAGAGAAGAAGTTTGTAAAAGCCTATCTAGAAACGGGAAATGCTACTCAAGCAGTCATTGACGCAGGGTATAAAGTAGCCGATAGAAACAGTGCTAAAACTGTTGGATCTTCGATCTTAACAAAAGTTGACTTCTCTAGTCACTTCGAGAAAGCGGGTCTCACCGATGAGGTAATTGCTCAGAATACGACTAACATTGCACTGCGAGCAACGAGGATTGTTGGAACCGCTAATGATTTTATCGAAGTACCTGATGAGCCAACGAAAATAAAGGCAATGGACTTCGCGGTGCGACTCATGGGTAAGATGGCGCCTCCTAAAGCTGCAGTAGATGAATATGGGAATACTGTTATTCCTGTTCTTACCATGCTAAATGTCCATACTAATCCTGAATAAGGATGTATCAGGCGACTCAGTCAACCTATAAGATAGCAGCCTTGAAAAAGAGAATCAGGGCTATTTGTGGTGGAACCAGTGCCGGTAAAACGATCTCTACCCTGCTTGTGCTGATCCACATGGCTCAGACTGATAAGGAACCAACGCTCACCTCAATCGTCTCAGAGTCTCTTCCTCACTTAAAACTAGGGGCAATGCGTGACTTCCTCGATATTTTAAAGAGTCACAACTACTACCGAGAAGACCGGTGGAACCGGACTGACTTTATCTACACCTTTGAAACAGGAAGTAAGATTGAGTTCTTCGGGGCTGATGCTCCCGCCAAAGCACATGGACCTCGACGCGATCGTCTCTATATTAATGAGGCGAATAACGTTCCCTTTGCCTCCTTTGACCAGATGGAAGTTCGCACGAAGAAGCTCGTTTATCTGGACTGGAACCCTGTCAGCGAGTTCTGGTTCTACTCTGAAGTGCTGCCAAACAGGGAAGGAGACACCGACTTTATTACGCTCACCTACAAGGATAATGAGGCACTTCCCGAGACCATTGTTAAGTCCATTGAATCAAGAATGGGAAATAAGCGGTGGTGGAAGGTCTACGGAGAAGGTCAGCTTGGTGAAGCAGAGGGAAGAATCTACACCGGTTGGCAGATACTCGAGGAAATACCGCATGAAGCGAGGCTTGTCAGGAGGTTCTTAGACTTTGGCTACACGAATGATCCATCAGTGATTGGTGAGATTTATGCGTACAACGGGGGCTACATCTTAAATGAACTCTTGTATCAGAAGGGTCTCAGTAACCGTCAACTCGCTGATTTTATCCTCTCTCTTGATGACCCATCAATATTAATAAAGGCGGACTCAGCAGAACCTAAGTCGATTGATGAGCTAAAGAGTTACGGACTGACCATCCTTCCAGCAACTAAGGGAAGAGATTCAATCGTCCAAGGGATTCAGTTTGTCCAGGATCAGCGGATCTCAATTACCAAGAACAGCACGAACGGAATTAAAGAGTACCGCAACTATTTATGGGAGACAGATATCGATGGGAAGACCCTAAATGTACCAATTGGGATCTGGAATCACTTCTTAGACGGAGTACGTTACGGGTTTGATGGACTCGACAACCGAGAGCCCACGTTTGCAACCTTTGCTGGCGGTGATACTATTACGGGGTACGGAGGGTCATTCAGTCCGACCCCTACTCTACCCTCTCGCGGTTATCAGTCTCGTCCTAAGACCCTCAGAACGTTCAAATAATCTTCTTTATGGCATCTCAATCTGACAAAACACCAGAGAAAGCACAAGAAACAGATTCAGAGCGTGCCATTCGGTATTCTAAAGAGATGAAGTCATGGGAGGACGATCTGCGTCCCTACTGGACTCAAATGACCAAGAATGAAGAGCTCTATGAGTTCTACAAATCTGAATATACCGAGACTCAGGTCAACGTCTCCTTAAACACTTCATTCTCAATTATCGAGTCTCAGATCGCCAGGGAGAACCAAGCAAGCCTGATGATTACGGTCAAGGGAGAAGGAGAGAACAACCTCGCTGAGTTTGAGAAGTGGGTAGCTAGTGCTACTCGCCATATCATCGAAGACCGAAGGGTTGCCGCCATTAAGGGCACCTTCCGCAAGAAGAAAGAGCGTTTCTCTCGTCAATTAAAGGTAGTTGGTAATGCAGCAGCAGAGATTGCCTATTGTTACGTCACCCAGATAGTCGATGGTAAGAAGCAAGTGGTGGCTGATAACCCTTATTTAATTAATAGGCACTACAAGCAGATAATATTCAATCCAACCCGTCAGTTTGACAGTAGTAACGTCTACTACATCAAAGACCACATGCGGATTGAGGATATGAAGAACCAGGAGTATCAGGAGATACCAGGTAAAGATGGTAAGACCACCACTACGGGTAAGTTTAGAAACCTTGATCTCCTTCAAAAGGAAACAAAGAAGGATAGGGGAGCTAAACTCTCAGATGACCAAGATATTCGCTACAACTCAGGAGATGTAAAGATTAATAAGAAGAATGAACCGATCGAAGTGGTCACCCGCTGGGAGTTGAAACCTGCTGGCTGGACTCGCTGCGTCTTTGCCGCTGGCAAGGTGATGGTCATGCCAGATCAGGTCGACCCTTATAAGATTGGTGGTCACAACCTGTTGCTTGCCATGCGCTATGTTATCGAGGGTCGTCCCTACGCCTATGGTGAAATGGACCCGATCTATAAGATCGCTCGGGCTCAGGACACCATCGTTAACCAGAAGATTGAGATCATTAATAAGTACCTTAGAGGCTCCTATATCGCTGGGAGTTCTATTGACGTTGATTCTCTGATGCTCGTCCTTCAGCAAGGTGGTGTGATGAGTGGAACCGGTACAGAACTCACAGCAGTACCCGTGATTACTCCTCCACCGGCTGCTTTCCAAGAAACCAACGAACTGCAACAGGCCTTGGAGCGCGCTGCTCGATACTCTCCCTACTCTAATGGCACCAGTCAGTCAGCTGATGACCGTACCAAAGGAACCAAAGGTGGGATTCTTGCTCTTCAGAACGCTTCAGAACCGAATGTGGAGACCCAAATTGACGATATTGAGGACATGTTACTTGAGCCCTTCGCTTACCGCGCTCTTAAGATGAAGGCTCAGTACATGGCTCCTGATGAGACGTTCTTCGCACTCCTTGAGGGAAAAGACCCTGAATGGATCAAGGTGAGCAAAGGCATTCTTTCAGGTACGGCTACCCTTCAGGACTTCGTTATTGCAGGGATCTTGCAGCCTGATGAGGCCAAGCAGTTGATTGGTAGTTCCATGAAAGACGGCACCCCAATCAAGGGCACCGACACCATTCTTTTCGATACCTCGTGGATGGTGGATATTTCTCTCTCTGCTCAGTCCGCCCAGGAGAAAGCGAACCAGTTGAGTCAAGAACAGTCACTCATTGAGTTCTCGGTCGAAAAGCTAGGAGCTCAGTTTGATCCTGACCGTGTAGTAGAGTACTTAGCTGATAAACAGGACGCCTCAGAGATTAAACAACTCCTTCTTACTCCTGAAGAGAAGCAGGCCAAGGCTCAGCAACAGCAGCAAGCAGCAGCTGAGGCTCTGCAAGCCCATACCCAGTCAGAAGCCACGATTAAACAGGCTGGTAAATCTGCTCCTACCCCTCAAAGTCCCGAGAAGGTAAGCATCATGACTAATTACAAGGATGCTCCTCCTGATGTTCAACGCCAGATTGAGGCGCTTGATGGTCTGCGTCCTTCCCAGATGCAGCCCCAGGTTGCAGCAACCATGAAAATGCCACTTCCCGACCATATGTTAGACGCTCCACCACAGCCAGCCCTTGCGGCTACCCCAGGGGCGTGATGTATACTACCTCACAATGACTCCAGACGAGATTAGACAGCACCACGCCCGTATTATTGAGCGAAATCGTCCGTTTGAGGCGATCCTTACCAATCCGGACTTTATTGAATGGCAGAAGGCGGGTCCGATGGCAGAGTTACAAGCTATCCAAAACCAGATCGTGCAGGTCGACCGCACGAATGCTTCCTGGAAAGAGGATGTTGCGGAACTGGTAATTTCTTACCAAGCCATCGCCCGTGTCCTTCTGATTACTGCACAAAAGTCAGGTGCAGCCATTGAAAGTAAGAAGAAATTGAAAGAGCTTGATGCCAGATAAGGAGCCTATCTCTCCTTGTCTGATACCAGATTCTTTCTGGACCCACTGCAGGGCCGTAACCTGCTCACAATAGCGATCACGAGGGCCGCTACCTCGACAACTAATAACGAAGGGAACCACGTATGGCTGACGAACCAGCACAGACAGAAGCACCTGTCATTGAGGAAACTCAAGAACAAGCACCAGTAGTAAGTGATGCACCATCGACGGAAGCTACCCCACCAGATGCTCCAGAGACGCCCACTGAACCTGATCGTGGTGATCCACGGGTTGCGATGCAGGAAGAGAGAAAGAAGCGCCAGGAACTTGAAGCCCGCCTGAATGATGGAAACTTCATTTATGAGCGAGCAAAAGCCCTTGGCTTGGCCGCAGACGAAACACCATCGGCTCCGCCTCAGCAGACAACTCAACTCCCCACTCCACCCCAATCACCTGATGTTGCCTCTATCGTAGAGCACCAACTGGATTTCCGAGAGACCATTAAAGCCCATCCCGAATTAAACCCCGAGACGGGGGATAAGGGTCTCGTAGCTTGGGCAGCAGCGTTAGTCGATCGTGGCCATAAGCCGTCAGAAGCTGCGGACATTATCTTCAAAACGATTGATAAACGAGCCGGAAAGACTGTCGCTTCAGAAGTATCCTCAACCCTCGAGGCCAAAGCTACTTCCGAGGCACAAAAGCTTGCCGCTGACGCTATCACTAGCACAGCACAAGCCTCCTCAAGCGCAGATGACGAGGAACTTAACTCTCGGGCACGCAACTGGAGAGATCCGCATGACCAAGAAGAAGCAATCCTTGAACAACTGAAACGCCGAGGAGCTAAATAGTTCTTAGGTTGTTTATATGGCCATCACAGGTGGTTATTCTTACGGAGACGTAAGTTCACGCGAAGATCTTAGCGATACGATCAAAGACTTGGACGTTATTGATACTTGGGTAAGCTCCCACTTGTCGACCGTTCCCGTTACCAACAAGGTGCACAGCTGGGTACTTGACCCAATTACTGCGGTGACAACTCAAGCTGGTACTGCTGAAGGTGCAGACACTACCTACGCGACCGTCAACCCGACCCTGCTTACCAATACTACGCAGATCATCGAGTTCGGTGTTCAGGTAACAATGACCAATCAGCATACTGACCACGCTGGGTTCACTGACAAGTTTGCTCGTGAAAAGTTGAAGAAGATGAAGCAGTGGAAGAACCAGTTAGAGCTTTCCCTGGTTGCAGGTGCTAAAGTTTCTGGTACTGGTACTGCTGCTCGTACTATGGGTGGTATCGCCTTGAATGTTACTACTAACGTCACTGGTTTCAGTTCAGTTTCCTTGACCTCTGATATTTTGAACTTGATTCTGGGTGTTGGTTGGGATAATGGTGCTGAGTATGACACCGTGCTCGTTGGTAAAGTCCTGAAGCAGCGTATTTCGAGCTTTAGTACTCCCAATGTCCGTAACGTTGCCGCTGAAGACGCTATTATCGTCGGTCGTGTTGATACCTATGATTCTGACTTTGGTCGTATCACGGTGGTTAAACACCGCTACGTTAATACTGCGACTACTCAGACCCAGAACGGATTGATTGCTTACATGACTGATTACTTCTCTATTGGAGTTATGGACGCCGTGCACTACGAAGATCGTCCTGCAACTGGTTACTTCAAGGTTGGTAGTATCGTCGGTGAGTACACTCTTGAGCAAAAGAATGAAAAGGCGAGTGCTTACGCCTATGGGCTTCTTTAGTCCTGGAGCTTAGAAGTTGAGATTTAGGAAGGGTTTTCACCCTTCCTTTTTCTTTGTATGAGTAATAGAATATATGTATGGAATCAAAGATACATAAAGTTTCAAAACTATGTCTATGGTGCAGAAATGAATTTTGGGAATGGCCTAGTGAAATGAAGAAGCGCACGTATTGTTCACGGTCGTGCAGCTCAAAGGCCCTGATGCTACTAAAGAAACAACAGCTATCCCCAGCGTATAAGGGAGGAGGGATATTAACCACCTGCGGCTACTGCAATAAATCATTGACCGTTCCTAAATATCGAATAAAGAAAGCGAAGTACGGAAAGGTATTCTGCAATCGTCATTGCCATTATGATTGGATGTCAGACCACCTGACTCGTGAGAATGCCTTGGCATGGAAAGGAGGTAATCCACAACCAAAATATCCCAGTAAGTTTAATAAAAGACTTAAGGAGATGATTAGGGAAAGAGACGGGTATTGCTGTAAAGGATGTGGAAAGACTAACGAAGAAGAATACAGAAATCTTCATAAGAATTTATGTATACATCATATTGATTACAATAGGGATAATCTTGATCTTTCTAATCTAGTAACAGTTTGCACTTGCTGTAACGTCACAGCAAACACAAAGTCTCAAAGAATTAAGTGGATGAATTTCTATTCCTCACTACTACTTTGTTGACTTAAGTACAATACACCAGGCATAATATATCTATCTCACTAGATAGGATCTTATGATAGTTGATAAATTTGGAGAACCAGTTACTGAGGCTCGCTGGCACAAGGTAGAACTCTGCATTAAGGAGTTTATTAAGCGCTACCCTGAGCACTGGAAGATCTTTAAGAAGGATCTGGCTGATAATAGGACAGAATATCAAGAAGCACTCAACCCTGACGGTAAGAAAGCTTCATGGAGGAACACTGCCGCCTTCCCCGTGATCTACCGCAAGCGTCGAAAAGATGAAGAAGACGAGACCACGCAGTATGACGACGATAACTTAGTGGAAGTCGCTTCTCTGGTAGAACCCTTGAAACTCTTACTTCCCGGTCTTCTTGATGGAGATGAGCCAGGTAAACCCAATAAACTCTATAAAGCATTTCTAAAGCGGTTCCCCGTATTTCAACCTGGGGAGAAAAACTAATGATCTCACTCTGTATTATTTCTAGGAAAGAAGATGAGGAAGCTCTTGCTAAAGCAGTCGACTCGGTACTTGCATATGTAGATGAGGTAATAATCGTCGATACCTCAATTAAGGAAGGTTTAAAAACTAAGAATGGCGTGATGAACTATGGGAGGTGGAATACTAAAGTAGTCCCCTTCAAATGGACTGGCTCCTTTGCTGATGCCCGTAACTTCTCCTTTGAGCAAGCAACCCACGAGGTAATCTTCACTATCGACTCTGACGACATTGTTACTAACCCTGAAGTACTCCCTCGTCTCGCCAAACTTATCGAGGAAGGAAAGGTTGATTGGATCTACTCGCAGTACAACTACCAGCGGGATGAGACGGGTAATCTCGTTGCAAAACATTGGAAACCCCGCCTCTTCCGTAAGGGTACAGGGCACTGGGTGGGTCGGGTTCACGAAGACTTCACGCCAGACAAGATGGTGATTCAAAAGAAAGACAGTGATATTGGTAGTGATTGCCTCATCATTGAACATACAGCGACGCAGCATGAATTAGAGGACCATGCCAAGCGCAATCTCTCGATTCAGATGGCAGAAATAAATCGTGACGGTGACAATGTCGACCCGCGTACCCTCCAGTATACGGCAATGAGTATGCAAGGACTCGGGAGGTATGAACTCGCGATCCAATATTTTCTTAAGCATATTAAGGTAACCGGATCTAAGGAAGACAAGTTCTGGTCGCTCTACCGCGCAGGAACCTGCTCGTATATTCTAGGACGTAATGAGGAGGCGCTGAACCTAACCCTTGATTCTCTCAAGTTGTTTCCTCACTGGAAGTCGAGCTATTTCCAGATGGCTACGATCTACACGGCGTTAGAGGAATGGTCCAAGGTAATTGAGTGGACCCTAACCGGCCTTGAAAAGAAAGATCCTGAGACTCTCCAAGTCATTTCTGAAATTGATTACACGATCTTGCCCCTCGGCCGTTTAGCCATGGCTTACATGCAGACCGGTAACTACGAACTGGCTAACAGCACAGCCATCGATGTGTACCAGATGAACCCTGAGTACCCAGGTAGCAAGGATCTCGTGAAAATGTGCATGGAAACCGTGAAACTGGAGGGATTTGTAAAGTCTTTCCTGGAAGTTACCCAGAATGTGAAGAAATACGACCGTGTTAAAGCGACTAAGCTCTTTGACCTGATTCCGAAAGAATTAGATGAGGATTACCGCATTCAAGGAGCCCGTACCTTACTGGTAGCTCCCAAGATTTGGCCTGAGAAATCAGTCGTTATCTACTGCGGGAGAACCCTGGAAGAGTGGAGTTATCCTTCAGTATTTACTGGAATTGGCGGCTCTGAGAAGGCAGTGATTAATATGGCTAAAGAACTGGCCCGCCAAGGCTTCTCGGTGACTGTCTACAATCGCTGTGGTGACATGAAAGGCACCTACGACGGGGTAGAATACCTTCCCTACTATTTTTTCAACAAAAAGGACACCTTTGATACGCTTATAATCTGGAGGAACCCCCTGGCCTTTGATGACACCTTCAAGGCGAAGAGGAAATACCTGTGGCTGCATGATATTGCCCATCCTGAACACTTTAACGAGAAGATTTATGCTAATCTCGACAAGATTTTCTTTCTCTCGAATTGGCATCGTTCTAACCTTCCAGACTGTCCGGATAACAAGGTATTTATCACCAACAATGGTATTGATCCTGCTGATTTTAGAGACTTACCGCCTAAAAGGCCGAACAGTTTGATCTGGTCAAGTTCGTACGACCGAGGATTACTTCCCTTTATTAAAAACATCCTTCCCCTAATTAAGAAGGAAATCCCTGATGTTACCCTTGATGTAGCCTACGGGTGGGCAAATATCGAGAAAGAGATGGAACTACTACCTCACCTTAAGGATCTGTACCAAGAGCTCTCCCCTATTCTGGAAAATACCCCAGGAATTACTCACCACGGTCGCATTAGCCACCGAAAACTGGCTCAGCTGATGGGAAGCAGCATGGTATACCCGTATGCTTCAGAGTTTGGCGAGACCAATAATATGACGAGTCAAGAGTGTCAGGCAGCCGGATGCTACGTGATTACTACTTCACAGGCGGGAGCAACCCCTGAAAGAATAAATTTTGGGGAAGTGATCGATTGCGCTGGCATCTATAGTGATCATATCCTCTGGCCCTTATTTGCCGAACGGGTTATCCGTTATCTTAAGAAACCTGTCCCTCCTAAGGACATTGATGTTTCTAATTTTTATTGGGAAGAAACAGCAAAGCAATGGATTAACGAACTTGGATTATGAATGAAGAAATCACTATGCGCAGCGATGAAGAAGTGGTAGAGCTGCTTAAGTTATCGCATGAGAAACAAATTAAACAGGCAGTATTCCTACTCGCACAAGATCTTAGGGAGATAATTCTGTTTGAGGGGGGCGAGAAAAAATCACTGCACTTCTACCTTCCCCAAGGAAAGATTAGTATTACTCTAGACATTCGGGTATGAGCGAAGAAGTACCAAAAGAGTTACAAGATTTTGACTTTGCAGAGATTGGCAATAACCAACAGAACATCTGGCGACTTCGAGATGAGTTGAATGCCACGCGTCGCTGGATCAGGGAGAACACTGTTACTCCTGAAGAAAATGATGAAGAGGGTTATTTTAATCCTGATGACTACATAACTTCCTGCCAACATGGTAATAGTTATCAGATGAGACCAGGACTGATGAAATGTAAAGACTGTAAAGTTATATATAAGGTATGAAACTGAACATCGGCAGTTGTGACCTTCCCCTACCCCAATCTGAAGGATGGGTAAACATCGATAACTCTCTCAGTCCTCACATCAAGGCTGATCTTATTCTAGATGCTCGTGAGCTCGAGGATTATTTCGGTCAAAATGCTGCTGACGAGATCTACGCTGGTCACTTTGTGGAGCATTTAACCACTCCTGAAGCAGAAGACTGGATCGCTATGTGTTACCGTGTCCTGAAACCTGGAGGGATATTTGGCTTTGTGACTCCTGATTTTCGCTATATCTCAGAGAGGTATTTAGCAGGCGATCCAAAATTTAACATCTCAGAACTGGAAGAGACCTATCTTTATTCCTGGAAACAAGAATCAAGGCATGCAAGTATTTGGGATCTAGAGCGCCAGAAGAGCATCCTCGTTAGGAATAGGTTCACCGATGTTCAGGAAATAGACCGTATGAAGGATGATCGCCTTGCTTATCCAGCAATGTGGCAGTGTGGCACTGAAGGTAAAAAATGAGCACCGTTACCTTCGCTTCTAAATGTTGGGGAGGGGATTACAAGAAGTTTCTGGCGGGGGCTTTTGAACGTAAGCGAGATGCAATAGAATATTCTTTTTCCCATCAAGTTCTCTTAATAAATAATGGCGTACCTGAAGATATTGATTTTGGCTCAATCTCGACAATAAGGGTTAATCCAGAAGTTTCTCAGACGATATTTAGGGTCAATAATGCCAATCATTATGCAACGGGAGAACTTTCTGCTATTTTCGCTAGCGGTTTTGACTCGTATCTCTGTTATATCCAGGGGGATTGTATTACTCAAGGAGGAGATTGGGTGACTCCAGGTATTGCTATACTAGAATCGGAACCTGATGTAATGGTCATTTCCCCTCATTCCGAAGTGAACACTTGGCATGATAAAGATGGATATGACCATTATATGTCTGATCAGGCGTGGTTAGTACGTGTATCTGACTTTTTAAAACCTGAAGTATACCAGGTTGAAGGTACTGATCCAGATTACCCAAGTTATGCACTTGATTCTTTTGAGGCTCTTGTTGGCAGATATCTTAAAAGTAGTGGGAAGAAGCGAAAGATCCTAAGTGACTTCTATGTCCAGCACCCCACGTATTAGCGTCGCGATTCCTCTCTACTACTGTGACACGGATCTATTCCTTCCGATTAATAACTGCCTTTTTGCTTTACAGGACCACTATCCTGAATTTGAGATTATTGTAATAGACGACTGCTCCCCTCTTGAGCCCTATCATCAGTGGCTTATTACGTCTTCTAATTCCCAGAACCTTGGATTTACCGCGACCGTCAACCGAGGAATGAGTCTGGCTTCTGGCGATATTATTATCGTGCTCAATGACGATATTACCGTGCAAGCGGGGCAACTCGATCGATTCCTCCACTTAGATCCACTTGCCCCCACCATCGCCTCTCCAGCAGATACCGCTTCTAGTAATGATGACCGGTTTGGGGCGTGTTGGGGCATTACACGATCAGCATATGAGCTGTTGGGTCCACTCAATGAGACCTATAAAAACTTCTTCTCGGATCTTGACTATTATGAGCGGGCAAAAGCCCGGGGAGTTACCATTATTAAGTGGGAAGACATCGTATTGGAGCATCCAGAGAGCTCTACTTTTAAATTACTCAATAAATCAAAACTTCTGGAGGAAGACCAGAAAGCTTACGAGCTGAAGCAAAACCCCGAGGTTTACCTTTAGTATGCATCCTTGCATGATCTCCGGAGTATAATACTTGAAGGTTTTCTATTCGATTATCGAGTTTATTGCCGTTGATGTGGTGGACAATCTCTTGAGGAAAAGGTTTTAGTTTTCGGCCAAGATGCTTTTCCATAATATACCGATGCTCTCTTACTTGTTTACCATTGATAGTTATAAGTTTATATCCCCATAGTTTACATATTGTTCCTTCACCAGATTTTCTTATTTTGTCAGGAGTAAGAGGGTTTCCTGTACGGACTCGTTTATTATGATGTCTAAGGCAGAATCCTTTACAAAAATGTTTATTGGGGCACCCTTCAATTTTACATATTCCTCCATATATTTTCATATATTGAAAATATCAATTTCTTGTCTTAAAATCCAGTTCCTGGAGGAATCCTTGCTAAGGGAGGATGCGAAGCGTTATCATACCAAGTAGATGCTTGCTTATCCTTAGCGAACTCTCTTGAGCACTTTTCTTGATCTAAAAACCGATGTCACGAGCCAGCTTGGAGGCCTTGATGCTGCTACCTACGTATCTAAACGTGAGACCTGTATTAATCGGGCACGCCGTCGTTACTACAGTGAAACCTCGTGGTACTACTTAGGAGTCAATGATTACACCTTAGCTTTCACAGCGGGTATTGCTACGCTACCGACCGATATGAATCAGAAGTTTGACCCTTCTGATATTTATTTTTATTCCGGAAACATTAAGTACGCCTTTAATAAGGTTGATTGGGGATCTATTCAGTCGTATCTAACCGATCAGTACGTCTATGCGGTAGATAAAAGTAGTAAGCGCATCAAGACCAATCACCCAGAGATTACGAGCCTTACGATGCAGTATACGACGCTTCCAGCTGACTATACGGCAACTGATGGTAGTCAAGATACCACCGTAGAACCAGCCCCTGATATTACGGCTATTGCCCTGCTGGCTATTGGCTACTGGTGGCTTTCTAAAGAGCGTGACAAGCAAAAATACAACGAATTCGAGACTGAATACTTAGCCAAGGTTAAACAGGATATGACCGAAGATGAGGCAACCGTACCCGTTCGCTTCTTCCGACCGGTGCGTCCCTATATTATTCGGGGCTATATTAGCAAGCAGTAATGCCTGATAGCGTACTCATCCCCTACCCTGTCAAGGATTTTCGTGGTGGCTATAATTCCTATGCCGCAAGCAAAAACAATATCCAGGACAATGAAATTCCTTTAGGGAATAACACGGAGCTTGACGACAACGGTTCCATGACCAAGAGTCCAGGGAGTGCTCGCTATGGAGGAGAGTTAGCAAGTGGACACGCAATTACTGGAATGGGACTGCTGCAGAACCCTTCCTTCAACGTGGTGATTGCCGCCAGTAACAACCGCTGGTTTAAGATTGATGGAGTAGCAGGAACCGCTACCGCCCTTGGAGGAAAGACCTTTACGGCTGATCTGGATACTGACTTTACCGAAGCTCTCTCTAACCTGTACGGGGCGAATGGCACCGAAAACCTCTGCTATACCGCTAATGCCTCGACCATTGTAGAGATCACCGCCAATACTAATGTAGGACGATTTCCAACCTTTTATAACCAGCGGATCTACATGACGAATACGACCTATCCCGATCGTATTTACTACTCAAACCCTTATATCGTTACCAACTCAAATAGTGGAGGGGCTGGTTCTACCTCGGTATTGACCGGATTTGATGATGCCCATATGTTTGATACCGACCTTTCAGCCAGTCCCAAACTGAATGCTGGATTCTTTATCTTGCAGCCAGGAAGTGGCGTTGAGATTACCTCCATCTTCCCAGATGGTAATTACCTCTATCTCTACACCAAGCGGCACGGCACCTGGCAGGTAGGGGCTGTTGCTACTGCTAATGCAGATGGTTCGATCTCCCACACCATTCAGCAGGTATCAAGGAGAGGAAACTCGACAGCCGGACGCTCGATTATTAAGAACCTTAATGACCAGTGGTTCTATAACTACGATGGGTATTACTCCTATGGTGAGGTAGCAACCTACCAATCTCCTCGCCAAAGTATTCAATCCGGTCGCATTAAGTCTGACCTTAACTCCATTGCTTCAGCAGGAAAATCAAAAGTAGCGGCTGCTCCCTTTAACGAGAAAGTGCTTATTGCCTACCAGGTTGGAACCTATAACGACCGGATTGTTAAGTATGATAACCGCATTAACGCCTACTCCACTCCGATTATTGGAATTAATGCTTCCTGCTTCTTAGAGTACATTGACAACACGGGAACCAGGCGTTTACTTGCAGGATCTTCCAACCCTTCAGATTCTTATGTCTATCAGATAGAGACTGGAACCAATATTAATGGGGGGGCAATTAGTTCCTATTTTGAGACGAAAAGTTTTGATTGCGGAATCCCTGGAATCGTTAAGAGAATTGGTTTCATTGATGTGTTTTACGCGCTTCTGGTGGGAAGAATTACCTATTATGTTTATGCTGATGAGTCAACCCTCATTGCAACCGACAGTATTCAGATTGGCTCTAGTGCCACTGCTACTTCTGGAGTTGGCTCAAAGGTCATCGGTACCTTCCCAATAGGGATGGAATTCGTGAGTAGTACCGCCTCTACTTCTACTAATAGCTCATTCCGGATTGACTGTGGTTTCAGCGCCTGTAAGCGGGTCTCCATAAAGATCGTCAATAATAATGTCTCAGAGCAGTTTAAGATTGACTCAGCGGTAATTTATTTCCTCCCAGGCAGTATCTTTGAAACCTAACTTTAGCCATGTCTTCCTATACGCTCCTTTTTCAAGCCACTGACACGATTGCCGTATCTAGTAGCCTGTTATCAGGTGCTACTTCGATGACGGTTACTTCAGGAAACTTTGGCACCCCGAGTGGTACCCAACTCTATGTCGTAGATTACGATATTCCAGGAACCGCTGAAATCATTTCTGCTTCAGTTGCAGGAACAGCATTCACCAGTATTGTACGAGGATTATCAGGAGGAGCGGCAGGAACCACCAACCATACAGCAGGAGCCAAGGTCGCTTCGATCTTTGTTCCTCAACACTATTCAGCCTTAGTTGATGGCAGTGGATGGGCGACTACTGCTATAACCCTTGGAGAAAACCCAATCTCTGGAGACCAGGTGTTGACCGGTTCTCTAGCTGACCTTGGAGGAACGAGTACCTCAGTCACCGTACCAACCGGAGGGAGGCGTACTCGATTTGATGTCATGATACAAGTACAAAGTACGGGCACGGGACCATTCACGATAGCAATCCTGGAAGATGGATCATCAATTAAACAGTTCACCCAAAACATTGCTTCTTCCGGTCTGAATACTGCCTGGTCATTCTGGTACACCAAAACACCGAGTTCAGGGAGTCACACCTATAAGGTTCAGGGAAGTTATGCTGGAACAGGAACAGCAACTGCTAAAGCCGGATGTGACTTATTGGTTGGGATGAATTAGTCTCTTGCTCTGTTAGGTCACTTATATATACTGAAAGTACTATTCATTAACGAACAACTATGGCTGGAAAGAAATCTAAAGTATACGCGGGGATGGGGTCGATAAGTGGGAGTAGCAAAGAGGTTAACCCTACCTTTAGCCTTAAGAAGGCTCCTGTAGCTAAACCTGCTAGCTCTACTCAAGTCAACCCGACTTTCAGTGCCAAGAAACCAACTCCTAAAGGACCGGTTTCTAAGACTCGGGTAAATCCTACCTTTTCAGTAGCTCATGCTGAGTCAGAGACTACTAAAGGAAAGTCTGGTCGTAAGTTAGTGGCGGCCAAAAGGACGATCGGCAATCCTATCGCTACCAAGGCTAATCCTACTCCTGGTAAGGCAGTGCGTACCATGAAGAACAACGGGGTTACTTCTAAACTCTTCGCTATCCCTCACCGCAATACCAAAGGTACAGTTGGCAAAGGAAAGGCCTCGGATGCTAAAGCAGGAAAAGCTCACACCGCTAAGGCTCCCCACGACGTATCGGTTCCTGTCCGCAACACCTCAGCTCCTTACGGTCCAAATGCCAAGAAATCAGCTCCCATGACCACAGCCCGTCTTAAGAGGCTCGGCTACTAATTCTTCTGGCAGTATTACACAAAAAAGACCCATGATGGCCGAGTGGCTAGGGTCTTTTTTGCTTTCCAGGTTCACCTCGCAGATCTGTTCACTACTATTTATAAGATAATATCACACTTTTGACAAGTGCTTTCCTTACGTATACGCTTAAATTGACCTTTTCCAGGTCACTAATGTACCTGTTCTGATCCGATTGACTCCCTGGATCTAAAACTACAGTCGCAATAGCCCTGACAACCTGGTTCTCATACCGAAAGGTTCAAATCCAGGCTCTGTTCCACACCCCCTAATGGGCTGAAGAGGCGCTCTGACTAAGACACTACAGAGCAGCTGCTCAATCACAGGTACTACATAACCCATCTAAGGCTTCCCTATTTATGAGAAGTAAGGGGGGGTGTGCTCATTTGTTACCGATCTCAAGAACAACATAGCCGTCTTTCAGTCCTACTCCTATAAGGTATGCGTTGGGATCAAGGATCGTGGCGTTGTGTGAGGGGCTTTGAGAGAAGTCTTGGACGGTTTTACAGGGATTCATCTCGTTTGATGCGATGTCTTCATAAATAAGAGAGAATTTTGAGCTTGCGGTGAGGCCTGTTTTCTCTGACCAGGTAGCAAAGTTACCATACTTACTGGTGTGAGTAAGATCTTTCGTGTCAGCTAATTCTTGAGCTCTGAGGTCTGCGTAGAGTTTAAGGTTAAGGTCATCAATGAGTTGAGGAAGTCCTTTTGATAGCCGGTAATCATTCACCTCGACCATAATACTATCCGTAGATATATCCGGATACTGACATGCTGCCGCATCAGGAGGTGGAGGGGTGATGTATACCACCTTTGGCTTTTGTCCATCTCTCACTCCAAATCCAATAATAAAACCAACAAAAAAGACCGCCAAAGCGATCGTATTACTCTTCACACGGGGGGTTACTTTCATAGGGCCTATCTACCTATAAGATACTTAAATTATACCTGAAACTTGCTCATTAGTAAAGGTTGGGTATAGACTAAACACACAGGAAGATAGGCCTGCTGAACTCCAGTAACCATCTTTCTATGAATTTATTTAATACCCTAGAAAACAAATTAGGGCATGGCGTCCAGAACGTTGCTCAGGGTTTAAATTCATACGGAATCCAGACGCCTAATCTTGGGATTTCTCACTTTTTGATAGACCAAGGAAGCGGTGCAAATGGGGGAAACAGTTTTAATGCCTTTGCGCCTTATGGGTTAAGTCCAACAGGTTCTCAGCAGCAACAGGTAGCTTCTAATCCGCAGCTTTCCACTCGAGTATTTGGAGATGCCCAACCCAACACCACTGGACCAGTTCAAGGTCCTTCTGTCCCCCAAGTCCAACAAACCGCTGCCGCTACCGGATCGAGTGCTCCTTCCTACTACCTGCACAACCAGACCGTTAATGGCCAGACCTATGATCTCTCCGATCCAGCCCAACAAGAAGCACTCCGTCAGGCTCAACTCTCTAACTTAGGAAGTGCTCGTGATTCCCAGATTCGCCAACTTACGCAAGGAATTCAGAATGGCCTCACTCAGGCTCAGCTTCAGGATGCGCAGGCGCTTGGCACGTATAACCAGAACGCAGCTGATTTTGGCCGGAGCCTTGCTAATAACATTGTTGATTTGGGACAGGGGTATGATTTGGGTCAAGTTAACAACCAACAGCGTTTCGCTGGTCTCTCCCCTAATGCCTTTCAAAGCTCTCAGGCGACCTCACAGCAGTATGGAACTGACCAGTACAATAAAGGACTCACCCAACTTCACCAGTCAGAAGCTGCGAACGTAGGAAGTGGGTATCTTTCAAATGGTCAGATCGACCCGAACTCAGCGATCGGTAAGATGATTGCGGCTGAGAACAACAACTATAATTTGTTTACGACCAGTCAGAACCAAGCGCTCCAGAACGGTACTCAGGCGGCTAATGTGGCGTATCAAGGAGGAGCTGACCAAATCGCTTCTAACCTTCAGAACCTGAATGCCTACTCAGGAGCTCAGCAACCTGACTACAACCCTGTTTCCTATAACTACAGTGCTCCTGGTCAGTATGGTGGTTATACCCCCTACGGTACTCCTGGTGGCAATCCGTATTCTGTTCCCCAGACTGACATTTCTCAGTTCACTCCCTATACCAGTGCCTCACAGTTAGCGAAAAGCCCGCAAGCCCAACCCTCTTCCCCTGCTACGTGGACTGGATCAGGTAATCCGTTCTCAGGACTTCTTGGCTATAACCCGAATGCTACTCAAAACAACTATCTTAATGCGTTTGCGAAGTCCCCTGCAACGGCTACCGGAAGCTAATCTATTCTTATGGGGGCTTTAGACTGGCTTCAACAGCACGTCATCCAGCCAGGTGAGCAAGCACTCGGTTCTTCAGCCACCGCTGCCAAGAACGCTCTTTTAGGTGATGCTAGAAATGTTGGTAACTCCCTCTCTAATGCTGGCAGGTCTGCCCTTTCCTATCTTGGAAACCAGGTTAATCCCATGGGAACTGGTGTTGTAGGTCAAGGTATTGATAATTCAGCCGCCCGCATCCGCCAAAGCCCTCTCTTAAACTCCTTACAAAACTACGGTCAGCAGCAAGTACTGAACCCGATTACGGAAGGTATCGCTAACTACCAAGTCAACCCGACTGTAGGTACCGCTCTCGGAGGTGTAGCAAACGTAGGACGAGGCGCTTTCAACATCACCCCTCTTGGTGTTGCTGCCAATGCAGCGATTAGCCAAGGGGCAGGAACTGCTCAAGCGCTGCGTGGTGTACAGTCGACTCCTGGTCAGAATTTCGCTAATAGTCTGCAACTATCTCAAGGACTCGGGGTAACTAACCCGTATGCAGCAGGCGCCATTGATCTGGCTGCCAATGCTGCTGCGATCAATCCTGAGGGTATTGCAGGAGGGTTTAAGACGCTTGGAAATCTTGGCAAGGATGCAGGATTTGCGAGTAACCTGAAGACAGTGGGTCAAGCGGCTGGTCAAACACTCGGTCTTACCCATAATGGTAATCCTACCTTCTTCGATAAAGGTCTTACGCCTACGGGTGAACAGGCTGCTCAAGCTGCTAAGACCTTCACTAAAACGCTGGTTAACCAGAAAGGATACCGACAAGCCGCTGATCTCTTCCGTGCTCCTCTTCCTGAAGAACCGGTACTGGCGGGTAAATCGGCAGTCTTCCAGAATGGCCAACCACTTACCAAACCTATTGATACGGCTGAAATTAACCTAGGTCCCGCTCAAGCGGAACAAGCTCTTATTCAAGGGAAAGTTCCTAATGACGTGATTACGCGGGCAGGGGAGACTGACCAAGGCAAAGTCACTATTCACATCGATCCAAAGACCCGTCAGATTCTCTCCTGGGATAGTGATAACCCAGCCTTAGTGGCTAAGGTAAAGAGTGCTGCCCAAGCTCCTCTCCTTTCTGAACCGAACTACGATCAGTACAAAGGCCTCCAAGCACAGCCAGCTGAAGAGAAGCAATACAACCTTCAAGGTGCACAGTTTAGAAGTAAGCCTAGTATCCCCAATCCTTTTGAGCAAAAGCCTTCTTTTGATGCTCGCCAATACGTAAACGATATGGAAAACGCTCAGCAGGAGGCTAGGGGAGAATCATCAGTATTTGGAAAGGTACGGCAATCTCTGGCCGGAGCAAAAGCAGACCTGGTGGATAGTCTTTCCCCCATTGAAGATCGTCTTGGTAATGCCCAGAAGCAGGGTGGCTATCAGGTTACTCCTTCTAACAATATTACCTACCAATTAGACCGTGCCCTCAGGTCAGGTACCCTTGCAGGTCAATTCGCCAACGATAATGGATTAACTGCAGTAATAAAATCGGTTCCCGATACGGCAAGTCTTGATCAATATCTTATCGCTCGTCACGCGGCAGATCTCGAAAAGAATGGTATAGCTACCGGTCGTAACACTTCTCAAGACGCTCAACTAGTGCAGAGTCTGTCTCCTCAGTATCAGGAGGCCGCTCAGGCGATCACTGCCTATACTCAAAAGATGCTTGATTATGCCGTTCAGAGCGGTCTTATCTCTGATGACACAGCAGCGTTTCTCAAGAATAAATATCCCAATTATGTGCCGGTAAATCGCATCTTCTCTGAAGCTGAGCAAGAACTCATGAATCCAGGTCAGACTGGTGGCAAGGGCATGGCCTCCCTTTCTAAACAGACGTTAGTTCAGCGTATTGAGGGATCAGGACGCCAGATAGAAAGTCCTTTGGGATCTCTTCTAAAGAACACTGATGCCATGATGAGCCAAGGAGAACGCAATAAGTCAGCTCAGATCCTTGCCTCGTATAAGGATCTTCCTGGTAATCCCTTTAATATTCGAGAGGTTAGAGACGGTGAAGTACCTGCCAACTCAACATTTACTGCTCTTCGTGAAGGAAAATTAATGAGGTATGCCACTGATCCTGAGATCGCGGCGGCCGCTAAAAGCCTTGACCAACAGCAATTAGGACTTGTTGGTAAGATCCTCTCGTATCCGACTCGTGTTTTGAAGCTGGGAGCAACGGGTATCAACTTACCATTTACTCTTTCAAACGTCGCAAAAGACCAGGCAACCGCCTTTATTAACTCAGATAGAGCTGCACAAACCTCGCTCCTCAATCCAGCCGTTTTCTTAAAATCATTCTTTGCAGCAGTTGGCCATGATGATCTCTATCAGGAAGTAGTTCGTAATGCTGCTGGGGGTACTTCCTTTGATATCGCCCGCGAAACTCCTAAGTTGACCGTTGGACGTATTAGGGCTCAACGAAATATTGGCACCAAGATTGCTTATACCATTACCCATCCTGAAGAACTGTTACGGGCAGCTGAGGATATTGTAGGTAGGTCAGAAGAAATAACGCGTATCCAGCAATATAAAGGCACCTATGATGCCTTGATTAGGGAAGGCCGTACTCCTCAAGATGCTGCTCTCATTGCTGCAAATGCCGCTCAGAATAATACCACCAACTTCTCGCGAGGTGGAAATTACGGAAAAGTACTCAATTCAGTACTTCCCTACCTTAATGCGGGTATTCAGGGATCTCGTACCCTTGTGCGAAGCATTTACCAGCGCCCTGTTCAGACCGGTGCCAAATTGGCTGTCGTCGCTTTCTTCCCCATGGCTGCTTCTACGGCGTGGAATCTCTCCGATCCAGCTCGAAAGCAGGCTTACGACGACATTCCCGAATACGAGAAGCAGGGAAACATTATTATCATTCCGCCAAATCCTGTTAAAGATCCAAATACCAATCGGTGGAACGCTATAAAGATTCCAGTTTCTCAGGAAGCTGCAAGTCTTATGAACATTGTTCGTCGAGGAGTAGAAACAGCACACGGGGAAGATCCTCAAAAGTTTTCTGAGATCGCGGCGAATCTTTTCTCGGCAGGAACTTCTCTTAGCTCTGATCCACGTCAGTTAGCAGGTCAGCTCATTCCTCAGGCGATTAAACCCCAAGTAGAGAACCTGACGAATACTAACCTCTACACCGGTAATCAAATAGTCCCGCAAGGAATGCGCAATCTTCCTGCTAATCAGCAGGTAAGAAAATCTACGTCTGAAACGTCTCGAAGAATAGGATCGGTCCTTGGTGTCTCCCCTCTTGTTATTGAGAATGATATTGGTACTGCGGCAGGAGGAGTTGGTCGTCAACTAGTGAACGCATCAGATCAACTACTCAAGAGTACCGGAAATAATGTAAGCGGAGTGGTCGGCGGCCAAGACATTCCTACGCAGATTGCTAACCGCTTCGTTTCTGCGGCAGGAGGCGCTCAAGATCAGGCCGCTCAAAAACGTATTCAATCAATGGTTACCAATCAAGGTGACCAGGCAATTTTGGATTTGGCGATGACTACTATGAAGAATCCTGATGGTACTCAAGTGGGCGGGAGCGTTACGAACTCGGCAGCTCTTGCAGCCCAACTTTCTGCTCACCCTTCTGCTATTCCTATCGTTCAGGAAATAAGAAAGCAAAGTTACGTACAGCCGGTTGGAGACTACAGGGCTGGGGCTACCTATCAGAATGGAACAGCGGTTAATCTTAATGGCCAAAGTTACGTTGCTATTAAGGATACCCATGGGGTAGCTCCTGGGTCGGAGACTCCTGGAGATCCGAATAATGTATGGGTTCCTCAAGATAATATTTGGAAGCTTAGCGGAGATGATCTCAAGAAAGCGCTGCAAGCTCGTGCCGCAACAGGAACCACTTCTAAAGATCCTCTTGACCCTAATTCTTCCAGTACTGCTGCCAACTCTAGCATCTACCTTCACAACTTCCCCTTATTTGAAGGGACACGAGCGGTTCAACGGTTACAAGGAGCGGGGAATTATGATCCTTTGTATGACCTACCTGACTCTTACGCAAGGCAAGTCTTGTACCTACGTACTTTAAGTGGGGTGCAGGCAACAGGAGATCCTGTCGCAGCTTCTATTAAAGCGCAGTCCTGGTATCGTCCCTTCCAGGCTCAGGAATCTGCTTATTACAAAGCCCATCCTATTCCTGCTTCTGCAGGCACGCAGAACGCCGCTGGCCCCTACCCTGAAATGCCCGCTGAACTGTCTCAATACGCTGATTATATTCGCTCCCTTCCTACGTCCTCTGCCCGTGCTCAAGCCTATCAGACGCCCCAAGGCCAAGCACTTGACGCCTACTACGCCAAACTTAATCAGTACAACAGCGCCAAACAAGCTAACTTACTTGGAACTGCTGAGAACGTTGCTCCTACTCGCTACGCTCCAGGCTATATCGCAAGCCCTCTCGGGGCTACTTCTTCTACGCCCGTTCTTAACCTGGGTGGTACAGGATCTACTGGAGGAAGTTCTACTTCTCAAGCCCTACAAACCTCTTCCCTTAAGCGGGCAGCTAGGAGGACACTCTCTTCTGTTTCTCGTCCTAAATCGAAAGGTGCTAAAGTGAAAGCACCAAGGATTAAATTAAGTAGTTCCAAATCTCATGTCCGACAACCTCACGTCAAACCCGTCACCTTCGCAAAGCCAAGGGGAACCGTCAGACGACCTTCAGGGAAACTTGCCTAAAGAAGAAGGATTGATTACTCAAGCCATTCACGAGAGTGAGGGTCATCGTCACTTCTATATGTGGGGAAATGGCACTGTGTCCGGACTGCAAGAAGTGATTTGCTCGTGTGGGCATGGGCTTCAGGTTGATCCCAAGGTTCACGATATTGTAGAAGGCAAGCTAACTGATATACGATAGTAGTATGGATTCACCTCTTTACAAACGCTACAAGCCTCTTTGCGACTATTTCCATATAAAAGATGGGAATGCTAGCGTGTATCGGCAGTTCGCCTTGATGTGGGAGTATGCCCGCGAGAAGAGTAACCACGGTAGTTCTGATGCGTGTATGCAGGTACTGGTTAGTCTCTCTCACCGCATTGGTTCTCCAGCCCAGGGAGAAAAACCCTGGTCTAAATTGGTGGTCCAAATCTCTACTGAAAATCACCTCAAAGCTCTCGAGGCCTTAGAACATGAGAATGAGTCAAATGAGACTCCTGCCCAAGAACAAGCTGAATCTGTTGTAGAAAGTATTAAAAAGGCTCTTAATAAAGCTGTACTTGTGGGTGCTCCCTATCCTGTGACGGTAGTCGCCAGCGGAGGTGGCAGTTTATGGAATGATCTGTCAGCTTTATGGAATGATACGACGACTATTTGGAACCAGACCTAATCTATAATTATGGCAAATCCCGCCGCCGATTATCCTTCAGCGCTTCATACTAATACTGATATTTCAGCATACGCAGCTACTGCGCTTGGTTCCTCGGCGATTACTCATACTGCCGTCGAAGGAAAGCAGGAAGAAGAGATTAAAGCAGCGCAAACCAAGATTGGGACAGGGTCTTCAACTCCGACTGCAGGAACGGTTCTTACCGGAACGGGCACTGGAACAAGTTCTTGGGCAGCACCGACAGGTTTAGCGTTTACTAACGTTACCGGAACTACTCAGGCAGCGGCAGTAGATAGTGGCTACATTGCCAACAACGCCTCCCTTTGCACAATCACCCTTCCTTCTACCGCGACTGTCGGCCAAGTAGTCGCCATTGTCGGTTCCGGAGCCGGCGGTTGGCTGCTCGCCCAGAACGCGAGCCAGCTCGTCAACTTCAATACCGCCGTTACGACGACCGGTACCGGTGGTTCGTTGGCTTCGGTCAACCGCTATGACTGCCTAGAGGTGGTCTGCATCGTCACGAACACCACCTGGGTGGTGCGCTCCGCCGTCGGCAACATAACCGTCGTGTAATGAGCCAGAATATTGCTTTTGACCGTACTAAGTTCGTGATGTATACGCCGTGGACGACCGGGACGAATGCCGGCCATCTTACGATCAATCCCCAAGGGCCTACAGGGGCGAACACCCAGGGCTTTACCGTCCAGATAAACGACACTTCGGCCTCGCTCACCGCGTATATCGCAACCGGTCTGACCGTCAATTACAACATTGACGGCGGAGCGAACCAGACCTTGGTCGGTAACAATACGTGGGCCGTATGGCCACTGACTGGGATTACTTCCGGTTGCGTTCTCACGATGACGTGGAACACCGCCTCGGGAATCCTTTTATTCGACTCCAGCGCAATGCTCGTACTAGGGACAACAAGTGCAACGATTTCCCAGCCTCCCGGTTGGGGCCAGATGTACTACAAAGGTGACACCAACTTCACCGCCAACAGTAGTGTTGCCGCCACGTCCGACGGATACGGGTATATCGGCGCTTGGCCTGATCAAATGGTTCGTATGCACGGGACCGGGGCGACTACGGGAATGAAGATCTATGGGGTTGGAGGAGCCAACTCTTCCCGCATAGTAATGCTCAAAGACGGCCTTCCTGCTACTTCCGGTAGCGGCGCTGTCATTGGCGGTGGTGGAAACACGAACGTTTTCAAGTGGTATACTGTCGCCTCCGGCATCAGCACGGACGCTTCTAACCACGATTTTGCCGTCGGTTGGGGATACATCGGTGATTATCCGGAATTCTGGTCAGTGTGCTTAGTGGGAGGTGTGGCTTCCGGTAGCGCTCCTACTCCCTATACCACCAGCGCGGTTTCAATCGGCGACAGCATCACTGCTGCGAACGTCATCGCTACTTCTGGCGCTGGCACTTCGTTTGATTCCTGGTTTTACCGCTTATGCCAAGCGAATAACTGGCAGCCGTTCAATCGAGGAATTGGTGGTTCCTTTGTGACGGTGGGGCAGGCTAACAGCGCGGTTACTCGGTTCAATGCTGATGTCGGTTCGATCACCGCAAATCCTACCGTTTGCATCCTGATGCACGGAGCCAATGATATTCACGACGCCATTGGCCAAAGTACTTACGCCTCAAACTACCGTACCTTGATCGGTCAGTTCTTCACGAAGTGGCCTTCCATAGCTGTCTACCAATTTGGCACGGTAAATCGTAATGACGACAGTGGTTCCCATAATGCCACGAGAACAGCGTATAACAGCGCGGTCGATGGTATCTCTGCTATCACTACCGGCCACTGGCTGACGGACGGGGTGATTACGCCTGCAACGGACACTTCAGATAACTTGCATCCCAATCCAGCCGGTTCTCTGAAAATTAAGAATTTTATGCAACAGGTATTAACGGCGAGAAAAGCAACCGGAGCGAGTACTACTACAGGCGTTCAATCCATAACCCTTTAATATGGCAACCAAGAACGGAGCAGGACAAGTATTCACCAATAATGCTGATGGGTTTCTTATCGGCGGAGGAACCACCGAACGTGACCTCACCCTCACTGGCGGCAATGTTACCCTGACGGGATCTGGGAGCGCTGTCATTACCTTCCCTTCTTCTACCTCCACCTTGGCGGCCCTCGGCATCGCCCAGACCTTTACCGCCCACCAAGAGGTGCTCGGTACAACTACCAATGATGCGGCTTCCGCCGGATATATCGGAGAATACATAAGCAGTACCCTCGCTATCGGGTCGGCCGTTTCTCTCACCACGGCTACGACTGCCAACGTCACTTCGATTTCATTGACCGCCGGTGACTGGGATGTGAATGGTAATATCGGCTTTATCGCGGCTTCCGGTACGCTTGGTACGGTTCAGATCGTGTCAATCAGCCAGACTTCGGCAACCCTGCCCACTTCACCGAACGGTGGCGCTTATGCTCGTGAGGAAATTGCCTTCCCAGCGACCGCTACCCAGATTATTCCTACTGGAACCATGCGTATTAGCTTGGCTTCTACCACGACCGTCTACTTGGTTGCCCAGGCTACCTTCTCAGTATCTACCATGACCGCTTACGGATTTATTGGCGCACGGCGGGCTCGGTAGATTTGCGTCTTTTAGGGAAGTACCAGTATGATTAACTCAGCTATAATTAAGTATTCACCATGGGTGCAATCTACGACCAGTTAGTCGCTGCTAAGAAAGAAGAGCTCAGTGCTGCTATCGAGAACGAAGCCAAGGTACAAGCCCGAAGTGACCTTACTCAAAAGGCAGTTGGTGCCGATCAGCGGGTTAACGATATTCAGGCTAATCTCTCAGCTGCTCAACAGGAACGTGAAGCTATCCAAGCTGAAATTGCTGAACTAGATAGCGCTAACCAGCCTACAGCTGAAGAAGTTACCGAACCCCAGGGGTAATCATGAGCGATCTGGCGAAAGTACTCGTAGCCAGTGCTTCGGGATGGGTTATCAATCGAATATTCACCTACTTGGAGAACCTCAGATACCATGCTAAGCACGCTGACCTATTAGAGGAACAGAATAAGGTGTTACGAGAGATCAAGAGCCAGCTCGAAGTGCCTAAAGGATAATATGCAGATTACAACTATCCCAATTCCTGCCTACAACGATGTGACGGGTCGCGGTAACTACCGATCTGGTCGTGAAGGAAATGCAGTGAATACCATCGTGTACCACTGGATTGATGGCACTCAACAAGTCGCTGATCTTATTTTTACTGACCCAACGCGAGTAGTCAGTGCTCATTTTTCCGTGGAGGATGATTCGGTGCACCAGTATGTGCGCATTCAAGATACAGCGTTCCATGCTGGTAAGTACTCAATGAATCTTCGCTCTATCGGCATTGAACACTCTGCTCAGCCAGGTCGTGATGCGAGTGATGCTACCTATGAAACCTCAGCTCAGCTTGTTGTACAGATTGCTCGCTCGCTTGGTAAGAAGGTGAGTGACCTTAATCACATTCCCCACAGCGCTGTGGTAGCAACTGCCTGCCCAGGCAGTCTCGATATTGACCGCATCGTTACAAGAGCGAGAGCTTTAGAAGGAGGGGATATTATTCTGAGCTCTGCCCCAATCACTCCAGTACCCCAGGGCTATACGTTCGCTCCCTTTGAAACCAACCTGTCTCCTTCCCAGGATTACAGCGATGAAGTGAAACGGATGCAGCAATTCTTAGTCGCCAAAGGATTCATGGACGACCAAGGTCAGAACGACGGCTACTACGGACCGATCACGAGCCACGCGGTCAATGGCTACCAACTGTCGCGGGGAGTTATCTCTCCGGCTCATCCTGCTAGCCAGTTCGGGTGGTGGTACCCGCTTACCCGAGCTCAAGCCAACAAGGAACTTTATGTACCCGTTAAACCTAGTAACATCTAACCTATGAAACTTCTCGACTTTTCTTCTTCTGGTGCCTACGCTGGCTTGATTAAGGCACTTAAGGTGCTTGGCTACCACGTCTTCTCAGTAGCGGTTGTTGCGGCTTTTGGTGCTCTTGCTGAAGGAACTGGCCACCTATCTGTCGCTCATCCTCAGTACGCTCTCTACCTTACTGCTGCTGTAGCTTTCGTAAATGCTCTTGCTGCATTTGTCACCAAATGGCTCGGTACGATCAACCCTGACACTGCTGCATCATTCTCTTCTTCAACCGTAAGTCCGGAATTAAGTAACTAACCCCCTTGACGGAGTTCCCATCCGGTCGTATCCTTGTGGTACGTATCTGGATACCGGAACTACGCTGAGAAGGTGCTTATCACACGCTCAGAAAGGTCACGGGTCACGCTCGTCCGCAAGGACCTTATATGGATAAGCATAAGCACAGATAAACAGGCCAGGTAAAATCGGCTGAAAAGAAAAAACCGTTTCGGCACTGTGACTAAGGGAGTTAACGCTTCCAAGGAAAACACTCAACGAGCGGTTTTTTCGCGTACTAAAAAAGCCATCTGGGGGAGTTCCCGTCCTACTCACGCGGGTGCGCTCTTTGGATAGGGAAGTCATCCACACCGGACAGCAGACTTATGGTATCCTGACGCCATGAATAAGGAAAGCTATCGTCGCTACTTACGAACTCCGCACTGGCGTAATTTCAAGCGCCGGTTTTATGAAAAGTTTGAGTACCGCTGCATCGTCTGTAGCGCACGGTATGGCCTCCATATTCACCATTTGACCTACGAGCGTTTAGGCCATGAACGGCTCGAGGACGCCGTATATTTATGTGGAAACTGCCATAGCCATTTGCATGCCGGTGACTTTTCCTTAAGCCATGTAATCTTCTATTATCCCCGTGGTAAAAAAGTGATAGCATTGGTATAGAGTTGGTAAATGAGACGGGGTGCGCCTTGGTCGGTTGGCCCCGCCTCATTTACTCGCTTAATCAACCGACCATGAGAGAGTGTCCGTGCTGTAAAGCCGTTACCGATAATTTCTGTGGAAAAAATAAATTGTGCAGACCATGTCACCTATTGAAAGCCAGTACTCGATACAGAAGATATAAATATGGGTTTCCACCGCGCGATAGTCATATCGTAATCCGCGATCTCAGTAATTATCCCAAGGAAATGTGTCCTTGTTGCGGTAAAGGCTTCTTTATTTTCCCAAAAAGTAAAAAATACTGCTCCGAATTGTGCGGGAGACGAATGAATCGGAGTAGGTACAAGCCGCTATATAAGGAGATGTTTTTAGAAAAATACAAGGCGCATAAGTCCTTAGAAAGCGCAGTTAACCGAGGTCGAATTAGAAAACCAGAACGTTGCGAAAGCTGTTTAAAGATAGCTACTCTTCACGGCCATCATACCGACTATTCAAGGCCACTATTTGTTTATTGGTTATGTCCTAAATGCCACGCTAGTTATCACGTAAAAGATCATTCTAGTACTCCCCTATCGCTAAAAATAGGAGAAAATCGAAAAAATACGTAAAATTCTACATTTACGCTTAATTATCAGATCAATTATACCTCGACAGTCGTAACCCCCACCATTCTGGAAGACCTCTATTTTTATGCGTTCTAACCAAGAGAGGGTGGTACCAAGGATTAAGAGGGGGTAGGGCTTATAGGATCTTCTATTACGCGTGAAGGTAGGCATCTAGAATTGATTGTGCTGATTCAAAACCAACTGCAAAACACGCTAGAAAACCTTCTTGTTCCAGCTTCTCTAAAACGTCTTTTTGATCTTTCAAGTGCGGTGTCGCTGGAGTTATCCCATCCTTCAGCCAAAGTTTCGTTCCTTCCGCTTTAAGCTCGATGAAAAGCCCAGCAACATGATGAACTTCTCCTAGAGCCCCGATCGCTTTAGGATGAGCTATAAATAAATCAGGCCAAGCTTTGCACGCTTGCAAGCGCTTGTTACGGATTGCCTGGCTCATAGAAAGTTTCTCTCCGGCCGCGAAATCGGTGCGGAACAAAACGTCCGGATATTGCAGCCTTAGGTAATCGCAGACGTGCTCATGCAGGATGCTTTCAGCTGTTTTCATTCGTCTCCTTTCGTTTCCATTACCTTGTCGTATAGCCACCCAACCGTGTCTCCCCTCCTCGCTCTTACCCGCGCCATTTCGACCATCGCCTCTTCGTAAGAATCACCTACCAGCTTTTCCACCCATTCTGGATTCCATAAAAAGGCATGCTCGGCATTGGTTGCAATATAGCTCCTGCCATCCACCCGCGTTCTCACCGGCAAGTAAAACTGGCGGTCAATCTCTTTAGGAAATCCCCGCTGAATTGCAATTCGTCTCAGCTCATCAAGGCGTGCCACATTGTTCATTGGCTGTGAAATTTGAGGAGTCTTCGGCGCAGCTTACCAAACTTCCAGGCTTCTATACGGTCTTCTTTTGCAAGGAGCTCATAGACATAGGTGCGGTACTTACTGCGCTTCGGGATGTAGGGGATAGCTCTAATAGCCATTTGTTCAGTTTCCCATAACACCGTGAGGAAGTGGCGTGGTTTCATCGAAATTGCCAAACGTTAATGTCGAACTCTATCTTTTCTTGAGTCTCTGCATACGAGATATAAGTCTGGGTTCCTTCTGAGGTGTACTGATATGAGGCAATAGCTGCCTGCTTTAGGTTAGGAAATGATCCACAAAAGAATGGCTTATCCTTATCGTCCCGAATTGCCCAAACATCGTACTTATTCATCAGTCCTGGTTAATTGTTCAGTTAGGTCTACCGCCTCCCACTCGATAGGAGCTCCGCACTTGGGGCAGTACATCCAGTGACTGTAGAGCCTCTGTGAGCACGCACTGCACTTATAGAGCACTTGGTAGGGGATGGAGGAGACGGGCTTCATTGTTAAGTTTCTTTGGTCAAAACAAAATCCTGTTCCCTAAATCCGAATGTCCATGCACGGGCTTGACCAGCCGTTTTCATTTCAGGAGGAACCCGTAAGAAATACTGTCGATCAGTACTCGGATCTTTTACTTTGAGCAAAACTAAATCCTCATCATCTTTTAGAGGAACTTGGTAAAGGATTCCGTGATCATTATTTTCGTCGAGTTTTTTGGCAGCGGCCTTGGCCATGAACGCCTCGTACCCGATGTATTCGATGGCCGCCCGGCGAATTTCAGCATTGGGAAGCGCAATTATTTCTTCCGTGGCAACATCTTTCTTCTGAAAGAGATCATATAACGTGTCGGTAGTTTTTATGAGATCTGCCACAGCTTCTTCAATTTCTTGAGTATCATAATCACCTCCCTTAATTACGACCTCTTTGCCTAGTTCATACTTTGAGTCACCTGTGGGGTGCTCGGGGCCATTACAAGAACAGCCAGATTGTGAACAGGTTATAAGTTGTTGAGTGTTATTAATTCCTATTTCAAATTGGCTCCAGTCGTAACTTTCTGACGTTCCTCCGATAGCTATCCAGAATTCTCCACTGGTGTTTCCTGTATTAAGGTTTTGAAAGACCGTCGAAAGGTAGAGCAGCTTCTCGCGAGTTGCTTCAGGGATAGTGAATTCTTTAGTCTCGTACATATACGATAGCGTTAGGGGTATATTCTCTCTGGCGAACCACTGCGTACTTTCCTTCTGGAAGGTCGATACGAGCATGCTCTTCATGAATAAGGTATGCTCCCTCGGATAAAACCTTAAGGTACGCCGAATTATCTTCCGTTGCTCGGAGTATCTCGAAGGAACCCATAATACGGTGGGAATGTCCGGTTACTTCTCCGTGAAGAAGTATTGCGCTCTCTTCTTCCACAAAACTTTTAACGAGCCGCTTTGGTGGAAATTCTGTCAAATTTTCGAGAAGTAAATCTCCGTGGCGGTAAAGTTTATTCTTCATTTTACTCCAGTTATATTGGTGTAATTTCCTTTAGTAGTCAGTTCTACCTCAAGTGTTCCAGGTACGATCTTGTCAAACAATCCTTGGTCAAAGCAGCTGAATGATCCGATATTTGTTTCTACCCGCTTAAAGGGTTTACCCGCACTACTTGTCTTGTCCTCGATACTGAGTACAGTCACTTGTCGGTAAGGACTAGTAGGAATGCCAGCAAAGGGATCTTCCTCTTCATTCATCAGACTTTCTGTATAGGTCGGTAACTGCTCAGAATGCGTTGTAGCGGGCCGTGCAGCGACAGGAGGTTGTGATGCCTTATGCGCGTCATCATCCTCAATATTGAGGCTTAAAATGGCAGCGAGCGCGTACCGGCGAG
>Ga0207698_10000173_pt1 | contig 40043 bp, 36 predicted proteins | sample KBSCornC22_FD_184298 | JGI IMG/M metagenome (GOLD analysis project Ga0207698, IMG submission 184298) | Corn rhizosphere microbial communities from Kellogg Biological Station, Michigan, USA - KBS Corn C2-2 (SPAdes) (version 2) | ecosystem: Host-associated > Plants > Roots > Rhizosphere > Soil ... | reverse complement strand
GCATTGCGATGGCCGGCTATCCGCGCGCGGTGCTGGTCGGCGCGCTCGACGCGCAGGGCCATGCCTGGGCCGGCGGCAACGCCCCGGGCGAGCATAGTGCGGGCCGCTATGTCTATGTGTGGCAGCGCGGGGTCGATGTGCCGACGCGCGGGGCCGACAACAGGATCGTGTTCGGTACCGGCACGTCGTTCGCGGTGCCGTTCGAAACGGCGCGGCTGGTGACGCAGGAATTGCGGAGCACGACGGTCGCCAGCGTGGCGAAGAGCGGGCTGACGCAGACGCTGCGGTAAATCCTTCCCGCGAAATCGCGGGGGGGATTTGCATGCCTAAACCACCCGCCGCTCCGGATCGAGACGGATCACCAGATCGGCATAATCAGGCATGTCCGCCAGGATATGCCGCGTCAGCCTTTCATAATGCTGGACGAAGCGATCGAGCTCGGCCTCGCTCATCCCGCCCCGCCCCTCGGCCCGCAGCTTCGCCTCCTGCTCGCCGCGCCAGCGGCGGACGATGTCGAACCCTGGCGCCGCCAGCAGCACGAGCAGGTCGATCCGCGCGAACAGGCGCTGATAGTCGCCCGCCAGCGCGGCATTGGCGAAACCCCGCCAGCGCCCTTCCCGATCCTCGTCTCGCTCCAGCGCATTGACCGGCTCCGCCAGCGCCTCGACCGGCTGCGGTCGTGCGCCGACGAACCAGCCTTCGAGGATCAGCACCTGCATGTCGGCCGGCGCCACATCCCAGTCGGCGTCCGGTCGGCGATCGTCGCGCGCCTTGTCAAACCGGGGCACCCGCCCCGCCCGGCCCTGCTCCAGCGCATTCAGCAGGTCGAAGGCCAGGTCCAGGTCGTGCGTGCCCGGCGGTCCGCGCGTGGCGAACAGCGGATGCACCTCGCGCGCCAGCCGCTCTCGTTCTGTCTTGGTCTTGTAGAGATCATCCAGTGACAGGGTTACGCATCCGATCCCTTCAGCGGCGAGAACCCTCTCCAACGCGGCGGATACTGTGCTTTTGCCGCTGCCTTGCGAGCCGCACAGGCCCAGCACGAACGGCCGGCTGTCTCTGGCATCCAATCTCTGTCGGACGGCAGCCTCGATCGCCGCGAGCGCTTGGGTCATGCCCGGTCACGCCAGAAATCGAACACCTGCTGCTGGATCGTCCGCACCAAGGCTTCGGCTTCAGGCCCGGCCCAGGGGCCCTCGTAGCGGCGCGAGGCGGAAATCCCCACCCACCAACCCTGCCCCGGCAGACCGTCGGATTCGCGCACCACCAGAACCGCCAGCTCGGGCTCGCCCGCCGCTGCCGCGCGTGTGTCGATCACGTCGAGCGTCTTGCACAAGGCGCGCATCTTGGGCCGCGTGAAGCGATGACCAAGCTGACCCAGCAGATGCGAATAGCTCACCGCTTCGCCCGCGCGCGCTGCCCCGATCAGCAAGCCCCGCAAGCGGTCCGCGTCGGCGATGCTGCCGGGCCCTTCGCTGGGAACAATGCCTTCGGCCTCGAGCCATTCCGACAGGGTTTCGATCGCCATGAGCCCCAATCCGATATCCGCAATATGGTTCTGCCGCCCCGTCCTTGGGGCAGCAAGCGCCGAAATGGAGATTTAAACCCACCTTCACCATGGCAGACCGGCGCCTTTTAACCCTCTCGTCCTAGGCCGATGCCGATTGGGGAGAGAAGCATGATCAAGGCTTTACCGGCAGCTGTGGCACTTTTGGCGCTGACCGCGACGACGACGGTCGAAGCGGCCGATCCCGTCCTCCAGCCCGTTCCGTTCGGCAGCGCGACGCTCCGCCACACGCAAGGGGCGCCGACGGTCGAGGTGCGCGGACGCAGCGGGATGGTCCAGGTGACGCCGTTGCCGATGGATCATGGCTGCATCAGCTTCGGCATCGTGGTGTTCAATCGCGGCGGACGGCCCGCGGACATCGATCTCAACAATGTGACCGCCTTCGTCGGTGACGCGCCGGCGGATGTGCTGACCCTGACCGAGCTTCAGAAAAGGGCGAACAAGCGCGCCTTCTGGACCTCGATGGCGGTTGCCGCCGCGGGAGGGCTGGCGGCCGGCATTGCGGCAGCCAGCACGTCGCACACGACCATCCATACGAGCACGGCCCATGGCAGCGCGGTCACGCGCATCAACTATCATGACGGTGCCGCGAATAGTGCCATCCTGAGCGGCGCCACGATCGGGGTGGCGACGTCGGTGCAGCAGCATGGCAAACAGGTCGCCGCGTCGCTGGGAGACGATATCCTCGGCCTGACCACGGTCGATCCTGGTGACGCCTATGGCGGCCGCGTCGTGATCGACAAGATCAAGCAGCCGCTTCCGCAGACCGTCACGCTGAGCGTCGCCTGGAACGGCGAAGTTTATGCGAGCCGATGGCAGCTTGCAGCGGCGGGCACGCCCGCCCCTGCCTTCGCCGCCGCCCCGGACACCGCTTCGGCGCCGTCGATGAGCCCGTCGGCAACGCCCACGAGCCGCCCCGAACCCGCTTTGCTCACGATGGAGAGGGCCGACGCGTCGATAAGGCCGGTCAAGGCCGCCGTGCCGGCGCGGCCGAAAGCCTATCCGCACGACGACACCGTCCAGGTGCCGATGTGACCCCGCGGGTGAGCATCCCTTCGGGGACGCTCACCCGTTTCCGTCAGCGCGTCAGCTTCTTGTACGCCCCCGCACCGGGCCGGTCGGCCGCGTCGCCCAGGCGGCGGCGCTTGTCCTCCTCGTAGGATTCGAAATTCCCTTCGAACCATTCGACATGGCCGTCGCCTTCGAAGGCGAGGATGTGCGTGGCGAGACGATCGAGGAAGAAGCGGTCGTGGCTGATCACCACCGCGCAGCCCGCGAAATTTTCGAGCGCCTCCTCGAGCGCGCGCAGCGTCTCGACGTCGAGGTCGTTGGTCGGTTCGTCGAGCAGCAGGACGTTGCCGCCCTCCTTCAGCATCTTGGCCATATGGACGCGATTGCGTTCGCCACCTGACAACTGGCCGACCTTCTTCTGCTGGTCCGGCCCCTTGAAATTGAAGGCGCCGACATAAGCCCGCGTCGACACGTCATATTTTCCGAACGTGAAGCGGTCGAGACCGTCTGAAATCTCCTCCCACACATTCTTGTTGGGATTGAGGTGATCGCGGCTCTGGTCGACATAGCCGAGCCTGACGGTCGGACCGACGTCGATCTCGCCCGCATCGGGCTTTTCCTGGCCGGTGATCAGGCGGAACAAGGTGGTCTTGCCCGCGCCGTTGGGGCCGATCACGCCGACGATGCCGCCCGGCGGCAGCGTGAAGCTCAGATCGTCGAACAATTTCTTGTCGCCGTAGGACTTGGTCAGGCCCTTGGCCTCGATCACCTTGCCACCGAGGCGTTCGGGGATCTGGATCAGGATCTGTGCGCTGTCGGGGCGGCGGTCATTCTGCCGCTCGACCAGTTCGTCGAACGCGCGGATACGCGCCTTGGACTTGGTCTGGCGCGCCTTGGGGCTTTGCCGGATCCATTCCAGTTCCTGCTGGATCGCCTTCTGGCGGCCCTTCTCCTCGCGCTCTTCCTGTTCGAGCCGCTTCGCGCGACCTTCCAGCCAGGCCGAATAATTGCCCTCGAACGGCAGGCCGCGGCCGCGATCGAGTTCGAGCACCCAGCCGACGACATTGTCGAGGAAGTAGCGGTCGTGGGTGACGAGGATGACGTTGCCGGCATAATCGACCAGATGGCGTTCGAGCCAGGCGACGCTTTCGGCGTCGAGGTGGTTGGTCGGTTCGTCGAGCAGCAGGATGTCGGGCTTTTCGAGCAAAAGCTTGGTCAGCGCGACGCGGCGCTTCTCACCGCCCGAAAGCTTGGTGATCGGGCTGTCGCCGGGCGGGCAGCGCAAGGCCTCCATCGCGATTTCGAGCTGGTTGTCGAGCGTCCAGCCGTCGACCGCGTCGATCTTTTCCTGAAGGTGGCCCATTTCCTCCATCAGCGCGTCGAAATCGGTATCCTCCTTGGGATCGCCCATTTCGGCCGAGATGGCGTTGAAGCGATCGACCATGTCGGCGACCTCGCGCACGCCATCGCGGACATTCTCCAGCACCGTCTTGTTGGGGTCGAGCTGCGGCTCCTGCGGCAGATAGCCGACGGTCACGCCTTCCGCCGCCCAGGCCTCGCCCGAATATTCGGTGTCGATGCCGGCCATGATCTTCATCAGCGTCGATTTGCCGGCGCCGTTGACGCCGATGATCGCGATCTTGGTGCCGGGCAGGAACTGAAGATGGATATTGTTGAGCACGGGCTTGTTCGCGCCCGGGAAGGTCTTCGTCAGGCCCTTCATGACGAAGCTATACTGCACGGCCATGGGATGGCGTCTCCGCGGATTCGGTGATGTGAGAAACAGGTGAGCCGCCGATAGACAACGGACACGCACTTGCCAACATGGGGATGGGCGTGGCGGGCCGCAATCGGGCTAGAGTTTGATTCAGCTGCGCTGAAGCGGCACCGGCCCGCACCCCACCCGGCCTCCCATAGAATACCCTGTTGGGAGGCCGGTGTCGGTTCAGCTTAACTGAACCCAACTCTAGACGCGCGGATTTTGGCAGCAGGCCCGCCGCTCGACGGTAGCGCGGCCCTGCTTCGGCTCGTGCCGCGTTGCCAAGACACGGGCGGATGGCTTAGCCAAGCGCCATGCGCTCCTTGCTCCTCCCCCTCGCCGCCGCCTTGCTTTCCTCCTCGGCCATGGCGGCCGACAGCGTCGCTTATTCGATCGTGGAAGGCCTCACCACCGAAGTCGGCCAGCGCCTCGCCGGGACCGAGGCCGATGCCCGCGCGCGCGACTGGGCGGTCGCGCATCTGAAGGCATTGGGCTTCGCCAACGTCCATGTCGAGCCGTTCGACATGCCGGTCTGGGTACGCGGTGCCGAGACGGCCGAGGTCGTCAGCCCTTTTCCGCAGAAGCTGGTGCTTGCCGCACTCGGCAATAGCGGCGCGACGCCCGAGGGCGGCATCACCGCCGAAATCGTCGCCTTTTCGAGCCTGGAGGCACTGAAGGCCGCGCCGGCCGAGCAGGTGCGCGGCAAGATCGTGTTCGTCACGCACCGCATGGTGCCGACGCAGGACGGCTCCTCCTACGGATATTTCGGCGCGATCCGCCGGAGCGGGCCGGCGATCGCGTCGAACAAGGGCGCGACCGCGATTCTGATCCGGTCGATCGGCACCGATCATCATCGCCAGCCGCATACCGGCGTCACCGGCTGGATCGATGGCGCGCATCCCATCCCGGCCGCCGCCTTGTCGGTACCCGACGCCGAACAGCTCGAACGCATCCTCGCCCGCGGCAAGCCGGTGACGATCCACCTGACGCTGACGCCGCGCATGACCGGCACGCATGGGTCGGGCAATGTGGTCGCGGAGGTGCCGGGCACCGATCCCGCGGCGGGGGTGGTGCTGATCGGCGGGCATCTCGACAGCTGGGATCTGGGCACGGGCGCGATCGACGATGCGGCGGGCGTCGCGATCACCACCGCCGCCGCCAAGCATATCCTCGACGGGCCGCGGCCCAAGCGCACGATCCGGTTGGTCTGGTTCGGTGCCGAGGAGCCGGGCGGCTTCGGCGGTGCGGCTTATGCCAAGGCGCATGGGACCGAGCGGCATGCGATGGCGGCCGAATCGGATTTCGGCAGTGGGCGGGTCTGGCAGTTCCGCGTCAGCTTGGCCGATCCCAAGTCGCCTTTGGTCAAGGACCTCACCCGCGTGTTGGAGCCACTGGGCGTCTCCCCGGCCGAAGGCGAGGTCGAGGGCGGAACCGATGTCGGGCCGATGGTGTTGCTGGGATCGCCGGCAATGGACCTGGGTCAGGATGGAACGCATTATTTCAATATCCACCACACCGCCGATGATACGCTCGACAAGGTCGATCCTGCCGATCTGGAGCAGAATGTCGACGCCTGGACCGCGATGCTGCGCGTCGTCGCCAACAGCGCCGACCCGCTGGCGCGCGTTCCGCGAAAGGGAGGATAGAGAGATGCGCGGACTGCTTTGGCTTTTACCCTTGATCGTCACGACGGCGCCGGTGGGTGCTGAAACCCCGTCCGACAATGCGGAGATACGCGCCGCCGCCCAGGCGTTCGACGATGCGCAGCTTCATGGCGATCGCGCGGTGCTCGAACGCATGCTCGCGCCTGAATATCTGCTGGTCCATGGATCGGGGCGGGTCGGCGACAAGAAGGACTTCATCGACGGCTTCACCGATCCCGAATCGCATCTGGAACCGTTCGATATCAGCGATCGCCTGTTCCTCCGCCCCACGCCCGACACGGCGATCGTCGGGGGCGACGCGCGGATACGCGGCACCGATCATGGCAAACCGTTCAAGCAGCATTTCCGCTATGCGGACATGTTCGCGAAGCGGAACGGACAATGGGTGGTGGTCTATACCCAAGTGACCCCCTTGGCCGCGCCATGAGCGGTGCCATGAGCGGTGGCTGGGTCATGAAGCTCGGCGAGGCGCTGGCGCCGCTGCCCTTGCCCGCCACCAGCAAATGGCCGGACGGTGAGCCCTATCAATGCGTCGTCAACGAACCCGGCGCACAGATATTGATCTTCGCTCCGCGCGGCACGGACCACCAGACCCCGCACAACCGCAACGAGGCCTATTTCGTGGTCGGCGGCAGCGCGACGCTGAAGATGGACGGTGAAACCCACGCCGTCGGCGCGGGCGATCTGGTCTGGGTGCCCAAGGATGTCGAGCATCGTTTCTGCGACATGAGCGACGATTTCGTGACCTGGGTCGCTTTCTTCGGCCTCAAGGATACGCCGACCAAGGGATGAACCCTGTCCGGGCACGGACAAGTGTCCGGTGGTGGACAGGCTGCATACGATCCTCCCCCGCCAGGGGGAGGTGTCGCCGAAGGCGGCGGAGGGGGCGGACGCACCACCCCGCCTGGGAGCGATACCCCTCCTCCCCTCCATCAGCCCTGCGGGCTGCCACCTCCCTCTGGCGGGGGAGGATCTTCATTATTGCCCAATCTTCGCAAAATTTCCCCATCATTGGGAAATTCCGCCACCCTCATCACGCCTTCACGCCGTGTTCAGCCCTTGCGCAGCATTTGGCACGAGCCCTGCAAAGCTGGTGACGACCCGGTCGGGATAGGCCCGATCGCCCAATTCGGATGAGTAGAGATGAGCAACCAGACCGCCCCCGCCGCCCGCGATAACCTCTTCGGTATCTGCCACGCACTGGGTGAGACGTTCGGTTTCAACCCGCTGTTCCTGCGCGTGGCACTGCTGATCGCGGTGATGGTCAATGCCGAAGCGACTCTCGCCGCCTATTTCGCCGCCGGCATCGCGGTGCTGGTCGCAAAACTGGCGACGCGTGCTCCGCGCAAGACCGCCGAGCGCACGATGGCGCTCACCCAGGCTTGATTTTTGGAGCGGCGGGCCGCCCCCCCTGCGGCCGCCGCCATTCATGATCCCCGCGAAGCCCCTGCTTCGCGGGGATCTTTTTGAGCGAAATCCTCCCCCGCACGGGGGAGGTGGCAGCCCGCAGGGCTGACGGAGGGGGAGGTTTGGGATCGGGGCAGTCTTCTGCCCGTGCAGTGCGTCCGCCCCCTCCGTCGCCTTCGGCGACACCTCCCCCTTGCAGCGGAGGATCGGAGGTTACCGCATCGCTTCGAGCAGGCTCGCGATCGAGACGAAGGCGAAGGCGACCGAGCTGTCGGCCACGCCATAAGGCAGGAAGATCAGGTCGCCCAGGCGCATGCCGCCGCAGCTATAGACCACGTTCGGCACATAGCCCTCGCGATCCTCGTCCGCCGGCGACAGCAAAGGCTGGCTCATCCGGCCGATCAGCTTCGATGGATCATTCTTGTCGAGCAACACCGCGCCGACCGAATATTTGCGCATCGCGCCGACGCCATGCGTCAGCAGCAGCCAGCCTTCGTCGAGCTCGATCGGCGAGCCGCAATTGCCCATTTGCACCATTTCCCAGGGCTGGGTCGGCGCCAGCAGCAATTCGCCCTCGCCCCAATGGTCGATCTCGTGCGAACGCAGCAGGAAGACATTCTCGCCGTCCTGCCGGCCGATCATCATATATTCACCGCCGACCTTGCGCGGGAACAGCGCCATGCCCTTGTTGCGCGCCGCCGGGCCGGACATGGGCGAAAGCGTGAAGGTGCGGAAATCGCGTGTGCGCAGCAGCTCCGACCGGATCGTCGCGCCATTATAGGCGGTGTAGGTACCGATCCATTCCTTGCTGCCGTCGTCATGCGTGAACTCGACCAGGCGCATATCCTCCAGCCCCTTGGACTGGGCGGCGGTCATCGGGAACAGCACGGTGCCCGACAGCGAGCTGTCGGGATGGCGGTGGACCTCGATCGCGCCATTGCCGACCTCGAGCGCGCTGTCGGCGGCGGTGGCGAAGGGCGGCTCGGGCATCAGCTCGATCATCGGGCCGGGGCCGAGAATGCCCTCGCGGAACGAGACGGAGGAGATATGCCCCTCCCCCACCGCGCGTAGCGACATGGCGATCCTGACCGCACCCCGCGACAGGCCGCTCTGGTCGGGATGCGGGATCACGCTGGGGTTCATCAGCGCGGCCGCGGCATAGCTATATTCGTGGCAGAAATAGGCGCCGATCAGCTGCTTCTTGATCTCCGAAATCGCGGCGCCGTCGAGCGAAAGCGCCTGTTCGATCTGGGCATAGCGGGTCATGAAGACCGAGCGCGTCTGCCAATGGCGCGCCTCGAAGTCGCGCAACACCAGCTCCAGCTCGATCTCGGCCATCTCTTCGTCGAGCACGAGCACGGCGTCGACGATGCGGCGCACCCGGCCGGGCCGGCCGACGGGCCCGGACTCGATCGGGATGTGGAAGGGGCGCACCACGACCCTGGCGGGATCGGCGGTCAGACGTAGGGGATGATGGATCACGTCGAGCAAGCGGCTACCCCGGCATGGTCTTCAAAGCGTCGCGCCGGCTGCCCCCGGCACCAACGCCTTATTCCGGCACCCGAACGGCAAATAAAGCCCTATTCGACAACAGCCCGCCGCAAATGCGCCATCCATGGTCCGGTTCGGGCAGATTGATCCTGATCATCCGCGGTACCGCTCGCAGTCGCGCGCCGCGCCGGCGGTGGCACCGTCGCAGCCTTGGCAAGCTATCGTACCAGGCCCGTCAGGGCCGGCGCGGTCCGCGTCCTGCCGGCCGCATCGGCCAGCTGCGCCGCCTTCGCCATGGCGGTGCAGACGAACTGGAAGGCCAGGATCGATTCGGCGCCCTGGTTCAGATTGACCCGGTCGCTCATCAACCCGTCATAGCAACCGCCGTCGGCGACGGTGGCGATGGGCAGGCCCAGGTCATTTTCACCCAGATACCAGGCCTGCGCGCGCCACGCCGCCTCGAGCCAGCGGCCCTCCCCCGTCAACGCATGCGCGAACAGGGTCGCATCGACCGTCGCCCAGGCTTCGAGCGGCTGCTGGTCGAACGGCAGCGGCTCGGCATAGGCCCGGCTGAAGCTGTCGGTACCGACCGCCCGGAACTGGCCGTCGCCATTGATCTGGCGTTTGTCGAGCCAGGCGAGCGCGGCGAGGCCGTCGGCGATCATCTGCTTGTTGCCAAGCAGATCGCCCGCTCGCAGCAGCGCCTCGGGCAGGCGCGCATTGTCATAGGTCAGGACGGATTCGAACCAGGTCCAATCGTCGCGTCGCTCGCGGCGAAGCGCCTCGTGCAGGCGGCCGCCAAAGTCGCGTACCAGCTTCCACGCGATCGGATGATCGCGATGCTGGCGCAGCACGGCGTCGGCACCGAACAAGGCGAAGGCCCAGGTCCGCAGGCTGTTCAACGACAAAGCATGCGGCGCCACCTGATCGAACAGGTTCAAGGCCCAGCGCCGCATATTGGGATTGCGCGCCTCCGCCGCGGTCGCGCCGATCGCCCACAACGAGCGGCCGAAACTGTCCTCCGACCCCTCGGCCTCCAGCCATTGGCGGTCGAAGCCCATGAAGTTGCGGAAGCGCCCGCGCTCGCCATTCCAGGCATGCTGGACGAAGGCGCCATAGACCGTCGCGAGCTGATCGGCGCGCAGCTGATCCTCGCCATCGAAGCGGTGCATCAGCATCAGCGCGCGGCAATTGTCGTCGACGCAATAGCCGTGATTGCGGTCGGGCACGGCATAATTGCTGTGCTGGATCATGCCGGTGCCATCGGTCATGCGGATGATCGCATCCAGCCGCGGCTTGACGGCGACGCGTTCGGCGGCGCGCTGCGGCCGCTGGATCCGCACCGGACGGCGGCGCACCGCTTCCTCGCACACCGCGACATAGGCTTCGGCGAGCGCGCTCCACACCATCGTGCGGCCGATCCCGTAGGCGCGGTTGGACATCTCCGCCATCCGCTCGGGATGATCGAGCAGGGTGATGATCTCTTCGGCGAAGCGGCGGCTGTCGCCGAACGGCACGAGCACGCCGACCCCGCCGGCAAGCAATTCGGCCGCATGCCAGTAAGGCGTGGACACGACCGGTTTGCCGAGCGCGACCGAATAAGACAGCGTCCCGCTCGTGATCTGCGTCTCGTTCAAATAGGGCGTGACGTAGATGTCCGCGGCCTGGAGATAGTCGAGCAAGGCCTCCTGATCGAGGAAGCCGTCGATGAAGCGCAGGGCATGCGCCACGCCCAGTTCCTCGGCGAGCGCCTTCAGGCTGTCGCGATAGGCTTCGCCCTCGCGTGCCACCAGATGCGGGTGCGTCGCGCCGAGCACGACATAGAGCGTCTCGGGATGCGCGGCGACGATCGCGGGAAGCGCGCGGATCATCGTCTCGATCCCCTTGTTGGGCGAAAGCAGGCCGAAGGTCAGCAAAACGCGCCGGCCGCCGAAGCCGAACCGGTCGTGCACCGTCTCCGGATCGATGAAGGGCCGGTCGGGCACGCCATGCGGCACCACCGCAATCTGGTTCCAGGCGATGCCATGGACGCGGACGAGCAATTCACGCCCCTTTTCCGCCATCACGATCAGCTTGGACGCACGCCGGGCCAGCGCCTCGATCACCGCGCGCTGATCGGCATTGGGTTGTTCGAGCACCGTGTGGAGCGTGACCACCACCGGCGCGTCGACTCGGTCGAGCAGGCGCAACAGCAAAGCACCCGCCGAACCGCCGAAAATGCCATATTCGTGCTGGACCAGGACGACCTCGGCACGACTGTCATTGATCCGCTGCGCTGCGGCACGATAGTCGTTCAGATCCTCCTGATTGATCGCGCAGGTGACCTCCGGACCATAAGCATAGCTGCCGCCCGGATCGGTCATCGCATAGAGATCGAGCTTGATCTCCGGAAAGGCAGCATGGATCGCCTGATAGACGTCACGCGTGAAGGTTGCGATACCACAGAGGCGAGGAGGGCTGTTGCCGATCAGTGCAATGCGCTGCAGCTTGGTCGCCCCGCTCGTCGTCATCTTTGGTCCTTCGTATCTTTTGTTGCTGTCGACCCCATGCCCCGCGATCCAGGATTGGATGGCCAAGGCACTCCAGAGATGGTGTAGCTGAACAAATCTTCAACGTACAAAAAGTTGCAGGTTCGATGCTGCGACGCAACAAAATACGTCGGGACGAGTTACAACCGCGCTAAATTCAGCGTTGACGGGCAAAACCGTCGCGCTAATGGAGCCTTCGGGACGGCATTCGGGCCGGGCCCGGAACGATTACGTGGAGCAGCTCGAATGAAGAAGGTAGTCTTTGTTCTCGCCGCTGCCGGCCTGATGTCTCTGGCCGCTTGCAGCAAGCAGACCCCGGCGGAAAACGCCACCGACGCCACCGCGAACGCGCTGGACAATGCGGGTGAGAACCTCGAGGACATGGCCGCGAACACGTCGAATGACACGGCTGCAGCCGCTCTCGACAATGCTGCGGACAATGCGCACGCCGCTGCGGACGCCGTCGAGGCGAACAAGCACTAATCGATCCGCCCTTCGGGGTTGAGGTTAGAGAGACGGGCGTCCGGCAACGGGCGCCCGTTTTCTTTTGGGGCTGTTTTTTGAGGACGTCGCCCCAGCGAAAGCTGGGGCCCATCTCCCGCCCCGGTCCAGAGGCGAGCGAGGGAGATGGATCCCAGCTTGCGCTGGGAAGACGATAAAGGAACTGGCAGGAGAGCCCCTGCGCCGGGATGACGAACCGTCGCTCAGTCGCTAACGAGCCCGCACGATGACCGGACGCCCTCTCACCCTCTTCAACAGCCTCTCCCGCAGCCTGGAGCCGTTCGCGCCGTCCGACGGCACGACCGCGCGCGTCTATAGCTGCGGCCCGACCGTCTATAATTTCGCGCATCTCGGCAATCTGCGCGCTTATGTCTTCACCGACACGCTGCGCCGGACCCTGCTGTTCAAGGGCTGGGACGTACGCCACGTCATCAACATCACCGATGTCGGCCACCTGACCAGCGATGCCGATGCGGGCGAGGACAAGATGGAACTCGCCGCGGCGGGGCTGGGCAAGGACATCTGGGAGGTGGCGGCCTTTTACACCGCCGCCTTCAAGCGCAATATCCGCGATCTCAACATCATCGATCCGACCATCTGGTCGGTCGCGACCGACCATATCGCGGAGATGATCGCCTTTGCCGAGAAGATCGCGTCCGATCATTGCTACCAGATCGACAGCGGCCTCTATTTCGACGTGACCACCGTGCCCGATTATGGCCGGCTGGCACGCAGCGTTTCCGATGAGGGCGAAAGCCGGATCGATCCCGTCACGGGCAAGCGCAACCCCGCCGATTTCGCGATCTGGCGCAAATCGCCGCCGGGCGAGCAGCGCCAGATGGAATGGGACAGCCCCTGGGGCCGCGGCGCGCCGGGCTGGCATCTCGAATGCTCGGTGATGAGCCTCAAATATCTGGGCCCCGAACCGTTCGACATCCACACCGGCGGCATCGACCATCGCGAGATCCATCATCCCAACGAGATCGCGCAGAACCAGGCTTATTGCGACTGCAGTGCGGAGCAGCCCGGTTTCACCGGCGCGCGCTTCTGGATGCACAACAACTTTCTGGTCGATCGTACTGGAAAGATGTCGAAATCCGGCGGCGGATTCACCACGCTCCAGTCGCTGGTCGATGCCGGCGTCCACCCGCTGGCCTATCGGTTGCTGTGCCTGACCGCGCATTACCGGTCGGAGCTGGAATTTAGCGGCGAGGCGGTCGGGGCGGCACTGACGCGGCTCAAGCGGATGGTCATGGCCGCGGAGAAACTGGCTGCCGACACCGGCACGCCGGCGCAGACCTATTTGGATCGGCTCGATGCCGGCCTGTCGGAGGATCTGAACACGCCGCAGGCGCTGGTCGCGCTCGACGAATTGCTGGGGGACAAAAGGCTTGCGCCCGCCGATCGCCGCGCGACGCTTGGTGTGTTCGACGCCGCTCTGGGCTTGAATCTGCTCGACCTCGATCGCGCCGAACTCCGCGTCCGGCCCGTTGCGGCCACGCTGTCCGAGGAGGAAATCGAAACCCGCCTCGACGAACGCCAGCGGGCCCGCGCCGCCAAGGACTTCGCCCGCTCCGACGCCATCCGCGACGAACTGATCGCGGCCGGCGTTGAAGTGATGGATGGCGACCCGCTGCGCTGGGAGTGGCGAATCTCGCTATAACCGTCGCCCCGGCGGAGGCCGGGGCCGCAGGGGGAGGAGGGATAACCTCTACCCAATTGGCTGATAGAGTTGGGCCATTGCCTCCAGCGGCCCCGGCCTCCGCCGGGGGACGAAAGCTCCCCCTCACCCATCCAAAGCAGGCTTAGCCTTGCTAAATCGCCCCCCATCCGCGAAAGCGCCACGTGAGGTAGAATGACGATGGCGACGAACTGGACTCCCGAAAGCTGGCGCAACCATGAGGCGCGGCAGCTCCCGCATTATCCCGATCCGCAGGCTCTGAACGCCGCGGAGAAGGAGCTGGGCCGGTTTCCGCCGCTCGTCTTTGCGGGCGAGGCGCGCGCGCTGACCGCCGAGCTGGCCGAGGTGGCCGCCGGCCGTGCCTTCCTGCTCCAGGGCGGCGATTGTGCGGAGAGCTTCGCCGAATTCCACCCCAATAATATTCGCGACACGTTCCGCGTGCTGCTGCAGATGGCGGTCGTCCTGACCTATGCGTCAAAGCTGCCGGTGGTGAAGGTCGGCCGCATGGCGGGCCAGTTCGCCAAGCCGCGCTCCGCCGACATGGAAGAAGTGGGCGGCGTCTCCCTGCCCTCGTACCGCGGCGATAATGTCAACGACATCGCCTTCACGCCGGAAGCGCGCATGCCCGATCCGCAGCGCATGATTCGCGCCTACAGCCAGTCGGCGGCGACGCTCAACCTGCTGCGCGCCTTCGCGCAGGGCGGTTATGCCAACCTCCAGCAGGTCCATGCCTGGACGCTCGATTTCATGGGGCGGTCGGCCTGGGCGGCGCAATATCAGCAGCTGGCCGACCGGATCGGCGAGGCGCTCGCCTTCATGGCGGCGTGCGGCGTCAATCCGGAGACGGTGCCGCAGCTGCGCGCGACCAGCTTCTACACCAGCCATGAGGCGCTGTTGCTCCAATATGAGCAGGCACTGACGCGGCAGGACAGCCTGACCGGCGACTGGTACGACACCAGCGCGCATATGCTGTGGATCGGCGACCGCACGCGCTTCGTGGGTTCGGCGCATGTCGAATATCTGCGCGGCGTTGGCAATCCGATCGGCATCAAGTGCGGGCCGAGCCTGGATGCCGACACATTGCTGCGCCTGCTCGATGTGCTCGATCCGGCGCGCACACCGGGCCGCGTCACGCTGATCACGCGCTACGGCCATGACAAGATCGAGGCCGGCCTGCCGCCGCTCGTTCGCGCGGTGAAGCGCGAAGGACGGCCGGTGGTGTGGAGCTGCGATCCGATGCACGGCAATGTCGTCAAGGCCGCCAACGGCTACAAGACCCGCCCGTTCGAGCGGATCCTGGCTGAGGTGCGCGGCTTCTTCGCGGTGCACCGCGCCGAGGGGACGCATGGCGGTGGCATCCATGCCGAGATGACCGGCCAGAACGTCACCGAATGCACGGGCGGCGCGGTCGCGGTGACCGAGCAGGGCCTGGCCGACCGTTATCACACGCATTGCGATCCGCGGCTCAATGCGAGCCAGAGCATCGAGCTGGCTTTCCTGCTCGCCGAAATGCTCAACCAGGAGATGCGCGAGCGGGAGAAGGACGCGGCCTGAGTCGCTCCGCGGCAGGCTGATCGTCCCGCCAGGTGGAAACAAAAAGGGCGCGCCGATAAGGCGCGCCCTTTCTTGTGTCAGGCTTTCGCGATCAGGCCGTGGCCACGACGCCCTTGCGACGGCGCATGGCATAGCCGACCATGCCGAAGCCGCCGATCATCAGCGCCCAGCTCGACGGCTCGGGCACGCTGCCAGTGTTGTTCTCCGGCGGCTGCGGCGGATTGGGCACGACGGGATGACCGGTCGAATAGAGCATGATGCCCGAGCTGCCCGGATAATTGAGCCCCAGCGTGTTGACGCCGCTGCCCGCATCGAAGCTGTAGAAAGCGGTGCCGTTGCCGACGCCGTCCGGGCCGCCGCCACCGAAATGGATGCCGATCACGGTCAGGCCAATCAGCTCCTTGCCAAACCCGATCTCCGTCGCGCCATTGCCGTCGATCTTCTGGCCCGCATTGACGAGCGCGTTGAAGTCGCCGTCCCAGGAAAAGCCGACGAGCGCCAAGCCGGCGACCTGCGCCGCGACGCTCTTATCGCTGAGCAGGTTGCCACTGTAGAAGCCGCTGCAGGACAGAGCGGTGATCGAGAGATCGTTCAGACCGCAGGCAACCGGCTGCGAATTGGCGCCACCATTGCCGCCGCCGCCGAGACCGCCCGAATTGCCCTGGCTCTGGCCGCTGCCCAGGCCGCTCCCGCCGCCATTGCCGCCACTGCCAGATCCGGCCCCCTGGCCGCTCCCCTGGCCATTGCCGCCATTTCCGGCGCCGCCTCCGTTGCCGCTATTGCCGGATCCCGCTCCCTGGCCGTTCCCGCCGCTTTGACCGTTGCCAGCGCCCTGGCTGCCGCCGTTGCCCTGACCGTTGCCGTTGCCGTTATTTTGGCCGTTGCCGGCGCCTTGGCTGCCACCGTTGCCCTGGCCGCCGGAATTCCCGTTGGAACCGCCACTGCCCTGACCGGGCGTCCCGCCACCGCCATTGCCGTTATTGTTTCCGCCCTTGGCCAATACCGGCGCGGAAATGCAGATGACCGCCGCAGCGGCCAGGAGACCAAACTTACGCATACGCTACCCCCCAGAAATACTCGTCGAAACACGTGGTGTCTGAGGTCTTAATAGCGGCGGCATCGGCCTTCTGCAGCAAAATTGAAGGTTAACATCGTAACGAGTTGCAAAATGAGTCGGATAGCCCGGCCAAATTCATGCTTTTCGCCGGGGATTTGTGAATTCGCGCCGTTTCGGATCAAGGTTAGCTGGTCATTAACCAGGCTTGTTTAGCACAACCCCATGGCCCGCTCTCGCGAGTGGGTGTTTGTAAAGGGTTGGCGTATGTTTCTGGAATTCGACGGCGGTAGCGCCGCGGGCCTGATGGGCCATGTGATGGAAGAGGTTTGCTTCTACGATCGCGGTTTCGCCTGCTCGCGCCCTTCGGACGCGATGGACCTGATCGAGGCGCATAAATGGTTCAACCTGGCGGCGATGGCCGGCGACGCACGCGGTGCCGCGGCGCGAGCCGACATTGCGCTCGACCTGACGCCGCGTGAGATTGCCGAGGCGCAGCGCCGCGCGCGGACGTACCTCCGCACGATGCATTGAGTTCTCGTGGCATCGGCGCCCCTCGCGGCCGCCGGCGCTTCTAGGGCAAACATCAACGCCGACGACCGCTTGGTCGCGTGTCTAGGCAATAGCGGCTGAACAAGGGCGCAATGGCGCTTGCAGCGATGGTTCAGGAAGCCGACAGGTGGGAAGGCCCTATGGTGCGGCCATGACCTCCCGTCCGTTCATGCCGATCTTGCTCTCCCTGCTGGCCGGCCCTGCGCTGGCGCAGATGCAGGCCGCACCCGCTCCCGGCGCGGCGACTCAGGCCGACGTGGTGCGACTGAGCCCGCAAGAGCGCGAGGCCGCGATCGAACAGGGCGCCGCGCGCGCCGCCCGCGACGCCGAACTGGCCGGCGCACCCGATCGCAAGATCCACGGCGAGTTGGGCGTGGAGATCGGCACCGGTGGCACCCGCGCGGCTTATGGAAGCGCCATCGTACCGCTGGGCGACACGGGAATGGCCGCCTTCGCATTCGAGACCGACCGCAGCAATTATCGCTTCCGCCGGCGCTGAGCCGAGCCTTTTGCGCGCCGCAATGAACCGAAGCGGCCGCCCCAGCGTTCATGGCCCCACTTTCCGCAGGAGCCTGCCATGGCCGAACGCGACCCCTCTCCCTGGCCCCATTTCTGGCGCCCGGACCAGCCGTCAGGTGACGATCTCCAGCCGACCTATGTTCCCGACGTCCAGTCGCTCTGGGCCTCCGAAAAGGCGCGCGCGCTGCTGGTGGTGCTGACGCGGCGGCTCGGCCCCGATTTCGCGCGCGAAGTGCATAACGAGATGTTCGCCCGCGCGGTCGGCTATGAAGGCGGCTGCGCGGACGACAATCGCGACGGCGAAACGCTCGCCGGGCTGCTCAACGCGCCTTTCTGGGACAGGCTGTTCGAAATGCCGGAGCCTGAGGCCGGGAAATAGGGCTACCAAACCCTAGAGCGCCCTGCGCTCCGATTACATCGGAGCGGGCACTCTAGCGCATTGTTTTACCGCGATTTTCGAGCCACAAAATGAGTCCATCTGGCTCCAAATCGCTCTAAGCAAGGAGCGAGCGCACCTTGTCACGATCCTCGTCGCTGGCCGGGTTGTAGACGACCATGGCGAGGTCGGGTCTCCCGTCGACCGAGAAGGACGAATATTCGAAGGCGATTGCGCCGGCGCGCGGATGCCTGAGCTTCTTCAGGCCCTCGCCATAGGAGCGGACCTCCTTGTCCTGCCACATCGCGGCGAATTCGGGGCTGCGGCGGCTCATCTCCTCAACCAGCGGCGCCACTTCTTCCGAGGCGCCCGCGCGTGCGGTGTCCGCCCGGAAGGCGCTCACCACGAAACGCGCGACCGCTTCCCAGTCATATTGCGCTGCTCGCACCTGCGGATCGAGGAACATCTTGCGCAGGATATTGCGCTCCTCGGGCGGCAGCGCACCATAATCGGTGAGCACCACCGACGCCGCCTTGTTCCACGCGACCACGTCCCAGGTCGGCGTCTTCACGATTGCAGGGCTATATTCGAGCACGTCGAGCAGCTTCTGCAGTCGCGGGCTGACTCCCCGCGCACTGCGGTAATGCGCTTCCGGCGGACGGCCGAGACCGAGCAGGAAGAGATGCTCGCGCTCGACGTCGGTCAGCATCAGCGCCCGGGCGATCCGGTCGAGCACGTCGGCCGAGGCAGCCCCGCCCCTCCCTTGTTCCAGCCAGGTGTACCAGGTGGGGCTGATATTCGCGCGCTGCGCCACCTCCTCGCGACGCAATCCGGGCGTCCGGCGGCGGCCCGGCGCATAGCCGAACGCCAGCGGATCGAGCCGGCCACGGCGATCCCTGAGATAGGCTCCGAGCAAGTTCGCCGCATCGTCCATCGCGCAACCTATTGGTCATTATACCAGGATAAAGTCACTACTTTAACAGGATAACTGGAAAAGCGATCTGTGTCTCCACTCAATCGAAGGAGACAGTGGATGCACATCTTCGTGACCGGCGCGACCGGCTTCGTCGGCTCGGCCGTCGTCCGGGACCTGCTCGACCATGGGCATAAGGTGACCGGCCTGGCGCGATCGTCCGCGGGCGCGGAGCAGCTCGAACGCGCCGGGGCGACCGCGCTGCTCGGGACGATCCAGGACCATGAAATCCTCCGGCAAGGCGCATCCGGTGCGGACGGCGTCGCGCATCTTGCCTTCAATCACGATTTCTCCAGATTCGCCCAGAATGCGGCGGACGACGCCAAGGCGATCGAGGTGATCGGTGGCACGCTCGAAGGCAGCGATCGTCCGCTCATCGTGACGTCTGGTCTTGCCCTGCAGGCCGCGGGTCCGATCGCGACCGAAAGCGACAAGCCCGGGCCGCATTTCCCCCGCCAATCAGAGGCGGCCGCCTCCGCGGCTGCGGCCAGGGGGGTGCGTGCCTCGGCGGTACGCCTGCCACCGTCGACGCACGGCAAGGGCGATCACGGATTCGTTCCCATCCTGATCAATATTGCGCGCGAGAAGGGGGTGGCGGCCTATATCGGCGACGGTGAGAACCGGTGGTCCGCCACGCACCGCGCCGACGCGGCTTGCGTCTTCCGGCCGGCGCTGGAACGCGGAGCCGCGGGTGGGCCGTTCCATGCCGTCGCGGAGGAAAGCATTCCATTCCGCAGGATCGCGGAAGCGATCGGTAACGGCTTGGGGCTGCCGGTCGTCAGCCTGGCACCCGGCGAGGCGCAGGCGCACTTCGGCTGGTTCGCAACCTTCGCCGGCATGGATCTCGCCGCGTCGAGCGCGCACACCCGCGACCTGCTTGGCTGGGCGCCGAGCCAGCCCGACTTGCTGACCGACATGGCCGAGAACGGCTATTTCGACGCATGAAAGAAAGGGTCCGGCGGCATGGTGCCACCGGACCCTTCCCTGCTCGCAATGCGGCCGATCAGAACTTGCCGGAAACCGACAGGCCGATGATCCGCGGATCATTATAGACCGCAGCCATGTAATTCTCGATCACGCCCTTGAGGTTCTTCTCGTTGGTGATGTTGCGGACGAAGACCGCGACCTCATATTTGCCGTGACCGCCGCTGTAGCCGAGCTTGGCGCCGCCTTCGAAATTGCCGTTCGAAGTGAACTCCTTGGTCTTGTACAACACGTAGTTGGTGTACCCTTGGACGTTCCAGTCGGTCGAGACGAAGACTTTGTCGTCGGCGCCGATCGGTACGTCGTACCGCGCGACGAAGTTCAGATTATATTTCGGCGCCTGCGGCAGCGGATTGCCGTCGATCTGGGCGAAATAGGTCGTGCCCGTTCCGGTGCCGCGGGTAAAGAACGGGTCCTCCACCGTGCAGACCATCACGCCGACCAGGCCGCAGGTCTGCGCATAGACATTCTTGTCGTGGATCGCGGTGTGCAGCCAGCTCGCGCCTCCGGTCAGGCTGAGGTTGGGCACGGGCCGCAGCTCCGCATCCGCCTCGATGCCATAGCCATTGGCGTGGTCGGCATTGAACAGCACACCATTGCCGTTGCTGTCATTGCCGTTCAGCTGGATGTCATTGACCGTATAGGCAAAGGCAGTCGCGTTCAGGCGCAGGCGATGGTCCCACAGGTTGCTCTTGAAGCCGGCTTCCCACGACAGGTTCTTTTCGGAATTGGCGGTGGTGAAGTCCGAATTGAACACCGCCGAACGGCCCTGGATGGTCGGTCCGCGGAAGCCCTTGGCGACGCGCGCATAGAGGCTCAAATCCGGATTGACGGTGTAGAGCAGGCTCACGTCCCAGCTCGGCTGCGTGTCCGACAGGCGGACGAAGGTGCGGCCCTTATAGGTCACCACGCCGGCCGCCGTATCCGCGGTCTTGAGCAGGCGGGTGCTCTTGCTGTCCTTGGTCTCGCGCACCCCGCCGGTGATCGTCAGATCGGGCGTGATCGCATAGCTTGCCTGGCCGAAAATGCCCCATGAGGTGTTGACGTCATGCAGCTGCACCCAATTGTTCGGGTTGTGCGCGGGCGTGTTGATGAAAAAAGCGCGCTGATAGAATTCGGTGATGTCGCGGCTGTCGAAATAGATGCCGCCAACCTGCCACTTGAACGCGCCGCTGCCATTGCTGGCGAGCCGGACTTCCTGCGTCCACTGGTCGAGCCCGCGGACGCGGCCCATCGATTCACCGAAGCCGTTGGGCACGCCGCCGACCGGGAAATTGGCCGCCGCACCGCCATCCGTGTCGCCGCGGCTATAGCCCGACGTGGTTTCGTAGGCGGTGATCGAGGTCAGGGTCGCCGGACCGAAATCATAGGCGACATGCGCCGACGCGCCGGTCGTATTATAGGCCTGCGGGTTGTTCTGCGCCTCGTCATAGGAGACTTGGTCGCGCCGCCCGACCGGCTCGTTCGAGCCCTTCTGGATATGACCGCGCTCGAACAGGGTGGCGGTCCCGTCATAGTCGCGCGCATGGCCCGACAGCAGGATCGACAGGCGCTCGGTCGGGGTGAACAGCAATTGCAGGCGCGCGTCGCGCTCGTTGAAGCCGCCCATCGCGTTCTTCTGCGGGGTAACGGTGCCGTCGTCGCTGGCGCCGGCGAAGACATTGTCGACCCAATTGTCGCGATGCTGGTAGAGCACCGACGCGCGGAACGCGATCTTGTCCGCCACCAGCGGCCCGCCGACGCCGGCGTCGATGTCGACCGAGCGATAGCTGCCGTAGGAGGCCTGGACCTGGCCCTGCCAGGTCTGGGTCGGACGGTTGGTGTCGAACTTGATGATGCCCGCGGTCGTGTTGCGGCCGAACAGCGACCCCTGCGGCCCGCGCAGCACCTCGATCTGGTTCACGTCATAGACGGGGTTCGACTTGAGCACGACATGCTCGAGCACCACGTCGTCCTGGATGATCGACACCGGCTGCGACGCACCAAGGTAGAAGTCGATATTGCCGAGACCCCGGATGTAGAAGCGCGGGAAGATGCGGCCGGTGGTCGACTCGATATAGAGGCTGGGCACGCGCCCCGAGAGGCTGAGCAACGTGTCGTCGCCGCCGGCGGTGAAGGTGCGCTGGTCCGCGCCGCCGATCACCGCGACCGACACCGGCACCTTCTGCAGGTTTTCGGACCGGCGCTCGGCCGTGACGGTGATTTCCTGGACGCCGCCATCGGCGGGCGCGGCGGCGGCGCTGTCGGCCTGGGCCGAGGCGGCGGTCGCGCACAGCAGCGCGCCCACGGATGCGCCGAGCACGAGCGCGGACTTCTTCGTGATGATCAAGATGTTCCCCTTAGGTCATGTCGAAAGCCCCGGATGCGATGTCGCGCCGGGTGCCGAACGGTGCCTTGCTTCCTCTCTGTTGTTGGGGCCGGCCTGTTCCGGTCCGCACCCGCATGACGCGCGCCTAGGGACGGATTGTGGCGCGTTCGTGACGGTTTGCCGCACTTTGGGCGGGCAAAGGCCGACCGATCAGCCTTCGATCAGATCCAGATAGGACGCTACATCATTGCTGGTCTGGAGGAAGAGCCCCACCTGGACGTCTTCCGGCTGCTGCGCGGCGAGCGCCATCGCTTGACCCAGCGGGCCGTAGAACAAGGTCGTGGTCCCGCCATCCTCGGCGAGGTGATAGAGCCGGACCGACGCGTCTTCGAACACGGTGCGCATCGCTTCGGCATGCGCCCGTGCGGCAGTGACCGCAAGACCTGCCTCTTTAGGCAATTTACCGAGCCAGCCGCCGACGCCACGCTGGCAAGGTGGCGGCCGGACCGCCCGTTTTGGGGAACGACAATGAAACCGACCATGATTTTCGCCTTGATGGCGGGCTCACTGATAGCCGTGCCGGCGATCGCCGCGCCGACGATCGTCAATATCGACGCGCATGCCAGCGGCTGTAACTACCCCGATTGCTCAGGTGGCCATTATCAGCCGGGGCAGTTCGTCCACGGCGCCTATGGGACGACCGTCACCTTCGACCCGGGCTCCTACACCGTCACCAATGGCGATGGCGAAGCCGGTGCCAATCCGGATTTCACCGCCTGGAATTATGGGTCGGCCTGGATCTGGGCCTTCATGGCGGCCAATAGTGCGACCGGTGAGGTCGTGCTCGACAGCCTCGTGCCTCCTTATACCGGCGTCTTCATATCGGGCGACAAGAACACGGTCGCGACCGCGCCTTATGCGCTCGACTATGTCGGCCATTTCACGGTGACCGGCAGCCCGCTGTCGCTGACCTTCTTCACCGAGGATTATTACCCTTGGGACAATGCAGGGGGCGTGGCGTTGAAGATCGTCAAGGATGCACCGGTCGGCGGCGTGCCGGAGCCGGCGAGCTGGGCGATGATGCTGGGCGGTTTTGCCTTGGTCGGCGCGACGATGCGACGGCGCGCGTCGGTGTCGTTCGCCTGAGGTCAGGCGAGCACGGCTCCACATGGAAATCCTCCCCCGCAGCCGCGGGGGAGGATCTTGAAGCCTCAAAGCCGCTCGATCAGCGCCATCGCCGCAGCCGGCGCGCGGACCTTGGCGCCGTTGATCATGAAGACGAAGGCGTCGCGCGCCCTGCCCCGGCTCGCCTCGAGGCCATCGACATAGGCATAGCCCTCGGGCGCTTCGCCTCCCGCCCAGGCTTTCGCCGTCCGTGCCCAGGCGTCGAGCGCCGCGGGGGAATAACCGGTCGGCTCCTCCTCGCGCGCATTCTGCAGGCGGGCATAAGTGAAGTCCGCGGTCAGATCGGCGAATTGCGGATATTTGTCGGCATCGGCGAAAACGATCGCGACATTGGCCTTGCGTGCCATCTCGACCAGAGCCTTGTCGCGGAAGCTTTCATGGCGCGGTTCGATCGCGTGGCGCAGCGGCACGCCCGCCACCTCGCGCGGCAACATGTCGAGGAAGTCGGATATATCGTCGGGATCGAATTGCTTGGTGCCGGCCAATTGCCACAGGATCGGGCCGAGCTTGGGCCCAAGCTCGGATATGCCCTGGTTGACGAACTTGTCGATCGACTCCGCGCCCTCGCACAATTTGCGCCGATTGACGCAGAAGCGCGACGCCTTGACCGCGAACACGAAATTGTCGGGTGTGCGCTTGGCCCAATCCGCCCAGGTGGCAGGCTTCTGGGTCGAATAGAAAGTGCCGTTGATCTCGATTCCCGTCACATGGGTCGAGGCATATTCAAGCTCGCGCGCCTTGGGCCAGCCGGCGGGATAGAAATTGTCGCGCCACGGCTCGAACGTCCAGCCGCCGATCCCGACCCTGATCTCACCTGGCATGCTTCTCTCCATCCCTTTCCGGCCGTCACCCCGGACTTGTTCCGGGGTCCACCCATCCTCACCGGGAATCCCTTCCGGCTCTGTGGATGCCGGAACAAGTCCCGCATGACGAGGACCTTCAACTTTCGCTCAACACCTTAGCGTAAGCCACCGGGTCGACGTTCGACCCCGAGCATATAATCACCGTATCGCCCTCGATTGGCGGCAGCTTGCCGGCGAGCCATGCCGCCAGCGCGACCGCGCCGCCGGGTTCGACCACCAGCCCCAAGGAGAAAGCGAAGCGCATCGCGGCATGCACCTCCGCCTCACTCGCCCACACGCCGCGCGCGTGCGCCGCGCGGAGTGTCGCGAAGGTCAAATCGGCGACGCGCTTCGTCTGGAGCGCATCGCACGAGGTGAAGGGCGCGCCGGCCGGCACTTCGACGATCTGCCCGAGCGCCAGCGATCGGCCCATATCGTCCCAGCCCTCAGGCTCGGCGACGATGATCTCGCTGTCGGGCAGCGCCAAGGCGAGCCCGCTCGCCAGTCCGCCGCCACCGCAGGGCGTCACCACCCGCGCCGGAGGACGGCCGAGTTGCTCGACGAGCTCCAGTCCGGCAGTCCCCTGCCCTTCAATCACGTCTGGATCGTCAAACGAGGGCACGAGCACCGCGCCACGCTTCTCCGCCAGCGCAGCCGCGATCGCCTCGCGGCTTTCGGTATGGCGATCATACAGCACGATCTCGGCGCCCAGGGCGCGGGTGCCCTCCATCTTCACCGCGGGCGCATCGGCTGGCATCACGATCACCGCGGGCATGCCGAGCCGCTTTGCCGCGCGGGCGACGCCCTGGGCATGATTTCCGGACGAGAAAGCGACCACGCCGGCCTCGCGCTGGCCCGCATCCATCCGCGCCAGCCGGTTATAGGCGCCGCGCAGTTTGAAGGCGCCCCCCAGCTGCAGCGACTCGCATTTTATCCACACGCGACTCTCGCACTCCGGCACGCGCAATAGCGGCGTGCGGACCACCACGCCGCGCACGCGATCCATGGCCGCCAAAACGCCCGCGTGCGACACCATTTCATCCTCGTTATAACCTTGATTTTCCACGCTTTATCCCATGTCGACGGATCATCGAAAACAGTGGCGCGATTGCAACTTTACAGGGGGCACCCCCGACCCTATGTAGCGCGTCCGCTGCCCCATGGGACTTCCACCGCAAGGCAGTGATCTTGAACTGAAGACCGCGGCCTCGCTGCGGCATTGGAGGTCCCTTGAATTGCACAAGCACCATAGCGCGCTGGGGCTAGCGACTGCCCACGTCAAGGCTTCCGACAGCCTTGCCATCGCCGATCGACGTCCGGTCCAGCCGGTCACTTTGATCCGTCCGCATGCCGCGGAACGGGCCGCCCGCTTCTTTGTCGAGAAGTTCAAGGGCCGCTCGCTCTATGCGGTCAAGGCGAACCCGTCGCCGGAGCTGATCCGCACCCTGTGGGAAAGCGGCATCACGCATTTCGACGTGGCCTCGATCGCCGAGGTGCGGCTGGTCGCGGGCGTGGCGCCCGAGGCGACCTTGTGCTTCATGCACCCGGTCAAGGCCGAGGAAGCGATCCGCGAAGCCTATTTCGCGCATGGGGTGCGCACCTTCTCGCTCGACTCGCTGGAAGAGCTCGAGAAGATCATGCGCGCGACCGATGATGCGAGCGACCTCACGCTCTGCGTGCGGCTGCGCGTGCCCAATGAGCATGCCAAATTGAGCCTCGGTGCCAAGTTCGGCGCGGCACTGGGCGAGACCAAGGCTTTGCTGTTCGCCACCCGCCAGGCGGCGGATGCGCTCGGCATCTGCTTCCATGTCGGCAGCCAGACCATGTCGCCGTCCGCCTACGTGCAGGCGCTCAGCCGTGTTCGCGCGGCGATCGTCGAGGCGGCGGTCACGGTCGACGTGATCGACGTCGGCGGCGGCTTCCCGTCGGTCTATCCGGGCATGGAGCCCGCGCCGCTCGAGGCCTATTTCGACGCCATCCATCAGGCGTTCGAGGCGCTCCCGATCAGCTATTCGGCCGAATTGTGGGCCGAACCCGGCCGCGCGCTGTGCGCCGAATATGCAAGCCTGCTCGTCCGCGTCGAAAAGCGCCGCGGCGACCAGCTGTTCATCAACGACGGTGCTTATGGCGCCTTGTTCGATGCGGCGCATGTCGGCTGGCGCTTTCCGGTGCAGCTGGTCCGCGACGGCGGGTCCGACACCAAGGACATGGCGTTCAGCTTCTATGGGCCGACCTGCGACGATATCGACCATATGGCCGGGCCGTTCATGCTGCCGGCCGACATCCAGGCCGGCGATTATATCGAGATCGGCATGCTCGGTGCCTATGGCAGCGCGATGCGCACCGGCTTCAACGGCTTCACCGCAGGCGAGACCGTGGTGATGCAGGACGAGCCGATGGCGAGCCTCTATATCGAGGCAAGCCCCGCTGCGGCTGCCAAGACGAACGTCGTCAAGCTGTAACACCCAAAGGGAATTGAGTTCGGGGCGCCAGGCGGCTAGCCGTCTGGCCCTCCTTTTCGGGTATCCGCGTCCCCGCGAACGACGTTGGGCTAACTGAGCCAAACGGGAGCTTTCCTGTGAACAATCCCCAGATCAACGACACCCGCAAGGCGGAGCTGCTTTCGACGGTCGTCGAGCATATCGACATCAAGAGCTTCGACGCGCGCCCGATCATCGATTCGATGGGCAAGATGAGCTTCACCAGCCGCGACCTCGCGCGCGCGACCGGCATCTACAACCAGATGCTGGCCGACAAGGATTGCACCATCTTCCTGGTGATCGCGGGCTCGACCTCGGCCGGCGGCTGCATGGATGCTTATGCCGAGCTGGTGCGCTCCAACATGGTCGACGGCATCATCGCCACCGGCGCCTCGATCGTCGACATGGATTTCTTCGAAGGGCTCGGCCACAAGCACTATCAAGCGCTTGAAATCCCCGATGATGATACGCTGCGCTCGCTGCTGATCGACCGCATCTACGACACCTATATCGACGAGGAAGAACTCCAGCACGTCGATCATACCATCTTCGAGATCGCTGAGACGCTCGAGCCCAAGGCTTATTCGTCGCGCGCCTTCATCCGCGAGATGGGCAAATATCTGGTCGAGCATGGCAAGAAGGAAAACAGCCTGGTCAAGCTCGCCTACGAGCATGACGTGCCGATCTTCTGCCCGGCCTTCACCGATAGCTCGGCCGGCTTCGGCCTGGTCAAGCACCAGGTCGATTCGATGAAGGCGGGCAAGCCCTACCTCACGATCGATTCGATCGCGGACTTCCGCGAACTGACCGACATCAAGATCCAGGCGGGCGTCACCGGCCTGCTGATGATCGGCGGCGGCGTGCCCAAGAATTTCGTGCAGGATACGGTCGTCTGCGCCGAAATCCTCGGCCACGAGGTCGAGGTGCACAAATATGCGGTGCAGATCACCGTTGCCGACGTGCGCGACGGCGCCTGCTCCTCCTCGACGCTTCAGGAAGCGGCGAGCTGGGGCAAGGTCAATACCGGCATCGAGCAGATGGTGTTCGCGGAAGCCGGCTCGGTGGTGCCGTTGCTGGCGTCAGACGCTTATCATCGCGGCCACTGGAAGGACCGCCCGAAGCGGGGTTGGGCCAAGCTGTTCGCCTGACCTTCGTCGCGTCATAAGGCGGCGATGGTGGGGTCATGACCGATCTGGTGAGCTTCGAGCGCGCGGCTTATTCCCGCGCGCCCGATCGCACGGCCCTGCTTTACACGGCGCTCAGGGCGTTCGTGACCGGATCGCTGGTCGAGAATGCCGCCCAACCGGACTCCAAGCCAGCCGCCGACGTGATGATGCGGCGGCTGGCGAGCGCCATCGCCGCGGTGATCGCCGATCCGGAAGTCCGGCTGAGCCCTCAGGAGACGGACCAGCTGTTCGCGCTCGGGCCGGACCTGGTGCGGCTGCTGGCGCTGACCTTCGGCAACAGCGATTTCCTGTTCCGTGCGCTGGCTGGAAGCGACCGTATCTCGGCCGCCGTGCTTCAGGCCCGCCTGCCCCTGCTCGCGCTCGACACCGACATCGCCTGGCCACCCGAATTCCTTGCCAGCCTGCCCCCGCGCCTGGGCCAGCAGGCGCTGGCACAGCTGATCGCGAGCAAGCCGATCATATCGCCCCGCGCGGAAGCACGCCGCGACCAGCTGCTCGAATTTGCCGACCATATGCCCGACGGGGACTTTCCCCGCACGCCGGATCACCTCGTGTTGCTGGTATCGGCCTGGATGCTGTGCAGCTATTCGTCGACACCGGGGAAGCACAAGATCAAGCGGCTGTTCAACCGCACCTTGCGTGCCATGGCGCACAGCCTGGGCTTCACCGATCTGCCGATGCCGGCGGAGCGGCCGCGCAAGGACCGCCCGGTCATCCTGTTCGCGTCCGAGATCATGCACTCGCGTCATGTGCAATATCGCTATTTCGGCCAATATCTGCGTCAGCTGCGCACGCGGTTCGAGCTGGTCCTGCTGACCGACGTCAAGGAGGTGGATGAGGCGGTGCCCGCCTTGTTCGATCGCGTCCTTACCTTCGATCGTTCCACGCGGACCTATCTGGCCGACATCTACCGGATGATGGTCGAGACCGCACCCGACGTCCTTTTCTACCCCAGCGTCGGCATGCGCCATTGGGGACCGTTATTCGCCAATCTGCGGCTCGCGCCGATCCAGCTGACCGCGCTTGGCCATTCAGCGTCGAGCTTCTGCGAGGCGATCGACCATTATCTGCTCGAAGAAGGCTATGTCTCGGACCCGGCTTTGTTCGGGGAGACGGTCGTCACCTTGCCCGACGAAAGCCTGATCTTCGAACGCATGCCGGGCTTCGTGCCGCCGCCGCCGGAGATCCGCGAGCGGCCCGAGGTGCTCAGGATCGTGCTGCCGAGCAACCTGCTCAAGCTCAACCCCGCCTTCCTCGCCACGATCGCGCGGATCCGCGCCGGGACGAGCCGCAGGCTCCAGTTCCATCTGCTGCCCAATGCGCGCGGGACCGAGGTCGCGGCGCTGCGCCTGGCAGTGCAACGCTATCTGCCCGATGCGCAGATCCACGGCACCTTGCCTTATGACCGGTACGTCGCGTTGCTCTCTTCGGGGGACCTCAACCTCAGCCCCTTCCCCTTCGGCGGGCTGCACAGCGTGGTGGATTCGCTCCGTCAGGGCGTGCCGGTGGTGGCGATGGAGTGCCCAGAGCCGCACGGCCGCACCGACGCTATGCTGCTCCGCCGGCTCGGCATGCCCGAATGGCTGATCGCGAAAAGCGAGGACGATTATGTCGCCGCCGCGCTCCGCGTGATCGAGGATGATGCATTGCGCGTCGGGTTGAGCCGGCAGGCGCTCGGGCTGGACGTCGGCAACACATTGTTTGGCGACGCGACCACCCCACTCAGGAGCGAAGTGGTGGATGCGGTCTGGTGGCTTTACCAGAACCATGAAGCCGCGCTGGCCGACGGTCGCAAATTGTGGAGCCAGGCGGACCGGGCGGGGTTTCCCCTCTAAATCCTCCCCCGCCAGGGGGAGGTGGCGCCGAAGGCGACGGAGGGGGCGGAATCACCGCGCAAACTCTGTGCTGGTCGCAATCCTCCCCCTCCGTCAGCCCTGCGGGCTGCCACCTCCCCTGGCGGGGGAGGATGGTTGGGTTTGGCGCGCTTGGGGACGGCTTAGCTTCCCGTCGCGACCGGCCTTTTGGGGTCGCTGGTCCACTCGCTCCACGAGCCCGGATAAAGGCGCGAACCACTCAAGCCCGCCACTTCCATCGCCAGCAGATTGTGGGTCGCGGTCACACCCGAGCCGCATTGGTGGACCACCTCGCCCGCTGGCCGGCCGTCCAGCAGTTCAGAAAACTCCCGCGCGAGCTGATCGGCCGGCTTGAACCGGCCGCTACCGTCGAGATTCTTCTGCCAGAAGCGGTTGCCCGCACCCGGGATATGGCCTGACGCTGTGTCGAGTGGATGAGGCTCGCCCGCAAAGCGCTCGGCGGTACGCGCGTCGACCACCAGCAATTCGTCGCTGTCGAGATTGGCCTCCATCGCATGCACGTCGCTGACCGGCATTGCGGGTTCGACTGGAGCTTCGAACGTGCCGGGCGCCGCCTGCTCCTGGCCCCGACGTAACTCCAGACCCGCATCGAGCCAGGCCGCGAACCCGCCGTCGAGCACGGCCACTTGGCCATGTCCGATCCAGCGCAACATCCACCACAAGCGCGACGCATAATAGCCGCCCGAACTGTCATAGCTGACGACCTGCCGCCCTTTGCTCAGCCCCAGTTCCGCCATTCGCGCGGCAAAGGCCTGAGCATCGGGCAGCGGATGGCGGCCATTCCGGCCATTGGATTCGGCCGACAGATCATGGTCCAGATCGACATAGACCGCGGTCGGGATATGCCCGTCGAGATAAGCCCGTCGCCCCGCCTGTACGTCCCCCAGATCGAAGCGGCAGTCGCAGACCAGCACCTCGCCCGCTTCAATCAGCCGCGCCAGATTGCCCGTATCGATCAATGTCCCGAAACTCACGCCACCTCCCCGGCCCGTTCGAGCAGGCGCCGTGCCTGCGTCAGGTGCGGCGCATCGACCATCCGCCCCTCGACCGCAAGCACACCCGCATCAGGATTGGCGGCAAAAGCTTCGACGATCGCACGCGCCGCCGCGATCGCCTCGGCATCGGGCGTGAAAGCTCGGTTGATCACCGCGACCTGATCGGGATGGATCGCCATCATGCCCGAGAAACCGTCGCGCGCCCCGCGCGCCGCATAAGCCGCGAGGCCGTCCAGGTCCCGAAAGTCGGGATAGACGGTCTCGATCGCCGGCACGCCTGCCGCATGGGCAGCGAACAGGGCAAGCGAACGGACCGTCTCGATCGGGGCGGTATAGCGGCCGTCGGCCTCGCGCGCGGCGGTGGCGCCGATCGCGGCGGGCAAGTCTTCCGCGCCCCAGGTCAGGCCGATCAGCTGATCGTGCACCTCGCCATAACTGCTCAGGCCGAACAAGGCGGCCGGCGTCTCGGTCGCGATCGGCAGGATCGGCAGATCGGTTCGCGCCGCAAGCTGGCGGATACTCGTCGCTCCCTCCGCCTTGGGCTGGACGATCGCGTCGGGGCGGGCGCGGGCGATCGCCGCCAGATCGGCCTCGGCCAGGTCGCCGCCGACGGGGTTGATGCGCACGAACAGAGGAATGGACCGGCGGGTGCGTCGCAAAAAGCCCGCAACGGCCTCGCGCGCCTCGGCCTTCCGGGCCGCCGCGACCGAATCCTCGAGATCCAGGATCAGCGCGTCGGCGCCCAGGCCCAACGCCTTCTCCATCCGATCGGGCCGGTCGCCCGGCACGAACAAGAGCGACCTGAGCCGCATCAGCCTGCCGCTTTGCCCTTGAGCAAAGCCATGCGCAGGCACGAGCAGACGATTTCGCCTCGCTGGTTGATCGCACAATGCTCGAACGTGACGATGCCGCTGCCGGGGCGCGACTTGCTCGGGCGCCGTTCGGTGACCTCGCTCTCGACGCGCAACGTGTCGCCCAGGAAGACGGGCTTGGGCATGACGAGCTTGTCATAGCCCAGATTGGCGATGAGCGTGCCAAGCGTGGTCTCGGCAACCGACAGGCCGATCATCAGGCTGAAGGTGAAGGTGCCGTTGACGAGGATCTGCCCAAACTCGCTTGCCTTGGCCGCCTCGGCATCGATGTGGAGCGGCTGCGGATTATGCGTCAGGGTCGAGAAGAGCAGATTGTCGGTCTCGGTCACGGTGCGGCGGATCGGATGCTCGATCCGGTCCCCCACCTGCCATTCGTCATAATGCCGGCCAGCCATAGCCCCTCCCCTACACGCCCGCGTGGTCCAGGTGGAGCTTCATGCCGATATGGCTCCGCTCGAACCCCAGCCGTTCATAGAAGGCATGCGCACGCTCGCGACTGGCATGGGTGGTGAGCTGGACGATCCGGCAGCCGCGCTCACGGCAGCGGTCGATCGCCCACAGGATCATCTCGCGCCCCAGCCCCTGCCCGCGAAAAGGGCTGGCGATCCGCACCGCCTCGATCTGTCCGCGCCATGCGCCGCGGAAGGACAGGCCCGGCAGGAAGCTCAGCTGGAAAGTGCCCACGATTCCCCCGTCCAGCTCGGCGACCAGCAAATGCTGGTTGGGATCGGCGTCGATCGCAGCGAAGGCCATGCCGTAGCCGGCGTCGAGCCTATCGCCAATGGTCTCACGCACGCGCCCCTTGTCGTCGTCAGCCAGCAACGCGACGATCGCGGGAAGGTCCATCACGCCCGCGTCGCGGATAAGAAGCCCCTTCACGCGTCCTGCTTCTCGACCCGCGCCAGCAAGGCCCCTTCGCTCACCTGCGCGCCTGCTGCCGCCTTCAGCTCCGCGACCATGCCGTCGAACGGCGCGACCAGCCCCTGCTCCATCTTCATCGCCTCGATCACGACCAATTTCTGCCCGGCCTTGACCATGTCACCCTCGGCAATATCGACCGAGACGATGCGGCCCGGCATTGGCGCCACGAGCGTGCCGTCCGAAGCGCCGCCGCTCGCCCGGCCACGCACCGCATGCGGCGCGGTCAGGAAAGCGGCGCCGTCCTCGAACAAGATTGTTTCCAGCCCAGCCTGGGTCAGCCCGCCCTGCTCATCCCAATAAGGCCGCTCGCCCAGGAAATCATAGTCGACGTCCTGTTCGTGCCCGTCGACGTCGAGCCAGACGCGCATGTCGGGCTGTGCATTGAGCCGGAAGCCGAGCAGTCCGGCAAAGCGTTCGAACGCGGGATCGCCACCCCTGGCGCGGACGAAGCGTGGATTGAACACCGCCTGGTCGGCCGCGACCTGGAGCAGGTCCTCGCTCGGCTTAGGCGGGGCGAGCAGGCTTTCGCCCAGCGCGGCGATGAGGTTGGTCGTCATCGCGCCGTCGCGAAAGGATTCGAGCTCGAGCAGGCGCGCCAAGAACCAGGCATTGGTCTTGACCGGTTCGCACTTCACTGCACGGCAGGCATCGGCGAGCAGGCCGGCGGCCTCGTCGCGGCTCGGCGCGTGCGCGACCAGCTTGGCGATCATCGGATCATAATAAGAGGAGACGCGTCCGCCTTCCTCCACCCCGCTTTCGACCCGAACCTCACCCGACAGATCGAGATAATCGATCGGGCCGATCGACGGCAGGAAGTCGCGCGCCGGATCCTCGGCATAGAGCCGCGCCTCGATCGAATGGCCTTCGATCCGCAGGTCCGCCTGCGCGAGAGGCAAAGGCTCGCCCGACGCAACACGCAACTGCCATTCGACCAGATCCTGCCCGGTAATCTCCTCGGTCACCGGATGTTCGACCTGCAGCCTGGTATTCATCTCCATGAACCAGATGCGGTCGGCGCGGAGGCCTTCAGAGGCGTCGGCGATGAACTCGATCGTGCCGGCACCGACATAATCGACCGCCTGCGCGGCCTTGACCGCGGCGGCGCAGATGGCGGCGCGCGTATCCTCGTCCATACCCGGCGCGGGGGCTTCCTCGATCACCTTTTGGTGGCGGCGCTGGAGCGAGCAATCGCGTTCGAACAGGTGGACGACATTGCCGTGGGTGTCGCCGAACACCTGCACTTCGATATGGCGCGGGTTCAGCACATATTTCTCGATCAGCACGCGATCGTCGCCGAACGCCGCGGCCGCCTCGCGCCGGCAGGAGACGAGTGCGTCGTCGAAATCCTCCGCCCGCTCGACGCGGCGCATCCCCTTGCCGCCGCCCCCCGCCACCGCCTTGATCAGCACCGGATAGCCGATCTGGTCCGCCTCAGCCTGCAGCCGTTCGGAGCTCTGGTCTTCGCCCAGGTAACCCGGCGTCACCGGCACGCCGGCCTTGGCCATCAGCGCCTTGGCCGCATCCTTGAGCCCCATCGCACGGATCGCGGCGGGCGGGGCGCCGACCCAGACCAGGCCGGCGGCGATCACCGCCTCGGCGAAATCGGCATTTTCCGACAGGAAGCCATAACCGGGATGGATCGCGTCCGCGCCGCTTTGCTTCGCGGCGGCGAGGACCTTGGCCTGATCGAGATAACTTTCCCGCGCCGGCGCCGGCCCGATACAGATCGCCTCGTCCGCCTCGCGCGCGAAGGGCATGTCGGCATCGACATCGGAATGAACCGCGATCGTGCGGATATCCATGGCGCGAGCGGTCCGCATGATGCGGCGGGCAATCTCGCCGCGATTGGCGATGAGGAGGGATTGGATCACGGGCGGTGTCCAGTTGGACACATCTGACGCTTGGAACCTGTCATTGCGAGCCCCGCAGGGGCGCGGCAATCCAGATCGGCAGGCCTGGATCGCCACAGCGCTGCGCGCTTCGCGATGACTTGAGCGGAGATCATCCCGTCACTCACTCGCAACCTGTCGTCCGCGACGACCAGGTGATGTTGAGCACCTTCCAGGCACCATTTTCGCGGACAAGGTCGAAATGGTCGACGCCGCAATGATGAACCTTGTCGTCGATCGTGAAGACATAGCGCCCCCACACCATCGCGATGTCGCCGTCGATCTCCACCGCGGGATCGACCAGTTTCTCGCGATAATGTTCGGGACCGGCCTTGATGCGGGCGGCGAAATCCGCCCAGCTTTCGTGGCGGATGGCGCGCGTGCCGTCGGGCTTTTCGGCGACGGCGGTCGCGCCGCCTTCGGGCCGCGTCTGGGCCAGGATCTTCGCCGGATCGCGCGCCTCCAGCCCGGCGAACAGGCCATCGATCGGGGCCATGACGGCGGCTTCGGCGGTGCCGTCGGGCGGGAGCGCATTCCATTTGGGCAATTTGGCCGTGTCGGCGGCGAGAAGAAGCGCAAGGATCATGGTCACATCCTGAAGATGCCGAAGCGCGCCGCATCGGGGATCGGCGCGTTCAGCGTGGCGGCGAAGGCGAGGCCGAGCACGTCGCGCGTCTGGACCGGATCGACGATGCCGTCGTCCCACAATCGCGCGGTGGCATGATAAGGATTGCCCTCATCCTCATATTTCTGGCGGATCGGCGCCTTGAAGGCTTCGGCCTGTTCGGGCGTCCAGCTGTCCGCGTCGCGGTGCACGGTGGCGAGCACCGAGGCGGCCTGCTCGCCCCCCATCACGCTGATCCGCGCATTGGGCCAGCTGAACAGGAAACGCGGGCCATAAGCGCGCCCGCACATGCCGTAATTGCCCGCGCCAAAGCTGCCGCCGATCAACACGGTGATCTTGGGCACGGATGCGGTCGCGACCGCTGTCACCAGCTTTGCACCATGTTTCGCAATGCCTTCCGCCTCATATTTGCCACCGACCATGAAGCCGGAAATATTCTGGAGGAACAGCAAGGGCACGCGCCGCTGGCAGGCGAGCTCGATGAAATGCGCGCCTTTCTGTGCGCTCTCGCTGAACAGCACGCCATTATTGGCGAGGATCGCGACCGGCATGCCCCAGATGCGGGCGAAACCGCAGACCAGGGTCGTGCCGTAATTGGCCTTGAACTCGTGCAGTTCGGATCCGTCGACGATCCGCGCGATCAACTCATGCACGTCATAAGGCGCGCGCACGTCGGTGGGCACGATGCCGTACAGGTCCTCGGGGTCATATTGGGGCGGGCGCGGCTCGGCCAGATCCACCCCGGCATCGTGGGCACGCCCCAGGGTCGCGACGATATCGCGCACGATGGTGAGCGCATGTTCGTCATTCTCGGCGATATGGTCGACCACGCCCGATTTGCGCCCGTGCGTCTCCGCACCGCCCAGTTCCTCGGCCGAGATCACCTCGCCCGTTGCCGCCTTCACGAGCGGCGGCCCGGCGAGGAAGATCGTCCCCTGCCCGCGCACGATCACGCTTTCGTCCGACATGGCGGGCACATAGGCGCCGCCCGCAGTACAGCTGCCCATCACGGCGGCGATCTGAGCGATACCCTGCGCGGACATATTGGCCTGGTTGAAGAAGATCCGCCCGAAATGGTCGCGGTCGGGGAAAACCTCGGCCTGGTGCGGCAGGTTGGCGCCGCCGCTGTCGACCAGATAGATGCAGGGCAGCCTGTTCTCTTGCGCGATCTCCTGCGCGCGCAGATGCTTCTTCACCGTCAGCGGATAATAAGTCCCGCCTTTGACCGTGCTGTCATTGGCGACGATCATCACCTCGCGGCCCGAAACGCGGCCGATGCCCGCGATCATGCCCGCGCCCGGCACCTCGTCGCCATAAAGGCCGTTGGCAGCGAGCTGGCCGATCTCGAGGAAAGGCGATGCGGGATCGAGCAGACGGGTGACGCGGTCGCGCGGAAGCAATTTCCCGCGCGCGACATGGCGTTCGCGGGAGGCTTCCGAACCGCCGAGTGCGGCCTGCGCGACGCGGGTACGCAGGTCCTCCGCCAGCGCCCGATTATGCGCCGCGTTGGTGCGGAAGGTTTCGGACGATGGATCGATGAGCGAGGTGAGGACGGTCAAGCGTTACCTCCGTCACCCCGGACTTGTTCCGGGGTCCACTGGGCCACAAGGGAATCCCCCCTTGGATGGGTGGATGCCGGGACAAGCCCGGCATGACGGGGAAGAACCATCATACCCCCAGCAATTCCCGGCCGATCAGCATGCGGCGCACCTCGTTCGTCCCCGCGCCGATATCGAGCAGTTTCGCGTCCCGATAATAACGCTCGACCGGCCAGTCCTTGGTATAGCCCGCCCCGCCCAGCGCCTGGATCGCCTCGTTCGCGACCTTCACCGCATTCTCGCTCGCGAGCAGGATCGCGCCCGCGGCATCGAAGCGCGTGGTCTTGCCGGCGTCGCAGGCGCGCGCCACGGCGTAGGAATAAGCCCGCGCCGAATTGAGCGCGACATACATGTCGGCGACCTTGGCCTGCATCAGCTGGAAGGATCCGATCGCCTTGCCGAACTGCTTGCGCTCCTGGACATAGGGCATGACCACATCGAGGCAGGCCTGCATGATGCCCAATTGTGTGCCCGACAGCACGACACGCTCATAATCGAGCCCCGACATCAAAACTTTCACGCCGCCGTCGAGCGGGCCGAGAACATTCTCCTCCGGAACGAAGCAGTCGTTGAAGACCAGTTCGGCGGTCGGCGATCCGCGCATCCCCAATTTGTCGATCTTCTGCCCGATCGCGAAGCCCGGCATGCCTTTCTCGATCAGGAAAGCGGTGATGCCCTTGGATCCCGCATCGGGCGTGGTTTTGGCATAGACCACCAAAGTCTCGGCATAAGCCGCGTTGGTGATCCAGAATTTGGTGCCGTTGAGGCGGAAACCGCCATCGACCTTGTCCGCGCGCGTCTTCATCGACACAACGTCGGACCCGGCGCCGGCTTCGGACATAGCCAGGCTGCCGACATGTTCGCCCGACACCAGTTTGGGCAGATATTTCGCCTTCTGGTCGGCATTGCCCCAGCGGTGGATCTGGTTGACGCACAGGTTGGAATGCGCGCCATAGGACAGGCCGACCGAGGCGGAGGCGCGGCTCACCTCCTCGACCGCGATCACATGTTCGAGATAGCCGAGGCCCAGCCCGCCATAGTCCTCGGCGACGGTGATGCCGTGCAGCCCGAGCGCGCCCATTTCGGGCCAGAGTTCGATCGGAAACCAATCCTCTTCGTCCACTCGCTTGGCGAGCGGCGCGATCCGGTCGGCGGCGAAGCGCGCAGTCGCGTCGCGGATCGCATCCGCCATCTCGCCCAATGCGAAATCGAGGGTTTCGGCTGTCATTGCATCCTCAAATTAGTATCATTTGATACTGCCTATGCCCGCTCCCGCTGCCGATTGCTACCTCTACTCAAACTCCAGGATCACCGCATCGACCGCGAGGCTGTCTCCCGGTTGGGCATCGACCCTGGCGACCACGCCGGCTTTCTCGGCGCGCAGGATATTCTCCATCTTCATCGCCTCGACCACCGCGAGCGGCTGACCCGCTTCGACCTTGTCGCCCTGCTTGACGTGAAGTGCGATCAGCAGGCCGGGCATCGGGCAGAGCAAGAGCCGCGACAGGTCCGGCGGCACCTTCTCGATCATGTGATGCGCGAGCTCGGCCACATGCGGCGCAAGCAGGCGCAGATCGTGGCTGCGGCCACGCGTGGTCAGCCGCCAGCCCGATCGCGTCCGATTGAGCCGCATCGCCAGCGGCTCCCCGTCGATCACCGCCTCGATCAGCCGCTGGCCGGGCACATAGGGCGCGTCGACCACCAAAGCGGCGCCGTCGACCAGCACTGTTTCGTCCTCGACGCGGACGCGATGCTCGGCGCCGTCCATCGTCACCACCCACTCGCAGGGCGTCGGCACCCGGCCGTTGAGCCTGCCGTCGATCAATCCCGCACGATCCGCCTCCGCGCAGGCGACGATCCCCGCGACCGCCGCCAGTTTCGCGGTCAACGCCTCCGGTACGGGCGCGCCGTGGAAGCCGTCCGGATATTCCTCGGCGATGAAGCCCGTGGTCAGCCGTCCCTCACGGAAGCGGGGATGCTGCATCAGGGCGGACAGGAAATCGACATTGTGGCCGATGCCGTCGATCTCGAAGCGGTCGAGCGCATCGATCTGCGCATCTATCGCCTCCTCGCGCGTCGCGCCAAAAGTGACGAGCTTGGCGATCATCGGATCATAGAATATCGAGATGTCCGACCCCTCGACCACGCCGTCGTCGACGCGGACGGGGGGCGGTCCAGCTCCCTCCCCGTTCGCCCCGAGCGAAGTCGAGGGGCCTGGCCGAGCGGAGCCGAGGCTTCTCGCTGACGCTCGAAGATGCATCTCGACTTCGCTCGATGCGAACGGCGGGGGCGTGACCCCAGGCGGCCGGTACCGCACCAATCGCCCGGTGGACGGCAGGAAGCCGCGATAGGGATCCTCGGCATAGACGCGGTTCTCGATCGCCCAGCCGTTCAAGCGCACGTCAGCCTGTGTGAAACCCAAGGGCTCGCCATTGGCGACGCGGATCATCTGCTCGACCAGGTCGAGGCCGGTCACATATTCGGTGACGGGATGCTCGACCTGCAGCCGCGTGTTCATCTCCAGGAAGTAGAAGCTTCGATCCGCGCCGGCGATGAACTCGACCGTGCCCGCGCTGTAATAGCCCACCGCCTTGGCCAGCTGCACCGCCTGCTCGCCCATGGCTTTGCGCATCTCGGGCGTGACGAAGGGCGATGGCGCTTCCTCGACCACTTTCTGGTGGCGGCGCTGGATCGAGCATTCGCGCTCGCCCAGATAGACGATATTGCCCTGTTGGTCGCCGAGCAGCTGGATCTCGATATGGCGCGGGCTCTCGACGAACTTCTCGATGAAGATGCGGTCGTCGCCGAAGCTGGCGAGGCCTTCGCGCCGCACGCTGTCGAACGTCTCGCGCACATCCTTCTCGGACCAGGCCAGCCGCATGCCCTTGCCGCCGCCGCCGGCAGACGCCTTCATCATCACCGGATAGCCGATGCCGTTGGCGATCTCGACCGCATGGTCGGTGTCGCGGATCTCGCCAATATGGCCGGGCACGACCGACACGCCCGCCGCCTGCGCCAGCTTCTTGGATTCGATCTTGTCGCCCATCGCCGCGATGGCCTTGGGCGGGGGTCCGATGAAGGCGATCCCATTGTCCGCCAGCAATTGCGCGAAGCTCTCGCGCTCGGACAGGAAGCCGTAGCCAGGGTGCACGGCCTCGGCGCCCGTCTCCTTGCACGCGAGCAGGATCGCGTCCGCCAGCAGATAGGATTGGGCCGCGGGCGGCGGGCCCAGCCGCACCTTCTGGTCGGCCATCTCGACATGCGGCGCGCGCGCATCGGCGTCGGAATAGACCGCCACGGTCGCGATCCCCATCGTCCGCGCGGTGCGGATGACGCGGCAGGCAATCTCGCCGCGATTGGCGATCAGGATCTTCTTGAACATGACGGCTCCAGCAAGCCGTCACCCTGAACTCGTTTCAGGGTCCACAGCCCCACAGGCACCTCAGGTGCGGCTTGGGATGTGGATGCTGAAACAAGTTCAGCATGACGGTCGAAAGGCTTTCTCATTGGATAGGCGCGGCAGCTTCCGATGGGTTAAGCCCCAGTTTCGCGAACAAGGCCGCATCCTTGTCATTTCCGGCGTTGCCCGTGGTCAGCAATTTGTCCCCGGTGAAGATCGATCCCGCACCCGCCAGGAAGCACAAAGCCT
>Ga0207698_10000167_pt1 | contig 41351 bp, 41 predicted proteins | sample KBSCornC22_FD_184298 | JGI IMG/M metagenome (GOLD analysis project Ga0207698, IMG submission 184298) | Corn rhizosphere microbial communities from Kellogg Biological Station, Michigan, USA - KBS Corn C2-2 (SPAdes) (version 2) | ecosystem: Host-associated > Plants > Roots > Rhizosphere > Soil ... | reverse complement strand
CGCGTGGGCGGGAAAGCGCATCCATCAGCAGGAGCACCTGACCGTGCAGAGCTTCGATCCCGGCTTCGTGGATGACGTGGTCGCGGTGCTCGAGCGGCGCAACGTCGTCACCGTGTCACGGGTCGAGGGGCAGCTCTATCTCGACGTCAACGGCACGGCCCTGAGCACGCCGGTGCATGTGAGCCAGGCGAGCTGAGCGGCGGGCCGCGCGACGGGCCGCGGCGATGCGCAACTGAAAGGCGCGCACGTCACCGGCCGACAGGCTCAGCAGGATGCCGATGTCGAGCATCAGGTTCGCGAGCCACACCGTGCCCTCATGATCGTCGACGTGATGACCGCCGAACAGCGCGACCAGTGCGCCGACGACGCTGAGGGTCAGGATCACCAGGCGCGCGAGCGGCCTGCCCGAGAAGGTGAGGTGCGCCAGCACCAGGTAGGCGATCCCACCGATGATCACCGCCACGACCCACCACCCGAGGTCGGGCACCGCCGACGCGACGACTAATGCGGACAACGCGGTAGTCACCGCGACGAGCCCCCTGAGCAGGGTGAGCACGTACGCGATGTACACCGTCGGCGGCCGGTGAACCCGGTTGGATGGCCCGTTTCGGTCGATGATCGGGGCGACGTCGAGCTGCGACAGGTCCACGATGGGCAGATCGCCATCGGTCTGGATCGCGTCGCCTCCCCCGGTGTAGGAGTGATATCCCGTGGAGAAGTTCGAGATCACCTCCACCTGGGCTGCGGGATCCGCCGCGCGCAGGGTGCGCAGGATGTGGTCGCGCTCGACGTCGGTGTTGCTGGCGATCTTGTGGGTGATCTGGAGGGTGAAGAGCGAGAGCCCGACCCCGCGGTCGTACGAGCCGGAACCGATCCAGTCCACCGAGGCGCCGCCCGGCAGCCGCCAGCCTCGGGGGGCTTGCCAGAAGCGCACGTGGTGACGTCGTGCCGGGGTGGCGTTGACCTCCTGCTGATAGGTGAAGTCCTGCATGCGGCCGAACAGGAACGCCGGGCTGACCGGCGCCTGGGGGTAGCTCGCGCGCCGCAGTGTCGAGGTGACGATCCGCAGTCCGCTTCGAAAGCCGAGTTCGTCGGCGCGCACCCAGCCCGCTCGCACCATCGCGGTGTGCACCTGATCCTCCGAGCCGCGCAGGGCGAGGTTCACCGGATCTCCCAGCAAGCCGTCGTAGAGACGCGCGCGGCCGATGAAGTAGTCCGGCAGGTAGATCAGGGCGAGCATGGTGTGGATCCGCGGCAGCAGGAGGTAGGCCACCAGCAGCCAGATGACCAGGATCAGCCACCCGTAGCGGATGCCGTGGTGCACCAACTCGTCGATGGTCAACCAGACCAGCCACGCCGCTCCGACCGCGCCGAGAAAGAAGAACAGGCCGTCGATGGCCGTCCAGGCGGTGAACTCGCGGCGCAGGTTGGGTGCCGTCATGGTGCCTAGCGTCTCACTCCACGGTCTGCGTCGCCGCCATACTGATGCCATGGCGACCCGGTCCTTCGAACTGACGACGGCGGTGCCCGTCCCGACCGAGGACGCCGTCGACTTCTTGGTCGACCTCGCGCGCCATCACGGGCTGCATCCCTATGTCGTCTCGGCCGATGTCGTCGCGAGCGGACACGGTGAAGACGGCAGCTGGCAGGACTGGCGCGTGGTCGAGCGGCCGCGCCTCGGCCCGTTCCGCTACACGATCCGCTTTCCCGCGCGGATGACTCGCACCTCGCCGACCTCGATGCGCGGCGACGTGACGGCGGCGCCCGGATGCACGCTCGTCACCCTGACCGAGGCGACGGGCACCGGCGGCTCTGCGACCCTGCATGAGGTCACGGTCGTCACCGCCCCGCTGCCGCTCGTCGGATACATGACGCGGCAGGCCCGGCTCGCCCACGCCCGCACTTTCTCGCTGCTCCCGACCGAGTTGGCGACGCACGAGTGAACGAGGCCACTCAAACCGGACAACGCACGCACACGGTGCGCGCGGCGCGCAACGCGCTTCTCGCCCTGTTCATGATCGGTGGGATCACGGTGTCGACCTGGGGCCCGCGACTGCCGAGCATCCGCGCCGATCTGCGCGTCGGAGACGCCGTGATCGGGCTCGTTCTCGCCGCCGTCGCCGTGGGGTCGGTCGCCGGGCTGGCCGCCTCATCGGCGTTACTGTCGTGGCTGGGCGCCCGACGCTCGATCCAGGTCGAGGTGGTGCTGATCACCGCCGGGCTGGCCGTCGTCGGACTCGGCGCCGGGGTGGCCGCATCGCTGGTGGTCACGACGATCGGCTTCGTGGCGATCGGATTCGGGCTCGGATGGATCGACATCACCCTCAACGTCGAAGCCGCCGCCGTCGAGCAGCTCGCCGGCCACACGCTGATGCCGCTCCTGCACGGAGGGTGGTCGATCGGGGCGATCGTGGGATCCGCGCTCGGCGCCGGGGCCACGGCGCTCAGCATCCCGTTCACCGCGCAGTTCGTCGGCGAAGCGCTGGCGATGGCGGTCGTCGGGTTCGTCGCGGTGCGATTCCTGCCGACGGCGTCGGACCTCGATGCGGTGGGGGCCGCCGAGGCGAGCGCGGTCATCCGTCCTCCGGTGGTCGCCCGCATCCGGAGCTGGCTCAGCGGCTGGACCGATCTGCGACTGCTGCTCATCGGTGTCGTCATGCTGGGCGTCGAGCTCGGCGAGGGCTCAGCGAACAGCTGGCTGACACTCGCGGTGCGCGACGATCATCATCAGACCAACGCCAATGCCGCGCTGTTCTTCGTGACGTTCGCCATCGGCGAGTCGGCGGCGCGCATCTTCGGAGGTCCGGTGGTCGACCGGGTGGGACGAGTCTCGGCGATCCGGATCACTACGGCGATCGGCGTGCTCGGGCTGCTGCTGTTCATCCTCGGCGGAGCACCGTGGATCGTGCTCGTGGGCGTGCTGCTGTGGTCTGTCGGGGTGTCGATGGGCTTCCCGCTCGGCATGTCGGCGGCGGCCGACAGCGGACCGAACCCGGCGGCGCGGGTCAGCGTCGTCGCCTCGCTCGGCTACGTCGCCAACCTGGGTGGACCTCCCGTCATCGGACTCCTCGCCGAATCGTTCGGCCTGCTCGACGCGCTCTGGCTCGTTGTCGCGCTGTTCGTGGTCGCGTTCGCGGTGGCGGGCGCGCTGGGCACGCGCGACGTGTCGCGAAAGGTGCTCACCCCATGAGAAACGCAGCGTTCGCCCAGAGCTACGGACCGTATGCCCTGGTGGCCGGCGCCTCCGAGGGCCTCGGCGCCGCGTTCGCCGACGCGATCGCGCGGCGCGGCGTCAACCTGGTGCTGCTCGCGCGTCGCGAGAAGGAGCTCGCCGAGACGGCGGCGCGCGTGAAAGGCGCCCACGGCGTCGAGGTGGTCACGATCGTCGCCGACTTGGCCGATATCGACGCGGCGACCCAGAAGGTCGCCGCCCTCGACGAAGAGCTGGGTCTGCTGGTCTACGACGCGGCCTACGCTCCGATCGGGCCCTTCGCCGACGCGACCGCCGAGCAGCTGGCGCAGGCCGCGGCGGTGAACGTGCGGGCTCCGCTGCTGCTCACAAAGGCGGTGTCGGTGCCGATGATCGCGCGCGGCCGCGGCGGCATCATCCTGATGTCGTCCCTGGCCGGATCGCAGGGCAGCCCGAACATCGCGACCTACGCCGCCACCAAGGCCTTCAACACCGTGCTGGCCGAGGGCCTGTGGAGCGAGCTGAAACCCCGCGGAATCGACGTGCTGGCTTGCGTGGCCGGCGCCATCCTGACGCCCGGGTACCAGCAGGCCGAGGGCTCGAAGCCCGCGCCGGGCGCCCTCGCGCCCGAGCGGGTGGCCGAGCAGGCACTGGCCGCGCTCGGGCACGGGCCGGTCGTGATCCCGGGAGGGGTCAACAAGCTCGGCCGGTTCGTGCTCACGCGACTGCTCAGCAGACGCGCCGCCATCGGCATCATGTCCCAGAACACCGGAGGCCTGTCGTGACGATCTTTCTCGGTCTGATCACCCCCTTGATCGCCTACGCGGCGATCACCCTGCTGCATGTCGTCATCCCGTCGCGGCGGCGACCGGGCTACGTGACCGGCCCCGACGGGAAGGTGCTGAGCTACCGCACCAACGGGAAGTACGTGCTGCTGGCCAGCGTCATCCTGTGGTTCCTGCTCGGGTACTTCCACCTCGTTCCGTTCACCTGGCTGTACGAGACGCGGTGGTGGGGGTTGATCGGGGCCGTCGTGATCGGACTGGTGTTCTCGTTCGTGGTCGTGCTGCGGCATCCCTCGACCGGCAAGCCGTTCGCCGCCGACCTCTGGTTCGGCCGGGCGAAAGATGTGCAGCTGCGCAACGGGTTCGTGGATGCCAAGGTCTGGCTGTACCTGGTCGGCGCGGTGCTGCTGCAGCTCAACGTGCTGTCGTTCGCGGCCTTCCACCTGCAGCACGTCCGGAGCATCAACCCGGGATTCCTGCTCGGCTGCGCGATGCTCACTTGGTTCTGCTGCGAGTACCTGATCTTCGAGCGGGTGCACCTGTGGACATACGACTTCATCGCCGAGCGCGTCGGGTTCAAGCTCGGATTCGGCTGCCTGGCCTTCTACCCGTACTTCTACTCGGTCGCGCTGTGGTTCACGGCCGCCCTGCCCGACCCGCACCTGCCAGTCTGGGTCACCGTGCTGTTCGGCGTGCTGTTCCTGATCGGCTGGGTGTTCACCCGCGGCGCCAACATGCAGAAGTTCTTCTTCAAGACCGCGCCGCAGCGTCGCTTCCTCTGGCGGCCCGAAGCGATCAGCGACGGTGAGCACAGCCTGCTGGTCAACGGATTCTGGGGCGCGAGCCGGCACATCAACTACCTGGGAGAGATCCTGCAAGCGGTCGCGATCGCGCTCGCTCCCGGATACTTCGGGGTCTGGATGGTGTGGCTGTATCCGCTGTACTACATCGCCCTCTTCCTCAGCCGCCAGGCCGACGACGACAAGATCTGCCGGGCCAAGTACGGCACGCTGTGGAGCCAGTACACGGCGCGGGTGAAGTACCGGATCGTGCCGTACCTGTACTAAGCCACCTCCTTTCACGAACCTGTCCGATCGGGGCAGACTCGTTCGTGGAGCTGGTGAGTGGCCGCCCACGAGGGGCGCCCCAGACGGGAGATGATCCGATGCAGTACCTGATGTCCGTGTTCGGCCCGGCCGAGATGAGCGAGTTCGGCAGCTACCCCGACCGCGAGAGCATGGTGCAGGCCCTGGCCGACACCGGTGCCTTCAACGAGAAGCTGCAGGCGGAGGGCCACTGGGTCTACGCGAACGGCCTGGCCTCTGCCACGTCATCGACCGTCGTCGACGGCCGAGTGGATCCGCCGGTGGTCACCGACGGACCGTACCTCGAGTCGAAGGAGTACCTCGGCGGCTTCTGGATCATCGAGGCAACCGACCTCGACCAGGCACTCGATCTCGCGGCGCAGGGCTCGAAGGCCTGCCGCGGCAAGGTCGAGGTGCGTCCGTTCCAGCCGCTGTCGGAGTGAGCGTCGGCCCTCCCGTCACGGACGCGATCACCCGGGCCCACCACGAGGAGTGGGCGCGGGTGGTCGCGTCGCTCGCCAAGCGTTTCGGCGACCTCGACATCGCCGAGGAGGCGACCGCCGAGGCGTTCGCAACCGCCGTGGAGCGCTGGCCGGCCGACGGCATTCCACCCAACCCCGGCGGGTGGCTGACGACGACCGCGACCCGCAAGGCCATCGACCGCATCCGTCGCGAGAAGAAGCGCGACGACAAGTACCGAGAGGCGCTGCTGGTGATGGATCATGAACCGCTCGAGCCGCTCGGCGCGATCGACGACGAGCGGCTGCGGCTGTTGTTCACGTGCTGCCACCCGGCGCTCGCGCTCGATTCCCGCGTCGCGCTGACGCTGCGGATGGTCGGCGGCCTGACCGTGCCCGAGATCGCGCGGGCGTTCCTCGTGCAGGAGGGCGCGATGGCCCGCCGGATCACGCGGGCGAAGGACAAGATCCGTGATGCCGGCATCCCGTTCCGGATGCCCTCGGCCGGCGATCTGCCGGTGCGCGTCGACGGCGTGCTCAACGTGCTGTTCCTGGTCTTCAACGAGGGCTACCTGGCGACCGGACCCGACACCGATCCGGTGCGTGCAGAGCTGACCGCCGAGGCGATCCGGCTGACCCGGCTCATCCGGTCGCTGCTGCCACGCGATGGTGAGGTGACCGGGATGCTGGCCCTCATGCTCCTCACCGAGGCGCGCCGCGCGGCTCGCCTGTCGTCGAGCGGCGAACTGGTCACCCTCGACGACCAAGACCGCGGAGCTTGGGATGCGGCACTCATCCGCGAGGGTCACGAGCTCGTGCGCGAACGCCTGAACTCGGGCGAGCCGGCCGGCCGCTACCAGGTGCTCGCGGCCATCAACGCGGTGCACACCTCGGCGCGCGACATCCGCGACACCGACTGGTCTCAGGTCGTCGCGCTCTACGACCAGCTGGTCGCGCTCGATCCGTCGCCGATCGTCGCGCTGAACCGCGCGGTCGCGGTGGCCGAGCTGGACGGTCCGGAGGTGGCGCTGGCCGCGGTCGATCGGCTGGAAGCAGCGCTCGACGGCTATCACGCCTATCACGCGACCCGCGCCGACTTGCTGCGGCGACTGGGCCGCAGCGCCGAGTCGCGCGCGGCGTACGACCGCGCCATCGACCTGGCGGGTAACACGGCCGAGGCCGCCTACCTGACGCGGCGGCGCGACCAGCTGGGCTGATGGGCTGAGGGGCGGGAAGGCACGAGGCTCGTCCCTTTTCCTCATTTCAGTTCGCGCCGAATTGCGTCCGAACTGAAATGAGCCGCGGACACCTACCGCCCGCCCGCGACTCGGCGCGCGACGGCATGGGCGAGTTGACGGGCCGCAGCTCGACCGCGGGCTCAGCCCGCGACGGAAGTCAGCCGGATACCGGCACGTGCTCCAGCCCGAGCCCCGGGCGTCCGTAGGTGGTCAGCACTTCGGCGATGACGACCCGGTACGACTCGATCCAGCGATCGTGGACGCTCTTGGCCTCCTTGTGCACGCCCATGCCGACGAGTTGCTGAAGTGCCTCGAGCGACTCCCAGTAGTAGACCTCGGAATGGAGGCCAGTCGTCTCGTTGACCCAGTCCTCTTCGCCCAGGAATCCCGGGATCGCGCGGGCACGTTCGGCGATCTCGTCGTTGAAGCGACGGAAGTCGTCGTCGTACGGCTTGGCGTCGAAGATGAAGGTCGAGGTGTACATCGAGCCAGACTATTACTGCAACTTGACAGTTGCAGTTGATCGAGGTCATACTGCAACTTCAGAGTTGCACTATTCCCTCGAAAGGACCACCATCATGAGCATGACCATCAACGACCCGTCGACCATCGACGCCGAGGCCTTCACGGTGCGGCGCACGGTCACCATCGCCGCGACGCCCGACAAGGTGTGGGCTGCCGTGACCCGCCCCGAACTGATCACGCAGTGGTTCGGCAATGTGGCCCAACTCGACCGGCTCGAGGTCGGGGCCGAGGGCGAGTTCGGCTTCGAGGGCTATGGCCGGTTCCCGGTGCGCGTCGAAGAGCTGGATGCGCCGCACGCAATCGCCTACCGCTGGGGCAACGAGAACGCGACGCCGACCACGCTCGACGAGCACTCCACGGTGTTCCGCTTCACGCTCGAGCCTCTCGACGAGGGAGCCGCGACCCGGCTCACCGTCGTCGAATCCGGCTTCGACAACCTGTCCGATCCCGCAAAGGCCATGGAGAGCAACCGCGGCGGCTGGGACTCCGAGCTCGACGAGCTGGTCGCGTTCATTGAAGGATCTGCCGTGGAGGGTTCTGCGTGAGTTCCCGACCGGCCGACACCGAGCTCGTCGTCGTGTTCGCCGCGCTGGCGGATGAGACGCGCTGGTCGATCCTGGTCGCGCTCGGCGAGGGGGACGCCTCGGCATCCGCTCTCGCCGAGCAGCTGCCGGTCTCGCGTCAGGCGATCGCCAAGCACCTCGGGGTGCTGCAGGCCGCCGGGCTGGTCGAGCCGGTGCGGGTCGGACGCGAGGTGCGCTTCCGTGCACTCGGGTCGACCCTCAGCGACACCGCCCGCCGCCTCGACGCCATCGGCGCCGAATGGGATCGCCGTCTCGCCGTGATCAAGCGGATCGCGGAGGCGATGGAGTAGGCGTCGCTCAGGTCACGGGCGTGCCGCTGGCGAAGCCGACGATCAGCACGGCCGCGAGCGACACGGCCGCGATAGCCAGCATCCCGATCGCCATGAGACCGAGGCGCAACCGCAGCCGCGTGACCGGCACGACGAACCGTACGACGACCATCCCGGCATAGAGGATGACGTCGACGATCGCCGCCGCCACCGGCACCCCGCGCGGCGGCAGGCCCGCGATCGCCTGAGGGATCAGCACGGCGAGCGCGATGGCGGTGAACAGGCCGCCGACCACGAGCCAGATGCGTCCGGTCGAGAAGGTCAGGGCCGGCTGCTCGGTGACCTTGGTCTCGTCGTACGGGGGCGGCTTCTCATCCATCTCCCCATGATGCACCCAGGGTTTACCGATGTATCGTTAGCTATCGCTCGACCGATCATCACCGCACGTGAGAGGACACCGTCATGAGCCCGTCATCCACCTCCGCCTTCGACCTTCGTGAGGCCGTCGACAGCCTGCGAGACGCCTTCGGCCCCGCGTTCGGGCCCGGCTTCGCAGCCCGAATGGGCGGCCGCATGGGCCGTGGCGACATCCGCACCGCCGTTCTGGTCGAGCTCGCCGCGGAGCCGATGCACGGCTACCAGGTGATCCAGGCCATCGAGACCCGCTCCGGCGGCACCTGGAAGCCCAGCCCCGGATCGGTGTACCCCACGCTCCAGCTGCTGGTCGACGAGGGCCTCGCCACCGCGACGCAAGACGGCGAGCGCAAGGTGTACGCACTGACGGATGCCGGCAAGGAGGCCGCCGCCGAGTTCACGGCCGCGCCGCATCCCTCCGAGTCGCGACGCGGCTGGGACCCGGAGCGCGCCGCCCTGCCCAAGGCCGGCGCCAAGCTCGCGCAGGCACTCGGGCAGGTCGCGAGCAGCGGCAGCAAGGAGCAGCAGGAGCGCGCCGTCGCGATCATCGACGACGCGCGGCGCAAGCTCTACGCGATCCTCGCCGAGGAGTGAGCGCCGCACAGCCCGGGGCGACCGTGCCCAGAACGCCGGCGGCCGTCACGCCGCGTCGCCGGTTCCGGGCGCGCTATCGCCGCATCATGCGCTTCGCCACGCGCGCCTTCGTGCAGGCGTGGTGGTTCGAGCTGGTGCTCCCGCGCATCGGCCTCGGCGGCCTCGCCGCCCGCGGTCGAGCCCGCCGACTGCAGAAGCTCGCGCGGCGCTTCCACGATCTCGCGGTCGACCTGGGCGGGCTGATGATCAAGGTGGGGCAGTTCATGTCGTCGCGCCTCGACATCTTGCCGCCCGAGATCACCGACGAGCTCGAGGGGCTCCAGGATGAGGTGGCGGCCGAGCCCTTCGCCGGCATCCGCGCGCAGACCGAAGCCGAGCTCGGCATGCCGTTGGAGGCCGCGTATGCGTCGTTCGAGGCGGAGCCGATCGCCGCGGCATCCCTCGGTCAGGCGCACCGCGCACGCCTGACGCCCGGCATCGCGGCCGACCTGGGTTTCGCGGATGTCGTGGTCAAGGTGCAGCGCCCCGGCATCGAGCAGGTGGTCGCCACCGACCTCGCGGCCCTGCGCCGGATCGCGCGCTGGGTCGACCGGGTTCGACTGGTCGCGCGCCGGGTCGACGCGCCCGCCCTGGTCGAGGAGTTCGCCGCCACCGGCCTGGAAGAGATCGACTACCTGCACGAGGCCGCGAACGCCGAGCACTTCGCCGCCGACTTCGAGACCGACCCGAAGGTCTCGGCCCCGGTCGTCGTGTGGGAGCGCACCTCGCTGCGGGTGCTCACCCTGAGCGACGTGACGGCGATCAAGATCACCGATGTCGCCGCCCTCACCGCCGCGGGCATCGACCCGTCGGAGGTCGCGATGGCCCTCGCGCGATCGGCCTTCCAGCAGATCTTCGTGGCCGGCTTCTTCCACGCCGACCCGCACCCGGGCAACATCTTCGTGACGCCCGGTTCCGACGGTTCATGGCAGCTCACCTATGTCGACTTCGGCATGATGGGCACCATCTCCGACGGCCTGCGAGCGGGCCTGCGCGACTTCATCCTCGCCGCGGTCGGGCGCGACAGCCGAGGACTGGTCCGCTCGCTCGAACGGCTCGGGGTGCTGCTGTCGGCCGCCGACACCGACGAGCTCGAGCGCGCCATGACCGCGCTGTTCGACCGTTTCGGCGGCATGGGGATCGCCGAACTCCAGCGCGTCGACCAGCGCGAGCTCGAGGCCTTCGCGCGCCAGTTCGGCGAGACGATCCGCGCGCTGCCGTTCCAACTTCCCGAGAACTTCCTGCTGCTCATCCGCACCATCTCGCTCACCTCCGGCGTGACGAGCGCGCTCGATAAGGACTTCAACATGTGGGATGCCGTCGAGCCCTTCGCCCGCGACGTCCTGTCATCGGGGGGCATGACCGCGCTGCGCGAACTGCCGCAGAAGGCGCTCGCGTACGCGACGACGATGGCAGCGCTCCCCCGACGCTTCGACGAGCTGGTCACGCGCATCGATCGCGGCCAGGTGGCCGTGCAGACCCCGCAGATCGACCGCCGCCTGCGCTCACTGGAGCGCGCGGCCAGCCGGCTGGTCTCGGCGATCATCTTCGCGGGGCTGCTGTTCGCGGGAGTGTTCGTGCTGCCGACGGTGCCGTGGCTGGGCTGGACCCTGATCGGCGCGTCCGCGCTGCCGCTGCTGCACGTGCTGGTGACCTGGCGCGGGCGGTAAGCGGCCCGGGGCCCGAGCCCGCGCCGCGCATCCTGCACGTTGCCTGGACGTTCGTCGACCGGGACTCTCCACCACAGCCGGGTGGTGTCAGATCGACAGTTGATGACAAGTGCAACCGGCCATCCCCGCCAGGGCCACCCCCACCAGGGCCAGACCCGCCGCGAGCGCGCGTCGGGCTGGCGCGACAAGTTCGTGGTCGAAGAGCGGTACGTTCAGCCGGCCGAGCGCCGACGGGTCTACATCGGCGCGTCCGCGATGATCGTCATCGGCGCGGTCGGTTTCACCTTCCTGCTGATCAGCGTGCTCACGCACAGCGGGTTCGCGCTGCTGGATCAGCCCGTGGAGCAGTGGTTCGACGCGCAGCGCTCGGCCTCGACGACCGGACTCATGATCGTGCTCGCGGTGATCTTCGGGCCGGTGGCGATGCCGATCATCGTGGCCGTCACGCTCGTGATCTGGATCATCGTGGCGCGGCACCTGTGGCGGCCCATCCTGCTCGCCTGCGGGATGGTGACCGGCGTCATCCTGGCCGAGGGACTGGCGCCGATCGTGCAGCACCCGCGTCCGCCGATCGGCATGATGCTGTTCGGGGTCGACCGCACCTTCTCGTTCCCCTCGGGGCACGTGCTGGGCACCTGCGACTTCTTGCTGATCCTCAGCTATCTCTTCGCCAGCCGGATCCGGCGCGCGTGGTTCACGACCGTCGCGCTGGTCGTCGCCATCCTCGGAATCTCGGCCCAGGTGATCAGCCGCCTGTACCTCGGATACCACTGGATCAGTGACACGACCGCCTCGATGGCCCTGTCGCTGGTGATCGTCGGGACCTTGATCATCGTCGACACGCATCGCACCGTCCGCATTCCGGGCGAGCGCGTGGTCGGCGGCGGCTCGAAACCTCAGGAGGACGGCACATGACATTCGCACGCAGTGCTCGCAACGCCCGCCCCGCGCGGGTCGCCCGCTCGGTAGGGACGAGCGCCCCGCTCAGGATGCTTGCCCGGGTCGGATTGGCCGGCAGCGCGCTCATCCACCTGTTCATCGGATTCGTCGCGATCCGCGTCGCCCTGCAACAGAACGTCGAGGGCGACCAGGCCGGCGCGATCGCGCAGATCGCGCAGCTTCCCGGCGGAATGGTGGCGCTCTGGATCGCGGTGGTCGGCCTGTTCGCGCTGGCGCTCTGGCTGGTGGTCCAGGCCATCCTGGGTATCGGCTACGCATCGAAGAAGCGCTGGGTTCGGAGCCTGGTGGCCGTCGCGAAGGCGGTCGCCTACTTCGTGCTCGGCGTCACCGCGCTCTCGTTCGCGCAGGGCGGGTCGACGAACTCGTCGAGTTCGACCGAGCAGGTGACCAGCGGCATCCTGACCATGCCCGGCGGGCAACTGCTGCTCGGGCTGGTGGGGCTGATCGCCTTCGGGGTCGGGATCTACCTGATCTCCAAGGGCGCGCGGCACCGCTTCGTCAACGACATCGTGCTGCCCTCGGGCCCGAGTCGGCGGGCGGTGCTGGTGCTCGGCACCGTCGGGTACGTGGCGAAGGGCATCGCGATCGCGGTGGTGGGGGTGCTGTTCGTGGTCGCGGCGGTCATCGTGAACCCGACCCAGGCATCCGGACTCGATGGCGCGCTCAGGGCGCTGGCGGCGTTGCCGTTCGGCTCGGCGATCCTGATCGCGATCGGAGTCGGCCTGATCGCGTTCGGCATCTACACCTTTGCCCGCGCGCGGCTGGCCCGTCTGTGAGCAAGGGCGGACCCGGTGTCAAACAGGCCGAGCCGCAGGACTCGCATCCGAAGAAGAAGGCATACGAGAAGGAGCTGAAGAGGCTCCAGACCGAGCTGGTCGACATGCAGCAGTGGGTGGTCGCGTCCGGTGCGCGGGTGGTCGTGATCTTCGAGGGCCGGGATGCCGCGGGCAAGGGCGGCGCGATCAAGCGCATCACGCAATACCTCAACCCGCGATCGGCGCGGGTGGTGGCGCTGCCCACGCCCGACGAGGGCGAGAAGGGCCAGTGGTATTTCCAGCGCTACATCGAGCACCTGCCCACGAAGGGCGAGATCGTGCTGATGGACCGCTCCTGGTACAACCGTGCCGGCGTGGAGCACGTGCTGGGCTACTGCACGCCCGAGCAGTACGAGCGCTTTCTGCAGCAGGTGCCGGTGGTCGAGCGGATGCTCGTGGATGACGGGATCATCCTGCTCAAGTACTGGTTCTCGGTCTCTGACGAGGAGCAGGAGCGCCGCTTCCGCTCCCGCCTGAAAGACCCGATGCGCCGCTGGAAGCTCTCGCCGACCGACCTGGAGTCGATCACCAAGTGGGAGGCGTACTCCCGCGCCAAAGATGCGATGTTCGCCGTCACCGACCTGCCCGAGGCCCCGTGGTGGACCGTCGAGAGCGACAACAAGAAGGCGGCGCGACTGAACGTGATCCACCACCTGCTGTCGCAGATCCCGTACGCGTCGGTGAAGCCGAAGAAGATCACGCTGCCCGACCGGCCCGCGGCCGACGACTACGACAGGCCGGAGCGCGAGCTGTACAGGTACGTGCCGGATGTCGCGGCGGAGTTGCCCCAGAGGCGGGGGTGAACGCCCCGCGACCGGCGGGACGGCGAACCGCGGGGGCGCGAACCGGGGATGCCGGCCCGCCTCAGGCCTGCCTCCGCGGACGCACCGCCCGCGTCAGGAAGGCGAGCAGCGCCGCGAGCAGCCCGACCGCGATGCCCACACCGACGACCTCGTAGCTGCGGTCGAGCCATCCGACGGTCGCGGGCAGCGCGATCCCGGCGACCAGCAGCGATGCCGCCGCGACCCGCCAGCGCAACCGTCGCGGCCGCCGCCAGAGCAGCAGGATCAGCGCGAGCAGGCCCAGCCCAGCAAGCACGATCACCGTCCACCATGGGGTGTCGAGCCCGAGGAGCACGATGCGGACGGCCGTGAGAGCTCCGCCACCTGCGGTGCGCCCGACGACCTCGACCGTCGCGTGCGTACCGGGATCGAATCGCTGGATCTCGGCCATCGTCGCCGCGGGCAGTTGGATGCGACCCGCGGAGTCTGCGGTCGCCCCCGTCACGATCCGCGTGCCGACGAGGCGCAGATCGTGGGCACCGGCCGGGAGCAGGTTGGCCGGGACCGCGCCGGTGATGGTCGCGTTGCCTTTGCGATCGATGACGGCGGCGCCGACGATGACCGGCTGGGTGGTGACAGCCAGGTAGACCACAGAACCCGGCACGTACCCGTGCACGCTGGCGTGGACGATGATCCACTGGTTGGCCTTGGCGATGCCGAGATCCGCTACGACGACGGGGGTGGGGAGCCCCGCTGCGTCGAAGACCGCACGCGCGTCGGAGTCGACCCGGCCACCGAGCAGCACCTCGTTGGACGGCCGAGCGGCCATCACCGCCGACGAGATCGTCGCAAAGTCGGCGCGCAGCCGGCGGCTGGACTCCTTCACCGCGGTCGCGAGCACGAGCGGCTGGGCGAGCGTGGTCGGGTCGACCACGAACTGGGCCGCAGTGCGGGTGCCGGTCACCTGGATGAGTGCTCCGGTGCCCGGGGCGAACCCTCCCAGGATCTCGCGTGCCAGCTCACCCGGGCTGCGGACGCCGCTCGACGAGACGCTCGTCGGCGGGGCCCCGACACCGGGAGAACGCTGCGGCAGCCGACCGAGCGCGTGGATCGCCAGCTCGAGCGGGGGCGTCACCGCCGTGCTGGTGGGCGCTGCCGGCCCATCCGCGACCGGCTGCACACCGCCCCCGGTACGGATGATCCGCGGCGGAGTCGTCGGCGTCGTGGACGGCGACGCGCTCGGCGTCGGGGTCGGGGTGCTCGTCGGTCCCGACGGGGGAGTCGGCGGGGTGGGCACGACGAGCACCTCGAGTCGCACGGTCGCAGAGGTCGCTGCGAGGTACCGGTCGTCCTCGGCGATGTCCGCGACGACATCACATGTTCCGGCGCTCACGGCGGTGACGACATTCCCCGCGAGGCTGCAGTGGCCGAGGAGGTCAGCGAGTCGGAACGTGATCGCTCCGCCACCGGCCGACGGGACCGCTTGGAGCAGCACGGTCGATCCGACCTCGGCGCTCGGCGAGGCGAGGCTCAGGTCGAGCGTTCGCGCCGACCGCACGATGGAGAACCGCAGCTCGGCCTCCGCGGCGCCATAGACGCTGTCGGCGGCGACCGATCCGTGGATCACGCAGTCGCCGACGGCGAGAAGCGTGATCGTTCCATCGGACTCGAGCCGGCAGATCGTGGCCGACGCCGCGTCGACCGTGAGCGTCGGAACGGCGGCGTCGGGCCCGACGGTGGTCACCAGGTGCAGCGCCGCCGAGAGCTCGTGCGTCGCCCCCGGGGTGCTGAGTGCGAGTTCGAGGTTGCGCGGGATCAGCGCGGTCGCCGAGACCTGCAGCCGACGCTCGACCGGGCCGGCTGCGCCGTGGTTGGTCGACTCCGGCACGGTGACGGTCAGGACGCACTCGCCTTCAGTCACCCCCGCCGTCAGCACTCCGGCGCTCCAGGTGCACGGCCCGCTGGTGGACACGTCGGGCACGCCGTCGCCCAGCGCCGTCACCTCCACGTTCTGAGTGGATCCGGGCGGCATGTCGACGGGTGCATCAGGAGCGACGGTGATCTGCTGAGCCGCCTTGGCCACGTGCACGACGCCGTCGACGTACGCGATGTCGTAGTTGTCGGCCGCCGCTCCGAGGCACACCACCGACGGGTTCGACCCGGCCGCGTCGCCCGCCGTGTAGCTCGACGAGCAGCTCGGAGCCGAGGTCAGGGCCGTCTCGCCCTCACTCAGCACGAACCCGGTCACGGTCGCCACATAGCTCGGGGCCGCATCTCCGTAGACGACGTTCGGGCTCGGTGCGGTCACGACGAGCTGGGCCCGCTGGACGGTCACCGAAACGGTCGTCTCGCCCGCCGCGTAGAGGTCGGTCTCCGCGCTCATCACGCGCAGGGTGGTGGTGCCCGCCGCCACGATGTGCAGGGCGCCCCCAACGACCGTCGCGACGCCGGGATCGGCGATCTCGTAGCTCAGCGCACCGTCGGAGTCGCTGCTCGCGACGATGGTCTGATCGGCATCCCCGTAGGTGACGGTGATGTCGCCGGCGGTCAGGTGCGGTGTCCGCTTCACGATGGTGAGGGTGAGCTCCTGCTCGACGCTGGTCAGGGAGGCGCTCTGCACAGTCACGCGCAGGGTCACCGACCCCGCCGCGTCGGGCGTGCCCGAGATGCGGCCGGTCGTGGCGTCGAAGACGAGACCCGACGGCAGGGCGCCCGACACGATCGCCCATCCCGAGTAGGTGCCGTCACCACCCGCTGCGGCCAGGGTCGTGTCGTAGCTGTCGCCCAGCACCCCGTCGGGCAGCGTCGTGGTGGTCACGACGGGCGGACCGGGGTGCACCGTGATGTCGACGCTCACCGGAGTGGCGGCGTCATAGCGGGTGTCGCCCGCCTGGGTCGCCTCGACCGTGCAGGTGCCGGAGTCCGGGCCGGTGACGAGCTGCCCGGCGACGATCGAGCAGGTGCTCGACGGTCCGGCCGTGTAGCTGACGTCGAGACCGCTGCTCGCGGTGCCGCCGAGGGTCAGGATGTCGCCGGCCGTCGCGCTGGTCGACGGCGAGAAGGTGATCGTCTGGCTCGCCAGGGCGACCGCGAACGTCACCGTGACCGGCGTCGCCGCCGTGTAGGTGTCACTGCCCGCCTGGCTGGCGGTGAGCGAGCAGGTGCCCGCGGCGAGCAGCGTCACGACACCAGCCGACGTGATCGTGCAGACGTCGGGCGAGTTCGACAGATACGAGACCGTGAGCCCACTGCTCGCGGTCGCGGTCGCGGTGACGCCGGCGCCGAAGACCGTGTCGGCGATGGCCGGGAAGGTGATCGTCTGCGCCGTCTTGGTCGTCATGAGCACCGACATCCAGCCGCCCGCGACACTCGTGTTCCAGTTGGCCGAGCTCGCGTTGTAGTAGGCCACGACCCGGAAGCAGTAGCGCGCGTTGGAGGTGAGTCCGGTGATGTCGTAGGAGGTCGCGGTGGGGAAGGCACCGGTGTAGATGGCGTCCGTCGTTCCGGTGCCGGTGTCCGACTGCACGAAACCAGTCGCCGCGATCGTGCCGAGAGCGGAGCAGAATCCGCCTGACGAGTCGGTCGCGTACTGGAACTGGACCTTCGCCCCGTTGGGCACCTGGTTGGGGTCGACGAAGCCGTTGAAGGTCGCCGCACCCGCGGTGGTGACCCCGCTGGCGGCCGCCGTCGAGACGGTGGGCGTGCCGACCGGCTCGGTCGTCACGAAACTCAGGATGGCACCCGATGACGGCCCGACGTTCGCCCGGAAGTAATAGAGCGTGCCGGAGGTCAATCCGGTCAGGGCGGCCGAGATCGCGTAAGGCGAGGTCGACGTGGTGGTCGTCCCCACGGCCACGGTGGTCGCGCCGACGAGGGCGGGGTCGGTGCCGTAGCTGAACGAGATCGCGGCACCCGAGGTGCCGTTCGGATCGGCGAGTCCGTTGAGCTGAGCGGTCGTCGTGCCGATCGACGTGGCCGGCGAGGTCGTCGCCTCGGGATCGATGCTCTGGTTCTCGGTGTAGGTGTCGATGGTGGTCGCGCCGCAGTTGCCGAGCGCGTGCGACACCGAGATGTGCGACGAGTCCGACCCGATGACGAGCGAGCCGATCGCCGCCGTCGCCGAGTTCGTGTAGTGGAAGGTGCCGCTGCAGGTGGGGATCTGCAGCTGGTAGGTGAGGGTGCGGACCGACGGGGTGCCCGAGGTCCCGGCCGGGAGGGCGAACGGTCCCGAGAACACCAGCGAGGTGGTGTCGCCCGCGACGGCCGTCGGGTCGGCGATGACCGCCCCGTTGAAGCGGCCGCTGCCCGGCACGAACTGCAAGCCAGACGAACGGGTGTCGACGATGGTGTCGAGGCTGACCGCGGAGGCCGTGTTGGCGAGGTTCACCGTGTAGGAGAAGGTCGACATCCCGTCGGCGACGGCGACCGTGTTTGAGGTCGACTTGGTCACCTGAACGGCGATCGTCGTGCTGTCGGTCGCGAGCGTGGCCGACGAGATCGACGAGAGATCGGTGTGCTTGATCTGCGTGCCCGACGAGATCTGCGCGATGGGCAGCACGACCGCCGGCACCGCCGACGATCCGATGATCCGGAAGATGTACGTGGTCGTGTAGTAGTACTTCGACCCCGATGTGGTGGGAATGCGCAATTGGTCGGCGTAGGTGGCGACCAGGTTGGTGCGACCGTTGTTGGAGTACAGCTGCACCTGCGTCGACACCAGCCGCAGGGCATCCGTCGGCCAGGTCGAGCGCGCAGCGGGGCTGAACCACATCATGCTGCCGTCGACGCCGTTGCCGGCGCCGATGGTTCCGGTGTTGCCCTGCACGGTGACCGTCATGGTCGAGCCGATCGTGCTGACCGAGGTGGTGGCCAGGCTGGTCACCTTGTTCGCGGCGGCCTTGATGGTCTCGGCGACCTGGGCGAAGGTGTACGTGCAGCGGTAGAGCTCGGTAGCGCCGGCCGTGCCCGGCTTGCCCTGGTACACGTGCACCACGTGCGACTGGGCAAGGGTTGTCGACGACGTGGCCTTCAGCAGGGTGAACGAGGTCGCCGCCCCGGATGCTGCGACATCGCCCAGGGGCTGGATCGCGTCGGCCGGGTTGACGAGCCCGACGACGCCGCCGGTGAATCCGTCGAGCTCGGTCCACAGGTCGGAGCGAGCGCTGGTCGAGCTGACGTTGGTGACCTTGTAGGCGGCGTAGGCCGCATCCAGCTGCTGCCCCTGCCCGGAGTCGATATAGAAGACGGAACCGTGGCTGGGCGTCACGCGCAGCTGGTTCTGGTCGTGCGACGAGGATCCGTCGCAGGCCACCGTGGCGGCATGGGCCGACTGCGCGGTCGAGGTCGTGATCGAGAGGCCCCCGACGATCGCGATGGCGAGCGCCGCCGCGATCCATCGGATGCGTCCGTGTCGCTCGTGTGCCGCAGGCGCGTGCGACCTCGCAAGAATGCGCTGGAACATGCTCTCGACCCCCATGGTCGTCGGGTTAGCTCAGGCAAAAATACGAGCGAGCGGGGGTTCTGCGGCAGCCCGACTCCGGGTGGCACCACTGAGGGGGGTGACGAGCGGGTGAATCTTCGGCGAGCGCCTGTCGGGGGCCGATTCGTCCCCCGCGCGACGACAATCGATGAATGCCCACTCCCACCACCCACGACCTCTTCACCCTCACCCGCCGCTTCGAGGCATCCCCTGAGGCGGTCTGGCAGCTGTGGGCCGATGACCAGCTCTGGCGTCGATGGAGCCGCATGCCCGGATCGGGCGCCAGCTACGAGCACGACTTCCGCGTCGGGGGCGGCGACCTCTCGCGCAGCGTCTTCACCCAACCCGACGGACGCACCGAGCACCTCGAGAACCGCGCCACCTACTTCCACCTCGAGCCGCCGCACCGCCTGGTGTTCGCCTACGAGTCGGTCGTCGCCGAACTCCCCCGCTGGGCCTCGCTCGTGACCGTGACCCTCGCCCCCGCGGAGGCTCAGGATGCCGACGCGCCCGCCGCAACCGATCTCACCTGGACCGAGCAGGTGACCTTCATCACCCCCACTGGAGACGGCAGCCACGACCTGCCCCACCTGCGCGGCGCGGTGCAGCTGCGGTTCAACGCGATGGGGCTCGCGCTCGCCGGCTGACGTCATCGGGCTGACTCCTGCGACCCGAACGCGGCTCGTGCGCGCCTCGACCTCCGCGGTTAGGCTGGCGACGGCTGGGGCCTTTGGGGAGGACGACTCGGCATGCCCGACATGACAACCGGCGTCACCGGCCGCGACGGCGCGGGCGACATCGGCCTGGTCGTCCCGGATCTCGGCAACCCCTTCTTCCCGGCCCTGGTGCAGGCCGTCGAGCAGGCCGCGCGGGCCCGCGGTGTGGGCGTTCTGATCGCCGACGCCAACAACGACGCCGACATCGAGCGCGATGCGGTGCGGATGCTGATCGACCGTCGGGTGAGCGCCATCCTGATCTCGGCGACGCACCACGCCGACAGTGTCGAGACGGTGAGAGAAGCATCGCGGATGGTGCCCACCATCCAGATCGACCGCATCGCCGACGACGCGCTGCCGTGGGTGCGCGCGAACCAGGCGGAGCCGATCCGCGCCATCGTGCGCCACCTGCAGAACTCGGGCCGTCACCGTCTGGCGTTCATCGGGCAGCAGGTCACGATCCCGACCTCCCGCGAGCGCGAGGCCTGCTTCGCGCAACTGATGACCGAGGACTACCCCGACCAACCGCTGCGCCTCGTGAAGGAGGCGATGTCGCCCGAGATCGGCCGCGCCGCCGCCCGCGAGATCACCGAAACCTGGCCCGAAACCGACGCGATCATCTGCGCCAACGACCTGATCGCCGTCGGCGTGCTGCAGCAACTGGGCAACCAACCGGGTCGGCGCGAGGTCGCGATCTCGGGATTCGACGACAGCCTGCTCGCGAAGGCGTTGCGGCTCACCTCGGTGCGGCAGCCGCTCGGCGAGATGGCGGAGGCGGCGCTGGCGGCGGCGTTGGATCCGGCGGGGTTGTCGGCGGGGTTGGCCGTCGAACTGCAGTCGGAGGTCGTGCTGCGGTTCACGACGGCGTAGCGGCACGTCCCTCCGACGACGAGATCAGAGGAGATGATCGGAAGAACCTCGCATGACCGTCGCCGCGATGAACCCGCCGACGAAGGTGTCGCCCAGCCCGATGGTCGTGGGCGCCGGGTCATCGAGCAGGTAGGCGGGAATCACCACGGTCGCCGGTGAGGTTCGCGCCAGCTCACGGGCCACCTCGATGCCACCCGGATTCTGTCGCTCGAGCGCCATGGCCTCGTAGTCGGTGCGCTGGAATCCGTCGCCGTACCGATACCGTGTGCTGGCCATCTGGATGCCACCCGCCAGTGCGGTGCGATGCCGCTCGGCCTCCTCGCCGAGCACTGCCGACCAGTGCTTCGTGTGCACGAGCAAGGTGCGCGCGGGCACGACCGCGCGGATGTCGTGCAGCGCCGAGCGCACCTGCGCCGGGTCGAGCAGGTCGACCCGGCGGTCGAGGTATCCCTCCAGCTCGTCCTCGTTCAGCGAGTACACGTCGATGCGGTCGAGGAGCGCGGTGCGGACCTGCGCCGAGAAGCCGGGCATGTGGAATCCGGAGTCCTCATACATCACCAGGGCGTCGGACGGCAGCCATGCCATATCGGCGCGCAACTCGTCGAGACGCTGGGTGAGTGCCGCGGCGTCGCGCATCGAGTTGAATCCCGAGATCAGGAAGATCCGGGCCGCGGCCAGCGCGGCAGGCAGCTCGTCGCTGAGATACAGGGTCTGGTTCGGCGGGTCGTTCGAGTAGATCAGACGGTTGGGGTGTGCCGCGACCAGGTCGACGACGGCTCCGGAAGCGTCGGGCACCCGCACCCGCGCACCGGTCGGAAACTGCACGATCAGGTGTGGATCGGTGCTGTCGTGGGTTGCGCTGCTGATCCACGGGCATCCCTCGGGAAGCAGCCGGCGCACGTGGTCATCGATGCTCACCAGGTGCAGCGTGCTGGTGACGCCCAGCACCCGCATCGCGAATGCCGCGCGCACGCCCGTTCCGCCGAGGGTGATGCGGCGCTCGAAGCGGGCGGCGAAGCGCTCGACGATTCCAGAGGAGGCGACATAGCGCTCTCCTCCGGAACCGGATCTCAGCAGGCCCAGCAGCGATACCACCAGGGCGCGCTCGTCGGCGATCGGGGCTGCGGCGTCGAGCTCGTCGGCCCGGATGCCGTACTCGGCGACCAGCGCCTCGAGCACCGAAGAATCCCACTCGATCTCGTAGTCGACCGTGCCGCCGAGACCGAGCACGATGTCGGAACTCGTCATGGGTTCAGCCTCCCACCACGCCCGTCACGCGGCCGTGGCTCAGTACAGCTCGGCCTTGCCCGCCGCCTCGAACAGGTCGATCTTCTGCGCCGCCACCTTCTGCATGGCCGCGATCGCCGGCGGCTGGATCGTGTTCGGCTCGCGCAGCCCCTTGTTGGCCAGCTGCACGCGGATCTCGTCGTGATAGGCCGCCTTGATGTCGCTCGAGATGTTGATCTTGTTCACGCCGTGCTTGACGGCTTCGGCGATCTCGGAGTCGGGGTTGTTCGACCCGCCGTGCAGCACGATCGGGATCGGCAGCAGCGCCTTGATCTCTTTGAGCAGGTCGATGCGCAGCTTGGGGGCGATGTTCTTGGGGTAGAGCCCGTGGCTGGTTCCGATCGCGATCGCGAGACTGTCGACCCCGGTGCGCTCGACGAACTCGACCGCCTCGCTGGGAACGGTGTAGATGATCTCGCCGCCCTCCTCCGCCTCTTCGTCGAGCTTGCCGATGGTCCCCAGCTCGCCCTCGACCGAGAGTCCGACGTCGTGCGCGGTCTCGACCACTCGCTTGGTGATCGCCACGTTCTCTTCGAAGGGGAGCATCGACTTGTCGATCATGACCGAGGTGAAGCCCGCCTGGATGGCGGTCAGCATCTCCTCGTACGATCCGCCGTGATCCCAGTGGATCGCCACCGGCACGCTCGACTTATGGGCTCGTTCGCGGATCGCGAGAACCACCTCGACGCCCAGGTGGCTCACCTCATCCGGGTGGATCGCGACGATCATCGGCGAGTTCTTCTGCTCGCTGATCTCGAACAGCCCGTTCATCATGGCGTAGTCGCTCACGTTGAACGCGGGAATCGCGAAGTTGTGCTCATTCGCGACCGCGAGCAGGTCTTTGCCATTCATCAACATTGCTGTCTGTTCTCCTTGATGCGTCGTGGTGCTGGGGTGGGTGCGACGGATGCCGCGGGCGCTCAGTTCTTGACCGAGCCGGCTGTCAGGCCACCGATGAAGTAGCGCTGGAAGATGAGGAAGAGGATCAGCACGGGGATGCTGCCGAGGATCGAGATGGCCATCATCTGGTTCCAGTGGTAGCTGTTCTGGCCGATGAGCAGTTGGATGCCGACGGGGACCGTCCGCAGGTCGTTGGTGCGCGTCAGGGTCAGCGCGAACAGGTACTCGTTCCACGAGATCATGAAGGTGTAGACGGCGACCGAGACGATGCCCGGCACCGAGACCGGCACGATGATGCGCCACAGGGCTGTCCAGGCGTTGGCCCCGTCGACCTTCACTGCTTCGTCGAGTTCGCGCGGGATGGAGTTGAAGTACGAGGTCATCATGATGATCGCGTAGGGCAGCGTGAAGACGATGTACGTGACGATCAGGCCGCCGTAGGTGTTGTACAGACCGAGGGTGACCATGAGCCCGAAGAACGGGATGATCAACGCGATCGGCGGCACCGCCTGGGTGCCGATGATCACCACATTCAGCACCTTCTTGAGCCGGAACTCGTAACGGCTGAAGGCGTAGGCGGCCATGATGGCGAAGACCACCGTGAACGCGGTCACCGAGAGCGCGACGACGTAGCTGTTGATGAAGAACCGGATCTCTTCCGGATCGTTCAGCACGGCCAGGTAGGCGTCGAAGCTGAAGCCCTGAGTGATCAGCTGCGGGGGTGAGGCGAAGATCTCGGTGTTCGTCTTGAACGAGCTGACGAGCATCCAGAAGATCGGGAACCCGGCGAACACGGCGCCGACCAGCAGCCCGATCAGCAGGGCGATCCGCATCCCGATCTTGCGTTTCGGGTGCCGACGGGCACGGGCGGGGGTGAGCGCGATGTCGGCCATGGTCAGCGCTCCGCTCTCTGCGAGCGCACGTAGAACACGGCGACGATCAGCGAGAAGGCGAGCACGACCACGGCGCTGGCCGAGGCGCTCGAGAAGTCGAAGCCGGTGAAGGCGAGCTTGTAGGTGAACGTGCTCAGCATCTCGGTCACGCTGATCGGCCCTCCCCCGGTGGTCAGCCAGATGAGCGCGAACTGCTGGGTGGTCCACAGCACGTCGAGCATGGCCATGCTGATCACGATCGGCCGCAGGTGGGGCAGGGTCACGTTGACGAATTGCTGAAGCGGTGAGGCACCATCCACGCGGGCGGCCTCGTACAGCTCGGTCGGCACGCCCTGCAGCCCGGCGAGCAGGCTGATCATGAAGAACGGATATCCGGCCCAGATGTTCATGAAGACCACCGCGAACAGCGCGGTGCCCGGGTCGCCGAACCAGGCGATCGGACTGCCGACCACGTGGACCGCCTGCAGCAGGTAGTTGACGATGCCTTGCGGATCGAGCAGCAACCTCCACAGCACCGCGATGATCGCTGCCGTGAAGAGCCAGGGCAGGATGTAGATCACGCGGAAGATGGCGATGGGCACCGCGCCCAGCAGCCGCGAGTTGAGCATCATCGAGAAGCCGAGCCCGATGAGCAGATGCGCGACCACGCTGGCGGTGGTGAAGACGAGGGTGTTCAGCGCCGCGTTCCAGAAGTCCGGATCCGTGAACAGCGCGATGTAGTTGTCGGCCCCGACGAAGGTGGGGGCGGTGGTCGTGATCGCCCCGTGGAGCATCGAGTAGCCGATGACGAGCACGATCGGCACGACCATGAGGACCAGCAGCAGCACCACCGTGGGGGCGACGAAGCCGTAGGGTGCCACGTTCCTGGCTGGGCGCATGCCGGCGCCGCGCCGGGGCATCCCTGCCAGTCGTACTGCGGTCATCTCATACTGCTCTCGTCGGGGGCGATGGCCGCGCCACAGCGGGGTGCTGTGGCGCGGCCGCACATCGTCGTGCCTAGCCGGGCGCCTAGAAGGCTTTCTTCCAGGTCGCCTGGGTGGTGGTGAGCATGGCATCCACGCTCTCGTTGCCGTTGAGCACCTTCTGCAGCTCGGTGTCGAAGTCGCGCATCAGCTGGTCAGACGTCGGCAGGCCGACGAACTCATTGGCGGGGTAGCCGGCCTGGTAGATCTTGAAGGCCTGCTGGTAGAGCGGGTCGGCGCCGGTGAAGTCGGGCGTCGCCGTGCTGTTGCCGGGGAAGCCGTGCGCCAGGCTCGAGATGTTGGCGTTGACGTCTTTGCTCATCAGGTACTGCACGAACTTCCACGCCTCGGCCTTGTGGGCCGACTTGTTCGCCACGCCGATACCCCACGAGGCGTAGGGGATGCCGCGCTTGCCCGTGTAGCCGTCGGCGGCCGGCACGGCCGAGATACTGAACTTCAGGTTCGGGTTCGCCTGGCGGATCGTCGTGATGTGCGCGAGCGAGTCGATCATCATGCCGACCTGGCCGTTGGTGAACTGGGTCGACTTGTCGGGCTCCTGCAGAGTGAAGGTGCCGTCGGCCACGACCTTGGCGTCGTAGAGCGACTTGACGTAGTCGATCGTGTCTTTCACGCCCGAGTTGGTCAGGTCGGGCTGGCCCTTCTTCAGCATGCTGCCGCCCGATGCCCACAGCCACGACATGACGTCGTTCTGAACGCCGTTGGGGTTGGTGGTGCCCAGCGGCAGGATCCAGCCCTTGGCCGAGGTCTTCTCGGTGATCGCCTTGGCGTCGGCGAGGAACTCGCTGCGGTCCTTCGGCGGGGTGGTGACGCCGGCCTTGGCCAGCAGGTCGTCGTTGGTGAAGAGCGGGTAGACGAAGTTGACGACCGGGATCATGTAGGTCGAGCCTTCGATCTGGATCTGGCTGGCCAACTGGCTGTCGTCGTACTTGGTGCTCTTGATCTCGGTGCTCAGGTTGTCGAGCGCGCCCTGCTTCACCAGGTTGTTGACCCAGGCGCCGTCGAGGCCGACCACGTCGGCCAGGGTGCCCGAGACGCCGGCGGTGGTGGTCTGGTCTTGCAGCGACGAGTAGGGCTGCGTGAGGAGCTTGACCGTGATGTTGGGGTTCTTGGCGTGGAACTCATCGGCGATCTTCTGCAGGTCGCCCTTGGGGAGCTCGGAGCCCCACCACTGCGAGAACTCGATGGTGACCTTGCCGTTTGAGGCGGTTGAGCCGCCTCCACCGCTGCACGCGGCTGTCAGCAGTACCGCGGATGCCGCGAGGGCGGCGCCGGCCAGCTTGAGTCGGCGCCGAGCGTCGTTGCTCATGTTCGTCCAATCTTCGGTGATTGCAGGGGACGCGAGCAGCGTATCGGCTGCTGCGGTTTTATGCGCTTTTCTGCGCATGTCGTGATGCTAAACCCGCAAAGGCGTTGGAGTCAACGCAGATATCTGCTCACAAATCGGCAGGATCCCGAGTCACCTGCCGTCCTTGCTCGCCCAGAAGGTCAAGGCCTCGCCACAAAAACAGCAGAAAACCGCGAGAGAACGCACGAGTTCTGCTAGAAATACCCTCGTGAGTGACAGCGACGGCGTGCGGCTTCCTGCCGGACGCAAAGCCGAGATCGCCGCATTTGTCGGCGAGATGGACCAGGTGACGGTCGCCACGCTGTCCGCTCGGTTCGGCGTCTCGTCAGACACCATCCGGCGCGACCTGGATCAGTTGGATGCCGACGGTGTGCTGATCCGCACCCACGGCGGCGCCGTCAGCCTCTCGGCGATGCGGGTCACCGAACGCAAGCTCGACGTGCGCATGCAGCTGCAGACCACCGCGAAGGAACGCATCGGCGAACTGGCGGCGACCCTGGTCGAGAACGCGTCGGTGATCATGATCAACGCGGGCACGACATCCCTCGCCCTCGCGCGCCACCTGCGCAACCACCGCGAGCTCACGATCGCGACCAACAATCTGCGCATCCCGGCCGAGGTCTCGCCCAAGGCCGTCAATGACCTCTACCTCTTCGGCGGGGCCGTGCGGTTCGCCGGCCAATCGACGGTCGGCCCGGTCAGCTTCCGGGTGGCGGGCCGCAACAGCGACCTCGAGCTGCGCTGCGACCTCGCGCTCATCTCGGTGGGCGCGGTCTCGGCCGACGTCGGCTACTCCACCAGCAACGTCGCCGAGGCGGTCATGATGGGCGAGATGATCTCGCGCGCCTCCCGCGTGGCGATCCTCGCCGACTCGAGCAAGTTCGGCAGCCCCCTCTTCGCCCAGGTGGCCGAGCTCGGCCGAGCCGACTACCTGGTGACGGATGCCGCCCCTCCCGCTGAGCTGGCCACCGCGTTGCAGCGGGCCGGGGTGAAGGTGCTGGTGCCGGAGGGGCCGGAGCCCGCGAAGGGCTGAGCCGCGATCAGCTCTCGCGCCGGATGTCCGCCTCGACGTGCCGGTATCCGGACGTCTCGTAGCCGACCGCGACCACGAACGGCGACAGCATCGCGACCAGCAGGCACCACCCGAGCGGGACGCCGACCAGAGACAGCACGACGGCAGCGACCAGGAAGACGAGCATCCCCGCCGCGAGCATGACGTGGAACATGTCGACCGCGCGGAACAGGATCGACCACAGCGCGAAGTAGGCCAGCGTGAACACGGCGACCGGGATGACGACGGCCAGCACGATCCCCCGGGTGCCGATCGACGATTCGCCCTCTGCCGCGTAGGCGGCCAGGTGCAGACCCGCGCCGACGGCGGCGAGCGCGGCGAACACGACGATGTGCCCGTAGCCCCAGGCCCACTTGCGCTCGCGGTGCCGGGCCAGCACCGGCGCCGAGGGAAGGATGAAGTAGGTCCACCACAAGCCCACGGTCAAACCGGTGCCGGCGACCGCGATGAGGATGGCCTCACCGGTCCAGCCGACGCGTGAGACCACGGCGGTGACCGCGGTCACGGTGCCGAGGATCCCCTCGCCCAGGGTGATGATCACGAGCAGTCCGTAGCGCTCGCTGATGTGACTCGCGTTCCAGGGGGTGCCCTGCCAGCGCCGGTCCGCGCCGAGCGAGTTCCAGGTGGAAAAGGGATGGTCGAGCAGCTCGGCGATCCAGAGGATCACGACGGCCACGATCACCACGACCAGGTCAGCCGGTCGCACGAGAGCGAGGGTCAGCCATCCTGCCTGGATGACCGCATTCGAGATCGCGTACCGCAGCGCGACGCGGCGGTTGGCGGCATCCTGATACGCGACCCGCAGCCACATGGCGATCAGCGAGCTGCGCATCACCACGTAACCGGCCGCGACGATGACGAAGTCGAACGGCGCCCCGGTCGCGATCGAGGTGAACACTGCAGGGATGCCGAGGGCCACCACGATCACGCCGATCATCTGCACCACGGTCAGCACCCGCTGGAACCAGTCGTCGGTGTCGAACGCCGAGGCGAACCAGCTGAAGTTGATCCACGCCCAGCACACCGACAGCGCCACGAACAGGAATCCCCACACCGCGGTCGCGATGTCGCCGTGCGCCAAGTACTTGGCCAGTTGATCGGCCGCCTGCGAGAACCCCACCACGAAGGTCAGATCGAACAGTAGCTCGAGCGGGGTCGTGACGCGGTGTCGCTCGAGCGGATCACGCCCCCGCATGCGCCGCAGCCCGTGCGGCCGTGTCGGGTCGACGACGGGGTCGGGGGCGGTCACGGGATCAGGATATTGAGCCCGTACGAGTGCCCTCAAGCGGGCGGGAATTGCACGGCAAGCGAGCGGAAGACCGGCTCGATCTCGTCGCCACCCAACGAGCCTGGGCTCGTCACACGCTTGACCGCCTTGGCAGGCCACAGCACCTCGACGTCGTCGATCATGAAGTCGCCGCCGAGCAGCGGCCACTCCGCCTCGACGAAGCACAGCATCCCGAACGTCGGGATGTGCGCGAGCCCGGCACGCTCGAGCGCGTCGTCGACCAGGCGCACTTGCTCGTGGACGCCGGCGACCAGCGAGGTGTGGTCACGCGATCCGATCATGAGCTTCTCGACCCGCGGCGAGAACAGACCGCCGCTCGCGCGCAGCGTCGGCCCGCCCTTGTAGTGCTTCGCGTCAATGACGAACACGCCGCGCGACCCGATGGCAATGTGATCGATGTTCGCCTTCGACCCCGGGATGCGGCGATCATGCAGCACACGAACGCCCACCGCCGCATCGAGCCGGCGCCCCAGCACGACCTCGCCCTCCGCCCCGGTGGCCCACGCACGCGTCCGCTGCGGCTCGTCGGTCAACGCGAGGATCACGCCACCAAGGTGAGGATGCCGCTCGCGGATCCGTGTCTCGCGCTTGTCTCTCCGCTTCTCGAACTCACGCCGACCCGAGCCGCCGGCGGTGCCCGCCTCGAAGATCTGGTCGTCGGGGTCGAGCGTGGAGCACTGGGGGCACGACACGGTTCGGCTCGCCCGGTCGTACGCGGCCCACGCACCGGCGGCAAGACCGACACCGCATCCGCTGCACGTCCCGGCGTATCGAAGGCTCATCATCTTCGTCGAGGCGGGATCGGTCACGAGTGTCACCGTAGGAGGGAGTGCGGCCCTGCCGGTATACCGCGTACGGGGCACCTACGCGAGGCGGCGCCGAAAGTCGACGGCCAAACCTGCCGCGGGGCGCGGTACAGCAGCGGCGGCAGAATCACCGTCAATACCAGATCGGGTGAGATCTGAAAATGAGGAACGGCCGGGATGACGCCCACCTCAACCCCTACAACCGGTCGACTCGGATGCCGCGACCGACTTCCGTTACTTGAGGACTACGGTTGCGCCGGCCTCTTCGAGAACGGCCTTGGCCTTCTCGGCGGTCTCCTTGTTGGCGCCCTCGAGCACCGTCGACGGCGCACCGTCGACGAGCGCCTTCGCCTCGCCGAGGCCGAGGCTGGTGAGGGTGCGCACCTCCTTGATGACCTGGATCTTCTTGTCGCCCGCCGACTCGATGACGACGTCGAAGGAGTCCTTCTCCTCGACCTCTTCGGCAGCGCCGCCGGCGCCACCCGCTGCCGGGGCGGCGGCCGCGACGGCGACCGGCGCGGCGGCGGTGACCTCGAAGGTCTCCTCGAACTTCTTGACGAAGTCGCTGAGCTCGATGAGCGACAGCTCCTTGAATGCGTTGAGCAGCTCGTCAGTGCTGAGCTTGGCCATGTCTTACTCCTAGATGCTTGATGGTGTGGTGGTTGGTGAGATCGCTCGGTCGAGCGATCAGTTCGCGGATTCCTGCTTCGCGCGCAGCGCGTCGACCGTGCGAACGGCCTGCGACAGCGGCGCATTGAACAGGTAGGCAGCTCCGAACAGGGGAGCCTTGAAGAGACCGGCCAGCTTGGCCAGCAGTACTTCGCGGCTCTCCAGGTCGGCGAGCTTGCCCACCTCTGCAGCAGTCAGGGGCGCGCCATCGAAATAGGCGCCCTTCACCACGAGCAGAGGGTTGGCCTTGGAGAAGTCACGCAGCGCCTTCGCAACCGTCACGGTGTCCCCGTGAACGAAGGCGATAGCCGACGGGCCGGCAAGATCGTCGTCGAACGCGGTGATACCCGCCCCGTTCGCCGCGATCTTGGTCAGCGTGTTCTTCACCACGGCATAGCTCGCGTGCTCACGGATGTTGCTGCGCAGCTGCTTGAGCTGCGCCACCGTGAGGCCGCGGTACTCGGTGAGCACGACCGCGTTCGAGTTGCGGAACAAATCCGTCAGCTCGGCGACCGTGGCTTCCTTGTTCGCCATGGCGCTCTTTCCTGGTTGGTATTCATGGATGCGGCCGCCGACAGCGTGTTAACCACAAAAGCTCCGGCGCAGAGCGCACGGAGCTGAATACCTGAACGAGTCAGGAACTGCTTCACACACCTGCGCGGGATTTGCTCTGCCGCGTTCTTGACGAACACGGCGGACACCAGCGGTCTTCGGCCTCGACAAGAGTACGTGACGTTTCCGATCCCCGCAAACCGACTCAGGCGGTCGAGTCGTCGGTCGGTTCGGCCGGCGGCTTGGGTGCGCGCGGGCGCGGCGGCTGCTTGGGGGCCGGGGGCTTGGACGCCTTCGCCGTCGCCGGTCGAGACACCGGCGGCTTCGACGACGCGGGCTTGGCCGCGCCGGAGGTGGTGGGCGTGCGTCCGCTCGGACGCGGACCGGTCGGCTTGGACGCCGACGTGGTCGTGGCCTGGGTGGTCGCCGGCCTGGCGGTCGACGGCTTGGCGGTCGCCGGCTTGGCGGTCGCGGGCGTGGAAGGCTCCGGGGTCGGCGCGGCGGGCTTCGCGGGCTCGGTCGTCGAGCCCGGGGTCGTCGAGGCCGCAGGCGTCGAGGCCGGGGTCGTCGCCGCCGTCGTCGCAACCGCCTCATCCCCACTCGGGCTCGTCTTCACGCGGCGTCGACGCGGCAGCAGGAGGGCGACCACGACGACGATCACGATCACGCCGACGATGCCGATCGCCAGAGCGAGGCCGGTGTTCGGCTCGGTCGTCACGATCGGCGCCGGGCTCGCGGACGCGAGTTTCAGCGAGTCCACCGGGACGGGACCGGTCAGCCCCGACTTCCCGGCGATCAGCGGTGTGACCGTGCCGTCGGCGAGAGCCAGCCATGCCCCGGTCGCGCGATCGCGCACCAGTGCGGCCGTCGCGGGCACCGCGGCCAGGGCGGTGCCGAGCGCTGCGGAGGGGGTGAACTCGGCGAGTTCGGCCGCCACCGTCTGAGGGTTGATCCAAATGGTGGCCAGGCCCACCGACGCTCCCCCGATGGTGATCGGAACGACCCAGTTGTTGGTGAGCTGGACCGGGTGATCGGTCGGGCGGTTGGCCAGCCGATCGGCCGTCCACTCATAGACGCGGCTGATCGGACCGGCCATGGTGGTGTCGTCGAACCTGATGCCGGCGGTGCCCGAGGCGTTAGGGCCGTAGACGTCGTTCAGTCGTGCGACCATCGCGCCACTGGTCACGTACGCCGTGACCTCGGCCGGGACGGATCCCAGGCTGGCGGATGCCGCGACCGCAGACCCAAGGGCCAGACCCGTCGCCCCGACCAGAAGTCCGATCACGGCAGCGAGCGCGCCCAGCGCGCGTCGTCGCGCACCTCGACGGGGAGCGGAAGTACGGGCCATTCGCGAATCGACTCTCGGGCGGAATCAGGGGGCGCTGCCCATCCAATCACTCGATCGGCGCAGGAGGCGGCAGGCGCAACGGGATGCGCACGACGAACCGTGTGTCGCCCGGCTCACTTCGGACGCTCACGGAGCCGTCGTGCGCCTCGACGACCGCCGCCACGATGGACAGCCCGAGTCCCGTACTACCGGTCGCGCGCGAGCGGGATCCGTCTCCGCGCGCGAACCGCTCGAACAACACCGGCAGCAGGCCGGGCGAGATCCCCGGCCCGTCATCGTGCACCGTGATGACGGCGTCATCGCCATCCACCGCCAGCGTGGTCATGACATGCGTGCCGACCGGGGTATGAGCCCGGGCGTTCGCGAGGAGGTTCGAGATGACCTGCTGAAGCCGTCCGCCGTCGCCGGTCACGATCACCGGGGCGTCGGGGGTCTGCAACTGCCAGTCGTGGTCGGGGGCGGCTGCGTGGGCGTCGCTCACGGCATCCACCACCAGGGGCACGAGATCGACCTCGCTGAGCACGAGCTCGCGGCCCGCATCCAAGCGCGCAAGCAGCAGCAGGTCTTCGACGAGCGAGGTCATTCGGATCGACTCGGATTCAATCCGAGCCAGAGAACGCACCACGTCGTCGGGAAGGGTGTAGTCGCCCCGCCTGGTCAGTTCGGAGTAGCCGCGGATCGACGCGAGCGGTGTGCGCAACTCGTGACTGGCATCGGCAACGAACTGGCGCACCTTGTCTTCGCTCGCCTGTCGTGCGACCAGCGCCCCTTCGACATGCCCGAGCAGGCGGTTGAGGGCCGCACCCACCTGGCCGACCTCGGTGTGCGCGTCGGTATCGGCCTCGGGCACCCGCTCGGCCAGCGCGACCTCCCCCTTGGCCAACTCGAGTTCCGAGACGCGGCTGGCCGTGGCGACGACTCGGCCAAGCGGACGCAGCGCGAGCCGCACCACGATGGTGCCGGCGATCGCGGCCGCGATCAGGGCGGCGAGGGTGATCAGCCCGAAGATCAGCAGGAGGTTGTTCGTGGTCGTGTCGACCTCGCTCATCGACTGCCCGACGACGACCTTCGCCCCATCAGGCCGCAGGCCGACGGCCACCCGATAGGAGCCCAGAGCGCCGCCGAGCTCGACCGTCTGCGGGGCGGGCGTCGGCGTCAGCGCCAGCAGCTGCGTGATCTGCGCGGCGGTCGGCGTGAGGGCCGTGCCGTTCTCGGAGACCGCCGCGACGAACGTCGTGCCGGCGAGCGAGTAGAGCAGCAGTCCGCCGATGCGGCGGGGCCCATCGCGCTCGGGCGGCGCGCCCGTGCCCTGGCCGTCTCCGTTGCCCGTCGCCAGGTTCAATGTCTGGCTCACCTGACCGTCGAGCCGGTTCAGCAGGTTCTGCCGCAGCACCAGCGCGCTCGCTCCTCCGACCACCGCGCTCAGGATGGCGAGAAGCGCCACGATGCCCACCACGAGACGCCGCCGAAGCGACCAGCGGGCAGGACGGACAAGAGAGGGCACGCCCCATCCTCTCGCCTCAGCGCTATGGATCGCCTATGAGGGGCGTCGGAACCCGCTGAGACCTACGGCATGAGACCTACGGCCGCCAGCCGAACCGGGGCTCGTACCCGAGCAGCCGACGGGCCTTGTCGATCGACAGCATGGTCTCGTGTTCGCCCAGCTCTTTGGTGATGCGCACCCCGGGAAACACCTCGGCCGCGAGCGATGCGCTCGAGCGCGACATCACCGTGTCGGCGTTGGCGATGATGAAGGTCTCGTAACCGGGGCCGCGGGTTTCGAGCGCCTTCTGCACGGCCTGACCGGCATCCCGCACATCGATGTACGCCCAGAGGTTCCACTTGCGCAGCAGCGGATCGGCGTCGAAGGCAGGGAAGTCGCCGTACTCGCTGCCGTCCATCACGTTCGAGAAGCGCAGGCCCGTGACGCTCAGCTCGGGATCCCACCGGCACAGCTGCACGGCCATCGTCTCTTCTAGATGCTTCACCAGCGAGTATGTGGAGTTCGGGATCGCCGGGTACTCCTCGTCGACGGGGATGTAGGGCGGCGGCACGTCGAACGGCAGGCCGAGCACGGTCTCGCTCGACGCGTGGATGATCCGCTTGATCCCCGCCTTGCGGCACGCCTCGAACACGTTGAACGACGAGAGCATGTTGTTGTGGAAGGTGGCCACGTTGCTCAGCAAGCCCGGCGCGGGCACGGCGGCGAGATGGATGACGGCATCCAGCTTGTCGAAGCGTTCCTCGACGCCGCTCAGCGCGTCGAGGACCTGACCCGCGTCGGTCAGATCGATCTCGATGAACCCCGTCGGACGGGCGGGGCCCCCCGGTGTCGGCGCGCGATCGAGATTCACGACCTCGTAGCCGGCTTCGTGCAGCCAGGCGATGACACCTCGCCCGAGCTTGCCGCTTCCTCCGGTCACCGCGATCGTCATAGCTCAACGGTAACCGCCGGTGGCGCCTCGGCGCTGCGTCAGACGGCGGGCTTGATCAGGTAGCCGACGCCGCGCACGGTGTGGATCATGGGTGCGGCATCCGCATCGATCTTCTTGCGCAGGTACGAGATGTAGATCTCGACGATGCTCGATCGACCGCCGAAGTCGTAGCTCCACACCCGATCCAGGATCTGCGTCTTGCTCAGCACGCGGCGCGGATTGCGCATGAGGTAGCGCAGCAGCTCGAACTCGGTGGCCGTCAGCTCGATCGGAACGCCGCCCCGCGAGACCTCGTAACTCTCTTCGTTGAGCAGCAGGTCGCCGACCCGCAGCTCGGGGTCGACCGAGTCGCTCACGATGCGCGACGAGCGACGGATGAGTCCGCGCAGCCGCGCGACCACCTCTTCGAGACTGAAGGGCTTGGTGACGTAGTCGTCGCCGCCCGCGGTGAGACCCGAGATCCGATCATCGACCGAGTCCTTCGCCGTGAGGAAGAGCACCGGGATGTCGAGGCCGTCGGCGCGCATGCGGTGCAGCACCTCGAGGCCGTCGAGGTCGGGCAGCATGACGTCGAGCACGATGACGTCCGGCTTGAACTGCCGGGCCAGCGACAGCGCCTGCTGACCGGCTGTCGCGGTGCGAACATCCCACCCCTCGTAGCGCAGCGCCATCTGCAGGAGGTCGCCGAGCGAGACCTCGTCGTCGACCACGAGCGCCCGGACGGGCGAACCGTCGACACGGGTGAGCTTGGCGGGCGTCGCGCCGTGCGGAGATGTCACGCCTCTATGAAGCTCTCGCTTGCTATGAGCTGCCTGTGAGGCGTATCAACGCCAGCCTGGAGATCGACGGCAGAAGTCAGTGACGGTGCGAGTGACGCGGCGCGTGGTTGCGCGCGTGTCCACCGACCACGAGGCCGACGAGAGCGAACATGGTCGCCAGCCCGAAAACGATGATCGTCGGAACTACCTGATACATCTCGCCCCCCACGGTGTGCGCCCGGCCGCCCTCGGCCGACTTGTCTGTCAGATGAAAGGAGGACCGGTTTGTCCCCCGGATAAAACGCTACGTCGATGTCCCCCTGAGTGCGGACACTCGTTCGGGGGGTCCGTCTGCCCCACTCCGGGGGACGGCCCTCCTGGGGTGATTTCGACGAGACACGGTCGGCCGCACTGGCGACGACAGCGGGTGGCCGCACAATGGTGCCGTGACCGTCGTGCAGCCCACCCTTTCGCTGTGGGATGCCGCGCCGACCCGCTACACGGATCGTGTCGTCGCCGACGCGACAGATCGGATGGCCTGGCTGAAAGCACGCGCCCGCGGCGTGACCGCGACCGACGTCGCCCGACTCTCCGGCCCGAAGGCCCTGCGCACCCTCGCCATCGAGAAGCTGCTCGGCACCGGATTCGGCGGCAACGCCTTCACCGCGCACGGCCGGTTGCGCGAACCCGAGATCGCGCACTGGGCGCGCCGGGTGTACGGGATGCAGCCGAGCAGCGCCCTGTTCCACGCCGACGGCCGTCCGGAGCACCTGGCGACTCCCGACGGCCTGCGCGAGCGCGCTCTGTCGAACAACGGCGTCCGGCTCGAGCTGTGCGAGATCAAGACCACGAACGCGGCGTGGCGCAGCATCCCGCGCCACTATCTGCGGCAGGTGTGGTGGCAGCAGTACGTGCTAGGCGCCGACCGCACCCTCGTCGTCTGGGAGCAGCACGACGCCTTCGTGCCGGTCGGCGTGGAGCCCGAGTGCCGGTGGGTCGACCGGGACGACAACGAGATCCACCGGCTGATCGGGTTGGCCGACCAGCTTCTGGACGCCATGCGCCGCTGACCCGGCAACGAGCGACGCTCCGAACACCACCACCCACGCCAGACCGATCGTCGTAGCGACCAGTTCGAAGCGGCTGCCGAGCACCACCTCGAAGTGGAAGACCGACATCAGTCCGCCCGCCGACGAGATCGCCGCGACGGCGATCGCGGCGACCAGCGAGAAGCGCGCGAGCGCGGGATGGCCGACCGCGAAAGCGCACTGCAGGATCGTCCAACTCGCGGCCGCGAACGCCAGGACGGCCGAGAGGGTGTGCACGAAGTCCTGCAGGGTGAAGGTCGCGCCGAACGGGAGCGGGCATCCCGCCGTGCAGGTCACCTGCGAGTCCACGAGGAAGAAGACGCTCGCCACCGCGAGCGAGATCGACGGCCGCCACCAGTGCAGCATCCGCGCTCGCGAGCGGATGCGGCGCCCGGCGAAGGCGATCAGCACGCCACCACCCCCGATGAGCAGCAGCACGATCTGGAAGACCCGTGCCGTCGGCATGCCGACCGCCCCCAGCTCGCTGACGTAGACGTCGTACGGGATGCTCAGCCGAGCGATCCACAGGGCTACCAGCGCGCAGGCCAGGCAGACGGTGCCGACGACGGCGATGGCGCGGTCGATCATGTCAGGCGGTTCAGGGCCGGATGCCGCAGCTCAGGCCGCGACCGCGCGCAGCGGCCAGCGCTCGCGGCGGCGTGAGACCCAGATGACCCCGGCACCGGTGCCGATGATCGCGCCGGCGATCAGGATCACGTAGAACAGCACCGACCAATACCCCTCCGGCGAGAGCGAGGGATCGAGGAACGGGTACGGGTACCAGGTGGGCTTGTGCGCGGTCTCGTTGTAGGCCAGCGGACCGCGGATGAGCGTGTAGATCACCCACACGATCGGGAACGCCACGATGACGCGGAGGTCTTTCCATTCGAGCCGCTGACGGCCGGGAGCGAAGAACCAGTCGAGCACGAGCAGCAGCGGCGCGACCACGTGCAGGACCTCGTTCGACCAGGCGAGCGTCGTGCCCTGCGGCAGCTCGATCCCGCGCAGAAGCAGGTTGTAGACCACGAAGGTCACCGTCATGTAGGTGACCGCGCACGCCCGCAGCAGCGCGAACCAGCGCGGGTCGCTCTGGTTGCGGATCAGCACGACCGCCCCGACCGCGAAGACCACCACGGCCGCGACATTCGAATCGATGGTGAAGAAGCTGAAGAAGTTGACGAACAGGGCGCTGCGATTCTGGATCCCGAGCGCGGTCCAGAAGTTGTACGTGGTGATCAGCTGCCCGACGATCGCCGCGACGCCGGCGATCGCAGCGGCGATCCGGATGACGATGAACAGAACGCGCACGACGATCCCCTCTCGAGCGCGCCCGCGCTCCGCTCGAATGCTAGCGGCTGAACGTTTGCACCACGGTGATCCAGCCGTAACACCGGCGAATCATTCCGGTCGTTTACTGTTACCGAAGCGGGAGGCTGACGATGACCACGATGCGTGCCATGACGATGTCGGGCGCCGGTGGCCTCGAGGTGTTGTCGTTGGCCGACGTCGCTCGACCCGCGCGCGTCAGCTCCGAGGTTCTGGTGCGCGTCGTCGCCGCCGGCGTGAATCCGATCGACGCCAAGACGCGCGCCGGCAAGGGGCCGTTCGCGGCCATCGCGAACTTTCCCGCGGTGCTCGGCAACGACTTCAGCGGCGTCGTGGTGGAGGCGCCCTACGCGGCCCATCCGCTCCAACCGGGCACCGAGGTGTATGGCATCGTGCCGGTGCCGCGCTACAGCGGCGCCTACGCGGAGTATGTGAGCGCGCCGAGCCTCAGCGTCATCCCGAAACCCGCGAAGCTGTCGCACGTCGAGGCGGCAGGGGTTCCCATCGCCGCGCTGACCGCGTGGGGAATGGTCGTCGAGACGGCCAAGGCTCACGAGGGTCAGCGGATGCTGATCCATGCCGGAGCGGGCGGCGTCGGCCATTTCGCGGTCCAGTTCGCCGCCTACTTCGGAGCCCACGTGATCGCGACCGGATCGGCGCGCAACACGAGCTGGCTGCGTGAACTCGGCGCCTCGGAGGTGATCGACTACTCGACGACCCGGTTCGAGGATGCGGTGCACGACGTCGACGCCGTGATCGACCTGATCGGCAACGTGAAAGACGACACCGCGACCCGCTCGCTGCGGGTGCTCCGCCCTGGCGGAGTCATCGTCAACGGCCCGAGCGGCAGTTGGCCGACCATGGCCGAGGAGGCGAAGGCGGCGGGCGTCCGCGCCACCGGATACCAGGTCGCGCCCGACGGCTCGACGCTGGCGATCGTCTCGCGGCTACTCGACTCGGGCGATGTGCGCGTGCACGTCGACCAGGTGCTCGATCTCGCGGATGCCGCCGAGGCCCACGAGCAGATCGAGCACGGGCACACCCGCGGCAAGATCGTGCTGCGCGTCAGCGAGGGCTAGCTGCGTCGATCTCGTCTCGACGCGCTTCGATCATGCGGTCGACGACATCCGTCGGCAATGGCCGCTCGAGCGAGAACCGCACCGTGCCCTTCGAGAGCGAGTAGCCCGCGAGTTCGGCCGCCACCGCCTCGACAACGGCCGCGCTGAAGGGGTAGTAGCCCAAGTGCTCGCGGGTCTGGCGCAGGCTGAGCAGCGGACGATCCCGGTAAATCAGCCCGGGCATCCCGTATGTGCGCCCCTGCTCGACGCCGGGAGCCAGCGCCATGGCCCGCGCGACGATCGCGCCGAACGCGGCCGCGACCGGAGCCTCGAGTTCGCTCAGATACGCAGAGAGGGGCCCCGCCTCGGCGGAACCCCTCTCAGATGCCATAACGACAGTGTCGCAGGCAGAATTGCTACAGCGCGGCAACGTCCAGCGGGACGCCGGGACCGAACGTGGTCGACAGTGTGCCCTTCTGGATGTAGCGGCCCTTCGACGAACTCGGCTTGGCGCGCTGGATCTCGTCGAGAGCGGCGCGGAAGTTCTCGTCCAGCTGCTCCTTGGTGAATCCGGCCTTGCCGATGACGAAGTGCACGTTGTTGTGCTTGTCGACGCGGAACTCGATCTTGCCGCCCTTGATGTCCGAGACGGCCTTGCCCGTGTCGGGCGTGACCGTGCCGGTCTTCGGGTTCGGCATGAGGCCGCGCGGGCCGAGCACCTTGCCGAGTCGACCGACCTGGCCCATGAGCTCGGGGGTCGAGACGGCCGCGTCGAACGCGGTGTAGCCGCCGGCGACCTTCTCGATGAGCTCGGCACCGCCGACCTCGTCGGCACCCGCCGCGATGGCCGCCTCGGCCGCGGGGCCGGTGGCGAACACGATGACGCGGGCGGTCTTGCCCGTGCCGTGCGGCAGGATGACGGTGCCGCGCACCATCTGGTCGGCCTTGCGCGAGTCGACGCCGAGCTTCAGCGCGACCTCGACGGTCGCGTCGAACTTCTTGGATCCGGTCTCACGGACGACACTGACGGCCTCGGTGGGCTCGTAGAACTTGCCGGGCTCGATCTTGTCGGCGGCGGCGCGGTATGCCTTGGACTTCTGAGCCATGATTACGCCTCCACCGTGATCCCCATCGACCGGGCGGTGCCGGCGATGATCTTGATGGCGGCCTCGATGTCGTTGGCGTTGAGGTCCACCTGCTTCTGCTCGGCGATCGCGCGCACCTGCTCGCGCGTGAGCTTGGCCACCTTCACGGTGTGCGGGGTCGACGACCCCTTCTGCACACCGGCGGCCTTCTTGATCAGCTCGGCAGCCGGCGGGGTCTTGAGGATGAACGTGAACGAACGGTCCTCATAGACGGTGATCTCCACCGGGATGACGTTGCCGCGCTGCGACTCGGTCGCGGCGTTGTACGCCTTGCAGAACTCCATGATGTTCACGCCGTGCTGACCGAGAGCCGGTCCGATCGGCGGAGCGGGGTTGGCCGCACCGGCCTGGATCTGGAGCTTGATCAGCCCCGTCACCTTCTTCTTGGGCGCCATGATGGCTACCTCTTTCTGTGTCGTGCGCCTGCCGCTTCCGCAACAATGGCGCGCTGCCACGAGCCAGGCTTCTCCTGGCAGTGGTGGGTGGATTCTTGGAGGTTGAGTAGCGGACGAAGTCCACGTATCGAAACCAGCCGAAGATCAAGTCTAGCCGAATCGAGACCAGGGCGCGATTGAGGCGATCGCGTCCACCGCTTCCTCGAAGTATCTCGACGCAGGATGTGCGGTTGCGCTGGCGAAAACAAGCCGCGGCCCGAATCCGAGCGCCCCGACGAAATACCGGGTTTCGGCCCCCGATATCTCCGCGAAGCAGCGATTCTGACGCCAAGACCTCACCCGCGTCATCCCGCCCGGCGTGACATTGCGACCCTCAAGCGAACGCACGAACCTGTCGAGCGCGCGCGGCGCCTCTCGGATGCCGGCATTCGACGACCGGTCGTTCCGGATCACCGAGATCGTCACCGCGATCCCGTCATCCTCGATCGGAACAAGACTCGCGACACGGTCGGAGGTATCTAGCACTTGCCAACTATCGGGGAAGGTGGCGCGGTAGCTGCCTCTGAGAGAAACGATCACCGCATCTCGCTCGTTCTACCGCTCTAGAGCTTGGTGACCTGGTCGAACGACAGCTCGACCGGCGTCTCGCGCTCGAAGAGCGAGACGAGCACCGTGAGCTTGCCACTCTCGGGCTTGATCTCGCTGATCGTGCCGGGAAGGCCCGCGAACGAACCCTCCTTGATCGTGATGGTCTCGCCGACCTCGAAGTCCACCTCGGCCGGGATGACGCGCGCAGCGGCCTTGCCGCCGCCCTTGCCCGCGACGCCGCCCTTGGTGGGGGCTTCGACGACCTGCACGAGGCTCTTCAGCATGTTGAAGGCCTCTTCGAAGCGCAGGGGGGTCGGGTTGTGGGAGTTGCCCACGAATCCGGTCACACCGGGGGTGTGGCGCACGACCGACCAGCTGTCCTCGTTGAGATCCATGCGCACCAGCACGTAGCCGGGGATGCGCACGCGGTTGACCAGCTTGCGCTGGCCGTTCTTGATCTCGACCACGTCTTCCATCGGCACCTGGACCTCGAAGACGTAGTCCTCCATGCCCAGCGACTGCCGGCGCGACTCGATGTTCTGCTTGACGCGCTTCTCGAAGCCGGCGTAGGAGTGGATGACGTACCACTTGCCGAGCTTGCCGCGCAGTTCGGCGCGGAACTCGTCGTAGGGGTCGACCTCGATCTCGCCGTCCTGGAGTTCGGCCTCGAGCTCGGCCTCGTTCTCGTCGGCGGCCGCCGCCTCTGCGGCGTCGAAGTCGGTCGGGTCGTTCGTGTCCGACGCCTCGCCAATGTCGAGGGCTGAGTCGACGATCGCGTCGGCCTCCGGGTCGCTCGCGGCGTCCAGGGCGTCGAGGATGCTGTCGAGGTTGGCCTCGACATCGCCTTCGTCGTCGATCACATGGATGGCGCGGCTCTCGGCGTTCTCGTCGGAGGACTCGTCGATGCTCAGCACGTCGTCTTGCAGCAGGTCGTCCGTCTCG
>Ga0207698_10000163_pt1 | contig 42823 bp, 88 predicted proteins | sample KBSCornC22_FD_184298 | JGI IMG/M metagenome (GOLD analysis project Ga0207698, IMG submission 184298) | Corn rhizosphere microbial communities from Kellogg Biological Station, Michigan, USA - KBS Corn C2-2 (SPAdes) (version 2) | ecosystem: Host-associated > Plants > Roots > Rhizosphere > Soil ... | reverse complement strand
CCTTGCTGCCAAGACATCATCTCGGAGGTAATCCCGGAACATCAGAGCGTCTTGGGCCCGGTCCTCGTCTGGGTCGTCCACATCAATCGGGATATGGCCGAAGCCACAACACACGTCCGGCTTCCGGATCTTCTGGACACGCTTGCCCGGAGTCCCGTCCTTCTTCAGGATCGGTACGATGTCGTATTCGTATTTCTCGGCCAAGTCCTTCAAGTCCAAGAGCTTGCCCGGTACTTTCAGGTGGTGAGCTAGGTTGGCAAGCTTGAACCATTTCCGGGCTTGTTCGGGCTTAACCACGGTTTGGCTATTGCCCTTGTAATCAACGTACTTGTACGGAGCGGGCATGACAAGCGTGGCATGGGTCATGGTGTCGAACACGCTGTATTCCCGAGCCATCTGCAAAGCTTCATCCGAGTCAACTCCAAACAGGACTGACAGGTCGAACGCGTGGATGTTATGCCCAACCCGGATCGTGGCCTGACGGATAACCTCGATCATTTCATCGTAGTCGTCCGTGATAAAGACTTCTTCGGACTCGCCCCAGGAATACCCGCCTAGACGGAAATATTCCCGAGGTGTCCAGGCATACCTTTCCGTGATCGAATGTGTCTCGATATCGAAGAACAAGGTATCGTCCGGGAATACGATCGGATCAGTCACGACTTAGCCACCTTCCCAGACGTACCCGGATTTTCCTTGCGTGCCGTACCTCGGCTTCGGACCAGAACATACCCCCGCCCATATACCAGACCTGCCAATGGAGGTCCGAATGGCCTGGGTGTAGATTGCACACCGCACCGTTGTGGTTTTTGTACGGGGACACAGACCCGCAGATCAGTCTCCGATCTTCTGCCATTCCGGTACCGCCATTTCTACGTGTCCGGTCCTACGCTCGTTCTCGCCGTATCCACCGGCCTTGATCCAGTGCGTCACGCTCGCCTTGGCCTTGGCATAGGTGTCGTATGGGCCACTGTACTCGACGTGCTGCCCATCCCGCAGGAACACGCCTCGGAACATCGTCGTGTCTTGAATCCAGTTCCGCTTTCGACTGCTCATGGTGTCTCCTCATCCAATAGATCGATTACGTGGAGTACGCCACTCTGCTCGACACGGCGCAACGTCGCGCCATGCGACTCGCCGCACCCGGTTGAGTCGGTTATGTACAGCCACACAAGGTCATCACCGGCACCCATCTCCCGATACCGGATCAGTTCTTCAATCAGTTCATTTACTGTCATTACATTGGTCCATCCTTGTGGAAGTGAATGTGATCAGGACCCCATGCACCCGTCCTGAAATCCTGGTACGCGTAACAGTTCTGGGCCGAGTCTTCATGGCTCCACGTGCAAACCTCGCCCGGTTCGTGCTCGACAAGATCCGGTCGACAATCGCTGAGCCAGTGCCGTTCGCCTTCCGGATCAAGTCCGTCCTGGACCCATTCACCGCAGAAGTGGCATTGATGGGCCCCATCCTCGTCATACATTAGTCGTCCCCAATCTCGTCCGCACATTCCCGGATATCCTGGGCCAGCCGTTCGAATCGCTCCATTTGCCCGTACCGGGAACACATCCCTGCCTCACGATCGATCTTGTCCGCGATTTGCCGAAGCTCATCCAGAACACGCTGAGTCATACTCATTCCTACACGTCCCGATCTTCGGTGTGCATAACAGCCTTGACGAACTTGCCCCGAAGTGCGCGTCCTTCCGGGTCCATGATCAGGGCTCCCGAATTGATATGCCAATCAAAGATGGGATTGTCCGTCTTACGGTAGTCCATGACGATCCGGACCCAGCCCTTTTCGGGCATGTTCAGGTCCAGTTCCTCATTCCATAACTCGAACTTGTGATCGTCGGATTCTTCCTCGAAATTCATTGGGTCCCTCTCTGTTCTGTCACGACCGAACACCGGACAGGGCCGGGCTGTTTCCAGCCCGGCCCAACCGATCAGAACGGCGGCTTGTCCTGGCTCACCTTGGCCGGAGCGTTGACCGGCTCCGGTCGAGCCTCGACCGGAGCCGAGACCTTCACAGGCTGACCACCTTCCGGAGCCTCGACACGCTCGACACCCCCGTCCGTCCACGACCCCTTGTCAGCACCACGCCACACCCGGAGCCAGTCACCAGGCTTCGGCTGGATCCGGAGCATGGCGTTCTTCCACACGGTCAGGCCAGCCTCGAAGACCTGACCCTCTTCGGTCCCGTCTTCGAAGGTCACGGTCGGAACGTTCTTCTTGAACCGGTCCACGTAGACCTCACCACGCTCCCGAACCTTGCCGGTGAACTCGTCACCACGCTCGGTCAGGATCACCTTGTTCCCGGTCGTCGGTTTCTCGTCCCAAATGCTCACTGATTCTCCCTTTTGAATAGATCAAACACAACGCACGGCAGACACACGTAAGCATGGCTGACTTCCCCTGTGACAGGGTCTACGCTGGTCTTGTACGGTACCACACCATGAACGCACTCCGGTGCGGCAGGGGCCCACTCAGGGGCCAGCAATGCCCTTTCTGGCGTGCCCGGTTTCGGGCCTACCCTTTTCCCGGGTTCAGGGACTCGAAATCCCCGGCCGCCCAAGCCGCGACCTTGTGGAGCTGAGCCTGGATCGTCGAGCCCTGACCCTGAGCCGGAAGCTCCTCGATCCCGAGGTACGCCGCGACATCCTTGGGCGTGCCCTTCACGACGTGCCAGGGTGCGCCGTGTCCAGCTCCGGACTTGATCGTCACGGTGACTTCGAGTGCCATGTCTTCTCCTGTTTCGTAGATTACGTTGGTTGTCCAGTCCGGTCTCCCGAACCAGGGGTTCATCCGAGCCGACGGATCGAGATCTCCAGAGGGACCCCGGTCACGCCATCCACCCCGGTCAGGATCTCGGTCCCGTCTTCAGTCTCGCGCGAGCTCGTCACGAGTACCGTGTTGGCATCGTTCAACTGAAGAGACTCGATCCAGATGTTCATGGTCAGCACAGCCTTGACGTTCACGTCTACCGTCAGGGACTCGGCGTCGTAGTCCGCGCCCGGGATCACTTGGTCACCAGCCAGGACACGAGCTCGATGATGCCCCAGATGAACACACCGGCAAAAGCCAGGATAGTCAAAACGGACACGACAACGATCACCTTGGCCAAGGCCTTCTCATCATCCATTACTTTTCCTCTCGGATATCGGCTCCGACAAGTCGGGCACCTTCACTTGACCAGGACCCGCATTTCGAGCACTGGTAACGCTGGTACATTCCGGTCAGGGTTGGCCGGAACCCTTGCTTGATCAAGTCCTCGTACTCGGCCGGGCACTTCGGACAGCCATCCTCTTTCGGATCGTACAAGTTCCGGTTCGGGTGCCCATCGATCCAGGGCAGAAGCCGGTAGTACAAGTCTACCAGAAGATGAACGTCCTGTTCGTTGTATCGCTGCATCTCGGCCCAAGCCTTCGGATCACCGGCCAGGCACCGACGCCACAGCTCGAACCCGGAATGCTTGACCTTGCCACCAAGGCCGAGCTCTTGCGCGACGTTGTCGAGCTTGTTCGAGACGAACCGGAATCGGCGTTTGGCCACGAGCATGAGATCGATCTCTTTGGCCGGACTCGGCGGATTCAGGCCCTGAAGAAGGAACTCCCGGTTGATATGCTTGGTATCGAACCCCTTCCCGTTCCAGGACACGAGCGCGTCCGCCTCATGGAGAAGGTCCCAAGCCTGGGAAATCATCTCGGGATGGCCCTGCTCGTTCGACCAGAACATAATCTTGTTCTTGGGCTGGTCAATCCATCGCGCGGCAAAGGACAGGACTTCTCCTCGTTCCTCGATCTGGTTCAAGGCTACGTTCTGCTGCCACAAGCCCCAGACGTGTGCGAGGTTCGGCCCAGTCTCGATATCCCACGCGAGGATCTTCACAGTTCCTCCCGGAACACCTTCAGGGCTTGGGCCAGGAGCTCAGCACCTTCTGAGAGCAACTTACCTGTGTTTGCCGGGCCACCCGTGGGGTAGGAGTAGCACGCATCCCGAAACTTGAACTCGGCCTCACCAAGCAAGCGATTGCATTTGTCGGAAGGATCTTCCCGGTCTGGACCTTCTCGGAACTGGACAACATCCCGTCCTAAAAGTTTCGTAGGGATCCCATTACTGAGAAGACCATCTGTTTCCGATTCGATTTCAATCGTTACCCAAGTCTTCCCCGGGGGCGGTGTCTCCGTCAAGGTCAATCCTTCCTGTGATGGCCGCGAATTCGAATTCCGTGGCCTGAGCCCTCAGACACTCCGCGATCCTGGTATAGATGTCTTCAGGCGTGCATGTCTCGGGATCGTACGTGACTTCTCCTAGCGGCCAGATCTCGTTTCTCCAGAGCCCGGCTAGGATCAGTCTCTCGATCATATGGTCCCCGCCTTGATCTCGTCCACCTTGTCTCGGATGGCTCGCCCGGCCGAGAACTGGGATTCCCGGTCCAGGTTGTCCGCGACTCGGCTCAGGGTGTACTCCGCATAAGCCCGAGCATACGCCTTAACCTTTTCCAGATCGAATCGAGTAGGCAAGTCCTTGAACCGCGAGACCACCTCGTCTCCGAGATCTTCAGTCTCGGTCATGGCTTGTCCTTGAACGTGATCTCGGCGCGCTCCCACAACTCGGACATGTAGTCTTCGACTTCGGTCCAAGGGTAGACACCGGGCTCGTAATTAGGGTCCATTTCCCGGATCAATCGGGGCACTTCATCCCAAGACAGATCCCGAAGGTTGTCCCAGATACACTCGATCAGGGCTGTCTGAGCCTGGTGAACCGTGATCGGACAGAACTTGTCACTCATCAGCGAAGTACCCTTCCGTGTCGTTCAGTGCGTCGCTATACCCGATCCAGTTGTCGACGCCGTAGCATTCCAGCCGAGCCAGTTCATCCTCACTCTGGATCAGCCGGTCGTACTCAGACTTCGGGATCGTCACGGTCTCTTCAGTCATCGGTGTCCTCCCACTCGATCGTGGCCTTCTGAATCCGGAGCGGGGCGTACTTTAACGGGTCCTTTCCGTTCCGGGCCATATACTCCTGGTGGCTCTTCCGGCGACGGAGTTCTTTGTTCAACTGGAGTCGAGCCGTACGGTCCGAGTTGTAAATCCCGGCCGTGTTGTTCCAACCCGAGTACGTCTCGCCCTCGGTATCAACGACGCGATAAATCACATTCTTGATCATTTACCAATCATCTCCCTAATTTTGTCTGCACCGTATTTCTGGACCATGCTGTTCACGTCCTCGCCATCCCGCATCGGAATGACCTTAGCGTTGGGCAAGTTATCTGCTACAACACCACCCATATCCAGACCGGCTTGGTCCCCGTCGGTAAGAACGTACACGGTTTCGTACCCGTAAAAGATCGGATTCCACTTGGCTTGCCATGTCGTAGCCCCAGGAACACCTACAGCGGGAACCCCGTTCGAGGATGCGGCGATACAGTCGAGTTCACCCTCGGTCAGGCACACCCAATCCTCGTTCGAGATAGCGTCTTGGGTGTTAAACAGCGTTGGCTTGAACCCGGGTGTGCCCAGATACTTCTGTTCCCGGCCCTCTGGTGCTCGTAGAAGCCTGAACTTGATTCCCCGGACTGACCACACACCCGAGGGGCTTCGACGCCAGTACGGAATGCTGAGCCGGTGCTTGTACATGTCGTGGCCGATCTCCGGCTCAACGACGTAGCCAAGGCGGAACCGTTCGACCTGTTCTAGATCGAAGCCCCGACTCTCCAAAAACGGGACGGCCGGTGAATCGGGCAGGGACCGAGCGTATTTCTTGGCCGCTGTCAGTAGCGAGTTCATCACGGATTCGCTCGGCCTCACGGGCAGACACCCCTTCCTCGTTCATGATGATAGTGACGGAGTTGCCCCGGAACCCACAAGCCTGGCACCGAACCGCGTCGTACTCAAGACTGATCGCGGCCGAAGGCCGGTCTTCATCATGGCTTGGGCATAGACATTTAGTCCAGCCCCGATCCCGGATACGGTTCGGTGGCTGCCAGGATGGGAAAAAGTGGGATAGTACTGGAACGATCACCGGTTACCTTTCTAACGTAATATCCGAAATCGTGATATCGAATCACATCAGAGAGGTTCAGCCTCCTGTACCCATGAAAGATCCAGCCGGACTCAGGTTCATCCCGAGCCCGGCCGAAGCTCCATAGTTCGTACTCAGTCACGCGCCCATGCGGGGAGATCCTGTTCCCGGAGATACGTGTACCCGGAGTCCAGCACGTGCTCGCGGGACGTGTAAGCCTTGCTCCAGCCCGGTTCGTACTCGCGGGTGTATTCGCCCACCTTCTCACCTTTCCGGTACCGCCAGATCCACTCGTTTCCGTTCCCGTCCCCATCCGAGAAGTAGTCGTACGGGTCGTCCTTGGACTCGGGCGTGTCCGGGTTGTTCAAGCCCCCGAACATCTGGTGTGTAGCGTCCACACCCAGCTTGAACCCTTCGAGAGCGCCACTGAACAGACCCGGGGTCAGAATCGAATCCGGAACCGGAACGCCCCGGTACAGAACATCGAAGTCAGTCATCTTCCATCTCTTTCTTGACGTCGTCGTAGATTGGGGTTGTCTCGGTATCCGGGTCAGAGACCGGCCAAGTCACGAGATCTCCTGGACCCAGTCCGGCAATTCCTCGAACCGGATTCCCCGGTACCCAGCCTGGGCCATGTATTCCCGACTGATGTCTTCACCCGTAGAACTCCACGGCCCGTACCCGTGCCCGTTCAGAAACTCACTAGTGCGGGTGTCGTTCCCCTTGATCCGACGGAAATAGGCCGAGTCGGAATGCGGGTTTACCTCATCCACGAAGTAACTCCACGGGGTCTCGCCATGCAGCTCGGAGTCGACCGGCTCCGGTCCGCCCAGGAACTTGGCGAACTTCTCCGCGTACTTGGTGATCTCGTACGGCTCGATCGTTCCGGATTCGAACACGCGCATGGCGAGCTCCAGCGCCCTGCTACGATCCAGGGCTTCGCTAAGTTCAGACATGGTTTCCTCTCAGGGGTTCTCAGTGTGGATGATCATGTCGCCGTCATCGTCAAGCTCGACATCGGTGATCCGGAATACAGACGTTCCGGTACCGACATGGACGTACACGTTGTTGCTGCTGGCCCGGAGGTCATCAACGGCCCGGACAAACTCGTACAAGCTGAGCGGCTTCGGAGGCTTCTCCAGTTCCATCACACCCTCCCGTCACTGATCATAACCGCAAAATTCACGGTCTCTGACACGTTGTGTTCCGGATGCAAGGTCCGGAGAGCTTCGGCAATGCTGGGCACGTCGAACCCGTATACCCGAGTAGAGAACCGGCCATTGGAACGGATCACGGTTCGCACCGTCGTGATCGGAATCCCCATAGAAACCATCTGGGCTCGGATCACCTGTGACACACTTGCTGTTTTCATCACACCCCCGTCCGGGATGCTTCGTACGCGGCACGACGTTCGATCCGATCCTGACGACGCCGAGCCTTCTCAGCCTTCTTCTGAGCCTTGTTCCGGCGCTTGGTCGTGGCCGTACCCGCGTAGACGTGCTTGCCGAGCCGGTTCAGGGCCCCGAGGATGGTTCGGCCGTACACGGATTCACGGTGATCGTTCTTGTCCGGCTGAACGTCCGGACCGTTGCCCCAAGCCTCATCCGAGACCGGCTCGGTACCGGCCGGAGTCTGGTCCGGGATGATCAGTTCCGCCATGCCCGCCAGGGGCTCCGGACGGTTCACGCCTGTCGTGGTCTCCACGTCCGGAAGGTTCAGCTCGGACACGTCCTCGACCGCCTGAACCAGGACAACCCGCTCCATGTCGACTAGGGTGACCTTGCCGGTGTTGTTCGACTGAAGGAACACAACCCGAGTCAGCTGGTCGAGGAACACGGTGTAGTCAACCTTGCCGCTCTTGCCGATTCGGACCTGGTCACCCTTGCGGTAGTAACGCATTTTCTTGTCCCTCTCTCGTTCTTTGCTGGTAAGGACCACGTTACGGGGCGGCTCCGGCTTGAGTCAACCAGAGCCGCCCCTTCGGCTCAGCGCCAGTGAAGACCGTTCTTGATCCGGTTCTCAACCCACCGGTCGTACTGTCGGACGTAGACCGGGTCGCACGGCCATGTCGGCGGGTGCATCAAGAGATCCACCGTGGCCGGAGTGTTGCTGGGCTTCGGGGCGATCTCGATCCATTCCACGGTCTTGACCTTCTCGCCCTGAGCGTTGTACAGGTCTCCGCTGAACTTCACCATCGTGGTCCCCTTCGTTGCTGATACGACCAGTCTGCTCTAGCCCCGAAGCCGTGTCAAGACTTTCCTGGCCGGAGGAGATAACAAATACCTAACGGCCCGGAGCAGAGCCGCGACCGAATCTCGGAGATGGCCGAGCACGTACCGATTGCAATGGGTGCAGAGCAGACCCCGGACCTCGCCGGTCTTGTGGTCGTGGTCGACACTCAGCTTCTTCGTGGCTCCGGTAGCTCGCTGGCAGATCGCACAGACACCACCCTGGGCATCGTAGATCGCCTGGTACTCGTCAGCCGTGATCCCGTACGTCTTCAGGATTCGCTGGCCATGTTTCTCGTTCCGTACACGATCCCGGTACTGTCTGTGATGTTCCGCGCAACGGGGCCCAGGACGCCGTACAAGCCGCGTAACCCCTTCCGGGCAGTCCTTACACTGACCCTTCACGGGACTCGGCTGTACGGCCTTCCTACGGGCCATTACGGCGTCTTCTCGATCAGCGACTTCAAACCGGCCCAGTACTCCAGTTCCACCACGATGCTGTCCAGCTCCCAGGGGTAGGACCGGACCCGGAACAAGCGAACCGATTCAAACCCAAGCGAGCGATTGAACTCAAGTCCACACCACCGTTCCAGTTCATGTTTCCGAGGAAAGGACGCGAGCGGGACCCCGTTCTTCTTTGAAGTAGCCAGATACGTGTAGCTCATTCTAGCTCCCTGTCCTTACACACCAGGAACACCAAAGTCAATCCGCATACGATCAGAAGAACCGCGTAAACCAAGATCGCCCAACCCGGGCCGGTGAACGATGTCCAAATCAACCCGATCAGGCTCAGCAACATCCCAACCACGTTGAGGGCATACGCCCACCACCGAACAGTCACGACTCGACCCCGTCCGGCAGATCCTCGGCCCGGATCACGGCCCAGGACACCCCAGGCGTTTCGATGTCTGTATACGCGTAGATCTGAACCGCGAGCGGGAACGATCGTTGCCACTTGCCGGAATAGGTCAAAAGTTCCGTACCGACACCATCACTGCTCCGGAACCAGAACGGGCCTTCCAGATCACTATGCTCATCTGTTGCCTTGAAGTATTTCATACCATCCTCTCAGTCTGGATCTTTGATCGTCATGGTCGAGCCTTCGAAGTCTAGCAACGCGTACCGGCGCCCGCTTGGGTCGGCCCGTCCACCTCGGTTCTTGACTACCGAGATGCCAAGCTGTGCATCGTCCGGCCGGAACAACGTCAGAACCTGTGGTGGGACCCGGGTGATCTGGCCCTTGACCCCCGACAACGGGATCGGATCAAGCCCGTCGTTGTACTGACCGAGCGTGTGGTGAAGCCCGATCACACATGTCTGGGTGTTCCTGGCCATGGTGTTCAGATATTCCATGAACGTCTCAAGGCCACCGAAAGGATTTTCCGCGTTGTCCGCAGTCCCGTTCTGAACATTCGTGACATTGTCGACCAAAGTCCAGAACGGATACTCGCCGTATAGTTCATCAAAGGCTTCCATCGTGGTGTTGATCGTGTCTAGCGTGGGCGAGGCATCGTAATTGAACCGGATCGGGATTCCGGCCATACGATCGGCCAGATCCTTTTCCGATTCTTCCAACAATCCTCGCGCGAACCGTTCCCCTACTTTCCGGTCCTCGCCAGTCTCCATGCAGAAGGCACGAGTCGATTGCTCGAACGCGTCCGAGTCCGCGCTGAAGACCATGCCCGGAACCTTGAACCGAAGACCGCAAGCCAGGCCGAGCGCGGATTTACCCGTGCCCGGCCCAGCCACGATCAAGACGAACCCACCACGGCGGAACGTAAAGCCGAGTTGATCGAATGCCCGGAACGGGGCTGGCAATGGTTCACCAGCCGAGCCCCTGACTCGTCTTGATTGCCCGATCGTGTAGATGCTACACGCCCCAAGACACGTCGTTGTCGATGATCCGGCCGAGCTGAGCCAACGTCAGGCCCAGGATTACGTCATCATTCAGCGACGTGTACCGGGAAAGCTCCGTCTCCGAAAATCCGGACCATTCCATGACTTCCTTAGGGATATACGCGGTTCTCATCCTGCTGTCCGGATTGACTTGGATACCGATACCCTCGATCCATTCGCCGCCGGTGTCCCTGAGGTACTCGTCCGCGATAATCCCCTGGAAACAGAAACATCCCTGTTCGGTCCGGAGTTGGGCCGTAGTCTTCTTGTCGTGGCCGTACTTGAGTCGCTCGATTATCGAGCGCTTGTTCCGCCGGGGGTCGGTACTCACTTTGCTTCCTCCGCATCCTTCAGAGCCTTGCCATACGATTTCTGGGACCATCTGTTAACCGGGTTCGCGATGATCTCGCCACCCGAGAACTGTTCCGCCAGTTCCCAGAGCCGGTCCAGGGTGTTGTCACCGTCGAACAACCGGTGTGCTTGGAACGGAGTCAGGCCGAGGAGTTCTCGGGCCTTTTCGGAAATCGACTTCGGCTCTTTGTGTTTTCCGTTACCATCCCAATCCGGAACCGTAACGCATTCGTTCAGGATATAGTCGGCCTGCCACACAAAGATGCTCCGACCACCGTCGCTTCGGTAGGTTTCCGGCTGGTACCAGTCCAGTTCAACACCCGGTTCGTGAATCGCCGTGTTACCAGCCAGACACCCGAACGAACCACACGCGGACGGGCGCGGCGGCGTGATCTCGTACCATGCGTCACCTTCCGGGATCTGAGCTTCGGTCACAGCCTTGGCCCAAAGCTCCTGATTGTGCTTGTCCGGGTGGATTGTGACGAACCGGAGTTCTTCCAACAACCTGCTCACGTTCAGCATGGCTCAGCCCTTCACGATTTCGGAGACAGCCCGGAGCTTGGCTTCCGCACGCTGGGCCCGGGTTTCGTACGCGTCGAGCACGTCCCGATACGAGATTTGCCCGTTCGAAAACTGGAGGGCCAGCCCCCACAACTCCGGAACGGAATTGTACGGGGAGAACAGACAATCCGCCTGTTCGTAGCTAAGCCCGAAAAGTTCCCGAGCCTTGGCCGAAATAGTCTTGACGCTGCCATCCGTATCCCGGCAATTCACAGCCTGGTAAGTACCCGTCCGAACGTACGCGGCGCTCATCACGTCATACGACTCTTTGGCCGTCCATTCCAACTCAAGCCCCGCACTGACCACGGCGTTCCCGGCGAGGCACCCGGTAGTGCCACACGCGGACAGATCCGCCAGTCGACGCGGGTTCCTCTTGGCCTCGACCCAGACTTCCTGATTGTGCACTTCCGGGTTCAGCGTGATCCGGACAAGTTCATCCCGGAGCCGACTGGCCTGCTCGTAATCCATGTTCCGTCCTCTCTCGGTTGTTCTGTGCTGGCCACACCCACCCTGCCTCACAGGCCGAGCCGTGTCAAGCCTTGAACCGGCACGAGTCTGCTACGTCACATCTCCGGCACTTGTCATCCTCGGGCGAGGCAGGGAAGTCACCAGCTCGGACCGCCGTGTCCATGGTCACGAATTTCTCGGTCAAGACGTCGACGTTGATCAAGTCGTACGGGTACGTAGGGTACCCTGACTTGGTCATGAGAAAGTCTCCCTTGCTCGGCAAGGTATCAGGATCGGCCTCTGTGATCGCGACACCGGCCAGGCTCAGCTGTTCTACCTTGCCTGGCTTGTTCCCGGACTTGATGTCCCGAGCTACGACTTCACCGTGCCGGATTCCTCCCGAGCTAGTCGAGTGCGGATCTTTCATGACAGCCTGATCCAGCATCCCCTGAACCTCAACCCCGCCTAGATCAAGACTGAACCCAAGCTCGATTGCCGGAGTCCCGTCCGGGGTGATCCAGATCACTTCTTCGGGGTGCTTCTCGTACCAGCCGAGATACCGATCTACGTGTTCGAGCCCGATCTTGAACCGTCTCGGGATGTCTTCCTCACCGTTGTACCGGCCAGACCATTGCCAGAACCGGGTGTTCGGAGTCTCTTCCAGGTACTCATCCGTCTTGGCCTTGTACGTGTCCCTGAAGACTTGCCGGACATCCTCCGGTGCCATGACTCGTCCAGACTTCTCCCAAGCCTCTGCGGCCGAATGAACGGCACTACCCATCGAAAGCCAGGCAGCAGGTTTTTTCCAGACCCGTTCGATCCTAGCCAGGTAATACCGGTACGCGCATCCGCCGAGCTCGGCCGAATACTGTTCGAGTTGGGACCAACTTCGGTGCTCAGTCATCTTTCCACCAACTCGAATCGTTCTTGATCAGGTATCGACGAATGTCCTGTGGCGTCTCGCCGAGCTCGATCAGTTCGAGCACGGCTACCACGGCCATGCTCGCATAGTCCTCTTCTAAGTACTCGATCAGTTTGCTCCACGGATTCATTTCTGGACCGCCCCCGTCAACTCATATGGCCACGTATAGTTGTTGTCCCGAGCATGACGCCCGATAGTCTCAGGATTCAGCCCTGTTACCTCGACAAGCAACGGAAGTTGAACTCGGGTGTTGCGCCGGAAGAACTCGGCCCATTCCAGCTTGGTCGGATTCCGGCCTGGAGCGGTACCGGACAGTAACCGTTCTGCTACGACCCAATCAAACCAGTCCCGGTTTAGGACCGGCTTCGGAACGGGGCCGTAGTCGTCCTCGAATCCGTCGCGAGTCCGCATCCGTTCAGCCAAACCCCGAGCGATCCGGGCTTGTCGGTCTCGTTCCCGGCGCCGTTCCAGACGTTCGGTGTCTGACATCCTGGTTCGCTTGCCCTTGGCGGACCGCTTCTGTTTCCGGGCTTCGTTGTACTTGGCCCGACTGTCGTTCAGGCAGGACCGGCATAGAGCGACACGGCCGTTACTGCGCGGTACAGTCCCGACCTTGTCCTTGTCGTGGCCGTTTCGACACAGGTTCATCTGAGCCCCTTTCTTCTGGCTTGAGCTCGGACTGTACCTGATCAAGCCCGGCTTGGCAAGCTCGATCTTGGGGTGTACGCTGGATCGGAACGGCATGTTGCCGAACTGAAAGGACGTGGCCGAGTTGAGTGAAGCTCGTTCCCAGGTCTTGAACGCCGCTAGACGGGCCGGACAGGTCTGGGCCGAGGGTACTGCCCAATCCACGAAAGACCAGCTCCGGGAAAGTCACACGATGTTGTTCGAGGCCATGGAAGAACTCGCTAAGGCAACAACCCGAGGGAGATCCGACTTTGAGATTTGACGTAGAAGATCCGAATCCAATCGGGTGGCCGGAACGAGCGTACTGGGCTGCCTTGGCCGAAGCTGGAGTCAAGCCAATCTCGGTTTGGTCCTTGATCTGGGGTCCGGATAGCCCGGAAAGTCAGGAAGTCGTACAAGGCTTTCCTATGGCCCCAGAAGACCTTTCAGGGACAGTTCCCCCCCTTCCTTGGGGAAGGCAAGATCCGGGCTGGAAAGACTTTGTCAGAGACGTCTACGCTGAGATTGGCGAGGTACCGGAACACGACGAATACAAGATTGAGAGCGAGCGATTCAGGACAGGTCCAGATCATGAACAAGAACGGACTCTCAGCCTGAATTATGCGACTGGAGAAGACCTCGAATTTATCGATTATCTCGAAGACCAAACCGATTATGGACTGGAGCCAGAACAGGATGATTTTGACGATTTTGTGACGGAACTTCGGCCCGTTGCTGGCTTGACCAAGGGCGAGGCTGAGACTGTCCGGTGGGTAGCATCTGGTAACTCAGTGCTAGGATCTGACTACCTGGTGTGTATGAGTGAGGCACTCGACGTGACCTACGATGCAGCGAAGTCGGCCTGGAAACGGGCTCGGGTAAAGCTCCGGGATCACTGGGCCGGAGACCCAAACTAGGAACCCCATACTAGACAGGCTCAGACGGTGTCAAAACGTCCTGACCAGGGCAAACCTGATTTTGACACCGCTTGAGTCTGTATAGTAGGGGGAAGACATTCAAGACGTTCGCGTTCTCGCGCGGTATCAAGATCTTGACAAGTACTTGTCTTGTTCTAGAACAAGACATGATCATGGCATGATCCTTAACCCGTAACATGTCGTGATCCGGATCTAGAGTGAACCTGGATGATTTATCACTGACCTGACACTTCCAGCTTGATCTAGATCTAGTCCATGACATGAACCTGTCTTGTCATCAGTCTAAAAACTGATCTCAATATAGGTTATGTCATGAACCTGTGCTGGGTTGAGCTTGATCTAGTTTGGTCCTCCTCTCCTGAACTAGATCAAGCTCCCCTCTTAAGTCTTAGTATTTAGACCTTTTACTGTTTCTTACTATTACAAGTTCCGGAACAGGACATGATCATGGCCGATAACAGAGGCAAGAAACCAAGCAAGAACAAGCCGAGTACTGGCACGAGCAAGGATATGCGATTGAAGGGCCGAGGTAAGAAGCCTGGTCCTAAACCTAAGTACTGATCCTGTCTTGTCATGGCCAAGACAGTCTGTCCTTGGTGTCAGCGATATCATTGCATATGCCCGAAGAAGAGAGGTTAAGTCATGGACGAGTCGGAACTGTGTGTTGATTGTGAATTAGATCTAGACTCATGCATGTGCGATGACGAAGAGTATTGCTTTGAGTGTGGCGATATCCTGGCCGATTGCTGGTGCGATGACGACTACGGTCAGGACGAAGACGATGATGTGGCCGAGAATGTAACTCAGCTGAGTCTGTTCTAGCCTTGACTTTGTCATGATCATGTGGGTGGGGACGTTGACCTCCCGTACGGGTCTTGCTCTTGATCGCGCTGTATGCCTCCTACGGTCACACTCAGTTCAGAAGTGACAGGGAGTAGTCGAGGGCTACACAAGGTATTAGTCACGATCCGGTAACGAGCATTGACACGCCACACGGCAACGACCATGCTTGAGCCATGACCAGATACCTCGCTCGACTCAGCCTCATCCTGGCAGCGTTGCTTGCCGGGGTCTTGAACGGTTCTCCTCTGGCCGCGCCGGTCCTGATCTTCATGGTCTATCTCTTGGCCGTGCTGGTTCGTCAGGGCCGTGCAGCCGTAACCCTGATCGAACAGGAACGGCTCCGGATCGCCAAGGCTCGTTGTGCTCAGTTTGGCCGCGACGTGGTGCAGGAACTGGCTCATCCGATTGGGCGTGCGCGATGAAAATCCGAACCTGGAAGTTCAAGCTTGGCCCGTTCACCTGGACTCGACGCAACACCAAGCCAGACACCCGCGTGTTCAGGACCGGAGTCATCCAGGATCGCCACGGCTGGCTTCCTACGGTGCCGGGCTGGTACAACGTGAACGGTCAAGCTTGGTACTGGACCGGATCGATGTGGGTCCGACGATGATCACCAAGGCAATGTGTGAGAAGCGGGCCCTTGAGCTTCGTGTTCGAGCCTTTGACGAGATGGATCGTCGGAACTGGTTCTTGGTGAAATACGAAGTTGCCTTGGATGAATACCCCGGTTGGGTCCGGAACATGGACAAGCGGATTGGGGACTTGTTCGCTCAGGCTGACGAATTGATCCGGCTCGTGAATGGTCCGGCTTGGCGGAGGTGGTTGCGATGATCCCCCGGCGCCAGTACGCGCTTCGTGCAGCTCGGCAATGGCGAGAACTCGCGTTCAGTGCCGCCGAGTTCCGAGACAAGTTCAAGTTACAAGGCCGAGACCGTGAAGCTGGGTTTTGGCAAGGCGAGTACAACGATCGCTTGGAACGGGCCGTTTATTGGCAATGGCTAGCGGATGGCCCGGCTTGGCGGAGGTGGTTCCAGTGATCGGGCTCGCCTGGGCGTACCTGATCGTCCGGTTCGTCTTGTCCGGGGCCTTCCCTCGGACCAGAAAGGCTCTAAAAGCCGCTCAGATGCGTTCTAAGGCTACGAAGGCAGCCCGGAGGGTTGGGACATGGTAGAGACGTTTACGTGGCTCTACGAGGCCTCTCAGGGCCAGCAATGCAGGTACTGCGGTGACGTGGTCTATCCGTTGGCAACGACGCTCCGGTCCCACGAGTTCTGGTGTGATGCCCAGAAGGTGCTAGCTGAGCTATCCGAGGCTCGGGAGATCCTGGAACGGGCTGCCCACCTCAACCGTGCCGCGCTAGACAGGCTTGCGAGATGAGCGCCGCGCATAGACAGAAGACCTGCGCAGCTTGTGGCCGTCCTCTGCTCGACTCAGACCGGGTCAACATCGAACCGTTAATCGACGGCGTCATTCGGTACGTGGCTTGTCACTGGGGCCACACCACTCACCCGACCAAGCCGAAGGGAGTCCGGGCATGACGAATCTTCACGATGACCTCACGGACTCGATCGCACTCAAGTTCTTCAAGGACCACGAAGACTTGTCCCTTCAGATTCTGATCGATTGGCAAGATGACTTGGGCATCCGAGTCATGATGATGTCGGATGGGGAACGCGCCTTTGCCCGGTCCGGCTCGGCCGAGTCGATCACGGATGCCTTGAACAAGCTGATCCAGAAGGCCATTCCGAAGATCCAGGAAGACCAGGAACGTCAGGCCAAGATCGAAGCCGCATTCGAGGACCAGATCGGAGAGATCGACGACTAATGGGCACCCGGATCAACGTGAAGAAGCCTGAGCCGGACAAGTGCTGGTGCGGCAAGCCGCTCCCGTGCCAGGACCACACCGGTACGGACGGGGACACGATGGACTACTACGTCCCCCCGGATGACAAAGACGAGAACGACAAATGAGGCCCCGACCGGGTCCGGTGTCAAGCCTGGACCCGGTCGGACTCCCAAGGACAGGACCGGGCCGGGCTTCACAGGCCCTGGATTACCGACGTGACTCCGGCAAGAGCACGGGTCCGGTCCTGTTCCTGGATGGGATCGCATGGTGCGAGGCTGGTCTCCGAAACCGGCTGCTGCGGGGTTCGACTCCCTTATCCCGTGCGAAACTGCCGGAGTTCCCGGACGGACGTGGTCCGTTCTATCGAACCGGTAGGGGTCTGGTCCCGACAAGTTCGCGCGACATAGGGACGCGAGGCCATCTAAACTCTGAGAGGAACAGAGAATGAAGCGTTACCTGGCGTTATTGCTTGGGGTCATATCCGGGCTTGTACTCGCGTCGGCTCCGGCTCCGGCTTGGGCCGCTGTCCCGACCTACGGCGAGTACTCCATGATGCTCGCCACGACCGGCTCAGCCGCCCAGTACTGGTCCGGGAACCAAGCCGGGGGTAAGTGGGAATGGGACACCGTGTCTCCGACCGAGGCGGACATTTCTTGGGGCAACCCGGACCAGTGGCCGCCTTCGTACCGTGAACGATTCGTTCATGAATCGGACTCGTCCGGTGACTGGGCTCGGCTCCCAGGATGGTTCGACTGGGGCACGTTCTACACGATCCGGACCACGACCGAATGGCAGGCCAACACCGATTGCCGGACTGGACGGACTCCGCTCCCGGCTGGTGGGGCTCAGCACTACGTCCGATGGCAGATTCCGGCTACTGGGTACTGCCTGTACGCGGAAGGCACGATCACAGAAGAGTCGACAGGCAAGACCATGGTGTTCCAGCATGAACAGGTCTGGTCTCCTCCGGCTCCGTGCCCGGCGAACGCGTACGGATGGACTGCCCCGAGCTGTATTGACCAGTGGGAGTCTTGGTCCAGCAATATCGGGACTCCGTTTGGGTTGAAGCTGGAACGGTCCGCTACGTTGGCTAGGGGTCTCGGAATGGCCTTCCGGATCCGACAGACCTATCCAAGCCTCTGGTCTGCCGACATGAAGTATGTCCGAGCTTGGTGACATGAAAGACGGGCAGGGCCCGAACCGATCCTAGGAGACGGCTATGGCCGTAGGAACAGGCGGGTCCACGCTCCCGTTCGGACCTGGAACCGCGTTGTGGAAGTACTGGACATCCGGAGCCGGATTCGCAAAATGGTCCGGAGCAGTCCATAAGTGGACGACTCTGCACCGGCTCTTGATTGAAGCGGGTGTGCCTCGGCACATGGCCGACGGACTCACGACCAACATCATTCAGGCAACGATGCCGGGTTATCTCAAGACAAACCACAAGAGGTGATCATGTCGGACGAGGCACCAGCACTTCGGGAAGCGTTCACGCGGCCACGATTGTTTGAGCCGTGTAACGCGGAGTGTTGCCGGGATGAGAACGGTTTTTTGACGGACACCGCTCGCGAGCTGGTTCTAGCCGAGTTTGATCGAGACTTTCCGGGCACGGACCGATAACGAGAAAGGCCCCGACCGAAGCCGGGGCCTTTCTGATCAGAGGTACTCCCGACCAAGATCGGTCAGTTCGTAGTGGGACAGAACAGTCCCCAGGTCCGGGAAAACCAGGGTGACCAGCTTGCGCCGGAGCAGGCCCGGGAGGGTTCGTCCGTCCACACCCGCCGCCTTGAACGCTTCCAGGCAGTTCGGGACCTTGCCATAGTTCGCGGCGATAGCCTGGATCGTCTTGACCTGGTTGGCGGTGAGCTGCATTTTGTCCTCCGGGGCTTGTTCTTGGCTTGTAAAGCAAGACTAGCACGGGGCGAGACCGGGGCACAAGGCCCCGATCCCGATTCACCCGTTCAGAGTCCGAAAGCCTCAGTGATCGCCTGACGGGCGCCCGCCTGGTTCAGGTACGCCTCTGACATCCATGCGCAGTGCCAAGACCCGTCCACCATTTTGGTTTCCATCTGAGCGAACCAGGGTTCGCCGGACCGGTGGACCAGGGTGTAACGCTCGGTCTTGGTGTCGATGCTGGTCAGGTACTCGAAGTGGTCGGTGCGCATCTGGTGCTCCCTGGCTCGTCCTTGCTGATACGAGAAGATTACTGGTTTAGCAACCAGGTGTCTACCCCCAAACGGGTGAATTTGTCACTCGATCTTTTCCCACGTCTGTACTCGGGACACTTTGTAGCGTTGAGAGTACTGGCCTGGTTCCCCCAAGTCGTTCGGGAACACGATGTCGTACCACTCTGTGTTGAACTTTCGGTAGGGCCCCCGGACCACGGAGCCGATACGCCCCGTGGCCGGATTCTTGACCCTCACCGCAGTTCCAAACCATGCTCGCCAAGAGTGACCGGGTAGCGGTTGGACCGGAGCTTGACCAGGTATTCGTTCTCCTCATCGGTACCCGCTGTTGCGTTTGCGTAGATCTCGCGGACAACGCCCGGCCCGAAGCGGTGGTGTTCGACCTTGTCGCCGACCTTGAACTTCAGGGGCTTGTTCATCTTCACTCCCGATGTCTCGTTCTTGCTGATACCGAGAACACTACCCAACCCCAGGAGGGCCGTCAAGTGGACGTTAGCATCCTGTTACCTTGGCGACCAGATGGCGGGATCCGAGACCGGGTCTTCTACGACTATGTGCTCCCGAAGTGGCAGGAGACTGGCGCGGATATCTGTGTCGGCGAAGATGACCCCACCGGCCCCTTTAACTGCTCACGGGCGCAGAACAGAGCGTTTCGTCAGGCCAAGCATGATCTCCTGTTCATGATCGGTGCCGACACCTTGCCGCTGTACCGGACTGATATGTTGGACGCGAGGCTGTGCGCTCTCGCTTTCGGTTGGGTCCCGTTGTTTTCTCAGACCGGGTACTACACCAAGGAAGGCACCGAACAGATCTTGTCCGGAGCCGACCCTGACTCGATCGAGCTCGACTACGTCTTGCCGTTCTGCACTGGTCCGGTTGCCTTGACCCGTGACGCGTACGTCGCCACGGGAGGCATGGACGAGAGGTTTTCCGGTTGGGGCTACGAAGATGCTGCATTCCGACAGACGCTAGCTGGTCTGTTCGGTGCTCCGCCTGCCTTGCCCTTGACCGCGCGCTGTCTCTGGCATGAGGTGGATCATCGTATAGCCGTGTCACCCAACGAAGTCCTCATGAGGGACTATACGCCTCTGACGGACCCTGTCAAGACCCAAGCCTATCTTGATCAGAGAGGATCTTTCCTGTGAGCCGGTACTTGTACCGCACGGCCACGATCGAGGAGATAGATCACGAGACCGGTGAAAGCTTCATCCGGCTGGACGATGGAACCCGACTCGCAAATCCGCACTGGATCGGGGTTAGCCCCGACATGTTTCGACAAGACGACGCAATCGTGGTGGCTATCCGAGACGGCCAACCATTTATCCTGGGGAGCATGAATGAGTGACGCACAAACTTGGGATTGGCCCGAGGAACTCGTCAAGGCACTTGAAGACATGTACAAAATCGTCATCCCGAACCCTAACTTGGGTCCGATCATGATCCTGGACTTGGATAAGGCCAATGACTGAAACGCGGTTGTTCGATCCGGCCGAGCCTCCGGAGTGGCTTGACTCGGACGGGTGGGCCAAGACAGAGAACTGTAATCACCTGGACAACCGTGTGCACCGAGCTCGATTGGAATCGGCTGCACTGTCCGCGACTCAGGCCGCGCAGGATCTTGGGATTGAAACGATCACAGACGTTGGTGCGGGCGATGGTGGCTTGCTCAGCTTGCTTCCGGAACCGTACCGGTCCAAGTCTTGGGGCTACGACGTAATCGAAGACTCAATCAAGTACGCCAAGACCGTGCGCAAAGTCGATGTCCGGAAATGCAACGTTGTGACCGGACGGCCAAGACTGGCCCCGGTCGTTGTCGCGACAGAGATGCTGGAACACCTCGAAGACCCGCACGCGTTCATCCAGAAACTGTACAACGCTGGCACCGAGTTCTTGATCGCGTCCTCGCCTCATTCCGAGACGGCCGAGCAACACGAATGGAACCATGCTTGGGCTTGGGACCGGCCCGGATACGCGGCTCTGATCGAACAAGCCGGGTTCCGGATTGTCGGTCATTTCGATGCGGAGTGGTCCCAGATCATTGTTGGGAAGCGATGACTAAACGAAGTCGGTCCAACTGGGGCCGGGAAAAGTCTCGGCTCAAGCCTGAGTTCAAACCTTGGCAAGTCCGATTCATTCTGAACCGTGACCGTGGAATCTGTCACGTCTGTGGTCAGCCCGGAGCGGAACAGGCCGACCACGTCATCCCGCCCGGAGAAGGTGGCGCGAACCATACCGATAACGGCGCTGCGATCCATGCTGAGCCGTGCCACCGGAACAAGACACAGGAAGAGTCCCGACGTGGCTATGCCCGTCACCGTGCGATGCTCCGGCTCCCTCCGGACCCGCACCCGTTCGACCAGGAGTCATAATGCCAAATCCAGCAAAGCGTACCGATGAACGTCTTGGTCACCGTTCCAAGGAACAGATGACCGTGGACAAGATCGAAGTCGGGGGCCCGGTACGGGTCCCGGAGCCGGATGAGGACTGGCACCCGATCGCGTTGTACGCGTGGGAAGCGTTCGTGTCGTCCCCGCTCAGCATTTACTACTCGGAAACAGACCTCGCCTTTGGTTGGATGACGTGTGACGCGATCGATGCCGCGTACTTGTCCAAAGCCGCCATGAAGATCGCTGCCGCTGAGTCCATGATGCGTAACGCTCTGTTCACGGAGCAGTCCCGCCGCCAAGTCAAGATTGAGATTACCCGGACCGAGCCGGAACAGGACCCAACCGTGGCCAAGAACGTTTCTGACTTCAGGTCGCGACGACGCAACACGAACTAGCCCGGGAGGCACTGTGACCGCGACTCTGGAGAAGCCTAATCCTCTGATCAATCCAGAGTGGCTCCCGATCCGGACCCGTCCGGATGAACCGGGCTGGAAACGGACTCTGGGAGACGCGGTTATCGAGTGGGCCATGGAAAACTTGGTCCATGCCATCACCGGAGAACCGTGGGTTCCGTTGCCGGAGCATGAACGGTTCTTGAACACGTATTACCAGATTGACGAGACCGGCCGTTGGGTTTACAACCAAGCGTATATGCGCCGGGCTCGCGGTACGGCCAAGTCCCCGTTGGCCGCGATCATTGCCGCAATCGAACTATGCGGGCCGTGCCGGTTCGGTGGCTGGAACGAAGACGGATCTCCGATTGCAATTCCGGAACCGGCTCCGTTGATCTGGATCATGGCTACAAGCGTGTACCAGACCAAGCCGATTTTCGAGATCTTGACCGGCTCGTTCAGCGATGAAGCGATCCAAAAGTACGGCCTGACCTTCGGTGTCGAAACGGTCATCAAGTCCGGGCACAATCGGGGCCGAGTCGATGTCGTCGCGAACAACCCCCGTGGTCTTCGTGGTGCACGTCTATCTTGTGCCCTGATCGATGAAACCTCGGAACTTGTCGACGGTAACTCGGGCCATGCCTCGATCAAGCGTATCAACGGTAACCTCCGGAAGAAGCCGGGCGGGACCGCGCGCCGGGTCGATATGAGTAACGCGTTCGTGCCGGGTGAAGACTCGGTCGCGGAGCGTGTTACCGAAGACTGGTCCAAACAAATGCAGAAGTGGGGTTATTCCCATATTTTGCTGGACAGCCTTGAAGCGAACCCGAAACTTGAACTGACCGACTCGGCTCAGCTTCGGGAAGCGATCAAGCAAGCGGCCGGGGACGCAACCTGGCTCGACATCGATACTCTGGAACGTGCCGCGTACATGCCCGGGGAAGGAATCTCCGAGTTCCGGCGCGAGCACCTGAACCAGATCACGAGTGAGGAAGACTCACTCATCCATGCACATGTCTACGACTCACAGGCAATTGCTGCTCCGCTTGAGTACGGTGACAGGATCACCCTCGGGTTTGACGGCTCTTTGTCTGGAGATGGCACGGCTTTAGTCGCGTTCCGGCTTTCAGACCGTTCTTTCCATCTCTTGCATTATCAGGAACCTAATAAGGACCCGGATTGGGTTGTAGACGAAGAACAAGTGGACGAAGAGTTTAGGCTCGCCATGGATCGGTACAAGGTCTGGGGTGCGGCCTGTGACGTTCATCCGTTCGAGTCTTGGGTGTACAGCTGGAACCGAGACTTTGGTGAGACCATGAAGGTGTCAGCATCGACCAAGGGTCCGCTGGTCCGGGATAATCGTTCGGAACGAAAAGACTTGACGCTCGGTTGCATGTCCCTGGTGGGCGAGATCGAGTCCGGCAAGATCTTGTTCGAGCAGTTCTCTCTCGCGATGAAAATGCACTGGCTCAACGCCAAGCGCGCAGAGAACCGTTATGGGTTCTCGTTCCGTAAGGAAACCAAGAACTCAACCAAGCGCGTGGATATCGTGGCTGCATCGCTCATGGCATACATGATCGCTGAAAAGATTGAGCTTGCCAATATTCAGGAAGACAAACCGAAGAGGGGTCGAGCCCTGAACTGGTAAGGAAGGTTGAGCCGTGACGTTCGAGAAACTACAAAGTTGCATGGTATTGAACGGGCAGAAGTCCCGTGAATATCACGACTATTTCCGGGCCAAGCAAACGCCTCGGAACACTTCTGTCATGGCTCCGCCTGAACTCCGTGACGACTACTTCACTTCGGTCTCGTATTGCCGCCTAGCCTGTCAGGTGCTGTCTGAGCGGATCGAGATCGATTCGATCTCGGCTCTGGATCAGAATGACAAGCCGGACACCGCCGCGACGAACCATCTCAGAAGCATTCTCAAGGCTCTTGGCGGTGCAGACTTTGTCAACACCGCGAACATGTCGGCGATGGAATATGGCCGGGCCTACTTGGTCCCGACCGGTACTAACCGTGAAGATGGCCTTCCTGGGGTCCAGCTTGTCCCTGGGCGGGACATGGTGCACTTCGTGGACCCGTTCACCGGCGAGGTCACAGAAGCGCTCAGGGTATACGGCAGGACCCGGGAAAACCGAGCATGGTACACCCCGGAATGGACGTACTACCTAGAACCAGGTCCGGGCAAGCCAGGATCGGACGCTCCTGACGGGTATATCGTCACGAGCAAGGTCGCTACCGCTAATGGCCGTATCGCGGTGTTCCCCTTGATGTGCCGAGACGAGGTCACGAACCCGTGGGGCAGGCCCGAAGCCAAGGACGCGTTCAAGCTACAAGATGCGGCTTGCCGTATGGCCACGGATCTGTCTATCGCTTCGGCCACGATGGCGGTTCAGCAACGAATCCTGTTCGGTGTCGAGGATGAGGACTTTGCGCCCCGAGACGAGAACGGTGAACGCCTCAAAGACGCGGAAGGTAATGTCCTGCCGGGCCCGACCGCGTCCGAGCTGTACATGTCGCGGGTTTTGACCCTCTCCGATCCGGCTGCCAAGATGGCCGAGTTCACAGCGGCTCAGCTCCAGAACTTTACTACGGGCCTAAACTCGATTACCCGTCTTGCGGCGGCCGAGCTTGGTATCCCGCAGGAAGTGTTTGGGGTCGCGAGCGATGCCAATCCCGCTTCGGGTGATTCCCAGCGCCAGAGCGACGCCCGTTTGATTCGTCGGGCCGAGCAACTGACTCGGGGGTTTGAGCCGGGTTGGATCGGGTTGTGGGAATACCTGGCCTTGCTTGAAGGATTTGACGTTACCGTCGTTATCCGATGGGTTGATCCTTCGTTGCCTAATCTGGCATCCCGAGCCGATGCGGTGCTCAAGCTCGCCACGGTCCAGACTCCGGACGGGCGTCCGTTGTATGACTGGCAAGAACTCCGGCAAATGCTTGGCGATAGCGCGGACGATATCCAGGCTGCGCAGAACCGGTTCGAGATCGAAGGGATCAAGCGGCTGATCCAGAACCCGAATGGGGCCCCAGGTGAACAACGAACTACTACGCCAAGCTAAAACTAATCTGTACTTACGGATGGCGGCACGGTTGGTTAAGGCTATGGTCCCGTTTATCGGGGCCAAGCCTAACCCTAAGACGGTTGCTCGATTGACTCGACCGTTTGTTGTCGCGACCCGGCAGCAAGCCCAGGACTTGGCGTATCGAGACTATCTCGCGTTTATCGGGAACAAAAACCCGGTACCGAAGATGGAACAGAACCGGTTCACCGATGAACTCTGGGAAGCCTCGGTTAAGAAGGTCACGGATGAAGTCGACATGCTCGGTTCGGACCATGTCCAGGAACTCGCCATGAAAGCGGATTACTGGGCGCGAGATGCGGAGTGGGGCCAGCGTGTAGACGTGGCCAAGAAAGACTCCCGGATCGACAAGGTTGCCCGGGTCGATTTCAAACCACCGACATGCCCCTTCTGTACCTTGCTTAATTCCCGAGGGGCCGCGTACCTGTCTATAGACACAGCGGCACGGACTCTTCATGACGGCGATACCTGTTCCCTGATCTGGGTCAAGAAAGGTCAGACCGATTATCCCGGACACGAGACTTCGGCCGAGGCTTTGCGCAGATATGAAAAGGCTGTCAAGGATCTGGGTTCAGCCGCGAACACGACCACGATTTTGAAGGCACTCGCCGAACAAGATCCGAACCGTCCGACCGGCTCGGTCAAAGCCAACATCGAAAAGGCTTTGAAGGAATCCACCACAGACCAGCTCAAAACGGTCAGTGCCCGGATTTCAACACTGGAAAAGCTGGAGCCCAAGTCGGATTCAGCGAGGAAATACCGGGATGAACAACTTGCCCGGAACCGAGACATACTTAAATCCCTAGAAGGGTCCAGCAAACCATGACTGACAACCAGACTATCGACCACTTCACGGAAGAGGCTCAGACGTATATCCGTCAGCTTCGGTCCGAAGCGGCCCGGTACCGCACGGAGAAGAACGAGTACCAGGCTAAGTACAACGAAGTCAATACCAAGTACACGGAGGCCGGGAACCTTCTCCAGCAGGCGAATACCCAGCTGGACAAGTTTGCGACTCTGGAGAGCACAGCCGAGGAAAACGCCAAGCGTCTTGCCGAGCTTGAGCAGACTCGGCAGCGTGAGTCCATCGCCTGGGAGGCCGGTCTGACTCCGGAAGATGCGGGTCGTCTTCAGGGTGCTAACGCAGATGAGTGGAAGGCCGACGCTGAAAAGCTCGCTGCCCGATTGGCCCCGTCTGGTCGTCGCCGTACCAATCTTGCCCCGGATCCGGCTGCCCTTTCTGGTGAGCCGACTATTCCGGGCAACGAAGACCCCATCCGTAAAGCTTTTTCCGATGCGGGTCTTATCTAGTAAGGGCCGGGAGCCCAGCGTTTATAAGCGCAATCTCGCGCTCTTACGAAAGGATGGGACATGGCTACGCCTGACCCTCTTCTGATTAATACTGGTGATTTCTACTTCGACAAGACCACGGTGTCTGTCGATCTGTCCGACTCGCGTAAGTACTCGTGGGTTCAGCAGTTGGGCACCCAGGTCGAATTCGGCCTTGCGGGTGGCCGGTATCTCGACATCACGGACATCACGGGCGGATTCGTCGCGGCTGAATCGGGTAAGAAGCCCATCGCCAACCCGGACACGATCAAGGGTGACATCACGGTCCGTGAATGGGCCGTTGTCATCCCGATGTCGCTCCGTCTGTTCCGTGCCAACCCGCAAGGCGCCGTTGCCAAGATTCAGCAGAAGATGCCGGAAGCTTTTGCCCGTGCATTCGATGACCTGGCCACGACTGGTGCGGGTATCGGTGGTCAGTCCGCTCTGTCGAGCGTGACTAACTCGGTCAACCTTGGCACTTCCTCGGTCGCGACCGGTGGGATCTGGCAGGACTTCAACACGGGTCTTTCCACGCTCGTTCACGCGGACAAGGAACTGACTGGGACCGTTCTTGACACGTTCGTCGAGCCGGTCGTGAACGGTGCCGTTGACCTTCAGGGTCGTCCGCTGTTCGTGGACACTCCGGTCGGTCCCGAGACCAATGCGGTTCTCCGTCAGGGTCGTCTCCTGGGCCACCCGAGCCAGTTTGTGAAGAAGCTCCGTACCGGCACTGGCGCTACCCGCGTCGTCGGTTACATGGGCGACTGGACCCGGCTTCTGTGGGGCACTGTCGGCGGCATCGACTACTTCGTGTCGCGCGAGGGTTCCTACGTGGATGACTCGGGCACGACTCACTCGGCCGTGCAGGAGAACCTGATCCTGTTCCGTGCGGAAGCGTTGATCGGTGTTCAGGTCGCGGATCTGAACGCGTTCGTCAAGATCCAGGCTGGCACCACTTCAGCCGCTAGCTGATCCTAAGTTCCGGAAGGGGCTTCGATGGAAATCTATACCTCTTCCGGAACTAGAATGGGCGGACCCGGTCCGCTTATTCGCCGGTTTCTGGCGCATGGTGGGCGTGTAGCCGAGCCTAAACCCAGAATCGGGAAACCGAACGTATCTGGTCGTCGAGTACGGGTTCTGGCCGTGGTTCATGGTTGGTTCCCGTACTTGGCAGCCGGGTCCGAGCGGATGTTGCAGCACATGTTATCGGCTCTGCCCAAAGACGAGTTTGAGATCGAAGTCTTGTCGTTCGGAGCTGGGCCGGATGTGATTTACGTAGACGAGTACGAATACGACGGTATCCGAGTAACGGTTGGGTTTGATCCCCCGTTCGAACCGGATCTGATCGTGACCCATCACGGACCTGGTGCCCGGGTCTCTAATCAGCTTGCCCAGGAATTCCCGAACGCAGCCACGGTCGCGGTGTTTCATAACGAGCGGTACGACATCCCGGACATTGTCGGATTGAACGCTGACCTGAACGTGTACAACACGCATTGGGTCAAAGACGCGATCCAGCTTCCGGGTATTGTCGTTCATCCCCCGCTAGAATTTGACCGGCATTACGTTGACAAGACTGGGCCGTGTGTCACGCTCGTGAATTTGCAGGACAATAAAGGTGTGGGTACGTTCTATCGTCTGGCCGAACGTATGGATGCGGTCTTCCTTGGTGTGATCGGAACTCACGGCGAGCAAGAAGTCAGACGAGATCTGGATAATGTCTTGATCCAGAAGACTACTCAGGATATGCGCGATGTCTGGGCTCGGTCCCGTGTCGTGCTTATGCCTAGCCAGTACGAGTCGTACGGGATGGTTGCGGCCGAAGCGTGTGTGTCCGGGATCCCGGTGATCGCACATCCGACCCCGGGTTTGACTGAGTGTCTTGGCTCGGCCGGGATCTTTATCGACCGGAACGACATCGACAAGTACGAACAAGCTCTGAGGTTGCTTCTAACGGACGATAACCACTACCAGGAGAGGTCAGACCTGGCTAGGCTCCGCGCCCGTGAGCTTGCTTGTCAGAGCCAGCAAGAGCTATCTGTGTTCGTCGACAACGTTAGAGAGTTGGTGAGGTAATGGCCGTTGCTACCTCGACGGATGTTGCGGACCGGATCGGACGGCCGCTGACTCCGAAAGAGATCATTCAAATCGAAGCCTTCCTAGAAGATGCGGAAGCCGAAATTATCCGGCTCGGGGGCGGAGCCAAGATCGCGGACGCGAACTGGAAAGCCTTGGTTGTCAAGGTTGAGTGCTCCGTCGTTAAGCGTGCAGCCCGGTTGCCGGACGCGGTACAGAACCTGATCCCGGGGGATGAATCGGCCGGGTACGCGAATCAGAACCGTGTCCAGGGCGATGTCTATCTTCGCCGCGAGGAACGCAGGAGTTTGGGCCTGCCCTTGACCGGTGGTACTCGAATCACTCCCGAACCGGTCCCGATCCTTCCTACGGTAGATACCTGGGATTGGGGCCCTGGCTGGGATCCGGGGTTGTGCTAATGGAAAAAGTCAAGCTCCGTAAAAGCTTGGAACGAACCATCTCGCACACGGACGAACTAGAACAGCAACTCGGCGATATCACGTACGGGATCACGATCAAGGCTCGTGCCAACCTGGCTCCGCATCACCGATCCGGCGAACATAAAGTTACCCAGACCAAGGGCCGAGTCGATCATTACGTGAACCTGGTAGGACCGGCAGCGCTCTCTATTGAAGAGGGCCACGTCGTGGCAGGGTTCTATGCCGGGCCCGGAGCCGGTGAGTGGAAATTCGTTCAAGGTCTGCACGTGCTCCGTCGAGCAATGGAGGAATCGAGGCTATGACCTTCATTCTGCCGTGCGCACTGATCAAGCAAGTCTTGAACGCAGCCGGGTTCACCGATGTCAACTACGACAAGTTCGAATCCCGAGCCTTGTCCGCTGAAAAGTACGTGTTCCTAGAACAACTTGCCGGATCGACTCCGCATATTCTGTACTCGAACCGGCCTACGATTCAGGTTGTGGTGTACTGCACCGACGCGGACGATTACACGGGCAAGAACAAGTCGCTTCGGGCATCGTACGATATCCAAGCCGCACTCGAAGCGGCAAGGGGCGTGCCCTTTTCTGAAGGGGGCATTCATCGGGTTATCACCCGAGTAGATCCGAATCGTCAAGATATTGGCGGTTTACCGTACGGTTGCGGCCGGTCCGTTGCTCAGTACGATTTCATACTCTCGAATCAAGAGAAATGGAGTTAGGCAATGGCCTTGACCGATGCTGGCTACGTCCTTCCGTCTCGAATTGTTGTTTATACGAACGCCGTCGATGCCGTAGCGCCCGCCGCCGCCAGCCTGGACACCCCGGGCGGGTCCTGGGTTATCCGGGGCCATGTCGGTGATGAAGAGGGTAACGGTGCCCCGAGTTTCACCCGTGAGGGTGGGGACGTCACGACCAAGGGATCTATGACCAAACGGGCTATCCGGCAGGTTGTGGCTCCGGTCGTTTCCGGTGTGGACATGGACTTTACCCAGTTCACCCGAGAAATCCTGTCTCTGTACACGGGCACGACTGGTGGCAACGCTGCTGGCTCGTTCCAGGTGGAAGGGTCTTCGGATGGTGGCACGACCAAGACGTCTCTCCTGATCGTCTGGGAAGACGGTACCGAGCGTGTCGCGCTGTACGCGCCTAACGTGTCCTGGACGGGTCGAGACAATATCGACACCGACTCGATTGAGGACGCTATCGCGGTTCCGGTTCACGCTGGGTTCCTGGACTCGACGACCCTGACCGGTCCGAACGGGAAGCCGCTTCGCTACACCTGGATCTCGCCGGACCTGTTCCCGAGTTCCTGATATACAATGACTAGTTCCGCCGTAATGGTCCAGGGCTGGTCTTCATGTTCGGCCCGGACAGGGAGTCATGGCCCTGTCCGGGTTTCCATGACCGACAAATAGGAGAATCATGACTGGCATTGCTTACACCGCGCTGCTCGAAGAGGCCGAGCGCGAATATCCTTCGTTCCCGATTCAGTTTCCGGATGGCACCGAAATCCGCCTCCGTTCGAGCCTGGATCTAAACGACGAAGAGACCCAGGAACTTTCTGAAATCCAGACCAAGCTTTCGGAGCTTGACGAGTCCTCGAATGTCTCTGCTCTCCGGGCCGAGTTCGTCCGGGCCTTGGTCCTTGTCTCGGACAATCCCGAGGCGGCTCAGGCCAAGCTGGGTGAGGCTCCGCTGAAGGTGCTTGTCGTCCTGTTCAAGAAATACAGTGAAGGACTGGGCGGAGCCGCCAAAAGTGAAGGGTCTAGCCCGGATCCTAGCTGAGCATGAACCGGCTTTGACTGCTGACTTCCAACGGGAATACGGGCTCCGGCTTGTCGAGGCAATCCGGACCCGGACCCTAGCCGAGATCGAAGACTTGATCGTATGGCTCCCCAAAGAGTCCGCGTTCAGGGCATCGTTCTCGCCGGGGGATTCTGCACAGAATTGGTCCTGGTCTGACTCCGAAGAACTCTTGCTACTTCTCGCCAATATGGTGTCGGTACAGACTCACGTGGTCCAGCAAGTCAATTCCCCAAAGAAATTGCCGAAACCGGATCTGATTCAGAGCCCGCGAACACAAGGCCAGAAGCCTTCCCGAGCCGACGCGGATAACCAGGCTAGGGCGATGCTTGCCGCGATTAAGCGGAGAAAGGCTATGTAATGGCGATCGTGGGTGTGGCTTCGGTCAAGGTCACGCCGGACCTGAGCGAGTTCCGGCGTGACCTGAAAAAGGGTCTAGAAGCTATCCAGACAGACTTTACGGTTAATGTCCAGGCCAACACGGACAAGGCTAAGGCCACGATTGAGCGGTTCATCGCTTCTCAGTCGGGCAAGGACATCAATAAGAGCCTAGACGTGAACACAGGCAAGGCTCGAAAAGAACTTGCTGAGTTCCGAGCCAGCCTCGACTTTAACGCTGCGCTAGCCAAGGTCCGGACCGGGTTGACGTCCGTAACCAAGGCGGGGCTTGGATTCGCCAAAGTGTCGGCCCTGTTCACGGCTGTACAGCTCGCTGCGGGTACACTCGGCCCTCTCCTGACTCAGGCTGCGGGTGCGGCGGCTCTCTTGCCCGGAGCTTTGCTGATCGCGGCTTCGGCAATGGCTGCAATCAAACTAGGTGTGGACGGAGCCAAGCGCGCGTTTGAAGGCTTGACTCCCACGATCAATAACTTGAAAGCGGCTGTATCCAAGTCGTTCGAGCTTGCCCTGATCCCGGCCGTGAACAATTTGAAGCGGACCCTTCCGCAATTGACAACGGGGTTCCAGCAAATCGTCACGGCCATGGGCGGGTTCGTGACCAAGGCTACGGGACTTCTCAGCACTGCGAACGGGATCAAATCTCTTCAGACGATCCTGGTCAGCACGAGCAAGACGATCAGCAATATCGGGTCGTTCTTGGCTCCGGTTATCGCTGGGTTTGTCAACATCGGGGCCGTTGCGGGTCCAATCATCGCCCAGCTTACTTCCGGTATCGGCGCGGCCGGGCAAGCATTCTTGAAGTTTACTCAGAGTGCTGAAGGCATTGCCAAGATCCAGGAAGTCATCACTAACGCGATCAACGCTATCCGGCAGATTGGTCAAATCCTGGGTCAGGTCTTCGGGATTGTCGGGAAGATCTTCTCCGGACTGGCTTCGGGCGGAGCCTCGCTCGGCTCCACATTGCTCCCGATCCTGACCTCGATTAACGACGCTCTCGGCTCGGCCGGGATGCTGAACGCGCTCGGCCAGATCGGAACTGCACTCCGGACTGTCGGAACGGTGGTCGGTGCGACTCTCGGCCCTGTCGTCAAGACGGTTCTTCCGCTTCTGGGTCAGGCTTTGCAGGCAGCGACTCCGGGTTTGGCTGCTCTCGTTAACGGGTTGGGTCAGCTGATCCAGGGTGTTGCTCCTGCATTGCCCGCGATTGGACAGCTCGCGTCCGCGCTCGGCCAAGGTTTGGGTGCGGTCGCTTCCGCGCTCGGTCCGGTCCTGGGCAAGCTCGCGGAAGTCTTGGCGGGAACTTTGGCCGAGGCGATTCCTCCGCTAGTTCCGGTCCTGATCCAATTGGTCCAGGCTTTCGGCAGGATCCTGACGGCGGTTGTTCCACTGATTGGCCCGATCGTGGCTCTCGTCTCGGCCGCACTTCAGCCGGTATTGGCTGTGATCACGGCTTTGCTGCCACCGTTCGAGACCTTGATGAACTCGATCCTGACCGCGATTCAGCCGCTGATTCCGCCATTGACGGCTGCGTTCCAGCAACTAGGTCTGGCTCTGGCTCCGTTGGCTACGGCTATCGGAAATGCGCTGGTCCAGGTGTTCCAGGCCCTAGCCCCGATCCTGCCCTCGCTGGTTCAGGTTGTGATTAGTCTGGTCCAGGCGTTTATCCCGCTGATCCCGGTGATCACTTCGACGATTCAAGTCGTGACTCCGATCATTGCATTGTTTGCTCAGATCGCGGCTGCCCTTATCAATTTCCAGCTGCAAGCTTTGAAGCCGTTGATTGATTTGTTTGGGCAGGGATCTAAGGCTATCGGTCAAGCAATGACGGATGCCAACTCTGTGATCCAGCGAGTAGTGAGCGCGATAACCGGTCTGTTCTCAGGACTGGTCGGCCGAGTTTCGTCCGCATGGAGTTCCATCACAAGCAATATCTCCGGTGCGGTCAGCAATGCCCGGGAAGCTGTTGTGTCCGGGTTCAACGCGGTTGTGTCCTTTATTGGGAGCATCCCCGGCCGAATCTTGGGTGCGCTCGGTAACGTAGGCGATATCCTGATCAGAGCCGGTCAGAGTATTATCGACGGGTTCCTGAGTGGTCTTAAATCCGCTTGGTCGTCCGTGACTGACTTTGTCTCGGGAATCGCCGGGTGGATCGCGGACCACAAGGGTCCACTAACCGTTGACGCTCGGTTGCTGATCCCGGCAGGCAATGCCATCATGGGCGGTCTCCTAGGCGGTCTTCAGGACGGGTTTAAGCCCGTTCAGACGTTCGTGGACAGCATGGCCGAGAAGATCCAGGGTAGCTTTGCCGGAACCGGTACAAACCTGTCTACGAACCTATCAGGGGCTCTTACGGGCACAGTCCAGGCGGCGGCCGAGATCCAGCAAGCCCCGATCAACATTACCGTTCAGGGCGACAAGGACGGGCTCGCCGACTTCATTAACGTTCAGGTTGATGAGTCGAACCGGAATACACGTCGATTCGTACTCGCCAGGAAGGGTGTGACTACGTAATGGCTCTGACCCTGACTAGCGCGTACAACGATGATATCGGCCGGGTTCAGATCACCATTTCGGGTGCTAATACGGATGCGGACTACGCCAAGGTCGAGCACTCGCTTGACCAGATCACGTGGAAGTCGATTCGTGGTGGGGACACGGTAACCCTGATTGCCGGTGCCGGACACGTAGATCATTACGATGGTTTCGTGTTTGGTGTCACGAACTATTACCGTGTCTCTACCTTCGATTCAGCTCTGGTCCAGCCGGTAGCGTCGGGTGCGTATACAACGGCGAACAACGCCACGATCGCGCCTCCGTTACCGGCCGGTCTGGTTGCAGGTCACATGATGATCGCTTACGTCACGCACCGGAACACAGCCGCGACGTGCAATACCCCGACGGGTTGGACCGCCGTGGCGGGTGGTGACTCGCACATGAAGGTGTTCTACCGGGTATATGTTCCTGGCGATACAGCCCCGTCATGCACCTTCTCCGGTGGCTCGGCGGGAGACTCGTGTTCCGGGTTCATCTCGGCCTACTCGAACGCTAAGGCACCGGTTCAGGGCGCGTTCCAGGTCAATGGTTCGGCTCAGGACGTGGCCTATCCCGGCGCGGCAGTGACCACACCGAACCCGGTTTGGCTTCTGCACGAATGGAAACAACAGACCGGTACCGGAGCTTCGTTGCCTGCTGGGTTCGGTGATCCCAAGGGTGGGTTCAACACGGCCGGTGCCAACCCGGAGTCAAACATTACTTGGCGAACCGCGTCCGAAGCGGATATCCGGACTGTCACGGCTAGTTCCAATTCGTGGCAGGGTGGCTCGGCCGCGATCTCTAAGGCTCGGTTGTTGGTCCTTACGGTTCGGGATGCGCTGGACTCTGGGACTACAAACTTGGCTCCGGTTCTGCCCTCCGCCAATACCAATCCGTATTGGCTGAAAAACCCGAACCGGCCAGGCCAGAACGTCCGGGTTGAGATTATGGACCTGATCCCGACAACCCGGGATGGACGAACCGGGGTGTTTCAGATCCTGGGCCGGTCGTTCCCGGTTGTTGTTTCGGATCTGATGACGTCTCGATCTTTCAGTCTTGTGATCGATGCCCCGAGCAAATCCGTGGCAAAGGATCTTGAAGGTCGGTTCGCTATCGGCAATCCCATGTATCTCCAGCCCCCGTCCGGCACTGACGATGTCGACGCGATCTACTTCGTGACGACACAGTGCAAGGTTGAACAAGACGAGAAACAGTCTCTGGGTTGGACCGTAACGGTTGACGCTATCGAATGTGCCATGCCTAATCCGGCTGTGTACGGCGATACCTATACCTGGTCTGATGTGATCGCCAATTACGCAACTTGGTCTGATGTGATCGCGGCCAATGCAACTTGGTCTGATGTGATCGACAAGGTTTCCACCACAGTCATTGTTGTACCCTAACGGGAGGTAAGCGGTATGCGGCCAGTATCGGACGCTTTTCTGAACACGGTTCGTGGTCCCCATACCGCTATCTTCCGGGCTCGTCTTGTTTCACCCTGGGCGACCGGGGTAAATCCGACCGAGATCGCATTCTTCGGGATCAACTCGGGTGATGTCACGTTCGATACCGGCTCCGATGTGAATAGCACGGTAGATCTCACCACAGACCTGGATTGGGATTACGGTCTGGCCCCGTACGGGACTGAGATGTTCATCGAACGTGGCGTTGAATACGGGAACGGGATCCAGGAATTCGTGGGTCTCGGGTATTACAGAATCAACTCGGTAGAGCAGACCACGAAAGGCTTGCTCCGGATCAGTGGCGAGGACAGGAAATCGAACCTGCGCGATGGTCGGCCTGTCAACCCGATTCAGTTCTCGGCAGGGACTTCGGTCGCGGCTGTGCTGGATTTCTTGGTCCAGGATGTCATGGCTGGAATGACTACGGTGTATGACTCGGACTGGCCGTCCGGATCCGCGTACACAACGAACCTGGTGACGGACCAGATCTGTTCGGATAACCGTCTCGGGTTTATTCAGAACCTAGTCGCTTCGTACGGCAAGGTCTGTTACTTCGATTATGCCGGGCGGTTCGTGGTCAAGTCTCAGCCTGATCCTACGACGGAGCCGGTGTTCGAGATCGGAGCCGGACAGAACGGAGTCTTGGTTCAGGCGACACGGAGCTTGTCTCGTGACGGGGTCTACAACGGTGTCGTGGCTCGTGGTGAGCCGGTAGGTGAACTCCCGCCCGTTCAGGCCGTGGTGGTCGATACAGACGTGAACTCGCCTACGTTATGGGGCGGGTCGTTCGGCAAGGTGCCTAGGTTCTTCTCGTCCTCGTTTATGACTACGGCCTCCCAGTGTCTGGCGGCGGCTCAGGGTCTTCTCTTGAGCGTGGTCGGGTTGCCGTATTCGGTATCGCTCGGCCTGGTCCCGAATCCGGCTCTAGAAGCTTACGACGTCCTGACCGTGAAGTATGACGAACACCTATACGAAACCCATATCGCGGATTCGATCACGGTCCCGCTCCACGTTGATGGTGTGATGCGGATCGAAACCCGGAAACAGAGTCTGACGATTGGATAATCCATGGCAATCGCGGGTCGAATCGCGGATTTGATTACACCCGGCATTACCGGCGGAATAGGGGACCAGGATTTCAGCCTAGTACAGGGCCGAATCGTTTCTTGGGACAGGCTTACCGGAGTCAACACTGTAGAGATTAATGGCGGGTTCGTTACTAACGTGTCCGCTCTCCACTCGGGTATCCCGACTTGGTTCAATCCGGGTGACTCGGTCCAGCTTGTCCGGAAACAGTCTCGGTACTTCATTCTGGGAAAGGTTGCCAGTCCAGGCGGTACCGCTGGGAGTTCTGTCCAGTTCCGGACTAGGACTGACGCCAGCACGATTGCCAACACTTCTGGAGCCTGGGTCGATTTGCCAAGCACGGGTGGGGCCTTGAGCCTAGACGTGTATGTCAGTTCGTCCCGAGCTGTCCTGATTTTGTGGGGTGCGGACATCACGTGTAATAACTCGAACGCAGAGGTTGGTTGGGCTATATCCGGTGCTACAACGTTGGCTCCGGGTTCGTACAACAACACCACGATCAAGAATAGTGCCAACTCGGGCGCGGCGGCGGCTTCCACGGCGATATCCACGACTTGTACCGGATCGTATGTTATGGGTCCGGGTGTCGGCCTCAATGCAGGACTGAACACGTTCACGTTGAAAGCCAAAGTCGGGATCTTCGGAACGGGTGTCAATGCTTCGTTCGGTAACCAGACTCTGACCCTCATTCCTCTGTAAGGGAGAACCGATGCCCAGCACACCCACGTACGCGTTTCCGTATCCGGCATTGTCGGACTCTCCGAATGGACCGAGCCAGATTCAGGCTCTGGCTCTGGCTCTTGAGACCAAGATTATCTTGATGGACGCGGCTGTAGCTGCAATGGCGTCTCTGCCCAAGGGCTATATCGGATCGCACAAACCCACGGGTACGGCCACGTCCGTTGGCACGACCGAGACCGTTGCTTGCGTATTCTCGTTCAACGCCACGGCCGGACGCCGATACGATTGCACTTGGCAGGGTGACCTGTCCAGTACCGGTGTCTCTACGACTGGCGCTGGGTTCCGGCTCCGAGCCAAGAACACGGCATCGACTACAGACGTGACCGGCACGATCCTGTCCGCTCGGGACGCGGTTGTCTCGAACGGGTTCAACACGCAGTGCCAGGCATTCGGCGATTTCGTCGCTTCGGTCACGGGTACCTGGACTGTCGTCGCCACAATCTATGCCGCTAACGGTACGAACAACGTTGTTCAGGCTTATTCCAGTACCGGCCACATTCCGAACCTGACTATCAAAGATATCGGAACCTGATACCTAGGAGATACCGTGACGACTGCTAACCTGCTGACCCTGTTCGGGGTCTTATCCGGGTTACTCATCACGGGCCTAGGAATCGTCGTGACTGTCCTTCTTTCTGTCTTGAACAGAAAGAACGACACGATAGAAAAGTTGCGTGAAGCGAATCTCAATTACCGGTTCGCGCTTATCCAGCTTGGCTCGGTAGGAGAGGCCGTGAACAAGACTCTAGGCTCTCTTCCGATTCCGCAACCGGACGGAAACCCGTGATGAACAGGTTTATCGAATGGCTTCTAGGCCGTTATGCCGAATTTACCCGTGAAGAGAACAAACTAGCCGAGGCGGATCAGATCTTGTCCCGAGAATTCAGAGCTGATGCCGAACGAATCGGGACAGCTCAGCGTCTCCGTCTGGAACAGAACCATGTCGGCGAGGGTTTCATGCTCGCTTTCCAGGCTGGACAGAGACCGGATAGGAAGCGAAGATGAACCTTTCTAACTGGATCACTTTCGGTGTTCTGGTCGTAGGGGCCGTATCCGGTTCCTGGGCGTCTATCGTGTACGGGTACCGGGCTCGATGGTGGAAGCGTGGCACAGACGAGTACCGACGCCACCTCGGGGTGTTCACGACGTCGTTGACGGCTGTATTCCTGCTCTACCTGGTCCGGCCCTTTATCGTACCGGGCGTATTCGAATGGATACGTACCCCCGCGTTCGCTCTGGTCGTGGCCTGTGTTGTGTGGCGACTTCTGATCATCCTTCGCAAGCCTCGCCATGACGCACCTAGACACAAGGAATAGAGGGAGTATGTACCTAACCAACCTGGCCCAGATCGCTCGGTCCGCTGGCCTGACTGTGATTGAACAGCCTGGCTGGCAGACCCGGGGACACGGCCCCCAGACGGACGTACAAGCCATCGTGTGCCATCACACGGCCGGAGCCCCGACCGGGGACGCGCCGAGCCTGTACGTGGTCCAGAACGGCCGTACCGGGCTTGCAGGGCCGTTGTCACACCTCGTCCTGGCTCGGTCCGGAACGGTCTACGTCGTGGCCGCTGGCCTGTGCTGGCACGCCGGGGACACGATCCAGAATTGGCAGAGCAACCCGCACTCGATCGGGATCGAGGCTGAAGGGACCGGTACGGCTCCGTGGCCGGACACCCAGATCAAGGCTTACGCCAAGCTGTGTGCGGCTCTGGCTCGTGCCTTCAGGATTCCGGCCAGTCGGGTTATGGGACACAAAGAAGTCTGTTACCCGGTCGGGCGAAAGTCCGATCCCAACTTTGATATGAACGCGTTCCGGAACCTAGTGACTGGATACCTCTCTGGCGATCCCGAGCCGAGCCCTACGCCCGAAGACAAGAAAGGAACTGCCGAGCTAATGGAACGAATCACCGTGACTCCGCCGGACGGAGCTGAGCACACTTTCCGGGTCAACCTGTCCGGCACGGACACGGCCGGTGTCGTGATCCGGCCCCGTATTGGTGGGGACGGGTACGGCACTCCGATGTGGGTCGGCCACATCTTTGCTTGGGGCAATGACAAGCAAGGTGTTGGACAGGACCCGGCCGGTACTGCGGGTTACAATAACCGGCTTGTCTCGCACCGACGGTATGACCTGAAGGGCGCCGTCTGGGCGGATATCAAGTACTCGGCGGCCGAGCCGTTCGAGGTCGACTGTTTCTGATCAGAACAGGAAAGGTTATTACATGAAGTATGCAAAGGCTGTAGGGGCTCTCGTGGCCGCGATCCTGGGTGTGGGCGTCTCCGTCCTGATCCCGGGCATTGACCCGGCTTGGGCAGCGTCTCTGACCGGTCTCCTCACGGTGATCGGAACCGTTGTAGCCCCGAAGAACGACACCGTGTAACACAGAAAAGCCCCGTCCTGGCCCTGAGTGGGTCTAGGACGGGGCTTTTCTCGTCTGTAGGGTCTACTCCCCAGACAGGAACTTAGACAGCTCCTGAGCGCTCTCAGGGCTAATCACGATCCCACTATCGCCATGGACCAGGTCTTCGATGACGAGCGTGACGAAACCATCCGGCCACTTCTTCAGACTCGCCTTGCAGTACCCGATCGTCTCGATCTCGTACAGTCCAGTCATCGTCCCTCTTCCTGATCGATCAAACCCTGAATAAACCAATACGCTTTGTTACCGATCCAAACATCCGTGGGCTCAGGGTCCGCCCCATCCACACCCGAAACCATCTCGGCCACGATTCCGGCCAAGCGCTCCCGGATCTTCAGTTCTTCGTCACGACTGTCCGGGTTCACTTATCGTCTCCGTTCAGGTACTCGATCAATTCCTGAATCTGTTCCGGGCTCAGCTCGACCACGCCGTTATGGGCCATGCCACTAAATGTGGCTGTCCCGTCAATCCACTTGATCACAGACAGTTCGTCGCCGTCCTCGTCACGGAAATTCTTCAAAACTTTGTAGTACTCCATGTCTGTATCCTCTCAGAGGTAGAGCGGGAGTGCAATCCCGTTTTCGTCGTACGGGTCGTGTTCTTGACGATCCGTGGGGCACACGTCGTACCCGTCCGGAGTGACCCAGGCACCTTCTGTGTCATCCCAGGTCAGGGGCTCCCGGCAAATTCGGCAGTGCACGTTCTTCGGCATGTACCTGACAGTACACGACCGAAGGGCCCGGTACAAGACCGGGCCCCGAGTCGTTACCTAACCGATCTGACCCGCGATACTTTCCAGGTTCTGGAGTGCACCACCGATGATGCCCATGAGTTGCTCGGCCTGGTCCTGGGCGGACTGGAACGGACCGATCGCGTTGCCGAGCTGACTGTGTCCATCTCCGAGCGCTGCCGCCACGTTTTGCTTGGTGTCGGTAATAACCTGAATCAGTTGCTGAACAGCCGCCAGCGGAGTCGTGTCCCCCGAGATCTGGAGAAGTCGCACAGCGGATTCGTGAGCGGTCATGTTCTGGGCGGTCCCTTCGTTACGTGGCGGCAAGACGCTCTCACCGCGTTCAACCTTGGCCGTGTTCTTGACAGGGATGTTCGTTGCATCGACGGCGTCCCGAAGCTCCGCCAGAGTCCGGGCCAAGCCGTCCGGAGTTTCGTCCGACGCGACACCCTTCGCAATCGAGTCAATCAAGGCGTCGTCTTCGAGCCCGTCCATGACTTCATCGATACCCGCGTTGGCCCAAGCTTGCTCGTATTCCGCGTAGCTGTCCTCCGGGGGATCGGTCACGTTCTGTTCCTCTCGTTCCGCCTTCTTCCTACGCTTGTATTCCCGAGCCCGGCGCCGGTTCTCTTCAACGTACTTCGGGTTTTCTTTATCACGTTGATACCGAGCAGGCCGCGCTTCCCGTTCCTTGTCCCGAGTACACGCCCGGCAAGTCAAGCCTCCGTACGCTGGGAACTCGGACCGAGGCTTGACTTCGTGACAGACCTTGCACTCTTTCTCTGTGTACCCGTGTTTGGTCCCCAACTAGTTTCCCCGGCCGCAACCCGGACAGGTAGCAGGCTTGCCCCGCTCTGCTGTGAACCAATACGGGACATCGTGGTGCGCGGCTCGGTTCATACACCCGATCTCCACGGTCTTCGGAGCGTCTTTGACCCAACCTTTGGTGTGCTTGGGGTGCTTCTCGTTTTTCGCCATACCCCAACCTTATCTGGGTGACGGGACTCGTGCAAGCCCCGTCACTCTATCGGATTAACCTCGGTCTACCTCGGCCCAGCACGCGGCGTACCTCGCGATGTCCATCTTGTTGTCTTCCTTGGGACCGGGCATCTCCCGAGCAAGCTTGACCAAGATCATCAGACCAGCTGTGTCGCCGGGCGTGATATCAGCGTCGTCTTTGAGCTTGTACCGTAAGAACGTGTTGAACAAACTAGCGATGTTCTCGAAATTTTCCATGGGCTCGCCATAAGTCCGGTTCCGGTCACCCGTGATGAGACGCTCCGCCTCCCGCAGGACTTCGGCCCGAGCCGGGATCGGGATTTCCTCGGAAAACAGTCGGGCCAACTTGGTTTGGTGCGCGTCTTTGCCCGAAACAGCCACGACAATCATATACCCGCCAACAGCTTCCTCCCGTTTCCTTTCGAAAGTACGCTGTTCAGTCGTGGCATTGGCATCGTCCTGCGCGTTCTCGACAGTGTTGCCCCAAGCCCAGCAACCTGTATCTTTTCCCCAAGCCAAATATTCCAAGCCATCTTCGTTGTCCGGCTCTTTCAGAGCCGTGATATTCCCGATTGGGTCTCCGATATAGTGCTTGTCTCCGATATAATAGTGAGCCATTCAGTGTGCCGCCTCTCTCCAATTCCGTGCTGGCTTGGGTGTACTCCCGACCGGGAACTCTACACGCTGTCCACCCGGCGGGTCAAGCTCGGAGGACAAGCACTTGACGAACAAGGCTCGGTCTTCCTCGAACGTGGCGAGCGGGATCGAAGCGAGAAGCTCGTCATGGATTGGGATCTTGATCATCCGGATCAGCCGGTTAGGCATTTTGAACATGCCACGTTTCATGATCTCGGTCGTGCCGCCCTGACCTTCCAGAGCCGGGGCTTGAGTGAATACCCGTTTCGGATCGACCTTCATTTTCCGGCCCCACAGATTCTTGACATATCCGAGACTACTAGCCTTGGCAACAACCGCGTTCTGCCACGCCACGACTCCGGGGAATGCCTTGTTCAACCCGGTCAGGAATACCTTGCAAACGGATTCGGCAATACCCGTGTTCTTGTGCAAGGTGGTGGCTCCAACCCGATAACCCCAGGCATGGCCCATTCGCTTTGACATCTTGTTCCGGTAATACTCTACGTCCGTGTCGACCAGTTCCTTTCCCCACACAGCGTAGGCGTTGATCAGGTGCCCATCCTGGCCAGGCTGGAACCGGACGGCGAAAGCCTCATCCCCGCTCAGGGCCGCCACAACCCGAGCGTCCGCGTTCGAGTAGTCGAATCCGCATAGCCCTTCCCAATCCGAGTCCGGCAAAAGAAGGTGCTTGTACCGCTTGTCATACACAGTCAGACCTGGCTCGGTCACTGAGTTCCGGCCCGACTTCTGGAGCGAGGCGATCTCCGGATGCACCTTTCCGTCTGGGTGCATACATGCCCAGGTCAATTCCGGCATCGATCGCTGTCCGGCCAACACTGCCAGGGCATCCGCGAATTTCTGGACCTCTTCCGGAACAGCCTCGGTTGGTTCCCACCCCTTGTTCGTCGAGACGTATCCGCACGCTTCTCGGATAGAGTCGGCACCAAACGAGAGATTCCCCTTGTCGGTCCGGCCAAGTCCGTTCGTGGAAATACCGAGCTCGGTCATAGCCTTGAGCACGGCTTCCTTGCCCTCGTTGGACTGGAGCGGCTTTTTCTTGTCCGAGACCGGGAACCCGAACCGGTCCCGAAGCCAGTCAAGGGTGTGCGCCGCGTCCCAATCCTGCTCGTAGATCAGGGCTTTGGTTTCATCCTGATCGACTCGGACGCCGTTCCGGGAGATCTGGGCAAGGATACCGGCCGAGAACTGTTCATCCCACTCATACCGACCTGGAGCGCTGTCTAGACCTATCAGAGCCCGAGCAACGTGCCTTGCTGCCAAGACATCATCTCGGAGGTAATCCCGGAACATCAGAGCGTCTTGGGCCCGGTCCTCGTCTGGGTCGTCCACATCAATCGGGATATGGCCGAAGCCACAACACACGTCCGGCTTCCGG
>Ga0207698_10000162_pt1 | contig 42850 bp, 39 predicted proteins | sample KBSCornC22_FD_184298 | JGI IMG/M metagenome (GOLD analysis project Ga0207698, IMG submission 184298) | Corn rhizosphere microbial communities from Kellogg Biological Station, Michigan, USA - KBS Corn C2-2 (SPAdes) (version 2) | ecosystem: Host-associated > Plants > Roots > Rhizosphere > Soil ... | reverse complement strand
CACGGCATACGACTTCCAATGAACGCGTCGATGTCGAAGCAGAAGGCGGCGTGGTTGGCCGCGGTGATCCCGGCTGGAATCGTCCTGATCGTCGCTGCGGTCCTGCTGGTCGCGCCCGCGGCTCGCGCGGCGACGATCGCCGCGCCCGCTCACCCCGTGCAGTTCAGCGACGACGGGATCCACTGGTCGGACAGCTACACCGACGCCCTGTTCGGTGGGTTGCTGCTGGTGCCCGGTGGATCCGTGGATCGCGCGTTCTTCGTGAAGAACGGCGCGAACGAGCCCGCCATCCTGCACGCGACCCTGTTCAACGTGGCGACGACCGACATCGCGTTCGCCGGCGCGATGAGCATCGCGACCTCGGTGCCTGGCATGCCGGGTGCCGCCGTCCCGGTGACCGACGCGCGCCCCTGTGCCACACTCAGCCACGGTCTGGTTCTGGCAGCCGGTGACAGCGTCAAGCTCGACAATGTCGTCGCCCTGGGGGATCTCAACGACACCACCGGGCAGTCCAGCGCCGTGTCATTCCAGATCGCCATCAGCCTGAGCTCGACAGACGCAGCAGCTCCGGCACCGAACACCTGCCCCACCGACTACGACACCGGAACGGTCGTCGGCGTGCCCGAGCCGGGGACGGGCGCCGGATCCGGTTCACGCCCGGTCTACCACCTCCAGGCGAGCGGATGGACTCCCGTGACGGGTGCGGCGTCCGCCGACCTCCCGACGACCGACCGCCCCGCGCCGCCGGTCGACGCCGCCCTCGTCGTCAACAGCGCGCGCCTGTTCCAGGAGTACTACGTCGCCCTCTGGCTCGCCATGGCGGCGATCGGTGCGCTGCTCTACTTCCTCGTCCGTCGTCGCCACCCGGATGACGACACGCCCCATCACTATCCGTATTCCCGCCAGCCCACCACACAGATCGGAACAGGACGATGACCTCCATCGCGAACCGGCCTCGCACCACTCTCCTCACGGAACGCCCGCGCCCCGCGGGCACGAGAGCCGCTCACAAGAAGAAGGGCGTGCTGCATTACATCGGCGTCGGCCTCAGCTTCGGGCTGCTCGCGCTCATCGCGCTGATCGCCGTTCTGGTGATCGCGTTGCCGACGCTCACCAAGTCCACGCCGTACACGGTCCTGACCGGCTCGATGACGCCCAGCTATCCGGCAGGCACCCTCGTGATCGTCAAGCCGACCGACGTGCAGCAGATCCGCATCGGCGACGTCATCACCTACCAGCTCGAGTCGAACCAGCCCGCCGTGGTCACGCACCGCGTCATCCAGATCATCGAGCCGACCACGTCGAGCGGAACCGAATCGTTCATCACCAAGGGTGACGCCAACTCGCTGCCCGATGCCAAGCCGGTTCTGCCCGTGCAGGTGCGCGGCGTCGTCTGGTACGCGGTGCCGCTCATCGGCTGGGTCAACAACGTGGTCAACGGCGACACGCGCAGCGTCATCATTCCGATCGTCGCGGGCGGACTGTTCCTGTACGCCGGCTTCATGGGAGCATCAACCCTCGTCGACCGCCGCCGCAAGGCCCAGGCTGCCTTGGCCGCAGCCGCCATGAACCACGAGCAGAGCGGGGAGCGTGGCGAGATGGACGCCGCGTTCCGTGATCTGTTCGTCGCCGACCGTCACTGAGAAGTTCGACGACGGCATAGCAAGAACGGCCGGGGGCGGGTGGGCCGCCCCCGGCCGTGACTTTGTGCTCTCTCCGCTCGCTTAGGGTGGTCGGGTGAAGGCCATCCGACGGTTCACCGTCCGCACCGTGCTTCCCGAGCAGCTCGCCGCCCTCGACGAACTCGCCGCCAACCTGCGGTGGTCGTGGCACCAGCCGACCCTCGACTTGTTCCGCGACATCGCGCCGGCGACCTGGGATGAGCAGGGCAAAGACCCGATCGGCTTGCTGGGTGAGATCGCTCCGAGCCGCCTCGCAGAGCTCGCCGCCGACGAGGCCTTCGTGGGACGGGCGAATGCGCTGCGCGATGAACTGCGGTCCTATCTGAGCGAGCCGCGGTGGTATCAGACCCTGTCGGCAGGGGATGGCGGCGAGACTCCCGGCACGATCGCCTACTTCTCGCCGGAGTTCGGGATCGCGGCGGCCCTGCCCCAGTACTCGGGCGGCCTCGGCATCCTGGCGGGCGACCACCTGAAGAGTGCATCCGACCTCGGCGTTCCGATCGTCGGAGTCGGTCTCTTCTACCACTCCGGCTACTTCCGCCAGACGATCTCGCGCGACGGGTGGCAGGAAGAGAGCTATCCGGTGCTCGACCCTGACGGCCTCCCGATGCGCGTGCTCCGCAACCCGGACGGCTCGGGAGCCGAGGTCGTGCTCGCCCTGCCCGAGGGCAAAGCCCTGCACGCGCGGATCTGGCAGCTGGCGGTCGGGCGGGTCACGCTGCTGCTGCTCGACACCGACGTGCAGGAGAACTCCGAGGAGCTGCGCGGCGTGACCGACCGCCTCTACGGCGGCGGCGGCGAGCACCGCCTGCTCCAGGAGCTGCTGCTGGGCATCGGCGGTGCGCGAGCGGTGAAGCTGTACACGGCGCTGGCGGGCATCCCCGCACCGCAGGTGTTCCACACCAACGAGGGTCACGCCGGATTCCTCGGTCTCGAGCGGGTCAGCGACCTGATCGGCAACGGACTGACCTTCGCCGAGGCGCTGACCGCGGTTCGCGCGGGAACCGTGTTCACGACGCACACCCCGGTGCCCGCCGGCATCGACCGCTTCGAGGCACCGTTGGTGGAGCGCTACTTCTCGACCGACCTGCTGCCGGGTGTCGATGTCGACGATGTGCTGGCGCTCGGTGCGGAGCCCGCAGGATTGAACGGCGAGCCCGTCAACGGGAGCCCGGCGACCTTCAACATGGCGGTGATGGGCCTGCGGCTGGCCCAGCGCGCGAACGGCGTCTCGAAGCTGCACGGCGACGTCAGCCGTCACATGTTCGGCGCGCTCTGGCCCGGGTTCGACGCGGATGACGTGCCGATCACCTCGATCACCAACGGCGTGCACGCCCCCACCTGGACCGACCCGCAGGTGTCCGCCGTCGCGGAATCGTTCCTCGGAACGTCCGACACGACCGTCGCCGACTGGGCATCAGGGGCTGCGTCGGGCGACGACGGACAGGGCGGCGACGGGCAGGGCGACGACGGGCAGGGCGGCGTCAGCGACGCCGAGCTCTGGGCGCTCCGCGGCCGGCTGCGCGAGCAGCTCGTCACCGACGCGCGCGCCCGCACCTCGGCGGCGTGGGCCGAGCAGAACCCCGGCGTCGGCGACCCGGCGTGGTTCGCGAAGCTGCTCGACCCCGAGGTCCTCACCATCGGCTTCGCCCGGCGGGTGCCGAGCTACAAGCGTCTCACCCTGATGCTGCACGACCCGGAGCGACTGCGCGCCCTGCTCACGCATCCCACCCATCCCGTGCAGATCGTGATCGCGGGCAAGTCGCATCCGGCCGACGACGAGGGCAAACGGCTGATCCAGCAGCTCGTGGACTTCTCGCAGGGCGCCGACGTGCGCGAGCGCATCCATTTCCTGCCCAACTACGACATCGGGATGGCGCAGCTGCTCTACCCCGGAACGGACGTGTGGCTCAACAATCCGCTCCGCCCCCTCGAGGCCTGCGGAACCTCCGGCATGAAGGCGGCGCTCAACGGCTCGCTGAATCTGTCGATCCTCGACGGCTGGTGGGCCGAGTACTACGACGAGGAGGACGGCTGGGCGATCCCTTCGGCCGACAGCGCGGGCGACGGGGCCGAGCGCGATGCGCTCGAGGCCGCATCCCTCTACGACTTGATCGAGTATCAGATCGCGCCGCGCTTCTACGACCGCGGCGTCGATGGGGTGCCGACCCGCTGGGTTGCCAACATCCGGCACACGCTCGCGACGCTTTCGCCCCAGCTCTCGGCCGCGCGGATGGTGCGCGAGTACGTCGAGCGCCTCTATCTGCCTGCCGCGGCCGCCGACCGCGCGATCAGCGCCAAGTCGTATCAGCCCGCCCGCGACCTCGCGGCCTGGAAGGCCAAGGTCACGGCGGCCTGGCCGAACGTGCACGTGACCCACGTCGAATCGGGGGGAGTGGATGCCTCGCCGCAGGTCGGCGAGCAGCTGCAGGTGCGCGCTTTCGTGCAATTGGGCACCCTGAGCCCGGATGACGTGTCGGTGGAACTCGTGCACGGCAGGGCGCCGCGCGAGAGCGACCGTCTGGTCGACACCGGCACCGTGACGCTCGAACTCGACAGCCTCGACGGCGCCGGCGTGGGCAACTACGCCGGGACGGTGGCGTTGGAACGTTCGGGGAGCTTCGGGTACACGGTCCGGGTGGTGCCCAAGCACCCCTTGCTCGCCTCGGAGGCCGAGCTCGGGCTCATCGCTGTCGCGTGACCGCGGCGGAATGCCTAGAGGCACTGTTTCGTTGATCAGTCAACGAAGGTGGTGAGCATGACGAAGATCGCGATCCTCGGGGCAGGCAAGGTCGGGACCTCGTTGGCGCGCGTGGCGGTCGACGCGGGATACCAGGTCGATATCGCCGGATCCGGCGCGCCAGATCGCATCCGGCTCATCGTCGACGTGCTCGCCCCCGGGGCCCGCGCCGTTTCGGCTGCCGATGCGGTCGTCGATGCCGATCTCGTGGTGCTCGCGCTGCCGCTTCACAAGTTCCGCGGCCTCGACGCGAGCCTGCTGAGCGACCACGTCGTGCTCGACATCATGAACTACTGGACGCCGATCGACGGCGAGATCACCGAGTACGACGACGCTCCGGAGGGCACGAGCGTGCTCGTGCAGCGGGCTATCCCGGAGGCCCGCGTGGTGAAAACCCTGAACCACATCGGCTATCACGAACTCGAAGAGCAGCGCCGCCCGGCCGGCGCGCCCGACCGGATCGCACTCGGCGCCGTCGGCGACGATCGGGGTGCCGTGGCACAGGTGCTGGAGTTCCTCGAGCGGATCGGCTTCGACGCGGTCGACGGCGGTCCCCTCGCGAACGGCGTCGCCTTCCAGCCGGGCTCCCCGCTGTTCGGCGCGCCCTATTCGCTCGAGCGGTTCCGCCAGTTGCTCGCGGTCGAGCTGGATCGCGCGAAGATCGCAGCCTGAGCAGGGTCGGTTCACCGCCGGTCGCGCGCTGGGTCGCGCAGCAGCTCAATCCGCGGCGATCGCCTCCACGGTCGCGCCCGTGATCCGCACCAGGTCGGCCGGCGCCAGCCCGAGGTCGAGACCTCGTCGGCCGCCGCTGACGAAGACGGCGTCCCACAATTCGGCGGTCTCATCGATCACGGTCGGATGCGTGACCTTCTGGCCGATCGGGCTGATCCCGCCGACGAGGTAACCGGTGCGCCGCTCGGCCAGCGCGGGATCCGCCATGACCGCCTTCTTGCCGCCGACCGCCGCGGCGAGCGCCTTCAGGTCGAGCTTGCTGGTGACCGGCACGATTCCCACCACCAGGCGGCCGTCGACATCCGCGAGCAGCGTCTTGAACACCTGCTCGGGTTCGATGCCGATCGACGCGGCCAGAGCCTCCGCCGCCTCGAGCCCGAAGTTCGCGACGCCCGGGTCATGCGAGTACGAGTGCTCGGTGAACGCGATCCCGGCGGCCGCGAGGGCGGCCGTCGCCGGCGTCCCGGTCACATCACCGGCGAGTCGGGGTACTGGAAGTTGCTCGAGACACCGGCGATCCAGAACGTGAACGCGACGAATGCAGCGATGCCGATCAGGCAGATCGCCCCCCAGATGAAGCCGATCAGGATGCCCGCGATCGACAGACCGCGGCCGTTCGACAGGATCCCGTTGCCGGCCAGCCGCTTCGAGCGGTGCAATCCGACGATCGAGACGATGCCGCCCGCGAAGGAGTTGAGCACGAACGGCAGCACGAATCCGCTGAACGACAGGATCAGCCCGATCAGCGCCGGGTTGTTGCGCACGACCGGCGTCGGAGCGTACGCCGGGGCCGGTGCGGGCTGAAGCACCGTCTCGCCCGGGATGTAGAGGCCGGGCCCGCGGCGTCCGGGTGTGACCGTCATCGGTGCCGGCTGCTGCGGGGCGGCAGGAGCACTCGCGGAGCTGCTCGTCCCGTCGGCGGCACGACGCGTCTCGGACCAGGCCGTCCCATCCCACCATCGATCCTGTCCGGGGATCTCGGGATCGGGATACCACCCGGCGATCGGCAAGCTCTTGGCCATGAGGGGAGTGTAGGCCAGCGTGGAACGGCCCGAACAACGGCCCGAAGGACGACCGGACAACGGCCCGAACGACAGCCCGAACGACAGCCCGAACGACAGCCCGATCGACAGCTCAGTGGGCGCGGAACAGCCGCATCGAGGTGGGTCCCACCTCGAGCGCGTCGCCGGGAGCGTGGTGACCGACGTCATCGGGCAGCTCGTCGTGCGACGAGTCCCACAGCAGGGTGTAGCCCGAGACGCCCTCGTGCTGCGGCAGGGTGACGGTCGCGGTCGTCTCGAGGCCGTGCACCACGAGCAGGATGCGGTTGAACTCCTCGAACTCCGGCGTCGACGCCGCGAGGAACTGGAGGGTGCGCTCGGCGGGGGAGTCCCAGTCGTCTGGCGACATCGACAGCCCCTGCTTGTTGTACCAATCCATCTGGCTCGCGCTGGGCGTGGTCTCGCCGAACCGGCCGTAGCGCACCGGGCGCAGAGCCGGGTTCTCGCGGCGCAGCCGGGTCAGCTGCTTGACGACGTCCAGAAGCTCCTGTTGCCAGGATTCGCGCTCCCAGCTCAACCAGGTGAGCTCGTCGTCGTGGCAGTAGGCGTTGTTGTTGCCACGCTGGGTACGCCCGAACTCGTCGCCGGCGGTCAGCATCGGGATGCCGGCGCTCAGCAGCAGTGTGCCAAGCAGGTTGCGCACGGCCTTGCGCCGGATCGCGAGCACGGCGGGGTCGGTGGTCTCACCCTCGACCCCGTGGTTGAACGACTTGTTGTCGTTGCTGCCGTCGCGATTGTTCTCGCCGTTGCCGATGTTGTGCTTCTCGTCGTAGGCGACCAGGTCGGCGGCGGTGAAACCGTCGTGCGCCGTGATGAAGTTGACGCTGGCCAGCGGCCCGCGCTCGACCGAGAACACGTGGTTCGAGCCGGCCAATCGGCGGGCGAGAGAGCCGATGCCCTCACTCGGGATCCCGCCCTGGGCCCGCGCCGCCGCGATGTCGCGCAGCCAGAAGTTGCGCATGCGGTCGCGGTAGCCGTCGTTCCACTCCGACCAGGGCGCGCCGAAGTTGCCGACCTGCCAGCCGCCCATTCCGACGTCCCACGGCTCGGCGATCAGCTTGACGCCCTCGAGCTGCGGGTCGGCGGCGATCGCGGTCAGCAGCGGATGCTCGGGCGTGAAGTGCGCGTCGGCATCCCGTCCCAGCGTGGCGGCCAGGTCGAAGCGGAAGCCGTCGATCTGCACCTCGTTCGCCCAGTAGCGCAGCGAGTCGAGAACGAGCCGCTGAGCAGCGGGCTGCGAGTAGTCGACGGTGTTGCCGCATCCGGTGGTGTCGAGGTAGCTGCCGTCGGGCAGGTGACGGTAGTAGTGCGCGTCGTCGAGTCCGCGCAGGCTCGACGTCGGACCGCCGCGACCCTCTTCGGCGGTGTGGTTGTAGACCACGTCGAGCACCACCTCGAGACCCGCCTCGTGCAGCAGCCGCACCATCCCCTTGAACTCGCGCAGCACCGCCCCGGTGCCGCCGAACTGGGCGGCCCGGCTGGCGTATGCGGCGTGCGGGGTGAAGAAGTTGAGGGTGTTGTATCCCCAGTAGTTCACCAGCCCCATCTTCTGCAGGCGCTGCTCGCTGACCGCCTGGTGCACGGGTAGCAGCTCGATGGTGGTGACGCCGAGATCCTTCAGGTAGGCGATCGTCGACTCGTGCGCGAGTCCGGCGTAGGTGCCGCGCAACTCGACAGGGACATCCGGGTTGAGCTTGGTGAGGCCCTTGACGTGCGCCTCATAGACGACGGTGTGGTCCATCGGGATGCGCGGCTTCTGCACGTCGCCCCAGTCGAACCAGCCGTCTTGCACGTAGCTGCGCCACTCGCCGTCCGGGGTGCGAGCGAGCCCGCGCGCATAGGGATCGAGCAGCATCCGGTTCGGCTCGAAGGCGTGCTGGGGGCCGGTCGGGCCGTCTGCGCGCAACGCGTAGTAGGTGCCGGGCGACAGCGAGCGGGTCGTGGCGCTCCACACGTCGTGTGCGTCTCTGCTCAGCGGGATCGTCTTCGACACCCAGCTCGGGTCTTTGCCGTCGAAGATGCAGAGGTCGATCGAGGTGGCGCTCGCGCTCCACACCCGGATCTCGCCCCCGCGCGACCCCACGTGCACCCCGAGATTTCTCATCGGGTCGACGGGGGCCATGGGCTCTAGAGTATGACGCCCGAATGTCGTGCTTGTTTCGACCGCCCCCACCAGGCGCGCGCCGTCAGAATGGATGCATGCCCATCTACCTGGATCACGCGGCCACCTCGCCGCTGCGACCCGAGGTGCTGGCCGCGTACACGGCCGCGCTGCCGCTGGTGGGCAACCCGTCGTCCATCCACGGGCACGGCCAGGCCGCACGCGAACTGCTGGAGCAGGGGCGCGACCGGGTCGCCGCCTCCCTCGGCGCCGATCCGGCCGAGGTGGTGCTGACGGGCGGCGGCACCGAGGCCGTCAACCTCGGCATCAAGGGCTTGTTCTGGGCGGCTCGGCGCACCGACTCCCACAGGACCAGGATCATCGTCCCGCTCGCCGAGCACCACGCCACGATCGACTCCGTCGAGTGGTTGGCCGCGCAGGAGGGCGCGCGGCTCGACTGGATCGAGGTCGACGAGCTCGGCCGCATCCGACTCGACGCGCTTGAGGCGGCGCTCGCGGTCGGCGGCGACGAGGTCGCGCTGGTCACAGCGCTCTGGGCGAACAACGAGGTCGGCACACTGCAGTCGGTCGACGAGATCGTCGCGGCCGCCTCGCGCTACGGCGTGCCCGTGCACCTCGACGCGATCGCCGCCTACGGGTCGGAGCCGATCGACTTCCACGCCTCGGGGGCCGCCGCTCTCAGCGTCTCGGCGCACAAGATCGGCGGGCCGGTCGGGGTGGGCGCGCTGCTGCTTGCGCGGTCCGCGACGGTCGAGCCACTGCTGCACGGGGGCACCCAGCAGCGCGCGCGCTCCGGAACGCAAGACGCGGCCGGTGCCTCCGCGTTCGGTGTCGCGGCCGAGCTCGCCACGACGAACCTGGCCGAGCACGCGGCGCGGCTTGCGGAGCTGCGCGATCGCTTGGTGCGCGGCATCCTGAGCACGGTTCCAGGGGCGACGCTGCGGGGCGATCCCGATCCCTCAGGACGCCTGCCCGGCAACGCCCACGTCACCTTCGCCGGCTGCGAGGGTGACTCGCTCCTCTTCCTGCTGGATGTCGCCGGCTTCTCGGTCTCGACCGGCTCGGCCTGCCAGGCCGGGGTGCCCGAAGCCTCGCACGTGCTGCTCGCGATGGGCCTCAGCGAGGCGGATGCCCGTGGAGCCCTGCGCTTCACCCTCGGCCCCGACACCACGGCCGCCGAGATCGACGCGCTGGTCGCCGTCCTGCCCGGCGTCGTGGAGCAGGCGCGCTCCGCCGGCCTCGCCGAGCGGGTGCCCACCCTCGGGCACTGAGAGCGCGCGACCGCCAGGTCGCGCATCGCCGCGTACCCTCGTTTCTAGGAAGGTTGTCCTATGAAGGTTCTCGCGGCGATGAGCGGCGGCGTCGACAGCGCCGTCGCCGCCGCGCGCGCGGTCGATGCCGGGCACGAGGTGGTCGGCGTGCACCTGGCGCTCAACCGCAATCCGGGCACCCTGCGCACCGGCTCTCGCGGGTGCTGCACGATCGAGGACTCGATGGACGCGCGTCGCGCGGCCACGCTGCTCGGCATCCCGTTCTACGTCTGGGACTTCAGCGAGCGGTTCCAGGCCGACGTGATGGATGACTTCGTCGCCGAATACGCGGCCGGTCGCACCCCGAACCCCTGCATGCGCTGCAACGAGAAGATCAAGTTCGCCGCGCTGCTCGAGAAGGCGCTCGCGCTCGGCTTCGACGCGGTGGCGACCGGTCACTACGCCAACATCGTCACGGATGCCGATGGTCACCGCGAGCTGCACCGCGCCGCCGACTGGGCCAAGGACCAGAGCTACGTGCTCGGCGTGCTCAGCTCCGAGCAGCTCGCGCACGCCATGTTCCCGCTGGGGGCGACCCCGTCGAAGGCGGAGGTGCGCGCCGAGGCCGCCGCACGCGGGCTGACGGTCGCCCAGAAGCCCGACAGCCACGACATCTGCTTCATCCCGGATGGCGACACCCGCGGATTCCTCGCCGGTCGCGTCGGCGCGGAAGACGGCCCGATCCTCGACCGGTCCGGCCGCGTGCTCGGCACCCACGCCGGAGCCGCCGCCTTCACGGTCGGTCAGCGCAAGGGGCTGAACATCGGGTTCCCGACCGACGACGGCCGGCCGCGGTTCGTGCTCGAGGTCCGGCCGGTGAGCAACGAAGTGATCGTCGGGCCGCGCGAGGCGCTGGCGATCCGCGAGCTGGCCGGATCCCGCTTCACCTGGGCGGGCCGACCGCCGGCCGACGCCGCGACGCCGTTCGCCTGCGATGTCCAGGTTCGGGCTCACGCCGATCCCGTGCCGGCGACCGCCGTCGTGCGCGACGGCGAGCTGCTGATCGAGGTGGACCAGCCGATCATGGGCGTTGCACCGGGGCAGACCGCGGTGATCTACGTCGGCACCCGGGTGCTGGGCCAGTGCACGATCGACCGCACCGTGAGCGTGGTGCCGGCGCAGGTCTGAGCCGCGGAGCACGCGGTCGGCGCGCTCCTCGTCCGCCCATCGGCTAGTCCGCCCCATCGGCCGCGGCGTCGATCGCCGCCGCTCTGATCGACTGCGTGCACTCCTCGATCGCTTCGTGCGCCCAACCCTGCTGCTCCTCGGTGCCGTACTGCTCGGCATCGCGCAGCGCCTGTTCGAACTCCTGCAGCGCGGCCGTGAGCTCTCCGGTGTCGAACAGCGCCCAGCCGCGGTTGTTGTGCAGCGCAACACGCCAGCGTTGCGTCCGGCCCTCGGAAACCGGATCCAGCGCGTCGAGGATCGCGAGCGCACGCGCCGAATGCGCGTCACTGCGCTCGGGTTCGGCGATGCCGAGCATGTGCAGGGCATCCACGAGGAGGAAATGCTCGCCGGCTGCCTCGGCGATCATGGCGGCGTTCTCGAAGAAGGCCACGGCATCCTCGGGATGGCCTCCCGAGTTCCGCAGGCGCCCGCGCTCGAGCGCGACGCGCGCCCGGATCTCGGGCACCGGCGCATCGATCCCCTCGAGCACCCGGTCGGCCTCGTCGTAGCGCTCCTGGAGCCCCAGCGAACGAGCGAGCTGCGTCCCGAGCACGGCGCGCGCCTCGGCGTCGTCGCTCGACGAGATCGCGGCCCGGAATGCGGCCTCACTCGCGACGGGATCGCTGAAATTCCAGAGCGCGTCGAGATCCTTCTGGCTGATGCTCACGACACGATCCTGCCCCTCTGACCGTCGGAGGTCGACCGTAAACTCGAGCCATGGCTCGCGGCGCGAAGGCAGATCCGATCGATCAGGTACCGACCACGACCGGGGCCGAACTCGCCGGCGCCAAGGCCGAGGCCGACGCCCTGACCACGCGCATTCTCGAGCTGCGCAACGCCTACTACGAGCGGGATGCCCTCCTCGCCAGCGACGACGAATACGACCGCATGATGCGTCGGCTCGAAGAGCTCGAGCGCCTCTTCCCCGAGCTGCAGAGCCAAGACAGCCCCACCCAGACCGTCGGCGGTCGCGCAGACTCGAGCCTGTTCACACCGGTCCGCCACGCCGAGCCGATGCTCAGCCTCGACAACGTGTTCAGCCGCGATGAGTTCTTGGCCTGGGCCGCGAAGGTCGAGCGCGACGCCGGCCGCCGGGTCGACTACCTCTGCGAGCTCAAGATCGACGGCCTGGCGATGAACCTGCGCTACGAGAACGGGGTGCTGGTCAGCGCGGCGACCCGTGGCGATGGGGTGGTCGGCGAAGACGTGACCGAGAACGTCCGGTTGATCGCGGCGATCCCGCCTAGGCTGGCGACCGAGCATCCGCCGGCCCTCGTCGAGGTGCGGGGCGAGGTGTTCTTCCCGGTGGCGGCCTTCGACGAGCTCAACGCCGCGCAAGCGGCAGCCGGCGACCGCGTCTTCGCGAACGCTCGGAACGCGGCATCCGGATCGCTGCGCCAGAAAGAAGAGGGGAAGAGCGCCGACGCGCTGGCACGCATGCGCAACCGGATCAGCAAGCTCCAGCTGCTGGTGCATGGGATCGGCGCCTGGCCAGACCCCCGCGACGACGCAGGCAACCCGGTCACGAGTCAGTCGGCGACCTACGAGTTGCTCAAGAGCTGGGGGCTGCCGACCAGCCCGTATTACAAGGTGGTGAAGACGGCCGAGGAGGCCGCAGAGTTCATCGAGTACTACGGAGCCCACCGTGAGGGCACCGCCGAACTGCCCGTGAGCCACGAGATCGACGGCATCGTGGTCAAGGTCGACGAGCTGGCTCTGCACGCCGAGCTCGGCGCCACCAGTCGCGCGCCTCGCTGGGCGATCGCTTACAAGTACCCGCCCGAGCAGGTCAACACCAAGCTGCTCGACATCGTCGTCTCGATCGGCCGCACCGGCCGCGCCACCCCCTTCGCCGTCATGCAGAAGGTGCGTGTCGCCGGCAGCGAGGTGCGGCAGGCGACCCTGCACAACCAGGATGTCGTCAAGGCGAAGGGCGTGCTGATCGGCGACACCGTCGTGCTGCGCAAGGCGGGCGACGTGATCCCCGAGGTGCTCGGCCCGGTGGTCGAACTGCGCGACGGCACCGAACGCGAGTTCGTGATGCCGACCCACTGCCCCGAGTGCGGCACGCTTCTCGCGCCGGCCAAGGAGGGTGACGTCGACCTGCGCTGTCCGAACGCGCGGGCCTGCCCCGCTCAGGTGCGTGGCCGCGTCGAGCACATCGCAGGACGCGGTGCGCTCGACATCGAGGCGATCGGCGAGGTCGCGGCCGCCGCGCTGACCCAGCCGCTGCATCCCTCGACCCCGCCGCTGGTCACCGAGGCCGGGCTGTTCGACCTGACGCTGCGCGACTTGTTCCCGATCGAGGTGGTCGTGCGCGATCAAGAGACCGGGCTGGTCAAGGTCGTCGACAAGACGGATGCGGGCTGGCCGGGCCGTCCATACGTCACGCGCGACGGGGTCGAGTTGCGGGTCAAGGTGGATGCGCCGTTCCGCCGGCAGCGCAAGAAGACCGGCAAAGACGCCGACCCGCCCTTCGATCCCGAGGCCGGCATGCCGGGCCACCCCGCCTGGGACGGTGACGCCGACCACATCCTGTCCAAGGTGGCGTACGACGTCATCGCGAACATCGACGCCGCCAAGCAGCAGGAGCTGTGGCGCTTTCTGGTGGCGCTCAGCATCCGGCACGTCGGCCCGGTGGCCGCTCGAGCGCTGGCGAACTATTTCGGTTCGCTGGATGCGATCCGCGCCGCGACCCCGGCGGAATTGGCGGCGGTCGACGGGGTCGGCGGCATCATCGCGGAGGCCGTGACCGAGTGGTTCACCGTCGACTGGCACGTCGAGATCGTCGAACGATGGCGCGCCGCGGGCGTGCCCTGGGCTGTGCCGAACCACCCGGGGCCGGGCAACGCGGCCGCCTCCGACGGACCGTTGGCCGGGCTGACCGTCGTCGCGACGGGTTCGCTCGAGGGGTTCACCCGCGAGGGAGCGTTGGAGGCGATCATCCGCGCGGGGGGCAAGGCGGCATCCAGCGTGTCGAAGAAGACCGACTTCGTGGCTGCCGGACCGGGAGCCGGCTCGAAGCTCGGCAAGGCTGAAGAGCTCGGCGTCCGCATCATCGACGCCGCGCAGTTCGCGCGGCTGCTTGAGGGGGGTCCGGCGGCTCTCGACGAGTGATCTCGGCCGTCCCCCGATTGCCGCACGACCGGGGTACGAGGGGATCGCCGAATGGCCCGATCACAGGCCAGGAGGCACGCTCGTTCTACCCTCGAATGCGTGCCTTTGTCCCCCTTTCGGGTGACAATTTGTGCCAAAACTGCACATATTTTGGGATTGTGATGCTTTCGTCCCCCATTCGGGGTGCATTCCCCACCTAGAATGCGAACGTGCGGGACTGAATCCCAACTGGGTGGGATCCGGACGCACGCTGGGCAGGAGACTTACCCGCTTGCTGGTGGACGTCGCAGCAATTCTCTCCACCTCGTCGGCGCTGGGAACCGTCGGTGAGGCATTCGGCGTGCCCGAGAATCTCCGGATCACGGCGTCGGCGCCCGCGTCCCTGACGGCCGAGCAACTCGTCTGGCTCCACGCTCTCGACGGCGCCTCGGGCTCGACCGCCCTGCCCGCCGGCAACCCCGATCCGAACGTCGGCCCCCAGCCCGGTTCGGTCAACCTCCCTCCCGACAATGCAACGGCTCGCGTCCCGCTCGCCGAGCTCCCCAGCTTGCATGGCGTCGAGTTGCTCGACCAGTTGGCGCTGCTGACCCGTTCCCAGCTCAGTAGCTTCGTCACCCACCATCCCCAATCGGTCGATGCGCTGCTGGCAAGCCCGCCCGCCGCCACCGACGTCGCCGCGTTCTGGTCCCAGACCACCCGCGCCCAGCACGCGACACTGCTGGCCGCCGCTCCCCGGGTGGTCGGCAGTCTTGAGGGCTTTCCGTATGAGGTGCGGGATGCCGCGAACCGAGTGAATCTGACGGTCGCCGAGAAGGGCATCCGCCATCAGTTGGCCTCGGGGGTCGGCCGCGCCGCCACCGACGCGCTCACGAAGCAGCTGCACATGCTCGAACAGGTGCGCGCGGCCCTGGCGGTGGGCAGCTCGCACAATCCGCGCTCCCTGGTGAGCCTCGACGCGAGTAGCGGCGGGCGCGCGGTGATCATCATCGGCGACGCATCGACCGCCGACTACGTGGACTACTTGATCCCCGGGATGTTCTCGGACGTCGACACCCAGATCGTCGCCTTCGCGAACAGCTCCGACAACATCGCGACCCAGCAGCAGGCCTGGATCAAGAAGTTGAACCCGGGCGTGCCGGCATCCCAGTTGCCGACCGTCGCCACCTTCGCGTGGATCGGGTATCAGACGCCCAACATCGCGAACGTGGCATCCATGGAGCTCGCGCGCGAGGGGCAGGCGTCGTTCACGGCGTCGCTCGAGGGGTTGCGAGCCGAACGCGCCGCTCGGATGACGAAGGCCGCGGACGGCACGGTGACGGCGGGGTCCCAGCCCTTCGTCGCGGTGCTCGCCCACTCGTACGGCAGCACCGCGGTGATGCTCTCGCTGCAAGACGATGCCGTCAAGGTCGACGCGCTGGCGATCGTCGGATCGCCTGGCAGCCCGGCCCGGTCGGCGCGCGATCTGAAGGTGACGAACGGCAACGTCTGGGTCGGAGCGGCGGCGACCGACCCCGTGCCCCAGACCGGCATCTTCGGCAGCCAGCCGCTGTCGCCGTCGTACGGCGCGCACCGCTTCGGAGTCGATGGCGTGACTGATCCGCTGTCGCAGGCGTCCCTGCGCGGGGCCGTCGGTCACAACGACTACTTCGTGAGCGGCACCGAGTCGCTGCGCAACATGCTGCTGATCGGAATCAACCGCGGTGACCTGGTTCTCGGCCAGGACGGCGGCTCGGCCCTGTCGATCGGCAAGGCTCGCGCCATCGTGCCGTCGGGCCCGTCGCTCTAGCCGAGCGCCGTCCACCCAGGTCCGCCCGCCGAGCGCCGTTCACCAGCGCCGTCACCCAGCGCCGTCCACCCAGGTCCGCCCACCCAGCGCCCTCCACCCAGCGCCGTCCACCCAGGTCCGCCCACCTCGTAGACTGGCAGCGATCCCGTCGCCCATCGCGACCCACGCCTTCCCGCGATCACCGCGGTTCGACTACGGAGCCCCTGCCATGTCCGAGATCACGCCTGAGATCGTGACCCATCTGGCCCACCTCGCCCGCATCGCGCTGACCGACGACGAGATCGCCCGCCTCACCGGCGAGCTCGCCACCATCGTCGACTCGGTCGCCAAGGTCAGCGAGGTCGCGACCCCGGATGTCGTGGCGACCAGCCACCCGGTTCCGCTCGGCACGGTGATGCGTGCCGACGTGCCCGGCGAGACCCTCACCGCCGACCAGGCGCTGTCGGGCGCACCCGAACGCGACGGCGACCGCTTCAAGGTGTCGGCGATCCTGGGGGAGGAGCAGTGAGCGGCACCGTGAGCGAGCTGATCTCCCTCGACGCGTCCGAGCTCGCGGCCCGTCTGGCGGCCGGCGAGGTGTCGAGCGTCGAGGCGACCCAAGCCCACCTCGACCGGATCGCGGCCGTCGACGACGACATCCACGCGTTCCTTCACCTCAACGCCGCGGCGCTCGAGACGGCGGCCGCCATCGACGCGCGCCGGGCGGCGGGCGACGCGCTGTCGCCGCTGGCCGGCGTGCCGATCGCGATCAAAGACGTGCTCTGCACGCTCGACATGCCCTCGACCGCCGGCTCGCGCATTCTCGAAGGGTGGATCCCGCCCTACGACGCGACGGTCGTCGCGCGACTCCGCGCGGCCGGCCTGGTGCCGCTGGGCAAGACCAACATGGACGAGTTCGCCATGGGCTCGTCGACCGAGCACTCGGCATACGGCAACACTCACAACCCGTGGGACCTGACGCGGATCCCCGGCGGCTCCGGCGGCGGATCGGCCGCCGCGGTCTCGGCCTTCGAGTCGCCGCTCGCGCTCGGGTCGGACACCGGTGGCAGCATCCGCCAGCCGGCCGCGGTCACCGGGTCGGTGGGCATGAAGCCCACCTACGGCGGGGTGTCGCGCTACGGCGCGATCGCGCTGGCGTCGTCGCTCGATCAGGTCGGCCCGGTCACCCGCACGGTGCTGGACGCTGGTCTGCTGCTCGACGTCATCGGCGGGCACGACCCCCGCGACTCGACCAGCATCCCGGATGCCTGGCCGTCGTTCGCCGAGGCGGCTCGCGCCGGGGCGCGCGAGGGGTCGGTGCGCGGTCTGCGGATCGGCGTCGTGCGCGAGCTGTCGCAGGAAGGCCAGGGATTCCAGCCCGGCGTGCTGCAGCGGTTCCACGAGTCGCTCGCGCTGCTCGAGGCGCAGGGAGCCGAGCTGGTCGAGGTGAGCGCGCCGTCGTTCGAGTACGCGATCGCGGCCTACTACCTGATCCTGCCCGCCGAGGCCTCCAGCAACCTGGCCAAGTTCGACTCGGTGCGCTTCGGCCTGCGGGTCACCCCGCCCGGTGGCGGCACGGTGGAGCAGGTCATGGCGGCCACCCGCGAAGCCGGGTTCGGCGACGAGGTCAAGCGCCGCATCATCCTGGGCACCTATGCGCTGTCGGCGGGGTACTACGACGCCTACTACGGCTCGGCGCAGAAGGTGCGAACGCTGATTCAGAACGATTTCGCGTCCGCGTTCTCAACCTGCGATGTGCTGGCGACACCGTCGGCGCCCACGACGGCATTCAAGCTGGGCGAGAAGCTCAACGATCCGCTCGCCATGTACCTGAACGACTTGACGACGATTCCGGCGAACTTGGCGGGCGTCCCGGGCATCTCGGTGCCGTCGGGTCTCGCGCCGGAAGACGGGCTGCCGGTGGGAATCCAGTTCATGGCGCCAGCCCGTGAAGACGCGCGCCTGTTCACGGTGGGAGCCGCGCTCGAGCAGCTGCTCGTGGCTCAATGGGGCGGCTCGTTGCTCGCCCAGGCGCCAGCTCTGGCGTAGCGCAGCGTCATCTGAGTCGGAACGCTGAGGAAACCTTGCCCTCAGGCCGATGCTGCCCCTAGATTCGCCGTAGAGCGCCAGGGGAGTTCTGCCGAGGCGCGGCATGTCATGTCGTCGGTAGGAACCCAAGGAGTCATCGGTGTCACGTCTCATGGCTGTCCGTTCATCGCACCGTTCGTCTCAGACGGGAGTGCACGTCGGATCGGCTGTTCTTGCTTTCGCCCTGGCTGTTGCCCTGGCATTCGTCGGAGCCGGCGCGGCCCACGCCGACGCAGGCCCGCTGTCCGCGGCGCCGATCGATGCGTCCACCCGGCAGGGACAGGCGGTGTCCATCCAGCTCCTGGGGTCGGGCCCCGTCGGCGATCAACTGTCGTACAGCATTGTGGGGGGCCTCGGATTCGGGGCGGTGCCGACCGCCAATGGGAGCGTCTCCCTCGACCTCACCGCGGGATTTCCCGCGAGTCGCGCCATCTACACACCCAATCCGGGTTTCAGCGGCGTCGATACCTTTGACTACGAGGTGAGCGACAACCAGCTCAACTCGACGACCGCGACGGTGACCGTGACGGTGAGTCCGGTGTCGCCCGACAATCACGCGCCCGTTGCGACGCCGTACTCGGTGACCTGTGAGAATCCAGGGCAGGTGCAGGTCACCGCGGCGGGGACGGACGTGGATGGCGACGTCTTGACCTTCGCGATCGCAAGCCAGCCCTCGCACGGCTCGGTCTTGGTGTTTGCGGACTCCGTCGGCCCACAGCTCGTGTACTACCCGGAGGACGGCTACTTCGGGCCCGATTCCTTCACCTATACGGCCAACGACGGCGTTCTCACCTCCGACCCGGCGACCGTGTCCATCGACGTGACGCCCCCGCGGGCCAACAGCGTTCCCACCTCGGTGCCTCCGCAGGTGACGACAGCACAGGACACGCCCGTCACCTTCACGATTCCGGCCACTGATCTCGACGGTGACCCGATCTTCTTCGAGGATTTCCAGGATGCCGTCCACGGCACGATCTCGAACTCCGGTGACGACCAATTCACGTACACGCCCGACCTCGGGTACTACGGCACGGACACCTTCCACTACGACGTGACGGATCACCGTTCGACGTCGAACAGCTATGCGGTGCAGATCACCGTGACCCCGGCGCCGGTCCCGCCGCACACGCCGTCCGTTCGGGCATTCAGCGTCGTGACCCGCGGCGAGCCCGTCGCTGTGACGCTGCTGGGGTCGGATCCGGATGGCGACGCCCTGACATACGCGACGGCGTCGGGACCGAGTCAGGGGGTGCTGAGCGGGTCGGGCGCCGACCTCACCTACACGCCGAACCCCTATGCGTTCGGTCAGGATTCCTTCACCTACACGGCCAGCGACGGCACCCACGTGTCGACACCGGCCATCGTGAAGATCACGTTGAGCTCGCCATACGAGCCGATCGAGCCGGTGCTCGACATCTCGGTATCTGCTGACCAGAAGGAGCCGTCGTCACAGGTCGTCTCGCCTGCGTTTTCGACGACCGGAGCCGACCGTCTGGTTCTGGCTTTCGTCTCCGCCGATGGGCCGGCGGCGGCTTCGTCCGCTGGTGCTCAGCGCGTTTCGACTCTGACAGGCGGTGGCTTGACCTGGACACGGGTGAACCGCTCGAACAGCTACGGAGGCACGGCTGAGGTCTGGCAGGCTCATGCCACCTCTCTCATCTCGGGGGCGAAGGTGACGGCGAAGCTCGAGAAGGCCGGGTTCGACAGCTCCATCACGATCGCAGCGTTCGCCAACACGCCGGGGTCGGTCGGTGACTCGACCGCGGCCGCGGGCAAGACCGGGGCGCCTACAGCGACGGTGTCTATTTCCAGCGGCGCAGGGGGTCAGGTCTGGGCGGTCGGTCACGACTGGTCGCGAGCCACCGATCCTGTGCCGCTGCTGGACCAGGAACTGACCCACACGTTCTCCGATCACCAGGTCGGCGACACATTCTGGACTCAGAGGACGAGCTTGACCCGAGGCGACGGCCCGGTGACCGTCGGTCTGTCCGCGCCGGCCCACGACCGTTGGCAACTGGTCGCGGTGACCATCCCGGGAATCCCGCCGGCCGTGACCTTCCCCACCGGCCCCTAGTTCGACAGCTCCAGAGCGCGCTCCACGATCCGTGATTTTGCCGGCGCGGCGATCGGCGCGCGCGTCGGATCCACCGAGGGCGGCGGCACCAGTGAGTACTCGGCGTCCTGCCGAGTGACGCGCCATTCATCGTTGTGGATCAGCAGATGGTGGTGGCGGCAGAGCAGGATCCCATCGGCGATATCGGTGCCGCCGTGGTCACGGAACCATTCGTTGATGTGATGCGCTTCGCACCAGGAGGGCGGTCTCTCGCAGCCGGGGAACCGGCATCCACCGTCTCTGACGGCTAAGCCGATCCGCTGTCGGGGCGTGAAGAGTCGCTTCTCGCGGCCCACGTTGACGACGTGGCCGGCAGAGTCGAAGTGAATCGGCACGGTGCCGCGGTTGCAGAGCTCGCGCTCGACCGTGGTGATGCTGATCGGGGCGGTCTGGCCTTCGATCCACCCGCTGCCGGCGCGACGGGCCAGGTCGCGGTCGGTGACCACGATGCGAACCGCGGGAGGCTGAGCGCCCATCAGCTCGGGGGCGGCGTCCGTGCCCAGCCTGACCAGTTCGACGAACGCGTCGACCGCCAGTTGCTCGACAGTGCGAGGGTCGTCGACGAGCTTCTCAACGCGGACCACCTCGTCGGGGTCGACGAACCGCGGCCCGCCCCGTCGCGGCGAGGTCGCCCCGTCGTAGGCAGCCACGACGACGGCGGCCGACTCCGGGTCGAGGAGGCCCGATAGCCGCGTCATGCCGTCGCGTTGCGGCGTGATGCGCAGGTAGCGGGCATCGCGCAGGGCGCGCTCCCTGTCGAGGATGTGCTGCTCATCGAGCTCGGCACCCCACTCGCGCGCGCGGGCGGCGAGCTTCTCGACCGTGAGCGAGCCGGCATCCCTGAGCAAGGATTCGGCCGCATCGACCACCGACTCGACGGGCACTGCCGTGTCGACCGTTTCGAGCCCCGCGCGGATGGCATCGGCCGCGTCGAGCGACAGAGCTCCGTCGCTGACGGCGGCACCCACCGCATCGAGCGGCGAGGGCTCGCTGATGAGCGTGCCGACTCGCACCATGGTGTGCGCCTCATGGGTCGACGAGCCGGAAAGCCTCTGCACGAGCAGTTCGGGCGTGCGCGCGCCGAGCCGCCGTGCCAGCCCCGCTTCGCCCAGCTCGTGGCGCGAACGCCGCGCGATCTCGGCGGCGACCGCGGCCGACCAGGCGTCGACACGACGCCGAACCTCGGCCAACGACCGCTGCGTCTGCATCAACGCCTCATCGCCCAAGGCTCCGTCGCCCAAGGCCTCGCTCGAGGGCGCCGCCAGCCGCGTCGACAGGTCGACGAGGCTGGCCAGGGCGACCAGTGAAGGGGCGGGGGAGGGCATGGCTCCATTCTCTCACTATTCGAACATATGTTCTATCGAATTTGACAACTCGTTCAGGGGTCAGCCTGTGGAGGAGAGGACAACGCGGGGCAACAAAGCGAGACGGAAAGTCGGACGAGAGAGGACGCCCCACGCCCAACCCCACCGCGCGACAGACCGCGCGACAGACCCGCGACAGACCGCTCAACCCGCCCCCGGTAGAATCGCTCCTATGCCCAAGCCCGCCCTCATGGACTACGACAAGGCGCTCGAACTCTTCGAGCCGGTGCTCGGTTTCGAGGTGCACGTCGAGCTGAGCACCGAGACGAAGATGTTCAGCGACGCGCCCAACCCGGCCCGAGCGGGAGCCGATCAGGACGCCGGCCCGAACACCCAGATCACTCCCGTCGACCTCGGCCTGCCGGGCAGCCTTCCGGTCGTGAACGAGAAGGCGGTCGAGTACGCCATCAGCCTGGGCCTCGCCCTCGGCTGCGAGATCGCGCCGAGCAGCCGGTTCGCCCGCAAGAACTACTTCTATCCCGACCTGGCCAAGGACTACCAGATCAGCCAGTACGACGAGCCGATCGCGGGAGTCGGCAGCGTCGACGTCGAGCTCGGCGACGGCACCGTCTTCACCGTGCCGATCGAACGAGCGCACATGGAAGAGGATGCCGGCAAGCTCACGCACGTCGGCGGCAGCACCGGCCGCATCCAGGGCGCCGAGTACTCATTGGTGGACTACAACCGTGCCGGTGTTCCTCTCGTCGAGATCGTGACCCAGATGATCGTCGGAGCCGAGGAGCGCGCGCCGGAGGTGGCGAAGGCGTACGTGGCCACCATCCGCGACATCGTGCGAGCTCTCGGCATCAGCGAAGCACGCATGGAGCGCGGCAACCTGCGCTGCGACGCGAATGTGAGTCTGCGCCGTCGCACGGCACCGGGGGAGGAGCCGAACAAGCCCGGCACCCGCACCGAGACCAAGAACGTCAACTCGCTGCGCAGCGTCGAGCGCGCCGTCCGCTACGAGATCCAGCGCCAGGCCGCGATCCTCGCCGACGGTGGAACCATCACCCAAGAGACCCGTCACTGGCACGAAGACACGGGGCAGACCTCCGCCGGCCGCCCCAAGAGCGACGCCGACGACTACCGCTACTTCCCCGAGCCCGATCTGCTGCCGATCGAGCCCGACCCGGCGCTGATCGCCCGGCTTAAGGCTGCCCTCCCTGAGGCCCCCGCAATCAGGCGCCGACGACTGAAGACCGAGTGGGGCTTCACCGACAACGAGTTCCAGGATGTCGCGAACTCCGGCCTCCTCGTCGAGATCGCCGACACCGTGGCGGCGGGCGCGACCCCGCAGGCGGCACGCAAATGGTGGACGGGCGAGATCGCCCGTCTGGCCAACGCGCAGGATGCCGACGCGGCATCCCTGATCACGCCTCAGCAGGTCGCCGAACTCGATGCGCTCGTCAACGACGGCACCCTCACCGACCGACTGGCTCGCCAGGTGATCGAGGGCGTCATCGCCGGCGAGGGCAGCCCCGCCGAGGTGGTCGAGAAGCGCGGCCTCAAGGTGGTGTCGGATGACGGCGCCCTGATCGCCGCGATCGACGCGGCCCTGGCGCAGCAGCCCGATGTGCTCGAGAAGATCCGGGACGGCAAGGTGCAGGCGGCCGGCGCCGTCATCGGCGCGGTCATGAAGGCGATGCAGGGCCAGGCAGACGCGGCACGCGTGCGCGAGCTGGTGCTCGAGCGCGCGACGGCGAGCTAGCGCTCGAGTAGGCGACCGCGAGCTAGCGCGAAGGCGACCCCGCCCCCGACTCCGTCGGCGTTGGCGACCGCGTCAGATCCGGTCGCGGAACGATCACGTCGTGCTGCCCGACGAATCGCAGCGGCGACGCGATGAACGCCGCGACCGCCAGCACCGCGACGATGCCGCCGATCAGGCAGATCCGGGTGACGAGCCGACCGGCTCTCACCTCGAGTGCGCGCCGCGCGACCACCAACGCGCCGAAGCCGACCAGCCCGCCGAGCGAGTTGTCGATCACATCGGTGAGGTCGAAGCTGCCGACCGAGAGCAGGTGCTGCGTGGTTTCGAGCGCCAGGCTCGAGGCGATCAGGATGCCCGCGATCGCCCACCAGCGCAGGCGCGGCGCCAGCATCCCGAGGTAGATCCCGAACGGCACGAACAACAGGATGTTGACCAGCACCTCGAGCGGATCGCTCGCGTCGAAGTCGCCGCTGGGCAGGTACGGCACGAGCTTGATCGGCCGAGCCAGCCCGGCGGCGGCGCCGATGGAGGGGACCTCGAGCTTCCAGAGGATGATCCACACCAGCAGCACCAGGTAGACCACGAAGAGCCCGGTCACCACGCGGCGGTCGGCTGTCGGGGGCGCCTGCGGCTCGGGGGTCACTCGACGATCCTGCCCTGACCTCGCTCCACCTCGCGTCACTCGAGCGGCGGACCCGCCTCCCTCGCAGGTCGCACATCCAACCGGCTTGACGTCACGCCCAGCCACGACAATACTTAGGTATGTGCCTAACTATCACGACAGCCTGGATGCCGTGCTCCGCGCCGTCGCGGATCCCACGCGCCGCGCGGTTATCGAGCGTCTGGCGACGTCGCCCGCGGTGGTCTCCGAGCTCGCCGCGCCCTTCGACATGGCGCTGCCGTCGCTGATGCAGCACCTGCGGGTGCTCGAAGACGCGGGGCTCGTGACCTCCGAGAAGCACGGGCGCGTGCGCACCGTCAGCCTCCGGCCCGGCGCGCTCGACGTGCTGCACCTCTGGCTGGGGGAGCAGCGCACGCCGGCCGAACGCCAGGCCGACCGGCTCGGCATCCACCTCGCTCGCACTCCGTGAACCGAACCGCACAACCGCACAACCGCACCGAAAGAAGATCGCCCATGACCCGCGTTCGCCTCGACATGTTCCTCTCGCTCGACGGCTACGTCGCCACCGCCGACCCGACTCCCGAGAGCCCGATGGGCGAGGGATGGGACCGCCTGACCGCCGCGTACACCGCCACCCGCACCTTCCGCGAGATGGTCTTCGGCGACAGCAGCGGAGCCGGCACCACCGGCATCGACGAGAAATACGCCGCCGCGTTCTTCGACGGCATCGGCGCCGAGATCATGGGCGCGTCGATGTTCGGCCTGCACTCCTTTCCGGATGACCCCGACTGGAAGGGCTGGTGGGGCGACGAGCCGCCGTTCCATGGCCCGGTCTACGTGCTGACGCACACGGCCCCCCGCCCCGACATCCCGATGGACGGCGGCACCACCTTCCACTTCCGCAACGCGCCGGCGGCCGAGGTGCTCGCCGAGGCGACCGCGGCCGCAGGCGGCAAAGACGTGCGCGTCGGCGGCGGCGTCGGCACGGCGCGCGAGTTCCTACTCGCCGGGCTGGTCGATTACCTGCACGTGATGGTCGCGCCGATCATCCTCGGCAAGGGCACGCGGCTCTGGGACGACCTGGCCGGGCTCGAGCTCACCCACGCCGTCACCACCGAGGTGGCCGAGAGCGGCACCATCCACGTCGTCTTCGACAGGAAGTCGGCATGAGCACCGAGCCCGCCACCGAGCCCGACCTCACCGCAGCCCCCGAGCGCCGCCTCGCCCGGGCTGGCTTCACCCTCACTCGCGAGTACCCGGTGCCCGTCGCCCGGCTCTGGGATGCCTTCGCCCACGAAGACCAGAAGCGCGCCTGGCTCGGCACCGACGAGAATTTCGACGCGCGCGAATGGGTCTTCGACTTCCGGGTCGGGGGAGTGGATGTCGTCGAGGCGAACTTCCACCACGGCCCGGTCTCGCGGTTCGTGAGCACCTACACCGACATCGTCGAGCAGACCCGCATCGTCACCACCTACGACATGTGGCTCGGAGGCGTGCACATGTCGACCTCGGTGGCGTCGTTCGAGTTCGAGGCGACTCCGGGCTCCGACGGGCAGCCCGGCTCGCTCCTCACCCACGTCGAGCACGGCGTCTTCTTCGACCAGTTCTGGGCGGATGGCGCCGGACGCGAGGAGGGCACCCGCGGCATCCACGAGAAGCTGGGCAGGTTCCTGACGGCTGCTCCCTAACTCGTCGCGACCGCCCCGCCGGTGCGGATGTGCACCTCGCGCTCCATCCGCTTCTCGTGCCGCGCCCGCCCCTTGATGGCCTCGGCCTCGCGCGTCTTGGGCGGAGCGTTCGTGACGAGTTGATCGAGCATCCTGCGGGTGGCGAACGCGATCTCATCGATGGCCTGCTCGAATGCCGCGGCATTGGCCCGCGACGGACGGGTCGACCCGCTCACCTTGCGCACGAACTGCAGGGCGGCTTCGCGCACCTCGTCATCGGTGGTGGCGGGCTCGAAGTTGTGAAGGCAGCGGATGTTGCGGCACATGGTGGGAGCGTACGCCGGGGCAACGAGAATGGAGTCGTGTTCACCGCTCAGTTGGCCCCGGATGCCGCTCTCGCCCCGCTCGAACCGTGGATGGCACCCGAGTTCGCAGCCCACATGGATCGCGCCCGCGAGCACATCCGCCCCTGGGTCGGTCCGTCGTTCGTGACCACCGACGTCGACGGCGCCCGCGCCACCCTGCAGCGCTACGCCGACGCCACGGCCCGCGACGGCAACCGCATCTTCGGCATCTGGCTCGACAGCGACCCCAGCACGGATGCCGCCCCCACCCTGGTCGGCGGCGTCATGTTCGTCGAGTTCAGCGCCGCCGCCGGCACCTGCGAGATCGGATGCTGGCTCGAACCCGCCGCGGAGGGCCGCGGCCTGATCACCGCCGCATGCCGGATGCTGCTGACCTACGCCTTCGAAGAACGCGGCCTGCACCGCGCCGAGTGGCGGTGCCGAGCCGACAATGTCCGCAGCTCCGCGGTCGCCGAGCGCCTCGGGATGACGCTGGAGGGCGTGCTGCGCGAGGCGTGGAAGGTGGGCGACACGTTCTACGACAAGCAGGTGTGGAGCATCCTGGCGAGGAGTGGTCCTAGCCCAGCGCCACTCGCCGCCGCACGAACAGGATGACCGCCCCGGCCGCGAGGCACACCGCCGCGATCCCGAGCCCGCCGCCGATCGCGACTCCGGTCAGCGCGAGGCCCGCGACACCCGGCCGAGCGAGCGTCACGGTCGCGGTCGATGTCGCCGAAACCGGATCCGTGAACCCTCGCGGCGCCGTCGCGCTCGCCGTGGCCGTGTTTGTGAGCCGGCCGGCTGCCATGTCGTCCGCCGTCACCACGTAGCTCGCGGTGCAGGTGACACTGGCCCCGGGAACCACCGAACCCGACGGGCACGACACCGCGGACAGCGCGCCGGTGCCGCTGAAGTCGGTCTCGGTGATCGCGACATCCGATAAGGGGACGCTGCCCGAGTTGGTCACCGCGTACGAGTAGGTGATCGTGTCGCCCGCGGCCGCTGTCGACGCGCTCGCCGACTTGACCAGGGTCAGGGCTGTGTGCCGATCAGGCGTGACAGTGGCCGACGAGTCCGCCGAGGTCACCACAGCCGTCGACCCGGGCGGGTTGCCAGAGGCCGTCGCGGTGTTGGTCAGGGTGCCGGCGTCGACATCCGCCTGGGTGAGCGTGTAGTCGGCGGTGCAGGTGGTCTGGGCCAGCGGAGCGAGGGTTGTCTGCGGGCAGGTGATCGTGCCCAGCGTGCCGGTGCCCGAGAATGCCGACTCGTCGATGTGGATGCCGCTCAACGCGAGGTCGCCCGAGTTGGTGACGACGAACGAGTAGGTCACGTGATCGCCCGCGACACCGGTCCCCGCGGTGGATGCCGACTTGACCAGTGTGAGGCCGACCGGTTTCGCGGCGTTGGTCACCGTGCACGTGATGTCATCGCCGCTGGCTGGGGTGATGGTCTGACTGGTGCCGGATCCCGAGGGCAGAGTCGTGGTGCTGGTCGGATCGGCGTTGGTGCAGCTCCACGAGGTGTCGTAGTTCGACAGCACGGTCGGCGACCCGGCGGTCGCGCTCTCGCCGAGCGTGAACGAGTCGCCGGTCAAGACGGTGACCGCTCCGGTCGAGGCCGAGTTCGCTGTCCCCGTCGAAGCCGTGCCGAGTGCCGAGCCGGCCGAGTTCTCGACACTCAGGTCGAACGAGTCGGCTGGGTCGATCCGCGAGGCGACCGCCTTGACCAGTGTGAGCTTCGCGGTCTGGATGCCGATGGCGATTCCCGAGCGCGCCCCGGTCTCCCACTGGGTCGCGAAGGTGCTCGGGCTGTCGGCTGCCACGAGCAGCGCGGTCGACTTGCCGCCCGCGATCGTGGTGCCGCCGGCCCCGGTGCCTGCGCAACTGACCGAGGTGGTCCCCAGGCCGATCGGGGACTTGCAGCCCCAGTTGCCGGCAGGAGCGAGACGTTCGATCTCGTTGATGGGCTTGTCCGACGTCCAGGCGAACGACTCCCCGAGCACGTTGTCTTCGGTGTCGGCCGCGACGAACGAGAAGCCGGTCACGGGCACGCCGAGGCTGTCGGTGACCTGGATGTTCGAGAACGTGATGACGCCGCCCTTGAGCCCCGAGGGAGATGGCAGGCTGTACAGGGTGTCCAGCCCAGGAACGCCCCGATAGGCGTCGGTGCCGAACGCGAACCGCGTCTCGAGCGGAGTGGACCGCCGCTCGACGCTCATGCTCAACGTGCCCGGCACGTCGGTGAGCTTGACCGTGAAGTTGGCGGTGTATCCACCGTCGAGCGTCACCGACATCGACTGCCCGCCGGCGGTGCGCGCCTGGGTCTGGTCGAACGAGGTGAAGTCGAACCAGCAGATGGTCGACGCGAAGTCGCCGTTGTTGGCCGACGAGTCTGCGTACCCGCACCCGCTCGCCGCCGCCGCGGCCGGCTGAGCCGTGAGGGTCGTCACCGCCACTGTCGATAGGCCGGATGCCTGGAGCAGCAGGGCGGCAACCGCGACGATTCGTGCGAGACGGCTGCGTGCTGCCGTGCTGCGGCGTCGCTGAAGACCCCGAATATCCCCCATGCTGCACAAAGCCTTCCTGCGCCGAACCAGACAGGACCACAGCACGCGTCCCTCGCACTTGGTCGGTAGCTATGACGATACGTCATGTGGCGGGGTAGGTGGGCAGCGACGGGACTCGGCAGTTCAAGCCGACCGCCATCGTGTTCGGGAACTTCTTGAATTGCGAACCAGTGAACTACACCGGCCACACCCCGATGATCACCGCCATCACGACCAGCGTCACCAGCTCATGCGCGCAGTTCAGCACGGTGAGCTGCCAGGGGCGGTTGTCGAACTGGTCGTGGGTCACGAAGCGGGCGGCGGTGAAGCCGGCCCAGAGGATGATGGCGGTCAGGATCGCGTTGCCGAGGAAGCTGCCTCCGTAGAAGTGGAACGAGATGTCGGCGGCTCCGGCGAGCACCCAAGCGCTGATGAAGCTGACGACGGCGCTCACGATGATCGGGCGCACGGCATCCGAGGCCTTGCCGCTCGGGGTGACGCCCGAGAGCTTCATCCAGTAGTTGCCGAAGACCTTCCGGGCATACCAGATCGACCCGACCACGAGGCTCGACAGCATGGCCAGGATGACGGCGATGTAGTTGATCGACGGAATGTGCACGGGGGCGACTCCTTTGTCGGGTGCTGAAGGTTTGAGCGATGGTATCGCGGCGTCACTCTTGAGGGGAGGTCTCCACCGTCGCCTCGCTCGGTGCGGCGGGCCCGCGGGTTAAGAGTCTGATGACGAAGATGTCCAGCCCCGCGAGCGGAAAGAGGAGGCATCCGAACACGAGGCCGGCGACGCCGTGAGAGTCACCGTGAGAGAGGGCGAGGGCGCCTAACGCGAGCAGTGCAACGCCGATGGTCACGGTGAGCACCAGTGTCACGATAGACACGACGAGCCGTGTCGTGCGCGTCCGTGCAGGCATGCACGGAGCCTAGCGAGCCTCCCGTGCTACGACCCGGCTGAAGAACTCCTCGCATCGCGCGATCGCGTCGGGATTCTCTTCGCGCTCGACTCCGTTGTCGCGGGCGGAGCAGGGTTGAGCGACGGTGGTGCGGCCGTCAGACGCTTGGGGATACTCCGGGCCAGCGGCTAACGTCTGGTCATGGCCGACCTGCTGACCCCCGCTAACCTCTCTCGCGAGTTGGGAGTAAGCCAGAAACGGATCCGCGAATTCTTGCGGAAGGAATACGGAAAGCTGAAAGCCTTCGACACGCGGTGGCAACTTGACGCTGCCAAAGCCGAAGCCGTTCGACGAGCCTTTTCATGAGATTCGTCCGCCGGTTCGCCCTCTTGGTCCTCGGGCTTGCGGCCATACTCGCCGGTGTCCTCATGGGTGTGTTCCATCCCTTCGATCACGGCTATGCCGACGTCATCAGCACCAACGGGATATCTGTCTACGGCCTCATCGACCGATCCGGAATCGTGTCCATCGGGCTTCTCTTCGTCGGAGCGATCGCCGTCTCGGGGTGGATCGGATTCCGCGTCGGCGCTCGGTCTCGCATCCGAGAATGAGCCTCGTAACATGACGCCCGACGACCCCACATGACGCCGCGCAACCCCGCGTGACGCGCCCGGTCGACGCCCGCGGCATCCACCCCTAGCGTCGCCCGCATGACTCTCACCGACACCATTTCCGTCCCATCCGTCACCGCCGACGAGCGCGCCGCGCGCCTGCTCGAGGCGGGCACGGCGTGGAACACGCGCATCGCCGCCGACCACACCAACGCCTACCTCACCTACAAGGTCAGCGGTCAGGGGGAGGGCGCCGTCGCGTCCGCCATCCGGGCCGGCAAGCACAGCTTCCTGGTGGATGAGCCGGGCGCGCTCGCCGGCGACGACCTGGCGGCGAGTCCGGTTGAGTTCGCCCTCGGGGCGCTCATCTCGTGCCAGATCGTCGTCTACCGGCTCTACGCGAATGCGCTCGGCATCCAGGTGGATGACATCGACATCACCGCAGAAGGCGACCTGGATGCGCGGCGCCTGTTCGGCATCGACGAGACCGTGCGCGCGGGGTTCACCGAGGTCCGTCTGCAGATCTCGATCACGGGCCCCGAGTCGGACGAGCGCTACCAGCAGCTGCGCGAAGCTGTCGACGCGCACTGCCCGGTGCTCGACCTGTTCGCCAACCCGACGCCGGTGCTGGTGTCGGTCGCGAAGGCCTGAGGCCGGCGTGCGGAGCAGGGCTCCGGTACCGCTACCGGGCGCCCTGCTCCGCAGGCACCGCAGGCTTCGCCAGGTTTCGCTTCGCCCAGGTTCCGAGCTGCGAGATCATCGGTACGAGCTCCTGGCCGGCCGGCGTCAGCTCGTAGCGCACGGTGACGGGGGGACCTTCAACGACCGCCCGGGTGACGAGCTCCGCCTCGGCCAACTCGAGCAGGCGCTCGGCCAGCACGGTGTCGCTGATACCGCTGACCGCCTTACGTAGGCCGACGAAGGTGGCCACGCCCGTGCCGAGGACGCTGAGGATCATCCCGTTCCAGCGCTTGCCCAGCACCGAGAAGGCGAGGGTGATCGCCGAGTCGCAGACCGGGGCCGCGTCGTCGTTCTCTCCCATCCGTCCATCGTACCGTGCTACGCTCTCCGAAGTTGCTTAGTTTTTATTAGTCGCTAGTTTCTTGGAGAAACCATGTCGCTCTACCGTCTCGACGCCAGCATCAACCCCGCGACCTCGAAGAGCCGCGAGCTTGCCGACCTGGTCGAAGCCGAGTGGACGGCGCAGCATCCGGACTCCCTGATCACCCGCCGCGACATCGGCACCGACCCGCTGCCGGCCACCACCTGGCGCGACGCCGTGCAGGGCGGCTTCACTCCCGAGCAGCAGCGCACCGACGCCCAGCGCTCCGCGATCGCCCTGGCCACCACCCTGGCCGACGAGTTGATCGACAACGACGCGATCCTGCTGGCGATCCCGCTGTACAACTGGGGCGTCGCCGCCCACGTGAAGAGCTGGTACGACGTGACCTACACCGACCAGCGCATCAAGGCCGGCGCTCTGGCCGGCAAGCCCGTCGTGCTGGCGTCGGTGCTTGGCGGCGACTACCGCCAGGAGTCGGGCAAGGCGAGCTGGGACCACTCCACGCCGTGGCTGCGTCACGTCATCGAGAACATCTGGAAGGCCGACCTGCTCGTCGTGCAGCGGCAACTCACCCTGGTCGGCATCAACCCGGCACTGGATGCCCTCAAAGACGACGCCGTGGAGGTCCACGTCGCCGCAGCACAACTCGCGAGCCAGCACGGCCAGGCGCTTGCGGCCAAGCGGGTGGATGCTGCCTAGGGTCGCTCGACGGGCCGCTCGCCGGATCCGGTGACCGCATCCGACCGAGTTGCGCGTTTCGCCAGCCTGACGTTCGTCACCGCGGCGACACCGAATGCCACGCCGATGACGATCAGCGCGACGCCAGCGACGCCTTTCCGGGCGAGCAGCAGCAACCCGACGATGATGAACCCGAACGCAGCGAAACCCTGGATAACGCCGTAGAGGTAGCGCGACAGCTTCGACACCGGGCGTGACGGTGCTGCTCTCTTGACCCCGGTCCGCGACATGCTCGGAGCCTACGACACCGAGCAGCTGGTGGACGCCCCGAGAGGTTTCAGCCTTCCTGGTTCGCGGACGGGGTGGTGGATGCGGTGGCGGGCTTGCGCACGAACAGGGCGAGCGCGACGACCACCAGCGACAGGATGCCGCCGGCCACGAACGCCAGGTGCGCTCCGCTTGCCGCGTCGGCAGCCGACGACAGCGCGAGGTCGACCTTGCCCGACGCGGCCAGGCCGGTCGCAAAGAGGGCGACGAACTCAAAATGGTCTCCTCGAGATCGCAAAGGCCATGAACGCTCGTCAATAGCGCCTTCCATTGGCTCAACTCGTCCTAGCGTGCTGCTGCCAGAGCACGTTCGCTGACCTGGCTAAGTTCTGCGGCGCGTCCGCTACTTCGAGGTCGCTCGCCAAATGCAGCCTCGCGCCTGCGAAATCCGCCACGGTTGTTGAGTCTCAATCACTGTCTGGCCACCGGTTGTGGAGTAGTTTGCGACGCAACAAAGGAGAGTCGTGACTATTTCCCGATGCGCCCTGGCAGTGATCACCGAACGCGGCAAGAAGGTCGTTGAGCCCACGATTAGTGATTTGGACGAGGCCGAAGAAGACTTCCTTGAACGCCACGTTTCGGAGCTGAGACTGCAGACCAGAGTCGGGGACGCCCGAGGCAGGTTCGCCACGGGGTCAGGATTGTTGGCCGAGATTGAGTTGGGTGTCTCAGGTTCAGACGATCAGTTCATTGAAGTTGCAAAAGCGATGGTGGCTCGTCTCGCCGCCGCAATGCAGAAGGTACACGCGACCAGTTCTTGCGTAGTTGCTCTGGTGGTTCAAGCTTCTGTCACCGGAAGCGCACACGTCAGTTTGCTGAAGCTCGACGCCGAGATCGAGGCTGCACAACTGGAGCAGACGAAAGAAGGCGCGATCAAGCTCCACGTTTTTGATGACCTGCTGCCCAGTCCCGGCGAGATTCAGAAGGGATTCTCATGGCCGGATCCCCGGGCGCCTGAATCTGAGCTGGTAGTTCTCGACAAAGTCCGTCACGGATCTGCGACGAAGTATTTTCAGACCGCCTTTGGCATAGATGCCTCGCCCCGCCCCAAGGACACCGAGGACGCGTTGGTTCGCGAGATTTTGGATCTCCCCAGCGCAGAACGGGCCGCAGCAATTCAAGCTGTTGGGGAAGGCGGGCCCGCTGATGGTGTCGTCGATCGGATTCGGTCTAGCGTTGCGAGCTTCGATCCTGGTTCGGAGGAGTTGGGGGGTCAAGGTCGAATGGCCGGATTCGTCAGACCCGGTTTCTCCGCAACAGCGCGAGCTACTTTCGAGGCGGATGGGATTGAGATCTCAGTCCCCCTCTCGAAGGCGGATGCGATCGAATCTCACCCGGAGGGCACTGGATACGTAACGGTCATCCGGACTTCGACGCCTTTGCGCGCGGTTCCACGGCGATGACGGACGTTCGAATTAACGTTCGATCGTGAACACGGACACACTCGATGAGGCCCTGTCGGCCATCCGGACTGTACTTGATAAGGGCTGGACGGTTGAAGAATCCATGGAGCAAATCACGCTCGAATCGCCGGAGACGACAGATCGTGATCGCGTGCTCGGGGAACTTCAGTCGCTATCCAGCTATGTAGATGCGGCACACGCTCACGTTGGGTTTGGCAGCGACGGATTCGACCTCGTCCTGGCCGGAAGCGACTTTGTGGTTTCTAACGCGACGGCGACGGACTTTTCGACATCGTTCGAACCCAAGGCAGTGTCGGCCGCTCGCTCTGTATGGAACGGGGACGTCGGTCGGCTCGCCGAACTGCCAATATCCACGAACCGGGCACGAGCCTCGATTCGCCTTTCGGAGTTGATGGATGATGAGACTCGCGACTGGACAGTCCTCCTGAAGCTCGAGTCCCTTGATGAGTACCTATCGGCGACCCCTTTTTGGACTTGGCGTACTTTTTTCAGTAGCGAGCGGACTCGGGTCGTGTTGGTCAACGACCTTGGTGCGTCGTTTCTTCGGACGGAGTCTGTTCTCATTTGCTCGCCTACCTACGACTGGGCGGCCGCAGTATCCCTTCTTGAGCTGGAGGAACCTCCCTACTTGTTCGAACGAGGCCTATCTCGAGCGCCCGACCCGAACCTTGTTGCCCCTCGGTCGTGGCAAGGCGAGGAGATTGGTCCTCTTCGGATGCGACTCGCGTCTGCTGCTTCCGCGCTATCGTGGGCGGCCTTCGGAACAAGAACTGAAGTCTCAGCGGACGATTCGCAGCTGGACGTTGAGATGTTCGGGTTCCAGCGTGCGGTGTTTCGGATTTCGCGTGACGGCCTAAGCGAAGCGACGACGTCGTCATCAGACTCACTTGAGCTTTTCAACTGGGCGGCGCGCGATCATCTTGTCGACCATTTGCTCGCGGTGCGACAAATCTCGACGCTACGAGTTGATCGCCCGCCGTGGCTGAACACACGCGACGTAATCGATGCTGCCAAGCCGGTCTTGGTGGCCCTTCGATCGGACGCGGTGTCTGACGTAATGCGCGCCCGCAGAGAGCTTGAGGCGCTCGTATCGAACATCGCGGTCCGCTCGGCGGAAGCGTCCGCATCCCTGGCGAGATCTGCCGTAGAACGAACAGTGGCCCTGTTACTCACGATCGCCGGTGTGTTTGTCGCCCAGTCCCTGAAGGCAATCCCTGAGCAACTCAGCGAGACGCTTCGAGTTCTCGTCGCGGTTGTGCTCATTGCTTTGGCGATTTGGAACGTCTTCGTGGAGGGGCCGTTCGCGAGTCTTCCGCTGCGCAATCTACGTTCCGATGTTGAGCGAATGGCTCCGCTCCTTAGTGATGCCGAGCGGCTCGGCGTCACCCAGTCACGGACGGTAGGGAGGACGTCCAATCGGGCGATTCTCGTCAGAGTCGTCGTTCCTCTCGTGTACGTTGCGGCCGCGCTGGCCGCGGTGCTAGTGCGACCCTAGGGCGCTGGGCACCTGCGAGATCGAATGGTGGTCGAACCTGCTGCCGAAGGTCACCGCATGCGGGTGCTCTTGACTTCCACGTCGGGTCGCGTCGGTTGCGTGGCCAGGCCATCCGAACGCAATCGCAGATTTGCGTCACCACGGCGGCTACAAGGTTTCGAGTAGGTGCCAGATATTCGTAGCTGCCGGATCGACCCCTAATACGGCGATGGCAACGAGTATGGCGCCAATCAGCATGAGCATTAGCACAACTCGAAACGTCGTCGCCCAACCGCTGTGTGCGGCATGATCGATCATCATCCAAAGCGTGGCTTTGCGACTTGGGCCGCGACTAGTCATCTTTGGTACAGCCTCCGCGAATCATGACGCAACCATTCGCGGGACATATGCCTCCTCAAGGAAGCTGTCCAATTGCTCGTGCATGAATCGGATATTGCGCCCGTTGATGCGATAGCACGAGAGTTTTCCGTTGGCGACCGCGCGCTCAAGTTGGCGGACGGAGAGGTGCAAGTACGCGGCTGCTTCAGAATAGGTAAGCAGTTCGTACGGCCCAGTCTTATGGGCAGATGGTACAGACATGTGAGCCCTTCGTCGTTGGACGACCGGGCTCGACGAAGCGCTTCGCTACACCGCGAGACCGATCGGAATGCTGATCGAGTCGAACCGCCCAGTTGGCGGGTTGGGTGCAATTAGTGTTAGGACCGAACGACCGGTCCGGCCCTGTTTCGAGCCAACCCGTCGGGGTCGCGCCACGGCCGCCGGAGCGGTGAGGGCTTTTTTCGCAGCGACAAGAACTATGTTCAGGGCACGCTTGACGTCCGTAGCTACCCCGAACTCTTCGAGTCGAGCCCAGACGTCGCTCAATGACCGCAAGACTAGGGTCAACAGTTCGCGCCTATTTTGACGTCTCGCGAGCATCGCAGACACCTGCGCGGCGAAACTAGCCCGGCGCTGACCATCTAGCCACTCTGCAAAGCTGGAGATCCAGGCGTAGCCAACATCGGGAGCGAGCCCAGCGTCGATGAGGGAAGACAAGTCGACGCTTCGCGGCGCCACTACTGAAGTGGTGAATATGGGGGGTGCGAGACTGATCATCGCTCCTCTGTACGACTGGCGCAGCGCCGCGGCGTCGACGACCAGGTCGCTTGGGGAAAACAGGACCAACTCGGGTATTGGCGCCGACAGGATTCTTGGCGAGGTACCGTCGCCTCCGCGCATGAGGACCGAAGGCTCCTCAATACTCGCCATGCACATCGCCATGACGGCAGTTTATCGCGGGGATTGACTTGAGGTCGCTAGGTGGTGAGCCGGCTTTCCCGCCAGTTTCTGCCATTTGGAACCATTCGATTTCGTCAGGACGGTTTACGCCAGAGTCGCTTACCCTCGCACCTTTGGACAAGGCGAAATCTTTAGACTACGCCCGCGATTCGGTGCCGGAACTTCGACCGCAGCCCACGCCCGCTACCATCGCCACCATGCGCAGCACACCGGCGGCCACCCCGGACGCCCACCCGCGTGAGCGCATCCTGATCCTCTCCGCCGGCGTCGGTGCCGGCCACAACACGGCGGCCGCGGCCGTGAAGCAGGCTGCCCTCGCCCGCCACGACGTCGAAGACGTGCTCGTCGTCGACGTGCTCGAGCAGAGCAGCACCCTGTACCGCGACCTCCTGGGCAAGGGGTACTTCGTGCTGGTCGACAATGCGCCCTGGCTGGTCGACTGGGGGTACGACGTCAGCGACCTGCCGTTCAGGCGGCGGGGGCCGATCGATCCGTGGACGCGGGCCAACTCGATGCCGGCGATCAGTGAGATCAAGCGGTTCAAGCCGACCGCCATCGTGTGCACGCACTTCCTGCCTGCTCAGCTGGTGGCATCCCTCGTGCTGCGCGGGGCGACCGATGCCAAGACCGCGATCGTCACCACCGACTACGACTTCCATTGGCTGTGGCTGGCGAGCGCGTTCCACGCGCTGTTCGTCGCCCGCGAGGAGGGGCGGGTGCAGCTGACCGCGCAGGGGGTTCCGGCCGACCGCGTGGCGGCGGTAGGCATCCCGATCTCGGTGCATCCGGAGGCTGACTTCGTGCGTGATCCGGATGACGTGCCCCGCCTGCTGATCTCGGCCGGCGCGTCAGGGGGCGACTACGCCCTCGCGGTGGTGCGGCAGACGATGCACGTGCGCTCGCCGTTCCGCGCGACGGTGGTGTGCGGGCGCAACACCGAGCTGCAGCGTCAGATCGAGCAGCTCGTCGCCCCGGCCGGCGATCGCTACCGCGTGCTGGGCTACACGCCCGAGATGCCGCAGCTGCTGCGCGAGGCAGACCTGTTCATCGGCAAACCGGGCGGGCTGTCGGCGTCGGAGTGCATGGCGGTCGGGCTGCCGATGGTGCTGGTGAACCCGATTCCGGGGCAGGAGGTACGCAACGGCGACTACCTGATGGAGCAGGGTGCCGCCGTGCGCTGCAACACTCCCTCGACCATCGGCTGGAAGATCGACGAGCTGCTGCGCGAACCGGGCCGGCTCCAGCGGATGCAGGCCGCGGCCCGGCGGATCGGTCGCCCGATGGCGGCAGCCGACGCGCTGACGGGGCTGCTCGACGGCCCGGCGCGGCCCCTCGTGATGACCCGCGGAGCGCAGCGCTCGATCCTCCGGGCGAGCTCGCAGCGCCTCATCGCCAGCGACCTCACCGGGCCCAAGTCGCTCGTACGCCTGGTCGACCGGGCGACGGATAGCACGGTCGCCTTGCTGCGAGCCGAAGAGCTCGCCGACTTGCAGACGCGGCACCCGCAGCGCGACGGGCATCTCGTACTCCAGCGGGACGACGCGCTCGTTCCGCTGCGCTGGGAGGCGCGGCGCCTGCTCAAGAGCGTGCTGCGCGGGGACTCCGAGCTGCCGGTCCGGGTCGAGTTCGTGTCGGCGTCGGCTGTTTCTGGCGCGGCTGGTGCAAAGGCCGCGCGCCACTCCAGCTGAGCGGGCTGTGCGGGGCGGCGAGCAGCGCCCAGTCGCCGGGGCGGGGCGACCACTCGTGGGTGGCGGGGTCGCGCTGCAGGGTGGGGGTGGCATCCAACTCGATGTGGATGACGGCCTCGCCGCCCGCCGGCACGGTCACCTTCTGAAAGCCCAGCAGCTGCGCCACCGGGTGCTCGACGGACACGTCGGCGGCATACACCTGGATGACCGTGGTGCCTTCGCGGTCGCCCGGGTTGCGCACTCGAACCTCGGCGCTACCACCCTTCTCGTCGAAAGTATGCGAGACCAGCTCGTGCTCGAGCGTCGTATAGCCCAGCCCGAACCCGAATGGGAACGCCGCCGCGTTCCCGTCGGCGTCGAGCTTGCGTTGGCCCCAGCTGCCGTCGTAGACGACCTGCAACGCGGTGCGGTCGAACGGCGGCAAGTGCGCCGGGTCGGTCGGGATCACGAACGGCAGCCGGCCCGTCGGCTCGGACGCCCCGGTCAGCACGTCGGCCAACGCGCGGCCGCCCTCCATGCCGCCATACCAGGCCATCACGAGCGCCGGAACGCGATCGCGCCAGCCTTCGGTCAGGATCGCGCTGCCCCCGACCAGGACGACCACGGTTCGCGGGTTCGCCGCCGTCACCGCGTCGATCAGCTCGATGTCCGACGAGCGCAGCGCGAGCGAACGACGGTCGCCGCCCCGCACGAAGCGCGCCGAGAGCCGGACCAGAGCGCTCAACGGGCCGCGCAGAACGCCCGTGGTGAACGCGGCCCCGAGCACCCCCAGCTCGACCGTCTCGGTGAGCACCGACTCGCCCTCGTCGTGCTGGTCGAGCCCGACGACCACGATCGCGACCTCGGCTCGGGATGCCGCGACCGCCGCCGCGCGGGCGCTCCGCCCCGAGGGCGTGACGATCCGCACCCCCGGCAGGGCCTCCCGCAGCCCTCGCAGAGGCGAGACCGTCGACGGCGGACGAACCCGCGACGAGCCGTGATCGCCGAGGTTGTCGCGGTCGGCCAGGCGGCCCACGACGGCGATGCTCCGGATGCCGGGGCTCAGCGGCAGCAGCGGTGCGGCATCCCCGTCGGCGCCCGCCGCCTGCTCCACCGGCTCGTTCTTCAGCAGCACGATCGACTCGGACGCGACCCGCCGTGCCAGCGCCCGGTGCTCGGGCGACGCGACGGCCGCCGCCGTCGGCTCGTCGGCATCCCGGTTCGCGTAGTGCAGCAGGGTGGTCCGCAGGATGCGGTGCGCCGCCTGCACCACGGTCGCACGGTCGAGCCGGGCCGAGCGCAGCGCGTGCGGCAGCTCGCGGGCGCGGCGCAGTCGCAGCGGCATCTCGATCTCCATGCCGGCCTGCAGGCTGGCGACCGCGTCGTGGGTGCCGAACACCCAGTCGCTGCTGACGAAACCCTCGAAACCCCATTCCTTGCGCAGCACGTCGGTGAGCAGGGGAGCGTTCACGTCCATGTAGCGGCCGCGCACCTGGTTGTATGCGGTCATCAGGGATGCGGCCCCGGCATCCACGATCGCCTTGAAATGGGGCAGGTACACCTCGTGCAGCGCGTGCTCGTCGACGGCCACGTCGACCTCGAACCGCATGTCCTCCATCGAGTTGAGCGCGAAATGCTTGACGCACGCCATGGCATTGCCCTGTACGCCCCGCGTCGCGGCGGTGCCCATGCGACCTGTGAGCACCGGGTCTTCGCCGTAGCACTCCTGCGCCCGACCCCAGGCCGGATGCCGCAGCAGATTCACGCACACCGACGCCGAGTAGTTCGCGCCCCGGGCTCGGGTCTCGAGCCCGATCGCCCGGCCCACCTGCTGCTCGAGCTCGGGATCCCACGTCGCGGCCCGGGCCATCGCGACCGGGAACGCCGTCGACTTGCCGATCACCACGCCGCGCGCCCCGTCGCTGAACCGGATGCCCGGAATGCCCAGGCGCTCGACCGCCCCCGCGACGAACGGCCGGTTGATCAGCAGCCACGGGATGAACGGCAGCACCCACGGGCGGGCGTCGCCATCGAGCAGCCCGAGCAGCTCGTGATCGCTCAGCTCGGCGATCAGCCGGTCGGCGGCCGCGTCGGCGTCGAGGTCACCGGCGCGGATCGCCCGCACGGCGGCGTCGTACGCGGTCGGGGCTGACTCCATGTCTTGAATTCTGTCTCACCATCCCGAGGGCGGGTAATCCTGCTGAGTTACCGCAACCGCCGCCGGATCCGCAGCGTCGCCAGCGCCGTGAACAGTACGGCCATCGCCAGCAGCACCCCGACCACGTACCCGGTCGGAACCTGCCAGTCGCCCACCGACGCGGTGATGCCGAAGAGCTCGTTGAGGTGCGTTGCCGCCTCCGGTTGCCCGTGGGTGAGGGACTCGACGGTCGGCTCTGAGAGCTGCTGCCGGATCAGCGTGGCGGTCTGCCCGAACGGCATCGCGTTGATGAGGTTGCGCACCCCCTCGGGGAAGAGGCCGATCGGCACGTAGGCGCCGGCGAGGAATCCCAGGGTCGTGCCGACGATCGTCGAGAGGGCCGCGAAGGCGCCCGGCGTGCGCACGAACGAGACCGCGAACGCCGACAGGGCGGCGAACGCCGTGCAACTCAGAGCGACGATTCCCACGATGGCCGCGATTCGAGCCACGGTCAGCACCAGGCCGTCGACGAAGAACATGTACAGCAGGCTCAGCGCGAAGATCAGCATGCTCATGATCAGCGCCACGACGACGCTCGAGAGCAGGTACCCGAGCACGAGCTGGCTGCGCCGGATCGGCGACACCACGAAGTCACGAAAGCGCGCTGTTGCGGCGTCGTCGACGAAGATCGTGAACGCGCCCAGCCCGGTGGTGATGGTGGTGATGCCGATGATGCCCGCGAACATCCAGGTGTCGACGAAAGCCGAGACCGTGCCGGTGGTCGCGTTCGGAAAGCTCGACTCGAGGCTCGACGTCTGCAGGCTGCGCAGAAACAGCATGTAGAGCACGAAGAGCACCAGCGCTCCGAGCAGGGAGAAGAACACTCCGAGGCGGTCGCGGAAGTAGATGCGCAGGTTGCGGCGCAGGAGCGCGAGCACGACGCTCATGCCGCCGCCCCCGCTTTCCCAGTCGCGGTGACGGCGAGAAAGACGTCGTCCATGGTTCCGTGCTTGAACTCGAAGTCGACAACGGCATCCGCGTGCTCGCGAAGGATGCGCAACGCGACCTCGGCCCTGGGCACGAAGATCTGCGCGGGAGTGCCGTCGTCGATCTCGCATCCCGCCTTCGCAGCCAGCTTCGCGAGCGCGGCCGGATCCCGGCTGGTCACCGTCAGAACGCTGCGGCTGTACGTCGCTCTCAGCTCGGCGGGCGTGCCCTGCGCGACGAGCCGGCCGTGGTCGATCATGCAGACCCGGTCGGCCTCTTCGGTCTCTTCCATGTAGTGCGTGGTCAGGAACACGGTGAGTCCGTGGCGCTCGCGCAGTTCGCGGATCGTCGACCAGACCAGCGCGCGGCCGGCCGGGTCGAGCCCGGCGGTCGGTTCGTCGAGAAAGATCAGCGACGGGTCGGCGAGCAGGGCGCGCGCGATGTCGGCCCGCCGTTTCTCACCGCCCGAGATGCGCCCGTACCGGCGCCCGAGCACGTCGTCGAGCCCGATCAGGGCGCTGAGCTCGCGGATGCGGGCGTCGACCGCCTTCGGCGTCGAGCCGTAGAACGAGCCGCGCACTCGCAGGTTCTCGCGCACCGTCAGCAGCGGGTCGAGCACCGACTCCTGGAAGACCACCCCGATTGCCGCTCGCACCGCATCGGGCTCGGTGCGGATGTCGTGGCCGAGCACGGTCACCTGGCCTGCGTCGAGATCGAGCAGGGCTGTGAGGCACGCGATCGTCGTCGACTTCCCCGCGCCATTCGTGCCGACGAACGCGAAGACGCTGCCGGCCTCCACCTCGAAGCCGATGTCGTCGACGGCGACCGTAGAGCGGTAGCGCTTGGTCAGGTTGCGCACGACGATGGCGGGGTCGCGGCGGTGGGGGGCGGCTGACATGGACCCTCGCGATCGATCGGACACGGCTCAGATATGCCAGGGTCGCGCGCGGCTCCGTGCACCCGACAGGGCCATTGGTCCCGGAGGCGAACGCGAAGGGTCACCACGCGCTGGGCGCGTAGTCCTTCAGGAACACCCCGAACACGTCTTCGCCGGCTTCGCCGCGCACGATCGGGTCGTAGACCCGAGCGGCCCCATCCACCAGGTCGAGCGGCGCGTGGAAGCCCTCCTCGGCCAGCCGCACCTTCGTGGGATGCGGCCGTTCATCCGTGATCCATCCGGTGTCGACGCTCGTCATCAGGATGCCGTCGGTCTCGAACATCTCGCGCGCGCTGGTGCGGGTGAGCATGTTGACCGCGGCCTTGGCCATGTTGGTGTGCGGGTGGCCGGGGCCCTTGTAGCCGCGGCCGAAGACGCCCTCCATCGCCGACACGTTGACGATGTAGGTGCGCCGGGCGGGGGACGCGGCCAGCGACGCCCGCAGCTTCGAGATCAGGATGAACGGGGCCGTCGTGTTCGCCAACTGCACCTCGAGCATCTCGAGCGGGCCGACCTCGTGCACGGCCTGCGTCCACGAGTTCACGTCGTGCAGGTCGGGAACGAGGCCGCCCGCGTCGATCGCGGTTCCGGCCGCCAGGCGCTCGAGCGAGGTCGAGCCCGGAGCCAGGGCCTGCGCTGTGAGCTCGTCGGCGCGCTCGGCAGCGGCCGCAGCGGCCGCCGTTTCTGAACCGACGGCAGCCAGGATCGGGTGGGCCGCGACCGAGCGCTCCAAGGCGAGCGGGTGCGCGTCGTTCGTGTGCCCGAAGGTGACCAGCTCGGGAAGTGGGCCGTCGGGCAGCGGGGCGAGTTCGGCATCCACCAGCGGCTGGTAGGCGCCGGGGGAGCGCCGCACGGTCTGCGTGGCGTTGTTGATCAGGATGTCGAGGGGCCCGGCCTCGGCCACTGACTCGGCCAGCGCGATCACCTGGGCGGGGTCGCGCAGGTCGATCCCGACGACGCGCAGCCGGTGGATCCACTCGGCCGAGTCGGGCATCGCTGTGAAGCGGCGCACGGCATCGCGCGGGAACCGCGTCGTGATGGTGGTGTGCGCGCCGTCGCGCAGCAGCCGCAGCGCGATGTACATGCCGATCTTGGCGCGCCCGCCGGTGAGCAGGGCGCGCTTGCCGGTGAGATCGGTGCGGGCGTCGCGCTTGGCGTGGCTCATGGCCGCGCAGCTCGGGCAGAGCTGGTGGT
>Ga0207698_10000159_pt1 | contig 43229 bp, 78 predicted proteins | sample KBSCornC22_FD_184298 | JGI IMG/M metagenome (GOLD analysis project Ga0207698, IMG submission 184298) | Corn rhizosphere microbial communities from Kellogg Biological Station, Michigan, USA - KBS Corn C2-2 (SPAdes) (version 2) | ecosystem: Host-associated > Plants > Roots > Rhizosphere > Soil ... | reverse complement strand
GTTCCCGCCTGATGCATGGGAGCGCATCGCGCGCTATCAACGGGGTGACGCCATCGCATCCGGGGAACATGAGGTGAAGCCGTGAACACGATCTCCATGAGCGTCATCAATGACCCGGCCAGTTGGGATGTCGATCTATACCCCCTGTATTGCGCCGGCCTCTACACGCCATCCGAGGAGCGCCCTATCATCCGCGTCCCCGGCAAGCGCCCTTGGTATGCGCCATGGAAGCGAAAGCCGGATCAGGTGTTCGCTGGCATATCGGAGGCAATGGCATTTCGTGCACAGGATGCGACGAATGCGGCACGGGAACATGAGGTGAAGCATGACTGATTACGAAATCGATCAGGCTATCACGATCGAAGAAGCGATCATGAACGAACTGGATAGGATCGGCAATCGCGGCGCGACATGGGAGAATGCCGTCATGCGCCGCAATGCCTTACTAAGCGTAAGAGCGGCCATGAAAGGGGATTCACCCCAAGCGGTGGATAGGGTATAAGGGCTGAGACGCGGGAACCGTGCCAGAGTGGTCTAATGGTGAACGCAAGCAAAACGCCTGGCCGGTATGCTGCGATATGTGCAAGCTGGGCGCCGTGGGTTTGAATCCCTACCGGCCCGCGTCACCTACTTTCCCCTATTGAGATTCTTGGCTATATTGCTTCACGGTGACGCGGCGGCGAAAGCTGGCGACCTGTTAAGGAAGATCGAGTTGGCCTCCCTGTCAGGATCAGGCGTCTCATGGGGCCTAGTAGTGGGCCGCGTCACACACCTATACCAAGCGCCTATTCCCTGAGATAATCAGGGCGCAGCGTTCCACTGCTTCACGGCGCCGAGTTTAGATCGGCAGTCAGCGCCGGCTTCAATCAGATCCACGAGGTAGCCAGCGACAGCCTTGTCCGTATCCTCCACTGGCGGCGCTGGCTCAGCCTTGCAGGCCAGTAGGCGCTCAGGAACCGGGACGCGCTGCACCACTACGTCTTTGCCGCAACTCGCGCAGAACAGCGCTAACGGCAGGCCCAGCAACAGCTTCGCTTTTGACATTGTCGATCACTTCCCTGAGTTCGTCGGCTTCCTTCGCCGTGTTCACTGATCGTGCCATGTCAGCCAGGATTGCGGCTTGCTCTGCCTTTGCGGACGCGACAGTCACTTTTGCAGATGCGGCGATGATCTTTGCAGATTGCGCGTTGAAGGCGCTTCTCCTGCCGCTACAGGAGGCGACGGGGTAGCAGAGGGCCATTCCTACCAAGGTGGCGACTATCAGCTTCCAGTAAGCGCGTAGGAGGATTATGGAGAACGGGACAAGGTTCATGACGAGCCTCCCACAAGAGGGTCATCGTCATGGACCCATCCCATGCGCCCCATATGCTGACCACAAGCAGAGCATTTCATCAACGGGAAGTCGCGCCCGTCTTCGACCAGTAGGAAATTCTTGTTCCGGCAATGGCCGCAGGCGATGAAAGACATATAGTCATCCTGCATATGCGGGCTGCGGAATTTCAGTTCTACAACTTCGCCCATTATTCGCCTTCCTCCCAATGACAGCCGTATAAGATGAGCCAGAAAAGGATCATTGACCCATCCTCTCTATCGTGGCCGCCTTGTCGGAACTGCCCTTGGATGAACCCAGCCAGAAACCTACAGCAAGCATGACTACGTTTTTGAGCGTTTCCTCCAGCCCTTCGGACCAATGGCTGAACAGCGCATATCCGAAATAGGTCATGATCACGGCGGTGATGATGATGCGGGGGAGGTCTTTGGTGGTCATGCCTGCCCCCGGTACATCTTCGCCTCAGCGGCGCGGCGGCGGGTCAATCCCGTCATAACGCGGCCAGCAGCCTTATTCCATTTCCCGAACTGATCCGCCGCCCTCGCATAGTCCTTGGCCTTGTGCAAGCGCAGGAGCGTGCTGTTGCCGAAATTGCCGGTCCCGATATTATAGGCCAGCGAAACCATGGCATTGAACTGATTCTGCGTCGTCGGCGTGGCTCCGATCAACGTCGATACCTTGGCGGCGAACTTGGCGATGTCTTGGGTAAAGCGAGCGTCGGCCTCCGCCTGCGTCCAGATAACGCCTTTCTTGATCCCCGGCCCGGTTGCGCCGTAACCGATCGTCCACGGATCGCCACCAGTCGCCGGATCTGGATAAGCCGCGAGCTTGCAGCCTTCGAATGATTTGATCAGCCGTTCGCCGGATGCGTCGACGTTCACTTCAAATCCCCCTTCACCCGCTCTTCCGAAAGCGCCGCCTGCAACTGCTGCCGAAGTTCCCCGGATCCGTGCAGCAGCAACAGCGTCTCAAGCTGGTTGATGCGCTGTGCCGATCGCTCATCTCGCTTCTCGCACTCATCCTTGAGTTCTCTGATCTGCTTCTTGAGCGGCCCAACCAGCACCGTCTGGATGAATCCCCAGCACGCCGCGCACCCCGCGCCGAACGCGATAGCGAGTTGCCCCCCGCTCGCGCCCAGCCAATCTATTCCATCCACACGCGACCCCGCTGTTCCCATGTTCATCATTTCCGGGTTTCCCCGGCCCTTGGCGTTTTCGCCGTTGTTTTGTTGATGGTCATCGCGGCCTCATCATGTCGTGTTCCGCGTTCTGAGGCCGCTTACGCAAACTGTGATGGTGCTGCCGAAATTGTTGGTGATGCGAACCCTAAAGCCCGTCACCGCAATACCAATTTCACCCGCTGCCGGTGAAAGGGTGTTCTTGAACATACTATTAGCCGCCGCCGTATTGCCAACAATGGCGATCCCGGCGTTACCCACCACAAGGAGCGCGCCGTAGCCCGTGGCCTGCGTCTCGGTAATGGAAATCACGCCCGCGCCAGTCTGAAGGTCGAAAGTCCCAGACTGCGCAATCTGCTTGCTGATGCCGGTGCTATCGATCGCCCAGCCAGAAGCAGGATCAACCAGTGGTTGGATTATACCGTAGAAACGCGGGTCACTCCTTGGTGTCAGTTCGTCGTCAGGATAGTGCGAGACAAATTGCATGGTGGTGCGATTGGGCCGGTAATCCCCTGAGCCAATATGATCAGCGAATATCCGTTGGGTTGCCCCGCCCTCCATAACACCGCCCCAAGTGCGAACGCCGCATCCGCTATTCACGGTGCGGTGGGTGATCGGGTAATTGTCGCGAGCCAGCCATATGCCGCTGGGGTTGTGATAATGCTGGATCGCCAGCACATCATTGAGGGGCCCCTCCCAAATGAAGCCGTATTTCGTCGGCCCATCGATGTAGGGCGCGATGATCCGGTTCTTGCCCCCGCTGATATAGTGGGCATACATCGACCCATCGAGATTGAAATTATGGAAATGGTTGTCGGTATGGGTGCCGCCCCAGCCAGCAGAATTAACGGCCATGCCCCCAACGCCTATACGAACGCCCCTGAAGAGGTTGTGCGAAGTCTTGTTGTCCGGGCCATTCTCATAGTGAATGCCGGTTTCCATGGTGTTGGGATCGACATAGGCCGTCATGAAGCCATTGCCGGTGTACGTGGCATAAGCCGAACTATTGAGCGGCGTCGTCAGGCCAGCGTCCGTGTAAAGCTCATATTTGGTGGGCTGGCCCGCTACAGCCTTGATGTAGGCGGTGACGGCTTCAAGGTTGTCCATTCCCTCAAGCGCGTGGAACTCGACCTTCGTGCCGTTGGCTTCGGCGGGAGCCTGCGTGAGCGTGACAACAGCCGGGCTTGCCTTGGTGATGTTGGAAATAGCCCAAGACACCCGCATCGACGGCATGCAGGCCGTGACCAGGGCGGTCCCCGTGAAAGTCCCCCAACCAGTGCTATCGGTGCCCACCAGCTTGAAGGTATTTTGCGAGAGGCGGGCGATCTTGTAGAACTTGTTATTAACTTCCGTCATGCCCGACGCGCCATAAATGGCGACAACGCGGCCATCGTCCCAATTATAGTCCGCGACCGTTACCACCGCCTCGGTCGCCTTGGTGATGCTCGTAATGGTCAACTGTCGCGTGAGCGTGCTGCGGTTGATCCGGCAGTTATCGACACGGACGCCCCCGCTGGTGCTGGGACTCGCCATGTCGCCTATCTTCCAGCCACGCAATTTGATATCGATGATCTCCATATCGCCAATGCTGGTTTGTACGGCGAACGGGAGATCAACGCCGATGTCCGCTACAAGGGAGCAGTCATATGCTCCGCCCTTGATGTAGCCGTTCCGCAGGAATTGCTCATAATCATCCTTGACGCCGAAGCGGATGACAGCCTTACCAGTACCGGACGCGCTGGCCCATTTGATGGTCGCGCCTGTCGAAACGTCGAGTTTTATGATCTGGGCTTCACGAATATTCGTTGTGAGCGAGCCTATTGGTTGTTTCCAGACGAGAGTATCGGTCGTCAGGTACACCCCATCGGTAATGCGGCACCCCTTCCCCGACTGGTAACAATAATCGAAGCAGGCTTGGATAGCGGCATAATCGTCCGTGCCGTAGCGCAGCGGAAGATTCCTGTTGGTGATAGCACGAACAGCATTACTGCCGAGCGTGATAATCGTCCTGCTGCCATTGACGTTAGTGATCGTCGCAATAAGCTGCTCTCCGCCAGGACCGGCGCCATCAACGAAAATGCGCATTCCAGCCGTAATCCCGGATGGCAGCGCTGAGTTGAGGTTGAGGACATTGCTGCCCGCCGCCATTGATCCTACCACATAATTCAGGACATGATCGGCTTTCGCCCCAAAATCTTGTGGCGTGACCCATTCACGAGCCTTATCCTGACCCGTCCTTGCCAGCGCGCCTGTGCCCGATTGCAGGAACTTGCCGCCCTGCTCTATCGCTGCCTCACTCTCCTGGAACCACTGCTTCGCCGTCCCATTATCGGAGAGGATGGTGCCGGGGGTTGTGCCCATATCAGCATCGGTCGCGGCAACTCCCACAGCGGTTGCATTGACCTTTGTGGCCGCGTTCCCGCTCGTGTTCTCGACGGCGGTTTCCAGTGCCTGCATCGCCGCCTTGATCGCCTGATTGTCGGGGATGGTCGATCCAGCGAAAGTGCCGAGATTAGTGGCGGTGCGCCCCACGCCTGTTAGCGTGGCCTTGGCGGCAAGCTCGGCATCGACGGTCAGGCCGGACGACGCCCCTGTCTGGCTGGCTGCATCACTCAGGATCGAGGTGCGCACCCACACCTTTGTAGCGTCGAACACAGATCGGATATAGTTGACCTTGCCGCTGTCAGCCGCAACCTGCGCGGTAAAGTCGACATAGTCGCGGATGGTGAATGTGCCGACCTTACTGACTTCCGCAAGGATCGCGCTGACGTTGGAGACATCCGCGCTCTCAAGTTCTTCAGTCGTATTGTAGGTGCTGTTCGCGGGTCCGGAAGGTCCTACCTCGGCTGGCCGGAAGTCGGGAATGGTCTTGAGAACCACGTCGCCAACAAGGAACTCCAGGGTGTACTCCCCTGAATCGATGTAAAAGGAAAACATCCCATCTGCATCGGTGACGCAGTAATTCAAGGGATCGAACGCCGTACCAGACTGATCCGCATAGATCGGCGCGATCGTATCGGTATCATCAAACTTCGCGCGGACCTGCACTCCGGCCATGGGAACGCCTGTGCGCCGGTTGTCGACCAGATCGAAGACATGGAAGAGCGGCATCGGTCAGTATCCCACCGCTATATACCAAGTGCTGGTGTTTGAATTTTCAGCGTTATATGCGGTGAACCCTGCCGCAGCCGCACCTAATGTCGCTGGCAGGTTGTCCTGAGAACCGGTCGCGGCTATTGCGCCGCTGCACACCGGGAAGCTGATGTTCGGAAATGCCGCCGCATATCCAACATAGGTTGATGAATTGGCGATGGCATTAAACGTGCCCCAGGCGATCTGGAAAAACGACGAGGCGCCGGCCTGGAATCGGATGTATCCCGGATTTGCGAGCGTTAACCCCGCCACACGAACAGATCCCAGCGTGAGGCAGGCTGTTGCCGCATCCGCGTCATCGAGCAAGGACCGCATAAAAGCCGTCAGGGCGGTCTGCGCCACTGTATCAGCGCCTGTGGTATAGATGAGATGATCAGGGCTTGTGGTCAGTTCAGCAAGGGCGGTCAGCAGGCCATCCTTGGGCTGATAAGCAGCGGGCAGGCTGTCATACCACGCCTTGATCTGGGCCATGAACTCACGGCCCATGTTGTTCATGTTCGCGGCGGGGCATCCCTCCGCGATGTTGACGGGCCCCACCGTGGTATTCGAGGCTGGATCCGTACTCCAGTCGCTGACCGACATGCTTCATTCCTAATCCAAGCGAGGGCGGCTTTCCGCTGCTGTCTCGCGATGTTGGGATTAGGGATGGTTGGCGCGCGGCCTAGGGCGGCGGCTCAGTTCCCGACTGATAGGCAGAATGTAGCAGAATCGGCGGGAGAGGGAAGGGGGAAAGTCGGGGCTGGACTCGACTCCGCATCATCGATCTGCCGTAATGCCCTGCTGATTCGGGGAGGGAGGCATGCAAGAATACGCGCTTGGGATGGCCGGCATCATGTCGAGTGTGCACATGATGCGCATTATGGTGAACCGTGGCTTGGTCAGCCCTAACGAGGTCGAAACCTTCTACGCCGCCATTATTGATACATTGGCAGAGGAGCCTGAATTGCAGGCGATCACCACCGCCCGCTTGGACGCGCCGATTGCCGAGATCCGCGAGTGGGCCGAGCGCCTTTGGATCGGTAAAGGGCAGACAAATCCATCATGATTGCCCGCATGGCTTCATTCGTTTTAGCGGCGGGACAGCCTTCGCCAATATGAGGGCGTCTGGCCATTTTGCGTTCCTTTCGTGAATAGGGTAGGGGTGGGGAGGCATGATAACACAAGCTACTAGCGCTGCGATTGCAGGCACACTTCACCTCGTCTGCCTTGGCGGTGGCGCCGCCAATCATCCTGACGTCCGCAGTGTTTATGGATATGGCTCGGATGGCTCTTCGGCATGGGGGCAGGCGGTTGGTAGCCGCGCTGTGCCCTTTGACGACCAGGTCAATATCGAGATCAACCCTGATGGCACTGGTCGCGTTAGAATGCCGCGCACGATGTTGCCCAAGTTTCATGGCGGCAACGATGGATGGTTCGATATTGAGGATTTTAGGGCATCCGATAGCGAGTTTGCCGGAAAAGTAGGCCTTAACTTCATCAACTCTCCAAAATTCCGCATCGATCGTATGACTGGCCACATATCGATGAGCGGGAAATCCGGTGCGTTCAGCGGAACATGCCAAGCCTACGATCCTTCGGCAACCAAGCGGCAATTTTGAAGTGGTGATGGATTGGTCAATCTTCGCAGCTGCCTTGGGAGGCGGTGCGGCCCGCGCAGCGCTCTTCGAATACCGCGATTGGAAGGCGCGCCGGAGAGAAATTCCCCTCGACTTTAATCCCAAGACTGGCGTGTACGAGGCCGACTGGAAGTTGAAGCGATGGGAGCGGGCGGCGAAGATCGGCTTTTGGGCACTTGTTGTTGGCCATCTCGCTTTCGGATATCTCATGGTCATCAATTACCCTGTGACAAGTACGGTGCTACTCCCGCCCCGAACATCCCAGCCAACTGCCGGCGATTGATTAACTGATCCCCTATGCGGATCATTGGGTCCGGGCGATCAAGCAGGCCCGTTTCCAACGCCCGTTGTCCTATGCGCGTGGCCGGTAGTGCCAAGGCGAGGCCAGTTAACGCGCCAGTTTGGGTGTCGCCGCCAAGATACCCCGCCCCCGCCCCCGCGCCGCCAAGAATGGCGGGCAGGGCAAGGCGCCCAGCAGTCCCACTGTCAGGAATCTTCGACGGCAAAATATCTTGCCCAGATCGCGTCAGATCAAAGAATGGTCGATCTCCACGGGCGTTGGCCGCCTTTCCGCCGTAATTCTTGGTATTCTGAGATGCCTTCATCGCAAGCTGTGCAGGAGTGAATAGGCCGCCCGTATTCTTGCCGCTATCTCCAACCGTATCCTCCAGAATGCGCAGGTTGCGATACGCCTGATTGGCATTGCTCAAAGCGGGCATCGTGTCGGGTGACTGGCGCCCTACAAGCCCGGTGATTGCTCCTTCTGCATCTCGCAGCGCACCCATAGCCGAGGAACCTAGCGGCGCGCCCTTGTAGGTCGGCCCCTCTTGCCGAAGAGTTTGAAGGGCCGCCTGTAGGTTTTCTCCAGTTAGCGTCCCGTTTTGCCCAAACAGATTGCCCAGGTCATTATCGAGCGTATGGCTGAGCGTAGGACCATGGTTCGGGATAGCCATGGCATTGCTACGCGCCGCTCCCATATCGCGCACAAATGCTGGATCGGGAGATACGCGAACGCCCCGGAGCGCATCGTCATATGCTTGGCTGACCGCGTTCTGCGCCTGCTGGATACCACCTTCCGCAACTTGGCTGACTGCGCCCGGCGGTATCGGCGCAAGCGCTTCGTTGAACGCAGCCCTATTGAAGCCGGTGAGTCCCTCAGTGCGGCGCGCATTGATGAGATCGCCAATTAGCGGAAGCCCAGCAAGCCGATCCTCTACGGCTTTCGCGGCCTGCCCTACGCGCCCGCTCTGGCTTGTCATCTGACCCAGCGTCATAGGAACCCCGGCATCACGCAGACGGCGCACTCCAGCATCTCGGACGCCACGGAACGCCATTCCAGCACCGGTTGCCGCAGCACGGCCAGCAACGCCGCCGAGAGCGCCTGCGATACCGCCAGACACAGATCCGCCAAGGCGGTTATCATTATTCTCGCCCGCGCCGTAAGCAGTTCCATAAAGGCCATCGGTCGCCATAAGGCGAGGGGCGAGAAGACCGGTAGTGCCGCCAACGCCAAGGCGGCTCAGCGCTGCCTCCGGCGCGGCTAATGCGAGTGCGCCACCGGTTACATTGCCGAAAAGGGAAGCGGTGGGGTTCTGTTCGGACGCGAGATTCTTCGCCGCTTGAGTTAGGTTTGGGTCATTACCAAGCAAGCCGGATAGCTCATCTAGCGTGCCTAGCGACATGGCATTGGCCGCACCGATGCCATATGATCCTAATGGGTTCGCGGCAGTCGTGCCCAACAGATGTCCTGCAAGACCGGCCTTTTCGAATCCGGTTGCGGGAGTAGAAAACTGCGCTCGCCCGCCAGCATTGCGGCCCGCGATAGCAGCATCCAAATCCTTGCCAAAAGGATCGGCGCCATATTTGCGCGCAATCGCGTCTAATTGCTCGCGTGTTGCCCCGGCGTTGAAAGCGTTTTGGGCCTCCGCCGAAAAAGCCTTGTCCACCTCGGTCGAGAACTGACGATTGCCGGAAGGGTCAACGACTGGAGAAGGCTGGGAAGGGCCTAGATTGGACTGTGGCATGGGCGGCAACGCACCGGGCGCAGATTCCTTCTTGGCGGGCGCTACCGGCGTGATATTCCCGTTTTCGTCGGGCGTTCCGCCGAGGGTTGCGATGGAGCGCTGTTCGGCGGTGTCGGCCAACTCCTGCAAACGCTTGATCTTATCGGCGCGAACTTCGTCACGGTCGCCGGATTGCGGGAGATATGGCCCTACCGCCATTGCCGCTTCCTGTGCGGTGTTGAGCTGTCCCCCGGTAAAACCAAGCGCCTGGCCCACAATTCCACGCGCAGCGTTGCCAGCGGCATCGAGGCGCTGGTTGCGGGTAAGGGGTAGATAGTCCGCCAGACCAGCAATACCGTGAGTGCCACCGGGGCCAGCGGCATCAAGGGATTGGATTTCCTTGATGATGCCCCGCAACTGTTGCGCGGTCTTATAACCAGCGATGGCGGAGGCGCGGGCTTGCGGCGTTAAGCGGGCATTGCGTGCGCCTGTCTCAGCCGGGCCGCCGGGGACAGCTTCATATCCAGTGTGGGCCGCATTCCAGCGATAGCCTGCGGGCGGCTTGTCCTGCGCTGCCTGCGCACGATTGGCTGCGTCCTGCGCTAGTTGCAGGCGAACGCGCTCAGCTTCCATCTGCTGGCGGATGCGATCAGCCTCCAGCGCCTTGTTCGGATCGCGCACGATCATGCCGCCCGAAGGCCCGTCAAACTGGTCGAAAGGATTGTCTTGCGCCATTACCTAAGCCCCGTGGTGCCGCGTTTGCCGAAATAGGGAACCTTGCCATAGCCCGGCAGAGTCACATGGATATGATTGCCCTCATCGAGATAGCGGGCGGACGGGCCGAAATAGGACCTAAGATCGTCAAGAGATGTTCCTGAATAGTCCACGCCGTCGCCGGTCAGGTGATGGCTGTTCGGAACGCCCCCAACGAGCCGATTGCCTTCCACGGTGCGTCTTCCGCTGGTCATGCGGCCTGGCGCTTGCATCGGGTCAGGGAAAGCTGCTCGGGCTGGTCAGGCCCGAACCTCCTTGGCCTAGAATTGCCGCAGCCGCGCCTTTCCCGTATTTCGCATCGAACTGGTCAGCCAGAGACGGGTTTTTGCGGAGATAGTCGATAGCACCCTGCGGCGCGGCGTTACCGACAGAAGCTTGACCACCTCCCTTCTCTACAGTCGCCCCCATGCCGGAACGCGGGCCGAGATAGGTGCCGCCCGGTACAGGGATGGAAACGACAGGATCGGTTTTATTCTTAAGCCACTGGCGGGCGGCATCCTCGCCTAGCACGCCCTTGATATATTCGAAGTCGTTGGCCGTATCGTTGTTAATCGGCTTGGGATTAGCCCGCTCCCACTGCTGCTTGGCAAGCCAGTCCACCATGCCGTTCTGCCGCTCAATCTGGGTTTGCTCCAGCATCCTTTGGCGCTGCCGGTCCTGCAATTTCATCTGGGTATAGACGCCTTGGCCGCCGCCTGCTGCGGACAGCGCATCGCCTATAATGCCAACAATATCCCTGGCGCCGAACTTGGACGGCTGTTCGGATGGCGCGCTGTTTAGCGCCGCCCGCGTTTCAGGACTGATATAGTCGCCCACACCACCCATCGGTGTGGCGCCGGGAAGGCCATCACCGATCCCCGGCGTTCCATAGCTGGGGGGCGTCTGGAACGAAGAGCGCGCCCTGTTGAAGCCGCCGAACATCCCCATCACAGCGCTCCATAGTTGACGGTCTGATAGCCGTCGATCACTGGTCCAAGAGCATCAGGTCGCAGCGCCGCGACCTCATCCGCCATCACGCCAACCTGTCGGCCCTGAGGCATGAAGACGGCGATCTGCTCGTTCGGCGCATCGATATAGTCGAAAGCATAGATGCCGAGACCATCGGGACGCTGCCCGACGCGCTTAATATTCCGTTTCAATGCTGGGTCCGAGGCAGCAAATGCGCCCGCCGCTGCCCCGCCAGCCTGCAAGAGCATCTGCCCTAGCCCTCCGCTCGTTTTCGTGGTCGTGCTGTTGCCCCAGAGGCCGCCAAGGGCCTGCGCCAGAGCGAGAGCATCGTTCATCGGCAATCCTGCCGCCGTTGCCCCCAGCCCCGCCTGCGTCTGGATGTTCGAGTTGAGGCCGCTATTAGCCCCCAGTGCGAGATTTCCCGCCGCCGTCATGCGATCCCGTTCGCTCGAATAGTCCTGATAGCGCAGGTTGTTTTCGGCAGCGGAAAGCTGCTTACCCAGTTCGCCGATCTGGCGGGACGATCCGGTCTGCCCGGATCGGCTGAATAGCGCATTCACCCGGTCGCTCACGTCCCCTGCGGTCGTGTCGATCATGCCTTGCAGATAGGGATTGCCAGCATCGAGGTATTTGCCACCAAGCACATCCTGCGCATAGTTTCCCGCCGCCGTGACGTTGGGATTGACCGGATTATAGTTATCGAACGTCGATTTCAGCGCGCCTGTGATGTCGGCTACGTTGCCCTTGTTGGCGTCGTAGGCCCCTTGCACAGCGCCCGACGCTGACGTGAGATAGGGAAGAGCCTGCTTGCTGGGGCCGGACGTGGTTTTTGAACTACTGAGGCCCATCAGGAAAATTCCTTCCTGATATGGACCTGATGCTCTTCGTAACCGAACTTCTTCATGACCTTCGCCCATCCGCGACGGCTTTCTATGACTACACGCGAGCAGCCAATCGAACGCCCCCAATTTTCACAGGATGGGATGGTTGACTCCAGAAGGGAGTTCAGTTCCCCGACAGCAGCTTGCCCATGCAGTTCCAAAAGACCCGTTGGGTAGCGCTTGACAGATGCCAGTATAGCGGATTTTTCATCGCTGAAAAGCTGGAACTGTCCTGACCAAACTTGGGAATCGAGCCACGCCGCAGGGTATAAATCAGGGTCCAGAAGTGAGACAAATTGCTCCCTCCAGCGCAGATATTTATCCCATCCCGGAGGCGTCATTTCAGCCTGTCCGACACGGCGGCGAGCGCATCGGCAATCGCCTGCACCTCTGCCTGCGTCGGTGGGTTGCTGATCGTCGGCGCGGTATAGGTCGTTGCCCCATCGCGCAGCACAGAGCGCCCCAGCAGGCCGTTAATCAGCCCAGCGACCTTCCTTTGCCAATCGGGCGTTGTGGAGGCGTTGGGAGGGGTGGGGGGCAGCGGCAGCATCAGCGCGCGCCCTCGGTCTCAAATTCGCAATCAATTCCCAGCGCATAAGACCAGACTGCGCCCTCAGGAATATCGACCTGCAACCCGACATGGCGACCATTGGCCCGCAATGGGACGCGGCCATTATCTCGGATGCCTCCGGAGACGACCTTATGCTCCGCATCCCCGGCACGGGCGCGCACGTCCACTGTGACAGTCCCTTGAACCGCATCGGAGACGACGCGAGCGCCCCTGATCCGAACCCGCATGCCATCGCCAATTTCAGTTGGCTTGATGACGAACGACGCCGCCATGTTCGGGCCAGAAAGCGTGCGGACAGCGCCGTCATTGCTGGCCAGAACAAGCAGCGGATTGCCGCCTGAAAACAGATCGGCGTCGAGAGAGCCAGGGATGCTGTCTATTCCCCCAGGATAAAGGGCGTCCAGCGCATCTATGGAAAGGCTCGACGTGAACCCGGAGAAGATCGCCCGGAGCGATGTATCGATGGTGGACCACTCCCCCAAGGTCCAGTCATAGCACCAGATGCGGCCAGGAATGCCGGGTATCGCCCACATAACGGTCGTTGCGCGTGGATCTACGGCGCTGGTCATCTTCGCAATATCGTCACGGCTGTAGAGGCTGAAGAAATCACGGTCGACCTTCTCAAGGCCGATAGGCTGGACCGTGTTGCGGTCCGTTACCTTGAAACCTTCCTCGGAAAGAAAGAACACCAGTTGGCCGGCGCGGGCCACGGACCCTTTAGCCATGCAACCAACATCGCTGGCGATCTCGTCGAAGGTCCACCAGGTGACGCCATCAGCATTGTAGGTGGCTCGCCTGACCGCGTTTTGCTGGAGGATGATGCCCGTTTCGCCGCCAGCAAGCCCCATGATATCGCCGCCAGCAGGGAACGGCACATATAGGCATTGATTAGTGCCTGCCGTCCATCCCTCGCTGTCGTTGTATCCGGAAATGCCCAAGGTATTCCGAGCCGTTGGATCGCCAGCAAGAAACACCTGATCGCGCACCGTAGCAACCAGATCGGACACGGGCGGGCTTCCCCCCAACGCTCCTGCCGTGCCCGCCGTCAGATCGTATTTGACAGGTGTGCCGCCATTAACGGCAATCGCGAGGTCGCCGAATTGGGAAAACCGCCAAACCGATGCGGTGAGGCTCCCTAGAACGCTATTCCAATTCGTCCCGTCATAGCGGTAGATGTCTGTTGCCGTCCCCGCGATCATAGAGGAAACGCCATCGGACGATACATAGGATGCCCCGTTGATGAGACCCGCCAGCGTAGCCGCAAATGTCACGGGCGATTTTACTGGCCGATAGCCGTTCGCGGCCGGAAGCACATTATAGGCTCGCGACTGACTGAGCGGCTTGTCTGGCTCCAACGGTCCGAAGGGAAAGCGCTTCAGCACGGCGCTCCCCGAACCTGGCGGGCCACTGTCGGGGCGAGTGGGCCGCCCCAAGCGTCCTTACGCGATGCCGCCTGCAATTCCGCTATCGCGTCATCCAGATAGGATTTGCATGTGCCGATGGCATCAGGGTCGCGAATATAGGTGGCGGCCTGATGAAGAGCACCCCAGACATAGATGTCCGGATGCTCGTCCAGCAGCCAGTTGGTGGGCTGGAAGCTGCCAAGGGGAGGGATGCGGCGCCAATAGACCGCCTGCACCGTCAAGGGCGCATCGGCGGTCGGGGCAGGCGAAAAGCGGAGCGTCCGACCTTCGATGGAATAGGCCTGCGCGAACCCGGAATAAGCCAAATCTGGAAGCTGGCGGCTCGGCACCTCAGAAAGGGGGCGGTTCGGCTGTCCGGCGGGGTAGAGGCGGCGCATTTTCCGGAAATCATCGGGCAGCGCATATTCTTCGCCCGTTATCGCCCATATCCCCGGCGTTTCCTGCATGACCGTCCGTAGCAGGCGATTCAGCCGCGCCTCCAGCAGCGCCACGAACTCAGGGATGCGGGCGTTCAGGTCGTCGCGATCGAGCCAGTTACCCACCATGGCGACCAGATCGTCATAGTTGCCGATGGTGCCGGGGATGATGACGTCAAGCGAAATGCCCATATCAAGCCACCACCGGTAAACTGCCGCGAGCGCCAAACAGCGCTACTGGATTGGTGATATCGATCCTCCCTGCCGCCCTGTAGCCAGCGGCATAGGCAATGGCGGCATCTATGAGGGCATCATATTGCAGGAGCGGGTCAGCTGGAGGCGAATTGCCGTCCCATGAGCCTCCGGCCGCCGTCAGTCCATGGCAGAATAGATCAACGATGACGCCATAAACTGCCGCACGATCAATGAGGCGCTTTATTTGCGTCAGTGTCAGGCCACCGATGTTGACACGGCCCTGCCCGATCAGCTTGTAGCCAAGATTATATTCGTTGGGATGGCCGTTCCACGCAATGCCGGTAGACGCCATCTTGAACCCTGCGGCGATCAGGGCGGCATCTGTGAAAGCGTTGTTCGATGACAGGGGATAGGCGAAATAATCCAGCGCGTTCCCAAGCCCAGCGGCAGCAAAGGCTGCACGGGAAATGGCAACATCGGTGGTCAACTGGGTTGCGCCGGCCGCTACATAATCCTTGTGATCCGGCCCTTGGCTTAAAATTGGCCAGCCAGCATCGCAAAGCTGCTTAACGCTCGCCCAGTTAACCCCAAACCCAACAATCTTGTTGCTGTCTCCGGCTGCATAGCAGGTGATGCCATATTTCTGAGCAAGGGGCAGAGCGATGGCCGGAAGCGAGGTGTCCTCGTAGCGATCAAATCCGAACATAACGGCGCCGCGAGCGGGGGTGTTGGCAAAGGCAAACACCTTGTCCACATTGATTGTGCAGGCGTCATTGGTCGTAGTGCTGGCGCTTACCCGGACCTCGTTGATGGTCTCGGTCATCAGCATGCCGCCAAACGCCGACCAAGTCCCGCCATTGGGATCGATTGTGCCGTCCGCTCCTGTGCGCACGGTCATACGGTTCCAGTCGCCATTGTAGAACTGGCTGGGGTATGGGAATGAAAATTCAACTCTTTTCGTTGCGAAATTGTCAGAGGAAAAACTGAGGACAATGCTTCCGGCCACAAAGCTTGGAAGGACATCTAGCCCCACCAGAAGATAATCGGAAAGTTTGAAGCTCCCCGGAATGGTCGTATTCTTCGCACCATTGAACGTGGCGCTAGTAGGGTTCTTGGTCAGTATCGCGCCCGTTGTGCGGCCAGATGGGTGCGCCTTGGTGTAGGCAACGCCATTTTGCACAGTTGTGCTGGACGCGTTGGACCATCCACTATTGCCAGCAATCTGGAACGGCGCGGCAGCAGCAGGAAGGGCTGGTATAGGCGCGAACCCCGATGCCCAGGCGGTGACGGCCATCAGCTTAGGCTCGAATAGACGCCCGTGTCGGACGTCGCGTTGGGGTTGTAGAGGCGAACCTGGGCATTGGCGCCGAAGCGGATTTCGCCTGCGAAGGTGCCGGATGCCGAAAGCGTTGCCACGTCGCGCCATGTCACTCCGTCTGCGCCAAGAGACTGGAGTTTGATCGATGTTCCGGTGAACTGAGCATCCCAGACATAGTTGCCACGCTGCACGCCAGTGATGGGCGTAGTACCGGATGTAGCGGCGACAGTCTGGTTACTGGCAAGAGTGTAGCTTGCTCCGCCACTGGCGTTCCCGGCAGCGTCTTCAAGGGAAACTACCAACGCCCCTTTCGAGTTCAACCGTGGCTGTGCTTGCGCTCGGTCTGCGAGGGTTGGAGGTGCCGCCTGATATTGCCCGTAATCCATACAGTCCTCACATGATGAAATGATTGACCCGGAGATATCGATACTCCGGGTCGTTCAGGAGCCGCTTGACACCATCGATGTGCGTCGGATCCCAGGCGTTGACACCATGCTTGGTGAGCCATTCGTACATGACGCCAACAGGGATATGGGCGGCGTGCCACATGTCTGAGCGCTTATCGAACCCATCCGCCTGAGAGGCCTTGTTGCGGTCAAGAATGACATTCTGGGCAGCGCGGTCCTGATCATAAGCGATCTGGATTTGGTCGCCGTCCGCCTCGTAGTTCATCCACTTGCGCAGGCCGGTTTCGGCGCAATGGTCGATAAGATCCCAGCGTTCAGACACGCTTCACCTGCTCCCGATCGATGAGGAACTTCGCCAGGTTGGCATCGACCTCGACAGTGTCGCCCTTGGCAAGCTCATCATCGTTGATGACTTCCTTGTCGCGAGTGACGGCGTGCGTGCTACCAAGAGCCACATTGTGCGTAATGCACTGGACCTTGACGGGCTTGTCGGCTGGAACGGTCATGATCTTCTCCTGATGGAGAGGGGCGAGCCGAGGCCCGCCCCTCAGTTCATTACTGCTGGATATCGCAGACGGCGCCAGACGCGGCCTCGTTGAGCGAACGCATGGTGACTTCCATGTACCAGGCCTTGCGCGTGGCGAGGCCGGTAACCGCGAGTTCACGCGGCTGGAGCGGGTCCAGATAGGCCAGTTCCCAATAATCCGGATCGATCACCAGCGCATCGCGGCCCGTGGAGAAGCGGCTCGGCACGAACTGCACCTCACCAACATCCGACACATAGAAGTCGGCACCGGCAACGATGGTCAGCCGCTTGTTGCCTGCTTCCCGGCGCTGGGTTGCCAGACCGGCGAAGGTGGCCGCCGTCTGCTTCAGGCCGATGCTGGTCACGACCAGCTTGGGATTGCCGCCCGCCGCCCATGCGCTCGCAAGGACACCCTTCAACTGCGCTTCAGTATAGGTCCGCAGCGTGCCGTTGGTCATGGCCGCACTGGGATATCCGGAAGCACCGCCCGAATAGGTCGGATCGGCGCCGCCAGCGCCACGGCTGTCGTTGGTCTTGATCCACGCCAGCATGCCGGCCATTTCGCCAGGCACGGAAGACGTAGGCGGAACGGCGGGTGATTTGGAGCAGATGCGGGTTTCGAGGTCGGTCTGAATTTCCTTCAGGGCCTTCATCGATTCTCGCGCCAATTCCGAGCGGCGCCCAGCCGCGTCCGACGCCTCCATGGTCGTGGACGAGCTGATGACCTTGGTCATGATCTGCGTATAGTTGCCAACGCGAACGGTGTTCGGACGGCTCTCGTTCGACAGATCGTCGCCCTGCACAGCCTTGTTGTCACCGTTGGCGGCCTTCAGACCATCGGTCTGCCATTCGGTGTAAACCTGCTTTGCCTTGGGGCCGGTGCCGATGGCGCGCTTTACCGGCGCATCATCAGGGAACAGTTCACCGATGCGGTCGGACAGGTCTTCGCGGACGCCGACGCGCCCAACTGCCTGGATGGTATTGCTTGGAACAGCCATGATAAGTTTCCATCTATGGGAGGGCCAGCGTCATCTCGACGGGGGGATTCCTCAGGTTCAGATACCCAGGAATGCTGCTGCGGCGTCGGCGTCCTTGGGGTTGGCCTTGAGGCGGTCCCATGCCTGCTGACTACGGGCGGCATTCGCTTGTTGCTTGCTTGGCTTGACGCCGGGACGTGCCATCTTCGGCAAGTCCTTGGCAGCGCGTACCGTCTCCATTTTCTTCGCCATGAGAGCGCGGTATTTCTCCGCGTCAGCCTTCCATTCGGCGGCCTTTTTCAGGGCGATGATGTCAGTTGACGATGCTTCCGCCATCAACTCGTCGGGATATCCGAGTTCCGCGCCTACCGCCTTCAAGGTTTCCTTGAGTGCTGGGCCACTGGATGGGTCGAACCATTCCGGGAGTTGTTGCTGCAACCGCTGGGCATCCGAAGCGCGTTCGGCTTGCTGCGACTGTTCCCGCGCAGATTGTGCGGCGGCCTGTGCCTGAGCGATCTGCTGGTGCAACTGCTGCTGCTGGTCAGTGGATCGCTGGTATGCCGCCATCTGGCGTTGATAGATAATTACATCATCCTGATTCCCGCTGTAAAGCAATCTTTCATCGGGCGGCTGCGGGGTCATCATCTGCGCATAGGCAGTGAGCTTCTGTGCATGGTCCTCATGCATCTTCACGATGATGTCGCGGGCCTCGTTAGCGACCTGGTTGCGGGTGTTCGCCGCCTCAATCGACTTCTGCTGCACGAACTTGTCGCGCTCGGCTTCGCGCCGCGCAACGATGGCCTGTGCAGCCGGGGTAAGTTCGCCCCACGCCTCCTTGTCTTCCTTCGACCAGCTATGGGGTGCCTCTACCGCAGGCGGGGCATCATCCTCGCCCTCTTCGCCTTCCTCGCCGGGTTCGGCACCGTCTTCCGACGCCTCTCCCTCTTCCTCGCCCAAAAGCTCATCTTCACTGATAAGATCCTGCTCTTCGCCTTCCTCGCCCTCTTCGCCAAGCATGGCATCCAGTTCCGGACCAAGGACGCTCTCCAGCGTGCTTTCATCGACCATCGTTCTTCACTCCACTACAGCCAGCGGCGCTTTGCTTCCGGCATGTTTGCAATCTCATCAGCGCGGCGCTTCTCCTGCGCCGCGATTCCCCCGTCCGCGATGGCGGCGCGCAGATGTCCTTCCACGGTGTTGATCACTCGTTGGGCGACGGAGAGCTTGATGATCTTGTCCGGCTTGTGCGGTTCATCGATGGCGGCCTTCATCTGCGCGGCCATATATTCTGACCGCAACCCCTCTATGATCGGGGCAACAACCTCCATCGCTGCCGTTGCATCGTGGGCGCGCTTCATGCGTTCTGCTGGTGTCATCACCATTCCTCGTTGCGGCCAAAGCCAATAGGGTTGGGAGCGCGCCAGATTGGATCTCCATGGGCATCGAGAATGCCGGTGTCGGTTTCCTCATGGTCGGCGACACTGACGCTAGGCAGGAGAGGGGCCTCATCGTCCCAGAACTCGTCCTGCACGCGCTCCAGGGATCGGGGGCGGATGAAATAGCGGCTCATTTGTCCAAATCTCCACCCGGCCGCTTACTCGGCAGCGTTTCGTCATCCGGTACAGCCTCAGCCTTCTTCCGCGCCATCTCCTGATCGAAGGCGAACCGCCGTTCGGCCATATCCTCTTCGAACTGCTGCTGGCGCAGGGCCAATGACGCCTCGAATGAAGCCTTTTGCTGGGCCAGATCCTGCTCCAGTCCCGATTTCTCCCGCTTGGCCGCCAGTTCATATTCATTGCGCTGGGCTGCAAGGGCTGCGTCATGCTCCTGCTGGCGCGCCTTTAGTTCGTTATCGAACGCCGCCTGTTGGGCCTGCTGCTGCACCTTCTGCGCCTCGATCATGGACTTGGCCTGAACCTCCATCATCTTCGGGTCGGGCTGTTCCTCGGCAGGGGGGAGGCTATCCGGATCGGTGATAAGCTCGCGAACATTGCCCATGTTGCCAGCCTCGACCAGTGAACGGACGATGTTGTAGACATTCGTGTCGTTGAACACCCGCGATCCGCCTGCAATCGCCTCCTGCGCTATACCGAGCAGCATCATGAACCGCTGGATCATCTCGTCCTTGTCGCCTGTTCCCAAGCCGACCTTGACGCGGATATTCATGTCTTCCGGCCATTTACGCGGGTCCACCTGTCGCTCTTCGCCGTCAATGACGACCGTGAACGGCTTTCCGAACTGACGCATCAGCCGGTATTTCTTGAGCATGAGGCGGGCGAAGGCTTCCGCGAAATTCCGGGTGATAAGACGAGCAATCTTCTTCCCCGCCTGCTGCATCAGCTTCGTGCCGGTCGCCGTCTTGTTCAGCGAATCCGGGTTGGTCATGCCCTGATTGAGGCGGGTGACGCCGCTGCGGCTCTCCTTCTCGCCGGCCAGCATTTCCATGAGCGTGATGCCAGATCCGATATCGAAGGAACTAGTGCTGATCTCAGGCTTGATGCTGCCGATCCAGCGTACCACGCCACCGGGGCGATTGCTGGTCAACAGATCGTCAATGGTCGTGTCCCCTTGCGAGGATTCATTTAGCCAGACACGCGGGTTGTTCTGGAAATAGAAGCCGTCCATCGTCTGCCGCAGCGCTACAGACCGCGTGCGCTGGATATCCATCACCTTATCCGCCAGCGAGTGGCCTGTGATCCGTCCAGGCATGGGGAATGGGCACCAGACGACGCCGGGCTGCTCATCAACCTCTTCCACGTCGAGAACGGTCTTGCCCACGCGATGGATTTTCAGCAATTCGGCAATGCCGTCGCCGTTCAGGTCGTACCGCGCATATTCTTCCAGGAACCAGACAGCCCTGTTGGCCCCGGTGCGATAGTCCACGACATTCTCATTCTGACCATCGTCGCGGACGGATGAGAGCGCAGTCAGGGATTCATTGCCATCATCCCACAGATCAGACGCATCGTAACCCATGGCGGCGATCTCGCTCAGGGTCTTGCGCATCTTGAACACGTTGTAGATGCATCCGGTATCCAGATCGCGGGCGTCGGATGCTACGCCAAATTCCTCGTTCGGCGTCACATAGTCGCGAAACTTTGGCGCCTGAGGCTCAAGCCAGGCAACGCCCCATTGCTGCCCCTCATCGTCCATCTGCGCAGAGGCGATGAACTGCACGCCCTGCTCTGCCATTGCGGACATTTCCTCAACCGACAACACGGCCTCACGGCGTTTTGGCGGTTGAGGCTCAACACAGACCTTCGCAACGCTAGACTTCTCCAGAAGCCCAGACTTGATCCAGTCCTGGAGAATGCGGAAACCGTCCTGACCATCGTGAAACTCACGCCCAACAGCATGAGTAGCTTCCTCCGCAACACCCTTGTCGGGGTGCGTGAACTCCACCACCTTGTCGCCGCTGACCATGATGTCCAGCAGTTCGGCAACGGTATCGTCCACCACTTCTGCAACATCGCGGGTGACAAGCTGGGACCGGCCATCGACCTCATCACCGAATGGTTCGCCATTATAGAAATCGAGTGCGACCTCGCGCTCTTCCTGCAATGTCCCGTCTTCTGCCCGCCGCTCTTCTTCCATGAGGAAGTTGACCAGCGTGTCCATGTCAGGGCCATCGCTCTCGAAAGCCAGAGTGATGTCGGGCGCGCCGGGCATCAGGCAATTCCTCTGTTGTTGTAGCTGATGGGACGAGCGGATTTTGGCTCGCGATAGGAAACGGCGGTCAGGCCGAAAGCGTCCGATCCGTGCGAAGACCAGTCATGATTAGGCCCAAGGCCGATACCGCGCTCTTCGTCCCGCTTCTCATGATACCAGCCGATGGCATCCAACCCGCCTGCGCACCTGTCTGCGTCGAACCACATTTGGGGGAAAAGCCGCCGCGCCGCTTCCACGCGCTGCATCGCTGCCCCTGCGCCCTGATTGGGAACGACCTCGACCTGAAAACCTGCTTGATGCAGCGCGCCCTCATAGGTAGTCTGGAACACCTTCTCATGCGCAGCGCCGTCATGTGGCAGGATGCACAGGGCATTTTCATAGCCGCTTGATCGAAGCCACTGAATATGTGTGGCGAGCGGCTGTCCGACTGCTTCGTAATAGTCGAGGAAACGGATTTCCTTGCCGATGAACTGGACGATCCAGATCGCGGTAGCGTCGGCCTTCGCGCCCGTGCCACCAATGTCCCAAACCGCCCGAAGCGTCATCAGCGGGTCGGCGGCAATGCGGCAGACGCGATTGTCATTACGGGCCTGCGTCAAATGCTTGGCGTAATAGGCACCCTCAATGACCGTGAGATATTCACCCTCCCAGATATGCCCATACTGGTCCGGGCGCTCGGCCTGATCCTTCAGGCGAACGCGGTTCAGGATATCGGGGAACCAAGGATTATCACGCCAATTCATTTCCACGATCTTGGTGCGCGGGTCATTGTCGTTGGCATGGCGGAAGCGCTGGTTCGTCGCGCTGTTCTTGCGCTCCGGGTTCCACGTCAGCCAGAGTTCGCTATCTTCCTCGCGAAGTGTAGGGATCAGCTTTACCCATGCCTCTTCCGTCACCGGCTCCGCTTCATCGATCCAGGCAAGCAGGATGCGAAACTTCGACTTGATGCTGTTGAGATTCCGCGACAGGCCGACGAACGAATAATTGACGCGCCCGGATTTGGTGCGGATGTAGGTTTCGCCTATATCGAAATGCGGGAGCAGCCATTCCGTTTCGCGGATTGCCGCCTTGATCTCTTCCAGCGATGAATCCGCGAGGCTGTTCATGAACTGGCGAGCGCACAGGATAATACCCTGCCGCCCTTCCATGTCCCACTTGTAGGCGCGCACCGCCGTCATCAGGGCAAATGAGCGTGTCTTGGCTGATCCACGACCGCCATGGGAACCGCGCACATCTGCCTCGCCTTCGAAGACGGGAACGAGCTTTGCTGGGAGTTTGATCTGCGCAGCGCTCATTCCGGCGACACCCCGACCAGTTCGATGCGCGTAACCTTGATCGGGCCACCATCGTCGCCCGTGACTTGCATCGGCAGCACCTTGCCGAGCAGCGGGAGGAACGATTGCGGATTGGCTGTTGCCTGGGTCGTCAGATAGCCTACAAGGCCGGCCTTGCCGCCCGCCTTTGTCGCGGCCTGGAGAATGGCGTCCTTCAAAAGCGCGGTCGTCTTGTTCGGGACGCCTTTCTTGCGCCCTTTCCCTGCATTTGTCAGGTTTTCAGGTTTGCCCTGCAACCTTCCTGTATTTTGCTGGCCCGCCATGGACCAAACCAACTACAGGAGAAACGGTCCCCTGTGCATATGACATAATTCAGGCCCTCGCCCCCTGGAGAACGCGGAACACCGTCCGAAGCGGCACATGCAGTTCCCGCGCAATCCGTGACTTGTTCACATGCTGCCCAGCCATTCGCATTGCGAGGGCGCGGGCCTCGATCTTCGGCGCGACCGAGCGCGGGCGACCTCTCATATTCTATCCTTCCCTCATGCTCATGGTGGTCATTGGTGGGATGTCCGTCAGCACAGCGACGTATCGCCGTCACCAGATGCGAGGACTGTTCCGCCCCTGCATTCGGCAATAACTGGCCGAAGCATACGCGAGGCATCTGACGGCGATTGCGGATATCCGATTTGGCCCGGCTTCCAACCCGATAGCGGCGGCGTCACCTTCACGAACACGGTTCCGAGATGCTCGCGGATCGATTTCCATTGCTCGGCAGTCGGCTGCGCTTCGTTCAGTTCCGCGAACCCCTGTAGCCAGTACGCGAATTGCTGTGCGTCCATCACTCACCTCCTCCTACAATTCCGCCACCAATATTCCGCCGCTTGCAGATCGACCCCCAACTCCCTCGCCCGCTTCCCTGCCTCTGCACGGGTGCGGTCAGAAGCGAGGAGCCAGCAGATGAAGGCGGTCGGGGCGGATAGCGTTTCGTTGCGGGAGGGCATGTCATACGATTTGTCCGCGCAGGCGGGCATCGGTCGCTGATTGCAGCATCATCGCCCAACTGCGCATGTCGCCGCGGCGGAGATTTACATCCGTAGCAATGTCGCGGAGATGGCCCGCCAATTCCAGCATTTCAGAATAGCGCAGGCTATCGATACCTTTGAAAATCTCGTCCAGCTTGGCCTCGCGTGACATGGGCAGTTCCTTTTCCGGCAGTTGTTCAAAGACTTTGGTTGCGGGTTTCTTGGGGGTGGATTGGCCGACAACGACATGCGCCCGTTCAGCCCCAAGGGCGCGAAGTTCGCGGCGCACAACGGCAAGATGATTTGGTACGGCGCGCACATCGCTTGGTGTTTTTGCCGCCACCACCATGCGGGTCTGACCGTTGAAGTGCAGAAACACCTTGTCGTGCTTCCCACCATCCTCTTCGGTTATGGTTACACCCGGCCAGGTTTCCAGTTCGCGCATCGTGACGGCGCGAAATTCCTTGTTCATCCCTTCGCCTTTCCGATGGTAACGGGGGTGGTCATGCGCCCATCCTCCGGTAATCAGCCAGCGGGACGAGCTTGAGGCTGTCCGCGTTGGCGTCGTAAATCCAGCGGATGCCCTTATCGACCGGCTCCATCGCGATGCGGGCGTTGTAGGACGTTGCCACACGCTGGCCGACTGCAACGCGATCTTCATCAGCGGCGGAAGGGGTGGGCGCAGCGTAGCGCTTAAGCGGATTGGCGCTCATGAGTTGTAATTCCCTTCAAGGATTTTCTGGAAATTTCCCTTGCCCAGCACCCAATCGAAGGTGCAAAACTTGCCCTTTTCGCCAGCGAGGAATGGGGATCGCTCGATGTTTCCAAGAACCTCCTGGAAATCCTCGATCGTGTGCCCGTTGATCCGGGCTTTCAACTTCTGGCGGCGTTCGGGGGTGAGGTCGCGAATGCGAGGCTTGGCAAGTTTGGTGGCAAGCTCGTTCCAAGCTTCCACGAAATGCTCTGGCTTGAGGTTGTCGCCCTCAGGCTCATCATCGATTTCAGCGACTTCGACGATAGATGCGTTAGCATCTATAATAATAGTATCTCTCTGTCCCTGTCCCTGTCTCTTGGATGTGTTTTCCCCAGGGACATCGCCTCCGTGTCCCTGGGGACATTCTGGGGACACGGATTGGGGACACTCAGGGGACTTGGATGAGCTTGTCAGTGGGACAGGGATGCAACCGGACGCGATAAAGTCGTCAAGCGCCGGGAACTCGAAGTCGGTTCCGTTCCGCTGGTTGAACTTCTTGATGCGGGCGCATTCGGTACGCCAACGCTGTTCTTGCTTGGCTTTCCATGCAGCATTTGCCTGCTCTGCAACCACCGGATGATACCAGCGATTGTCGCTGCATAGGATGAAACCATGCATTGCGCCGCCTCGACACTTCCGGAACGTTTTTACATCGCGGCCAAGGCCACAGAGGCGCGCCAGCACCATTTCATCGTTAGGAAGACTGGATGATGGGATTTGATGCCACGACGCGGCCCAGAGCATGACAGCATACCACGCTGCCTCCGGATCGACCGTGGCCGCAAGATCGCTGTCCCGCAGTCGAGCCACATGCAGCGGCATGAAGGGGAAGTCTTGCAGGTCGCAGTCTGGCTGCGTCAACGGCGCATGTGTCACCCTATAGCGCTCCTGATATTCTCGAATGCCGGGTTGCCGCGCAGCTTTTCAGCCTGGCGCAGGGCCGATACGATGGTGCTGTGATCGCGATGGAACAGGCGACCAATGGCGGGCGTCGACATGCCGCGCTGGCGCATGGCCTCCATGATCGCGAAACGGGTCCAGCAGATATGCCGGGTGCGGATTGGGCCGCGCAGATCGGCAACCGGGATGCCTGTGGCCTTGGAGGCGTTGTCGAGGGTGAAGATGGTCACAGCGGAGCTACCTCCACATTGAGCATCGGCGTGAACCCGTAGATCTTCTGAACGCTGGCCTTGGCGACCTGGCTATCATCTTTCCAGACGATGCCGTTCAATCCGTCCCCGACCGCTTTCAGGAGATTGTCTCCATCGGGGCGCCCGGTATGCCAGACCGTCGCGGAGACGCGCTTCTTTGACCAACTGGCTGGGTAGGGGAACACTGCCGTCACATGGATAGACAGCGGTCCCTCCAGCAGCGCTGTTCCGTTCATGGCCTGTCGCGCGGCGAAGGCGATCAAACCCTCATAAGCGACCGTCTTTGCTGGCGTGAATATGCGCACGCGACCGGCTACCATACCAACGCGAGCACGACCTTTCGCTATAGGCAAGCCGGGGACGGTGAAGATGACCATCAGATGTCGAAGCCCAACTGCATGCCCAAGGCGGCGGCATAGGTCGCCAGCAAGGCTTCAGCTTCCTGACGCGCATTCTTCTCCATCTTGCGGAGTCGAACGATCTTGCGCATCGTCTTCGGATCGTAGCCGTTCGCCTTGCTCTCCAGATAGACATCCTTGATGTCGTCGCTAAGGCCCTTCTTTTCGCTTTCCAGTCGTTCGATGCGTTCAACGAACAAGCGCAACTGGTCGGCGGCGATATTATCGCTCATGCAAATTTCTCCTGATTGGCGAACCTCCCCAGCACGTCCCGCTTGATCGCGACCTTGCGCATGTCCCGCCGCCAAGCCTTGCGCACGATGTCGAAGGCGTGAGGAGTAAGACACATGGTGCGGCGGAGGTGGATTTCGGTCATGCGGCCTGCTCCCTGCGCTTGAGGCCGTTCTTGACCGCTCCGGCGCTCATACCGACCAGCTTGCCAATATCGGTATAGCTCAGGCCCTTGGCGCGAAGATCGGCAACGCGGACCTCCAGAGCAGGCGACCATCGGCTATAGAGCGAGTGGTTATTGCTGCGAACCTTGCGGGCGGCTTCAGAAATGGCAGTGTCGTGTCTCATGCCGCCACCTCACGGATATTGAGGCGAGCCAACCGGACGCGCAGGGCATCAATTGCCCGCTGCGCTTCATCCAGTGCTTCCGATCCGATGTCCCGCAACTCGCCATCATCGACGGTGCCGGGGGTTTCCAGATCGCCCAGCGCTGCGGCCAACAGGTGTGCCACCCGAAGGATGTGCGACAGCTTCTCGCCATCGCTGTATGCGTCTATACCAATCTCAACCAGCTTCATGCCGATCAGAGACAGGACACCATTGGCGAAGCGGCCATTCCATTCGCGGCAACCCAGCAGGAAGGCCGACACCGGCATTTCGGACAGGGCGTTGGAATAATCGCGGGCGCGGTCGTCGCTCTTGCCCAGAACGCGGCCCACATCAGTCCATGTTAGACGGTCCTCATCGCGGATTGCAGCAAGGTCATCGCCAATTTGTTGCAGCGCGGCAGAAACGGAAAAGGACGAGCGGCGCCCGTGGATTTGCGGTGTGGTGGTCATTTAGACGAATCCTCATGATGAAGATCGGAAACATTGGCGCGAGCGGGACCAGAGAGGGGGAAAGCGGCCCCGCTCGCGCTGCCTTCGGTGCGACCCTCAGGCATGGGGATGAAAATGAGCTGTTCAAAGACCGTGCAGCCCTCAACCTCGGTTATGAGGAAAGGCGTGGTGCCCAGACGATAGGGGAGGCTGCTTTGCGGGCTGTGCATGGGTTAGCGACCCTCCCCCGGCACAACACCAGCGAACTCAAGATCGCTGTGATTGCAGATCTTCCGGCCGCAGATCTTGCAGGAGGGCATGTCGTCCAGCCTGCCGATGCGGAAGTTGACTTCCAGGCCGTTGGGGAGCGTGTGCGAGAAGCCAGCGCCGCCACGGTCGAATGCCTGCCCAAGGCGCTGCAATTCGGTGAGGGGGGAGGTCATGCCACGGCCTGCTTTGGCTGGCGCTTTTGACCGCGCTCCATCGAGACCAAGCGCTCATGGGCGCGCTGAAGAATATCGACCCGGACAGAGGACGATCCGCGCTCTATTTCCTCGATGCGATTGCCATTCCCAAACAGCAGCCGGGACACGGTGCTTATCGATCGGTTATTTGCTTCCGCATAAGCGCGAGCGCGTCGGATAACATCAGGAACGTTTGCCATGACCGGAACATGTAATTTATTACACGAGTGGTCAAGTAAATTCTTACATTCACGCTTTGCCACGCATTGGTGGCAGGAACGGGGCATGGGCGTGAAAGAAAATATTCGAAAAATTATTGAGTCAGACCCAACGCTGACGGTGCGTGGCGTGTCGCTTGCGGCCGGCCTTTCGGACTCTGCTCTGCATAAATTTCTGACTAAACCAGATCAGTCTATGTCAATCTCCAATCTTGAAAAGGTGGCGGCCGTACTCGGCTTTCCGGCTGGCAACCTTTTTTATGAGGGCGGGATGGGGCCAGAGCCTACTGAAGCAGACCTCCAGAATATGATAGCCCGCGCGCTTGGCGAGGTTGTACCTGGTACACCCCTCTCGGGCTATCCGCCAGTTGTTGCCTCAAGTTTGCGTGACCAGTTAGCGCAATTTCGAGCGAGCGGCGGATATCGAGGCAATCCGGATGCATCGACCGCTCCCGGCATAGGCGCTCAACCTCCTGACCCCACCACAATAGACGGGCGGGCAGAATCGCGCACCCCATAAGGCAGGTACGGCACCCGATTTCGCACGCAGGCTCAGCCAGAATATCCACCGCCTCTCTCCATCATTGTTCGCTATTCGTTCTTATCCGAGTCGGGGTAAATAGGAAATTACTTCGCGGCCTTTTGCGCAAAATGAGGAGAATTAAATTGTGGATAGAATGCGGCATAGATAAAATTATCCGGCGAATAGCGCTATTCCAGATCAGATATGAGACCCAAACGGAAACGGAAATGAAAACAGACGCAGAGGAACCGAGGCGCCTGCGCGCACCGCCGCCCCGTTCGCCAGCCATCAGCGCCGAAGCTGAACGTAAAGCGCAGTATGAAGAAATGATTTATAACATTCTTCCAGCCATCCCGATCTGGGAATATCCAAACTGCAAACGCACATCTGGGGCTGAAAGATAATGCATTCACCAATACCACGAGAAGAATTCATCGAAAAATTCAGCGATTATCTGAAGGAACATTATTATTCCGATCAGGCGCCGGAATATTTCCAGACTGGTGAATTTGAAAATTCCATCAACGAGCAGACTCACAAGCGGTCGGATCGGTTTTCGGAGCATCTTATCCCCTGGATTGACCGGGTTTTTGATCTGAATGGAAAGGATATGCTGGAGATCGGCAGCGGCACAGGCGCATCGACTCAGGCTTTTGCGCCGTTCTGCAATTCGATCTCCTGCTATGAAATCGATCAGAAATCCGTTCGCGCTGCGAAAGCAAGGGCAGAGATGTCTGGCTGGGCGAATGTCTCGTTTGAGGATGAGCCTTTCGGCAAGGCGTGCCGCTTCGCCCAGCAGGGGCGGAAGGCAGACATAGTGAGTTTCGTCGGCGTGCTTGAGCATATGCCGTTCGAGATCGTGATGGATACCCTCTCTACAGCATTTGATGCGCTGCGCCCTGGAGGCGTTATAGTGATAACCGACACCCCCAACCGGCTTAGCCCCTTCGATTATCACACAAGCTGGATACCTTTTTTCCAGTGGCTTCCTGTCGAGGTGCAGAGGCAATATTATCGCCGATCAGATCGCCCTCATTTCGTGTTCGATGTGTCTGATGTGGAAAAGCAGGCTCCTTGGGAAGTGCCGGGACGGCTTCGTGGCTGGGGTAACGGCGTGTCCTTCCATGAATTCGAATTGGCGCTTGGCACGCGGGTCCACGACATGATCGTGGCGGATGGTTGGGAGGATGAGATCGTCAAACTGTCCAACGTGTTCGATGACGATCATTGGCTGCTTGATATGTTCGAGAAGATGAACGTGAAGGCGCACAAAGCCTTTGCTCGGTCCTGGCTGCATTTGATTATCCAGAAGCCGTAAAAACGCGCAAATGCTGAGAAAATAGACCCCGCCCGGCCACGGCGGGGTTTATTTTGTCCGCGCCGTGTCCGGATGCCTAGTGATTCGGGCTGTGGCGATGTAAAAAAATACACACACCCTATTGACGTGTAATAATATACACGGCATAACACCTCCATCAGCCGGATCGCTCCCAAGCATCCCGGCAGGCAAACGCCGATGGAGGAAGTAAGATGAGCATCAACCAGAAGATCAGCGCACAGGTTCTCGCCAAGGTTGCTGAGGGCATGGGCGTAGTGGACGCCCTGAAGGCCGTATGTGGCGCCGACAAGGTCGATGCGATGATTGACAACCTTTACCACTCGCTGCGCGCAAAGGCTGGGCAATGATCCAGCCTCGTTACGCGGCTTGGGTAGCCTCTCTGGGGCTACCGGCTAGCGAGGCGGGACTGACTGAAATCCGCCTCCGCTTCGGGCCGCTTCGCAATGCCGAGTTCATGGCTTGGATTGCGCGCTGCAAGGCCAGTTTTGGCGGCAAGGTCAACGGTCACATCGCAGACCAAGGCAGCTTCACCGCGCATTGCTGGCGGCAAGCTAACGCCGACTGCTTCGCCGCTCACCCATCCTGACTTCTGATCCGCCCTGTCCGCAGGCCGGCCATGAAGTTCAGTCTCCAAGGAGAACCAGCGTGGATAACGCTCTCACAGATTTGAAGCAGGGGATCGCGCCTTGGCAGCAGGGCAAATGCCGCGTCCCTATGTGGATGGGTGGGTGCCCATCGGGGCACTGCGACAAGCCAGCATACGGCCATCAACTTCCGCGTGAAATCCTTGAAAGGGAACATGGCTATGGCGGCCCTTACAACCGCCCGCCTTATTGCTTCGGTCACTGCTGTCCCGCGCATGGCGGCCCGAAAGAGGGCGAGGTTCGCTTCTTCACCGATGGTTTCAGCGCGCGCGGTTATCAGATGTGGTGTGCTGTCATGCCGGATTTTGAGAACTTGCAGGAAAGCCCTGCTGGCTTCTCGGAAAACCCCTTTGAGGCCCGTGCCCTTCTGAAGGCAGAAGTCGCCAAGATCGGCGGTGCACAATGAGAACCCTCACCAATGATGCAGCGCTGGCGACCGACTGGCTGCTTTCCACCGATCAGGGTCATTACGCCCTGACGCTGGTGATCGCGTTCCTGATGGGTTGCACGCTTGGGGGGCTGTTCGGATGAGCAAGTTCCGCCACCACAAATATGAGTGGACAAAGCCATTCGGTTCGGTGCGCCATAGCTGGTCCGTTCTTGGGCCGCTCGGCGGGGTGAATTTCCACTCCAGCGTCAACGAGCAGTATGGCGACACGGCGGGGCTGGAATTCCATCATACCCGCGCTTGCGGAGCCTATACCGGAGAAGCTCCGCACCACAAGGAGTGCTGGCTGACCAGCGAACCCTGCTGGCATGACGGCACCTCGCTCTACGCCACGGAAAACCTGTGGCCTATGATCAGCGCAATGCTGCGCGGTGGCGAGCATGACGCAATCTTCCGGGTTCTGGAAGGCGAATACAACGAGCACTTCAAAGGCTTCGAGATCATCGAACGCGCCAAGGCGGTGCAGCCATGACGCATCAACCCCGTTCCCTGGTCTCCGACGCAGCCGCACAGGCATGGGATGAAGTCTACGCCTACAAGGATGAGATAGAGGAACGCGAACGCCTCCGAGCCATCGCATTCCGCAGCTATCCCGGAGGTTCCTTTGGACCTTCTGTTCGCCAGAAAATGGCCGAGAGCATCGAAGCATTCATGGCGCTAGGGCGCCGCAAGGAGATTTGAGTATGGTTGCCACCCTTGACCAGCAGCTTCAAGACCTGTGCGATATTCACGGCCTGACCAGCATCAGCATCCACGCGTACAGCAGTGGATCGGCCGGCAAATTTATGGGCGTCAATGTCCATGGCGAGCGCATGGTAGGTTCCGCCAACGGGCGTGACAAGTCGGTTTCAGAGTTGTTTTCCGCTGCCGTGATGGACCTACGTGCCAAGCAGTTGATCGCTGTGCCCGATCTGGTGCCGATGAGTGTTGCATTATGAACGCGCAGACATCGATTGTCGCGGGCGGACCGCTGAACTGGCGCGACCAGCCGGTCATCACCGACCACCAGCTTTACCAAATGGAGCGCCGTGTCACGGCTGCGGAATGGCATGCGCGCCGCTCGCTCTATCCCACATGGGCCGCTTGGCATCATGCCGCCTGCTGCGCCCTTGAGGACATCGATCTCCGCTTTGAGGAAGGCCAGCGTTTGGCGCGGGATGCTTTCTGGGCGGATCATGACCGGAGGCATCGTCATGCATTTTAACCTCGCTGCACAACAGATCGCGGCCATCGTCGCGATGTTGCCCGATGACGAGGATGATAGGCTCAAGGCGGATATGCTCGAAGGCGAAACCGACCTTCACGCCTTCGCCTCGAAACTGCTCGCCCATATCGAGGATGACGAAGGTGTCATCAACGCGCTGGCCGACCAGATCGAGGATCGCAAGGAGCGGCAGGAGCGGGCCAAGCATCGCATTGCATCGCGCCGGGATATGCTGGCCGCGCTGCTCGATATTGCCCGATTGGAAAAGCTGGCATTGCCCGAGGCGACCATCACCAAGCGCCCCGGCAAGCCCAAACTGATCGTCGCGAACGATGACGCTGTGCCGGACGATTACCAGGCCATCAAAAAAGTGCCCGATAAGAAGGCGATCAACGCCGCTTTCGAGGCCGTTGAAGCGCTGCCCAACTGGCTCCAGCGCGAGCCGGCCAAAGACGTTTTGACCGTGAGGCGCAAATGACTGACAATCTCCGCATCTGGAACGCGGTCGAGAAGACCAATCCAGCTCATACGAAGAAGGTCAACCAGCGCGGCGGCTTTACCGCCATCAGCGCGGCTTACCAGATCATGGCAGCGACGGAGCAGTTCGGCCCCATCGGGATAGGCTGGGGTTATATCTCTGGCGATCCTATCATTATTGATACGCTGATCGTAGTTCCCGTCACGCTCTGGCATAGCGATCGCTCCAATACCTTCGGCCCTATGATGGGCTGCGAGGAATGGAAGGACAGGAACGGTCGGGTCGATAGTGATGCCCCGAAGAAGGCGACCACCGACGCCATCACGAAGTTGTTGAGCCAGCTTGGCTTCAACGCTGATGTGTTCCTGGGCAAGTTCGACGACAACAAATATGTCCAGCAGATGGAGCGAGAGTTCGCGGCCAAGGAAAACCCGCCTCCTGCGCTGATCACCGACGCACAGCGCGACGAGCTTATGGACATGATGACCGCCTACGGCGTCAACGCGGCTGACTTCTGCAAGGTCGGCAGGATTGCGTCTCTCAAGGAGTTGCGGGCCGACAAGTTTGCCACAGCTAAGACGTGGATCATGGAGCATCGGAAAGCGGCATGAGCAGCGAAACCGATCGTCTCTACTGGCGCATAAGCACAGCCGAATATCTCGCCGCCAATCGCGAGAAGGTGAATGCCGCTCGCCGTGCCCGCTATGCCCGCAAGCGGGAAGAGATACTGGCTGGCCTTCGCGAATATCGGACGGCCAATGCCGAGCGATTCCGTGAGCAGGCCCGCGCCCGTTATCACAGGAGCAAGGTCAATGCTTAGCCGCTCTGCTTTCAGGCCCCGCAAGATCAACAGCCACCGCGCCGACGCATGGAAGAGGGTTCCCGGTTTCCTGCAATGGCTTCGCGGTCGTCCGTGCCGCCTCGCTGATCGGGGCGGATGCGGAGGAAAGGTTCGCGCCTGCCATGTCGATTATGCAGGCGGCAAGGGCATGGGGACCAAGGTCCACGACAAGCAGGCCCTGCCCATGTGCGACGAACATCACGACGCGCAGCACCGCTGGGGCTGGCAGACGTTCCAGGCCAATTTCAAGATCGATGCCCTGAACGATGCCGCCGCCTATTGGCAGGCATGGCCGGGGCGCCGCGCATGGGAGGATGCCCAGTAATGACCGGACAGACCATCATCCTCAACGGGGAATATAGCAGGTCACAGGCCCACCGACTGATCGAGAAGGCCCCGCATGGCGCCGTGCTGAACATACGCGAGGCCAAGCGCACGACCGACCAGAACAATCTCATGTGGGCGCTTTTATCAGAGATCAGCCGCGCCAAGCCGGAAGGTCGAATGCTGACTCCTGACGTATGGAAATCGCTTTTCCTGCACAGCCTGGATCATGCGCAGCGCTTCGAAATGGCGCTTGACGGCAAGGGAATGGTGCCGGTGGGTTTCCGCTCGTCGCGCCTCACCAAGGCGCAGTTCAGCGATTTGATCGAAGTCATCCACGAGTACGCGGCTCGTCACGGCATTCCGCTGTCCGACGAAACTAGCGCCGCAGCATAAGGGAGCAACACACCATGTTCTGGAAGAAGAAAGAGACGATCAGCAGGGCGATCCACGATAGCGTTTTGCATCAGCTTCAAGCGACCATGCAAGAGCGTGACGATGCAAAGGCGAATTATGCCCGCATAGTTCGGGCTAAGCGGGCGATGTTCCAGGATCTTATCGCCGCCCGCGCCGAAGCAGAAGCCAACAAGGTGGATGCAACCCTATGGCGCAACGCCCGTGAACGGCGGAAGCAGGGGAGGGCTGCGGCGTGAGCAACAGCGTCTATGTGACCACCTATGAAGTCATTGGCGATGGTCTCGCTATTGCCGCCGACTTTTATGCCCAAGTTGACGCGGCGCAGAAGGCTCATTGGGCTTTTACTGAGAGTGTCGGCGGTGTCGGCTTCCGGCCTGCGCATTGGGGCAGCATCACCTCTGTTCTATTTGAGGAACTTCCGGCGGAAGGCTGGAAGCAGATCGGGCGCGACAAGGCCCGGATAGAGGCGACCCCACGCAAAACGAGCAAGGTAGGCAAGGCTCTTGCAGAGCAAATCCGGGCGCTGCCGGTGACGCCGAAGGGTGAAAGCCTCGCCGGGATGCTTGGCTATAACCCTCTCGAAATGGCGATGGACGGGTTCAAAGTCTACTTCGCCACCGAGCTTAGGACTTCGCACCCGACCGAACGCATTTTCGTCCGCATCCCGCGCTTCGCTAATGATGGCTTTGAACCTGACGAGACGATGCTCCGCGCGCTGCCTGAAAGCGAATTCATGAAGGCGATCGAGGATCACAACGCGGAAGCCAAGCGCCTCCGTGAATCTGAACCCGCCTAACCCCCTCACGGCATCCGCAGCCAATCCCTGCCCAGCGGACGGTCCAAGGATCGAAAGGGCAGATGGAGCGTCCGAAATGACGGCACCGATCTTGAAATATAAGCCCGGCACCATCCTATTGTGCGAGGAAGGCGAGTATTCTGACTTTGGGTATTGTGGCCAGCTTGTCACCCTATGCGATGTCGATCTTCCTGCGCTGGCGGAGGAGTTCAAGGCGCAGCACAATCCCAAGAACAATTGGGACACGCCTGACCCTGCTGGGTTCGTCGCGTGGCTTGTCACGACCCAGAAGTGCGCCCCGCTGGAGTGCCAGACGGTCCATCTCGGTTCTTACGGGATGCTTTCGGTATCATGACCGTCGCCATCCACACCCGCGCCACCGTCATGAGCGAGCGTAAGCCGCGTCATCCATCCACGCCAGCCCTGCGCGAAAAGACACTGGCGTTATCGTCCAGCCCTTCGCGTCCGAAGCCTGAGAAGGCACGCGGACACCGGGAATGGATGGTTCCTTTGGCAGAGAGGAAGAGCCGTGCCTCAGTGTCGTGATTGCAAGCTGTACGACCTTGACCGCGTGAAGAATGCGCGGGGTGCGATCATGTCGAAGCGCGCAGCAAGGTGCCGGTGGGAATCGAAAGAGCAGTGGCCGACAGCGGTAATCGAGAGCATGAACCGCCGCCCGAAGGCCACCTACATGCCGCCCAATGTTGAGCATCGCTGCCCGTGTTTTCAGAAGGCAGGGACGCCATGAAGCAGCATTTCTTCACCAGTTGTGCGGAATGCGGCGAAGATGCCCAAACCCATAGCGGCATCTGCCCAGCCTGCGAGGTGACGCACGGTTACCGCGATAGCGATCGAAGCCCGGAGGGCGGTAACGGCGTAGCCGGTGCCGTTCACGAGAGCGCGGGCCGTGAAACGGCATCGCCAGAAAGGATTTAGGACCATGACCCACCCCCATGAAGGACTTCAAGAGCGGGCGCTGAGAGAGGTGCTGGACGCTGCGTGTGACGGCCTTGTAGATGAAGTTGCCGGGATGATTGGTGCCGACCAGCGGCAGCGCATCGCCCTGTCCTATGCAGAGGCGGAAATGCGCAATCGTCTGGCATCGTTATCTCTCCCCCAGCAAGCAGTGACCGACGAGGGGGAGACGGCATGGCTGACCAGGCGCGTTGCCGAAGTGGTCGAAGAGGATGGCGGATGCTGGACGGCCTGCTCTGGCTGTCAGGAGAGCGTGGACGGCTATGTCTCCAGCAAGTACTATCCCTACAGCCGCCTCTTCAAGTGCCAGCCCGGCAGCGGGTGCCGCGAGTGTGGCGGCTTGGGCGTAATCTGGCAGGATGGTGAATTTCTCGCTGGCTATGGCGAAGTTCTCTCCACCCCCACCTCCCAGCCACCCGCAGCAGAAACGAGGCGGGGGGCGGCGATAGCTGCGGTAGCCAAGATCGAGATGGATCGCGAAGGCTATCCTCTGTCGCGCACTCAGGAGGAAATATACACCGACGCGGCAGAGACGGTCGATGCCGTTCTCGCCGCCCTCACGCAACCCGAACCCACAGCCCAGCAAGGGGGTGACGCGGATGTTATGATCGGGCAGTTCATCGCGCAGTACGATGAGGGGGCGGCGGGCTGTTTGATGGATGCCGACGACGCGCATGCGCTGGCCCGCGAGTTCAAACGGATGCGCGGCCTGATCTACTGTCCCGGCGTTCTGCGCTGCGCTAAATGCGACTTCCGGCTGATCAAGACGACGCTCACCCCGAACGGCGCGTTCGTCAACGAGGAGCCGGATACCTGTCCCAACTGCAACGTGCCGATGTGGCGTGTCACATGGCAGGATGAGGCGAAGGACGCCTACAAAACGGCAGAAAGCCAGATGGACCGCGCCCTTGAAGCCGAGAAGGCCCTGTCAGCCCAGCAAGCAGCGGGGGAGGCAGAGGCGGTGGGCCGCGCTCGCAAGTTATATGAAGCTGTCGAGGCCGGTCAGTTTGATGCGCTGGACGCGGCAGCTGACAAATGGGTCGAGGAAGCGGGCGTGCAGCGCATGTCCAATGCCATTGCGTCCGTGTTCGAGAAATACGCGTCACAGGAGATAATGGATCGGTTCCGGGAGAAGATCACCGCGCTGATACACTTGGCGTTTGTCGAGGGGGCGGGGCAGGGCGTTATCCAATCTGCGCCCCTCTACACCACCCCACAGCCGACAGAGACGCCGATCAAGCGCATAGAGGACGGCCACGCCGATACCGAAGGCGAAGCGGCAGAAAGGTTCGCGCACCTGAACTGCCCGGCTTGCGGCGGGTCCGGTCACATTGACGACGTACAGCCGACAGAGACGCAGCGGATCGTTGCGGCAGGTGGCGAGCGTGAAGGGCCAGCCCCTATCCCCAACACGCGGCTGCAATGCTTCGGCTGCAAGCATCTGGACACGGAGGATTGGCGCGAACCCAGCGGCGATGGCGAAACCTTCGACAGCGGCACGTCCGCCCGATGCAAGGCGATCCCGACCGAGCATGGTGGACAGGTCATCGGTTCCTACTGGTCCCGCACCAACGACGCGCCGAAATGGTGCCCGTTTCTTCCGGCCAACCCTGCCAGCGGCGAGCATCTAGCGGGAGAGGAGCAATGAGCGAGCGTTGGTTCGCATGGCACCCCGTCCGACTGATAGACGGCAAGCCCGCCTGGCTCCGGTGGGTCAATCGGGTTCGGCGTGGAACTCGGCCTCAAGGGCGCTTCGGCACATATTGGTGGGAATATTTCGAGGGAGATAAGGCATGAGCGAGGAAGCCCTGCCTCTCGCGCAAGAGATCGTGGAAGCGCTGGCGAAAACGCTAGGCGATGCCATATTCGCGACCGAACTGGCCTTCTGCCAAGGCGCGCGCCGCTGCGACCTGTGGACGATCAGCGCCAATTCGTCGGCAGGCTTCAAGGCTCGTGCTTACGAGGTGAAGATCAGCCGTGCCGACTTCCGGCGCGATACGGCGATCAAACAGCGCGAGGCCCGCCTGTTCTCCGACCAGTTTTTCTACGTCACGCCTGCTGGACTGATCAAACCCGAAGAGGTGCCGGATTGGGCCGGGCTGATCGAATATCTGGACGGGACATTCAAGACGATCATCCACGCGCCTTACCGCGACAAGGATGCGCCGACTTGGGAACTGGTCGTTTCGCTGATCCGAAACAGCGGCAACGTCAACCGCGACACCGATCTACTGAAACTGCGGGTCCGCGCTGCTGAGCGCAAGATCGCCCACGCTTCCAGGGCGATCGAACTCCGGGGAATTAAGGCATGGGAGATTGGCCTGTGACCAACGAAGCATCCGCCCCACCACCCCCATCCCAGCATCGTGAGCCGATAGAGGCTGACCGGGAGGCTATAATAACACACGGCGTAAGGATGGGTGCTCGCTATCTCATGCAGGCAGCCAACGCAGGCCGATTGTCCGAGGAAGAGATTGTCCGTGTGATCATGGATCGGCTTTCTCACTTCAACCTCTCCACGCCAGCAGCAAGCGATGCGGAGGGTTACGAGTTCGACCGCTACGTCAATGGCGTCCTGATGGCAGAAGGTGTGGCCATCGAACGTGAAAGGACGCTTGAGGCCGCCTGCCGTGTTGCCGCTCGCATCGCTTCACGCGGCCCGAATGGGGAAGCGCCTGTCCTTGTTCTCCGCGCCCTTCCTCTACCCAAGGCCGGGGAGGGGGAAGCATGAGCGAGCATCCAGAGGACGTTTGCACCTGTGGCGACTATCGCAGGCAGCATGTCGGCGGGACCGGCCATTGCATCTTCAACCACTATGATCGCGGGCACGGAATGGGCCTGCGCGCTTGTCATCGGTTCAAACTGTACCAGGCCGCCACCCCTTCAACCGAAGGGCGCAAGGGGGAGGATCAGGCATGAGGATCATCTTGGATGTTTCGCATGTGGATGACGCTGAAAAGTGCCTCCATCTCGCGAAGATCAAAATGAACTATGGTGATAGCTGGGGCTATTGGAACTCGGCAGACCCGCTTTTCCAAGCTCTCGTAAGAAAAACAAAGACCGGCGTGTCCGTTCATGGACGGCGCAAGGAGGCGACCGATGGCGAGTGAGCAAATTGCAGAAAACGCAAATTGCCCAACTGGTGCAGAAATTGCACAGGTTGGACGCCAATTCGACGGCGAGGGCCTGACCATCGCCTACATGATGGGCGTTGCCGACGAAAAAGCGAGAGGCCGCGCTGCTGTGGCTGAACTGGTGGAGGCTGCGCAGGTGTTCAGTCTGATCGTGCGCGATGAAGTGCCGGATGATGAACTGGTCGATTGCATCGCATGGACAGCGCGAGATTTTCGCAAGCTGGCCAAGGCCCTCTCCCGCCATCAGGAGAACAGTAATGGCTGATCGCCCCATCCTTTTCAGCGCGCCGATGGTGCGCGCCCTGCTCGACGGCAGGAAGACGCAGACGCGGCGTGTCGCCAAGTTCGTCTCACCCGATGGGGATGGCTGGCACATTCACAATTCTGGCGGCGGCATGCTGGGCGCGGATGATGATGCAGTTCGTGTCAGCGGACCTGACTATGCTCCCTTTGCGGTGGGCGATCGTCTCTGGGTGAAGGAGACGTGGCGGGCGGGGCGTGGCTATGACGGCGCCCGTCCGCGAGACATGGCGCCCTTTTCGCGCATCTGGTTCGAAGCTGACGACTGCAACGACAACGCGGATGCGATCAGCCGCAAAGCTCGCCCCTCTATCTTCATGCCGCGATGGGCCAGTCGCCTGACATTGACTGTCACGGCCGTCCGGGTCGAACGGTTGCAGGACATCAGCCGGGCGGACGCGATTGCCGAGGGCCTGACCCTCGCATCGAATGTGCTGGAGGAGTTCTGGCGCTGGCCGGAGCCGCACCACGAAAACCTGTGGCTATCTCCGCCTGCTGCATATCGCCACCTCTGGAATGCCATCAACGGTGCAGGCGCATGGAACGCGAACCCCTGGGTGGTAGCGGTCAGCTTCGACGTGCGGAAGGGGAATATCGATGGCTGAGCAAACAGCATTTATGGAATTAGAAGCCCATGTGAAGGCCATCCGGTTATGGCTGGACAAGGGAAAGGCGGCCGAGGGTTGGCCCGACATTTATGCTGAATCGGCGCGCAAGATCGCCGTCAACGGCAATACCCATTATGACAATGACAAGCTCGCTCTCGCCAAGGCCAGGGAAATCAAGGACCGGGCCGAAGCTGAGATGCGCGCAGCCGGTGAGGAACGACGGGATCAGGAACTGGTGACGGTTCGGACCAAGGTCGAAACCTATCGCGTGCGCCTGCCGGACCTTTCGGCAAAGGCGTGCATCGAACTGGGCGTCATCGCGAGGGGGCTTACCGATGCCTGACACCTTCCACCACATGGGCAAGCAGGTGATGTTGGACGGCGTGCACTATGCCGACGCCGCCAGCCCGGAGGGAGCCGCCCAGATCGTCTCCGCCCTGAATGCCCGCTCCTCCATCGCAACCTATCTCGACGCTCAGGCCGACATGAGAGGCCGGCACCTGGGACGGGCGCTGAAGGTGATGGCGAGCAATGTTAGGGCGGGGCTGGATCAAGTCGAAACCGATGATGCGCCGGGGGGCATATGAGTGCCGATCCACAAATCAATCGCGAGCATTTGCCGCACTGGCCCCGCCTTATGAGCGAAACCATGGCAGCCCGCTATGTCGGCATCGGTACGTCGACCCTTCGCGAAGTCGGGCCTGAGCCGAAGCGTATCGGTCGCCGCGTCCTGTATGATATACGGGATCTTGATCGCTGGGCTGACAGGCTGGGCGGCCAACCCCTTGCAGATAGCGACGCGAAAGCGGAGGCTGCCCGCATCGAAGCCCAGTTCTTGGAGCGACGCCGTGGTAAAAACTGAAATCCCTTTCACCTATCTCGCCAAAGGCAGATATTGGAGATTCCGGCGCAACGGGCATGACACGAAGCTGCCCGGTAACCCAGGCGACCCAGAGTTCCACCGCGCCTATGCGCACCTTATGGCTTCCACCGAACCAAAGCCCAAGGCGAGTCGGCAATCATTTTCATGGTTGATTGAGCGCTATCGAGGCAGCGCTGAATATCACGCGCTCGCGGTCAGGACGCAGGATGATTATTCCGATACGCTTGATCTGATCGATAAAGAGATGGGCGACCAGCCTTATGCGCTCACGACGCGCGCCATGATCAAGGCTGTCCGGGATGACTATGCCGGCACGCCCCGCAAGGCCCACAAGATCAAGCAGATGGTGAGCCGCCTCTATAGCTGGGCCGATGAGGAAGAACTTGTTCCAGCAGGCTTCAATCCCGCCGCTGGCCTGAAGAAGATCAAGGCGAAGGTGAAACCGATCACGCCCTGGAGCGAGGAAGAAATCAACCTGTTCCTTGCCTCATGCGAGCCATTCATGCGCACGCCAGTCATGCTGGCGCTCTATACCGGCCAACGCCGTGAGGACGTGGTCAGCATGACATGGAAGGATTATCAGGGTAAATTCATCAGGGTGAAGCAGTCTAAGACGGGTGAGCCGCTGGACATCGCCTGCCACCCCGCACTGTGCAAGCATCTCGACGCGATCAAGACGCGATTTGACGGCAAGATAGCGCGCACCGTTGATGGCAAGCCCTTCAACGCCAACAGCTTGTCATCCGCCCTTAACCGGGCCGTCGAAGCGATCAATGGTATGCCGCACCGTACCCTGCACGGCCTGCGCTATGCCGCCGCGGCGCGCATGGAGGAAGCAGGCTGCACCATCGTGGAAATCACCAGCGTGCTGGGCCACCGCACTTATCAGATGGGGATGAAATATGCCTCCCAACGCAAGGCCTCCGAATCGGCGCTGGCCAAGCAGGAAAAGCGTGCGTGAAGTTCGCACACCACAACCAAAACCCACGGAATCTGGTAAGGGAACAGAGCATGAAATCTGCGAACTATCGCAGTTTCAGTAGGTGGATAACCGGATTTGCAGTCCGCTGCGTCACCACTCCGCCATCGGGCCTCAACCGCAGTTTCCTGCGGCTTGCAGGCCCCCTAGCGGCATCGAGTTCGCAGTGCAATCCTGAAAGTTCGCAATGCCCCTGTTTTAGACGGCTCCGAATCACCGTAGCAACGGCGACCGGGGCCTAGCCGAAACGATGATGGAGCATCGCATGGATACTGAACATTTAACGCCGCTGGTTCCCGTTTTCGAGGGCAATGCGCTCACCATCTTGTGGACGGCAGACCTAAAGCGCAACCTTCTTCCGTTTATCCCTGAGCGCCGTCCTTTGGCGGAACAGATGGAGTCGCTGGAGACGATGGTTGAGCGCCTGCACATGCTGGCCGACCAAGACAATCTGCGTCCCGAGAAATGTTATTTCATTGGGGGTGAAGAAGGGGCGATCAAGATCGGCAAGACGCTGAACCCACAAGCGCGCCTTAAGCAAATCCAGATGTGCAGCCCGATTAAGGTTCGGATCCTCGCCCTTGCCCCCGGTGGCGGCGCAAGGGAGCGCGCCTATCATGTTCAGTTCGGTGAACACTGGTCACACGGCGAATGGCACAACCGGCACCCTGATATCCTGGCGGAGATCGATCGCATCAATGCTGATCTGGCTGCTACCATTGCGGAGGATGACCCGGATCTTGCGGCAGAGTTCCTTGCCCGCCTCTCCCCCCATAACGAAGGACAATAGCCATGGCTGAGATAGATTTAGAGGCGTTGGCGCGCAAGGTGGCTGACAAGATCTGTTACGAAGCAATGTGTGGACCCGCAGGCTATATGGACATTGCGAAGGCGATTGTGTTTGCGCTGGTCGAATACGACAAGGCCCGCGCCCGCCTCATGGAAGGGGAGGGGGAGAATGCCTGACCATCCAGCGACCGCCGTCTATGGTGAGCTTCTCTTTCGTCATCTGAAGGCCGCGCAAAATGGCGAGCATGGCACGCGGGCCAAGCTCTTTAATCTGATCGCTGACTTTAGGCAGGAATTCCCGGCGGAATGCCAAGTGTGGAGCGATCGTTATCCTGGTAAAGCCGCCCTTACCCCGGATGATGGGGAGGTGGGATAATATGTTCTATTGCGACCAATGCGCTAATGAGGCTGGCTGGCCTATAGGCGGCGGGGTGCCGCGAAGCCGTGGGCCGTGCGAATTATGCGAAGTCATGGCAATAAACACAGACATACCGAGCCGCGCATTGCCGGTCGCGAAGGTTCCGATGTATCGCGCCGCCATATGGGAGCGACGCGGATGGCCTGAGCGCAAAGCTGATGGAGGCGCGGGTGAGTGAGCAACGAAGTGGCTGGCCGACAGGCGAGATGCTAATCCGATCAATGAACGCGCGCGGCAATATACTGGCCAGCCCGTTGGATGATCCACTATACGGCATCCCGTTCCCGCCTGATGCATGGGAGCGCATCGCGCGCTATCAACGGGGTGACGCCATCGCATCCGGGGAACATGAGGTGAAGCCGTGAACACGATCTCCATGAGCGTCATCAATGACCCGGCCAGTTGGTCTTT
>Ga0207698_10000158_pt1 | contig 43237 bp, 38 predicted proteins | sample KBSCornC22_FD_184298 | JGI IMG/M metagenome (GOLD analysis project Ga0207698, IMG submission 184298) | Corn rhizosphere microbial communities from Kellogg Biological Station, Michigan, USA - KBS Corn C2-2 (SPAdes) (version 2) | ecosystem: Host-associated > Plants > Roots > Rhizosphere > Soil ... | reverse complement strand
GGCGGCGTCCCGAGAGTCGGGATGCAACACCCACTGATTGGAACCCCCACCATGGGCTTTCTCTCGTTCCTCATCCTGGGCATCATCGCCGGCATCATCGCGCGACTGATCATCCCCGGCAGGCAGAAGGGCGGATGGGTCCTGACGATCATCCTCGGCATCGTCGGCGCGATGCTGGGCGGATGGATCGCCGGCTTCTTCGTCGCAGACGCCTACTCCAGCTTCTTCTCTCTCGCAGCGTGGATCGCGGCCATCGTCGGCGCGCTGATCGTCACGCTGATCTTCAACGCCTTGTTCAACCGCCGCCGGCGGGTGTAACGTCTGTCTCGTAAGGCCCCGGTGAAAGCCGGGGCCTTACGTATGTCTCGAGCGAGTGCCCGGCCCGGGTGAGACGATGACCTGGTGAGCAAGCAGGATGGCAGCGGTCGCCTGGTCACTGCCGAGCCGATCGACGACCTGACCGCGACGATCCTGCACGTCGACATGGATGCGTTCTTCGCATCCGTCGAACTGCTCGAGCGGCCGGAGCTGGTCGGCAAGCCGGTGATCGTCGGTCACCGTTCCGCGCGGTCCGTCGTGACGGCCGCCACCTACGAGGCGCGCAAGTACGGGGTGAACTCGGCGATGCCCATGGCGGTCGCCCTGCGGCGCTGCCCGCAGGCCATCGTGCTCGAGCCTCACTTCGAGCGCTACAGCCACTGGTCGAAGCGCGTGATGACCCTGCTCGGCGAGATCACCCCACTGGTCGAGCCGCTCAGCATCGACGAGGCGTTCCTCGACGTGAAGGGCGCGATCCGACTGCTGGGCACGCCGTGGCAGATCGGCACGCGACTGCGCGCCCGGGTGTTCGAGCAGACGGGGCTGCGCTGCTCGGTGGGGGCGGCATCCACCAAGTACGTCGCGAAGCTCGCCTCAGGACGGTCGAAACCGGATGGTCTGCTGGTCATCCCGGCGGCCGACACGATCGCCTTTCTGCACCCGCAGCCGGTGACCGCGCTGTGGGGAGTCGGCGGCAAATCCGAGGAGCAGTTGCAACGCCTCGGGCTGCGCACCGTCGGCGATGTCGCCGCGGTCCCGCTCGACACGCTCAAGCGCGCGATCGGTCCCGTCAATGCCGCGCGCCTGCACGAACTGGCCTGGGGGCGCGATCCCCGTTCCGTCGAGCTCACCCGCGAGGAGAAGAGCGTCGGCCACGAGACCACCTTCGAGACCGACGTCACGGATCCGGTCGCTCTGCATCGCGAGCTGCTCCGCCTCTCGGACGCCGTGGGAGCCCGCCTGCGCCGGGCCGGGGTGCAGGCCCGCACGGTCGCGCTCAAGCTCCGGTTCGAGGACTTCACCACGATCAGCCGCTCGCGCACCCTCGCCGAGCCCACCGACCTGGGCAAGCGGATCTACGAGGAGGCTCGTTCGCTCTACGACGCGGCGGCCGAGGGCGGACGGCCCGTGCGCCTCATCGGCGTCCGCGGCGAGGGACTGGTCGGCGCGGTGGCCGGCATGGGCCTCTGGGACGACGACGAGCAGTGGCGCGGCGTCGAAGGCACGGTGGATGCGATCGGGTCACGCTTCGGCGCTGGCGTCGTGCGCCCCGCCGCCCTGCTGGGCGAGGCGCAGCGCCGACGGGTTTCGGGTGGAGACGACTAGCGGCGCTCGGTAGCGTGGCGGTCGCGCGCCGCCGGCACCGACCGCGCACCCCGTCCCTCACGCCCGGGCCAGTCGCGGTGTCGGGCGTCGTCGGCCTGAAGTACCGTGGAGCGAGTGACTGACATGCCGTCTGGGGGAGCGACTTTCCGCGCGACGTCGGCCGCCGAGCACCTCCCGCCGTCGTTCCCGGAACGGGCTCCGCGCGGCACGGCGGACAAGCTGCGCGCCTGGCAGCAGGAGGCACTCGATCGCTATTTCGAGGGGGAGCACCGCGACTTCCTGGTCAGCGCGACACCTGGCGCCGGCAAGACGACGTTCGCCCTCCGGCTCGCGAGCGAGCTGCTCAAGCGGCGACTCGTCGACCGCGTGACCGTGGTCGCGCCCACCGAGCACCTGAAGACCCAGTGGGCGGATGCCGCGCACCGGGCAGGCATCCGACTCGACCCGCGCTTCAGCAACCGGCACGGCCGCGAGTCGCGGCAATATCACGGAGTCGTGGTGACCTACGCCCAGGTCGCGGTCAGGGCCGCCCTGCACCGCGAGCTCACGGAGTCGAAGCGCACGCTGGTGATCCTCGACGAGGTGCATCACGGCGGCGACACGCTGAGCTGGGGCGACGCGATCCGTGAGGCCTTCGACGGGGCGACCAGGCGTCTCTCGCTGACCGGGACCCCGTTCCGCAGCGACACCGCGCCGATTCCGTTCGTGCGGTACCTGCGCAACGAGAAGGGCGTGCGGCTGTCGCAGACCGACTACGCATACGGGTACGGACGCGCTCTGCGCGACGGCGTCGTGCGGCCCGTCATCTTCTTGAGCTACGCCGGCTCGATGCGCTGGCGCACCCGCCAGGGCGAGGAGTTCGAGGCGAAACTCGGCCAGCCGGACACCACCGATGTCACCGCGCAAGCCTGGCGGGCGGCACTCGACCCCGATGGTGACTGGATCACCGCGGTACTCGCTGCGGCAGACCGCCGGCTGAGCGAGGTGCGGCAGTCGGTGCCGGATGCCGGCGGCCTGGTGATCGCGACCGATCAGGCCACCGCGCGTGCCTACGCCACGATCCTGACCGGAGTCACCGGCCACGCGCCCGTGGTGGTGCTCAGCGACGAGTCGGAGGCGAGCGCGCGCATCCAGGCGTTCGCCGACGGAACCCAGCGCTGGATGGTGGCGGTGCGCATGGTGTCCGAGGGCGTCGACGTGCCGCGACTGTCGGTCGGCGTCTACGCCACCAGCGCGGCCACGCCGCTGTACTTCGCGCAGGCGATCGGGCGATTCGTCCGGGCGCGTCGCCGCGGTGAGCTGGCGTCCATCTTCGTGCCCAGCGTCCCGATCCTGCTTGCCCTCGCCGCGGAACTGGAGCGCGAGCGCGACCACGCCCTCGACCGAGAGACACCCGAGGATCAGCTGCTCGACGACGACGCGATGGGACGTGCTGAGCGGGAGGAGTCCGCATCGGCCGAGCTGCTCGACGAGTACGAGTGGACGGCCCTGGGATCCGTCGCGACCTTCGAGAAGGTGCTGTACGACGGCGAGGAGTTCGGCACGCTGGCTGAGCCGGGCTCTGCCGAGGAATGGGACTTCATCGGCCTGCCCGGCATCTTGGAGCCCGACCAGGTCAGCGAACTGCTCAAAGCGCGGCAGCAACGCCAGGCGCGCCACGCCCGCGAGCGGCAGCGGACCACGGCCGACAGCGGCGGATTGTCGGCCGACGATGCCGTCGTGGCTGGATCGAAGCCACTGCACCGCACGTTGGCAGAACAGCGCAAGCTGTTGAACAGCCTGGTCTCGATCCGCGCACGTGGTTCGGGTCAGTCCCACGCGATGGTGCACGCCGAGGTGCGGCGCGCCTGCGGGGGACCGGAGGTGGCCAAGGCGACCGTCGCGCAGCTCCAGTCCCGCATCGACTGGTTGCGCGGGCGACTGGCGGGATGAGCCCGGCGGGATGAGCCCGGCGGGATGAGCCTGGCGGCGTGAACACCGCGGGATGAAGGCAGCGGGGTGAGCCGCTCGCGGACCGGCTACCGTTGTCTCATGCCCACCAGCACGACAGCAGCTGCGTCCCTCGCCGAATTGCAGAGCGCCTACGAGGCGCTGAAGGCGCGGGGCCTGAAGCTGGACCTCACCCGCGGCAAGCCCTCGCCCGCTCAGCTGGACCTGTCGAACCCGATGCTCGACCTGCCGCTCTCGGCGGACCACACGACGGCCGACGGCGTCGACGCGCGCAACTACGGCGGTGCCGACGGTCTGCCCGAGCTGCGCGCGATCTTCGCCGAGCTGCTGAGTGTCCCCGCCGACCAGTTGCTCGCCCTGGGCAACTCGAGCCTGAACGTGATGCACGACGTGATCGTGCACGCGCTGCTGCACGGCGTCCCCGGCAACACCGTGCCGTGGCGCGACGACGAGATCGCGTTCCTGTGCCCGGTGCCCGGTTATGACCGCCATTTCGCGATCACCGAGTCGTTCGGCATCCGGATGATCCCGCTGCCGTACCTCGACGGTGGGGCGCTCGACCTCGCAGCCATCGGCGAGCACCTGAAAGACCCGGCGGTGCGCGGGATGTGGTTGGTGCCGATGTACGGCAACCCCAGCGGCTTCACGGTCACCGAGGCAGAGGCGCAGGCGCTGGTCTCGCTCCCCGCCGCGGCTCCCGACTTCCGGATCTTCTGGGACAACGCATACGCCGTGCATCACCTGACCGACAACGAGCAGCCCGCGATCGATGTGCTCGCGCTGGCAGCGACGGCCGGGCAGCCCGACCGACCGCTGGTCTTCGCCTCGACCTCGAAGATCACGCTCGCCGGGTCGGGCATCTCGTTCTTCGCCGCGTCGCCTGCCAACGTCGCGTGGTACCGCTCGCACGCCGCCGTCCAGACCATCGGCCCCGACAAGGTGAACCAGCTGCGCCACGTCCGCTTCCTCGGTTCGGCCGAGGGGGTGCGAGCTCATATGCGCACGCACCGCGAGCTCATCGCGCCCAAGTTCGCGGCGACCGAACGACTGCTCGCCGAGCGCCTGACCGGGCACGCCAGCTGGACCGCGCCGCTGGGCGGCTACTTCGTGGCTCTGACCGCGCCCGCCGGCACGGCCACTCGCGCGGTGGACCTCGCGAAGGCGGCCGGGATCGCCGTGACGCCGGCCGGAGCCGCGTTCCCGTACGGTGAGGACCCGAACGACGCGGTGATCCGGGTCGCTCCCACCTACCCGTCTTTGGACGAGCTCGAGACCGCGATCTCGGGACTCTGCGACTGCGTGCTGCTGGCCGAGGCCGAGCTGACCCGGTCAGAGCTGGCTTAGTCCTCGAACAAGACGGCCGCGCCCATCGGCGCCGCCATTCGGGAGGACGGCGGGGCGAAGTCGATCGCCGGCGGCTCGTCCTCGTACCCGCGCAGCACCTCCTGGGCCTCCAGCGCGAGCTGCTGCAGCAGGTCCATCGCCACCGTGGACTCCTTGCGCGGCTGGGATCCCTGCAGGCAGAACGAGCCGATCACGCGCCCGTCGGTGGCGCGCAACGGGTACCCCGCGTAGAAGTTGATGAATGAGACATCCACGAGGGGGTTGTCTCTGAAGCGCTCGTCGCGACCGGTATCGGGGATGATCACGGGCTCGCCGCTCTCGACCGTGTACCGGCAGAACGAGAGTTCCAGCGGCACCGAGGCCGGCATCACGTCGGTGTTGGTGCCGTGGTAGAGGCGATCGCCGTCGACCAACGACACCACGGCGAGTTCGACGCCGAACGACTCCTGGGCCTTGTCGGTGAGCCGTCGCAGGTCGACCTCGCCGCCGTGGCGGGCCGCCTCGACGATCGCGCCGGTTCCGCTCCAGTCCCAGACCCTGTCGCGCTGCGGTGCGCGCGGCGTCGGCGTGTGCCGGGTGCTCAGCAGCTTCGGGACGACATCCACGGCGATCCGGGAGGCGAACTCGCGGTAGACCGCATCGGCGGAGCCCGCGCCCTTGGGCAGCGGCAGCTCGAGGTAATCGACGCCGCGAATGCGCGCGATCTGCTTGCTGGCGGCATTCAGCTTGAGCCGGTGCTGATCGCTCAATCGCCCGGCCAGACTGCCGTAGGAGCTGAACGACGAGACCGGCGGGATGCCGACGACCACCATGGTCGCATCGTGGCGCAGGCGGCTCGCGATTCCGTCCATCAGCTTGCGCAGTTCGCGCTCCCAGGTGGCGACCGCAGTGAAGCGCAGCGCGTCGTTGAAGCCGATCACGAGCACGACGCAGTCGTCTCCGCGGAGGTCGCGGTCACCGATCCAGGCGAGCGCTGAGCGCACGTTCATCGCCTCGGCGCCGATCAGATCGGCATCGCAGGCCCGGCCGGTGCGGTCCGCCACGGCGTCGGCCAGTTGACCGGTCAGGGCGAGCTGGTGAGTGATGACGCCCCAGCCGTGGCTGGGCCCGTTGCCGACGACCAGGATGCGGTCGGCAAGCGGGTCGCCGCTGCGCACGGCGGGCACGTCCTGAGGCTGCACCTGGGTCCGCATGCGCAGCATGCGGAACGCGTACCAGGCACGGAGTGCAAGTCGGGCGGGAGTCGATGCGGGCACGAGACCTCGTGTCGTCGGGATGTGCTTCGACGTTACGGACCTCGCGCGGCGGGCGCCGGTCCCAAACAGGGGGCCAGGGGGCCGGATGTGCTGGGGGAGCAGTGACTGGTGGGACTGGAGTGAGAGGTGAGACCTCGACTCAGAGCGGGTGGTGACCGGTGATGTCCTTCGACTTCGGTCCATCCAGATGCGCACCGCCGAGCGCGTTCGCCGACCAGGAGGTGATGGTCCAGCCGGAATCCGGGTCGCCCGTCAATCCCACGCCCGCTGTGTTGTGCAACTCGCCGGCCGCTGCAGCCTGCGACGGCGTGCCTGTGGCGCGCAAGGCGGTCCAGGCTCGAATGGCCGCTCCGTGGCTGAACGCGACGGCCATGCCGTCGGGGTGCGCTGCGGCGATCTGGGCCACGCTGTCATCGAATCGCTCGACGAAGGCGTTGCCGTCGGCTCCGCCCGGCATCCTCCGGTCCAGGTCGCCGTGCAGCCATGCCGAGACGGTGGCGACGTACTGGGCGGTCTCGGCCGGATCCTTGGTCCCCTCGAAGTCGCCGGCGCCGATCTCGTGCAACCCGGGCAGCACGGTGGTCTCGAGGGTTCGACTGCCCGAGAGCGGGACTGCTGTCAGCTGGGTGCGCATCAGTGCCGAGGCATAGACGCCGTGGATGTCATGCTTGAGCAGTACGGCGGGCAGTGCGGCCGCCTGCGCCATGCCGAGCGCGGTCAGGCCCGGCCCCGGCGCGCGGGTCTCGAGGATGCCCGCGACGTTGGCCGCGGATTGTCCGTGACGGATGAGCAGCAGATGCATGGGAGCAGTGTAGGGGTGGCCGCACGCCGCCCACGAGGGGATCTCTCGGCCTAGTGGAAGTCGCGCGAGCGGTGCATCACCTCGACGCGCAGCGGCTCGAACCGGTCGGCGAGCAGGTTCGTCACCCCCTCGTCTGAGCGCTCCAGGATGCCGCGCACGATGAGGGCAGGCGACTCCCGCACCACGCGGCGGTAGCGCCCCCACACGCCCATCGAGCAGATCACGTTGACCAGGCCGTGCTCGTCTTCGAGGTTGAGGAAGGTGATCCCGGATGCGGTGGCCGGCCGCTGCCGATGGGTCACCAGCCCCGCCACCTCGATGCGGCGGCCGCTCTCGGCCGTGCGCATGTCGCGCGACGAGAGCGCGCCGCGCTCGCCCAACGCCTCGCGGAAGTGCGCGAGCGGATGATCGTCGGTCGAGATGCCGGTCGCCCACAGGTCCGAGGCGAGCGTCTCGAAGGCGCTCGGGTCGGCGAACAGCGGCGGTTGCACGGTGACGATCGAGTCGGCCAGGAACTCCTCGCGATCCTGCGCCGCCGAGCCGGCCCGCCAGAGCGCCTCGCGCCTGCTCAGCTCGAAGCAGTCGAAGGCTCCCGCCGTCGCCAGCGACTCGAGCTGGGCGGTGGTGAGGGAGGTGCGGCGCACCAGGTCTTCCATGGAGCGGTACGGGCCGGAAGCCTCGCGCTCGGCCACGATCCGCTCCGCCACCTTCGTGCCGATCCGGTTGACGGCGGCCAGGCCGAGCCGCACCGCCCAGTTGCCGTCGCGGCGGTGGTCGGAGGAAACCTCCGGCTCGGAGCGGTCGAACGGCCCGACCGGCGGCTGGATGCGCTCGGTGCAGGAGTCGAGGCCGGTGGCGCCGCGCTCCGAGTCGGCGATGGGCTCCATTCCCGCCTCGACCCCCGACAGCTGCAGATCGGGGCGACGCACCTCGACACCGTGGCGCCGAGCATCCGCGGTGAGGCTGGCGGGGGAGTAGAAGCCCATCGGCTGCGCCCGCAGCAATCCAGCCAGGAACACGCCGGGGTAGTGCAGCTTGAGCCACGAGCTGGCGTACACCAGCAGCGAGAAGCTCAGGCTGTGACTCTCGGCGAAGCCGAAGTTGGCGAAGGCCTGGATGCGGCCGTAGATCTCGTCGGCGACCTCGCCGGTCAACCCGTTCGACGCCATGCCGGCGTAGAGCTTGGCGCGCAGCGACTCGATCTTCTCCAGGCCGCGCTTGGACCCCATCGCGCGGCGCAACAGGTCGGCGTCCTCTCCCGAGCACTCGCCGACCGCCATCGCCATCTGCATGAGTTGCTCCTGGAACACCGGGATGCCGAGCGTGCGCTCGAGTGGCGGGATCAGCTTGGGGTGCAGGTAGGTCACCTCCTCCTGCCCGAGCTTGCGGCGCACGAAGGGGTGCACCGCCCCGCCCTGGATCGGACCGGGCCGCACCAGCGCGATCTGCACCACCAGGTCGTAGAACCGGCGTGGCTGCAACCGCGGCAGCAGTCCCATCTGCGCGCGGCTCTCGACCTGGAACACGCCGATCGAGTCGGCGCGGCAGAGCATGTCGTAGACCGCCGCTTCCTCCTTGGGGATCGTGGCGAGCTCCCACTCCTCGCCGGTCGACTGCCTGATCAGGTCGAAGCAGTACTGCAGGGCGGCCAGCATGCCCAGACCCAGCAGATCGAACTTGACCAGCCCCATCCACGCGGCATCGTCCTTATCCCACTGGATGACGGTGCGGTCATCCATGCGGGCGTGCTCGATGGGCACCACCTCGCCGACCGGGCGGTCGGTGAGCACCATCCCGCCCGAGTGGATGCCCAGGTGCCGCGGCGCCTTCAGCAGCTTCATCGCGAGGGTGACCACCGCATCCGGGATGTCGTTGTCATCGCCCGTGGTCAACTGGGCGCCCCAGCGCTCGACCTGCTTGCTCCAGGCGTCCTGCTGGCCGGGGCTGTGGCCGAGTGCCTTCGCCATGTCGCGCACCGCGTTCTTGGGGCGGTACTGGATGACGTTGGCCACCTGCGCCGCGTTGCGCCGCCCGTACTTCTCGAAGACCCACTGGATCACCTCTTCGCGCCGATCGGAGTCGAAGTCGACGTCGATGTCCGGCTCCTCGTCGCGCAGGCTGGAGAGGAAGCGCTCGAAGGGCAGCCGGTAGAAGATCGAGTCGACCGCGGTGATGTCGAGCAGATAGCAGACCGCCGAGTTGGCGGCCGATCCGCGGCCCTGGCAGAGGATGCCGCGGCTGCGGGCGAACTGGACGATGTCGTAGACGATCAGGAAGTAGCCGGGGAAGTCCTTCTGCTCGATGACCGCGAGTTCGGCCTCGATGCGCTGCCGGTCTGCCTCGGTGAGGTCGGGGTATTTGCGCGGAACGGCATCCCAGACCAGCTTCTTCAGGTAGCTCATCGGGGTGTGCCCGTCTGGCACCTCCTGCTTGGGCAGGGCCGGCTTGGCGCGGCGCAGCGGGAAGGCCAGCTCATCGGCCAGTTCGACGGTGCGCTCGACCGCCCCCGGATACCGGGCGAAGCGGGCGAGCATCTCGCGCCCCGAGCGCAGATGCGCCGTGCCCGCGCCAGGCAGCCAGCCGTCGAGCTCGTCGAGGCTGCGCTGCGCACGCACGGCGGCCACCGCCGTCGCCAGGTGCCGGTCGGCGGGCGCTGCATAGTGCACGTTGCCGGTGGCGATCACCGGCAGCCCCCGCTCGGCGGCCAGCGCCGCCAGCAGGTCGTTGTGCTCGCTGTCGAGCGGCTCGCCATGATCGATGAGCTCGACGTAGACGTTGTCATGGCCGAACAGGCGCACGAGGCGATCGAGCTCGTCTGCAGCGCCACCCCTCTCCAGACCTTGACGCACGGCACCCTTCCGGCACCCGGTGAGGATCACCCAGTGGCCGCCGCTCAGCTCGCCGAGTTCCTCGAGGTCGTATAACGGACGCCCCTTCTCGCCGCCGCGCAGCTGCGCCTCGGTGATCGCCCGGGCGAGCCGGTGGTAGCCCTCCTCCTGCCGGGCGAGCACGAGCAGATGCGTGCCTTCGGGGTCGGCCTCGCCATTCTGCGGTCCGCTCAGCCCGAGCGACAGCTCAGCACCGAACACCGTCTTGACGGATGCCTTCTCGGCCGCCTCGGCAAACCGCACGATGCCGTAGAAGCCGTCGTGGTCGGTGATCGCCAGGGCGTGCAGCCCGAGGCGCTCGGCCTCTTCGAGCAGCTCTTCGGGGCTGGAGGCACCGTCGAGGAAGCTGTAGCTGGAGTGGGCGTGCAGCTCGGCGTACGGCAGGGCATCCGGATCGCGCACGATCCCTTCGGGAGCCACGTATGGCCCGCGCTTGAGCGACCAGGCCGGGCTGTCTCCACCGTCGACCCCGGCCGGCATCTGCCGTGGACGACGCCGGTCGCTCAGCGCGCGCTCGAACTCCGACCAGGGGATCGGGGGGTTGTTCCAGCCCATCGTCAACGACCTACCCTGAACGCATGGATGCTGCAGAGCCCACGCCCGAGGCCTGGCGCGCCGTGCTGGCGGCGCTGGTGAATCCCCGGCTGCGGCGCACGTTGGCCGAGATCATCGTGGAGGCCGACCCCGAGCTCAGCGCTCCCGAACGACGGGATGCGCGGCGCATCCTGATGCAGAGCGGACTGCTCACCCCCGCCCAGCAGCTCGACGAACCCGGCCTGCGCTCGATGCTCAAGCAAGGTCGCATCGAGAAGGAGGGCGTCGACCGCTGGTTGCGCGCCGACGGACGCATCGATCACTGGCCGAAGTCGGCAGAGGACCGGCTCGAGCTGCTCACCTGGATCGCCGAGCGCCTGATGGGCACCGAGGAGGTGCTCGCCGAGAAGCCCTTCACGCAGAAGCTGTTCGCCTTCACGACCGACCCGAACACCCTGCGACGTGCCCTCGTCGATGCCGGTCTGGTCGTGCGCAACGCCGACGGCACCGACTACCGCAGAGCCGCGCGCTGACTCAGTCATAGCGGCCCTCCGCCCACCAGCCCTCGTCGTCGAGCACCAGCAGCCAGGCGACGCCTTCGCTGTCGACCGCCTGGAAGCGGTTCGTGGAGCGGGCGGCCGTAGCATCCCACCAGCGCTCCTGCAGCGGCCACGGGCCGGCCCAGGCCGTGAGCGGGCGGCGTGCTCCCGTCGGCGAGACCATGGCGGCGGGTGGAGCGCTGAGCGTGCCGCGCTCGTCGACCGCGACCGGGCGGCCACGGGCATCCTGAACGGCGATCTGCCGCGGCAGTTCGTAGACGGTCGCCGGAGCGGGCGGCGGCAACGCCCCTGGCCACGGCTTGCGCGGATCCCGAGACACGAGCGGTCGATCGCCCCAGGGAACGAGGGTCTGCCGCTCGGCCGGCGTGCGACCGCCTGACGGCGTCGCGGTGAGCACGCCGCGGTGCCCGACCATGCCCTGCACGCGCGAGAGACCGGAGTGCACGTTCTCGTCGGGCCCCGTGCCCCACAGCCCGCGCTCGTGCGCGCCGACCGGATCGACCGCCTCGGGACTGATCCGCACCCGGGTGACGGGGGAGCGAAGTTCCGCGCCTTGCAGCTGCCACCGCACCCGGTCGACCACCTCCGCCGCGTTGAACGACCGCGGATGCAGCCACACGCGCTCGCTCGCCTCACCGCGGTCGCCGATCAGTTCCACCCGCAGGGCCGTGCACACCAACCGCTGCGCCAGCAGCCCGTTCACGAAGTCGTCGGCGGCCACCCGCACCCCGAACGCCACCTGATCGACCCGATCGAGTGGGGGCTCGAAGTCCACCTGCACGTCGACATCGCGGGGCGGGATGCGCGGGGTCGCCGGCCGTGGATCCCTCCCGCCGGCGAGGGCATGCAGTCGCGCCCCCAGCGGACCGAAGCGCGCCACCACATCCTGCTCGTCGAGCGCGGCGAACTCGCCCAGGGTGCGGATGCCGAGCCGGGGGAGCAGGCTCGCCAATTCGGGCTCGTCGAGCAGGCTCACCGGCAGGGGTGCGAGGAAGGCGGCGGTGGCATTGCTGGGGACGATGGTGACTCTTGCGGACGTGACCCTTGCCGCACGCTCCGCCGCGAATAACCCCGCCGCGATGCCCACCCGTGCCCGCTCGACCCCGTGCTCGGCGACGATGCCCAGCGCCGTCAGCGCCGCGGCCTCCTCGCCGCCGTAGTAGCGGGCGGGACCGCGTGCGCGCACCGCAACCGTTCCCGGCCGGAGTGGATGCAGCCCCGGCAGCGCCAGCTCGAGCGCAGCAAGCACGGGCTCGAAGGCCCGGGCGTCGAGGGCAGGGTCGTACCGCAGCACGTGGAGGCGCGGGCAGCGCGATTGCGCCTCCCGGATCCGCTGCCCGCGCGTCACCCCCTCCGCCCGAGCCGGAGCCGAGCAGGCGAAGACCAGACCCTTCTCCACCAGGGCGATGGGGGCGTCATCCGGGATCCGGTTGGCGCGAGCATGGGCGAGCACGGGCCAGTCGGGCGCCCACAGCACGAGCAGGCGCGGCTGCCCTGTGCTAGCTGTGACACCCGCGGCACCTGTGACGCTCCGCATGCTCATGACCTATTTTCGAACACACGTTCGAATGTGTCAATCTCGCGATGGAAGCCGCCACCACGCACCCCAGTAGCGTTGTCCGCATGACCGAGCTCCGCGAAGTGCTGTTCGGCGACGTGCCGATCGAGGACTGGGCGGGCTCGTCGCCCGGAGTGCCGTGGATCCATTTTCAGGATGCCGAGCACGCCATGGCGCGCGCCGATGTCCCCGCGGCCGAGGCCGCCCTGCGCGCGGTGCTCGACACCCCTGCGCTGGAGTCGCGCCAGTACCTCCAGGCCTGGAGCTGCCTGCGCCAACTCGACCGCGACGCGCTCACCGGACTCCCGGAGCGCCTCTTCGGAGTCGTGCTCGACGTCCCGCTCGAGCAGGGCTGGGACACCATCGCCGCCTACGATGATCACACCGCCCGCTACCTCAACCAGGGCGGCGGCGTCATCGTCTGGGACGTCCCCGACTCCACCATGGATGCGCTCATCGACGCACTACTCGACGCGACGCGACCCCTGCTGGCGACCGTCGGCGTCTGGGAAAGTGCGCGCCCGGCGCTCACCGCCGAGCAGGCGAGGATCAGCATGCTCACCGCGGAAGGGCTGCACTTCACCGAGGGAGCCTTCGAGAAGGTCGCCGACGGCCCCGGCACGGCAGCCGTGTTCGCGGCCGCGGCCGCGCTGATGTCGGCACTCATCGAGCGGTCGCAGGGCTTCTAGCGATACCCCCAGAACGTGGCAGGGGACAGTTACCGGCCAGTAAACATGGGGGAACTCGGCACTCGGGACCCCCGAAAGAGCGCTGCCCTTCCCCTGAACCGCCGACCTAACCTGACGACATGTCACTCAGAGCCCTGGTCGCGACAGCAGTCGGCTGCGCGCTGCTGCTGAGCGGCTGCGCGCCCTCGATCACGCAAACAGCGCACCACACCGCTCCGACCCCGACCGTCTCGCAGCCCGCGTTCCTGACGGCCCCGCAGACCGACGCGGATCTGCTTCCGGATGACGTGGCCAAAGGGATGCACATCGACCCCGCGAGCAGCAGATACCAGGGCACCTGGAATGGCCGCCAGGTCTTTCTCGCCGTCAAGTCGGCAGGCTCGGTGTGCCTGGTGATGACCACCCTTCACGACGTCAACAAGTGGACGGCGGCATGCGGCGACGGCAACGGTGTGGTGACGGACGAACTGCCGGACGGGACGACCGCCAAGTACCTGCCGATGGTCACGACCGCGGCACCGGAGGGCTGGACTCGGCTCTCCGACTACGTCTTCGTGATGTGACGGCATCCCGTTCGTTCATCTCGCGTTAATCCTGTGTAACAAACTGGCGATTCGATGCGAGCGCGGCGCGCCTGACTCCCTACGCTGGGCGCCATGACCACTACTGCCCCCGCACGTCCAACGTCTGTCGAACCGGGGGGCATTGAAGCCATCCCGGCTTCCAAGCGCCATGGTTCTCCCTGGCAGCTGTTCGCCACCTGGTCCGCGCCGAACCTCGAGTTCGCCACCGTGTTCGTCGGCTTCATCGGTGTCGCCTTCTTCGGGCTCGGCTTCTGGCAGGCGATCGCGGCCATCGTCCTCGGCAACGCGCTCGGGTGCGCGACCCAGGGCATCCTGTCGACCTGGGGTCCGCGTGAGGGCCTGGCCCAGCTCGTGCTGAGCCGCACCGCCTTCGGACTGCGAGGAAACATCCTCCCTGCCGCCATCAACACGATCATGGCGGGCCTCGGCTGGTTCGCGGTCAACTCGGTGAGTGGGGCCTTCGCGCTCGCCACCCTGACCAAGATGCCCATCTGGGTCGCGCTGATCATCATCGTGGTGCTCGAGGTCGTCCTCGCCTTCGTCGGCCACGACCTGGTGCAGGTGTTCGAGCGCTACGCGAGCATCGTGCTCGGCGTGATCTTCATCCTCGCCACGATCGCGATCTTCGCCAACAAGGAGGTCGCGCCGGCCATCGCCAGCCACAACGGCTTCAGCCTGGCCGGCTTCACGCTGACGGCATCGGCCGCGTTCGGCTACGCCGCCGGATGGAACCCGTACGCCTCGGACTACAGCCGTTACCTGCCCAAGACCGCCAGCCCGGTCCAGGTGGGCTGGGCCGCCGGACTCGGCAACTTCGTCTCGTGCACCGTGCTCATGGCGGCCGGAGCCGCGTCGGCGTTCATCGTCGCCCCGAAGGACGCCAGCCCGACCGACGCCTTCGTCAGCGGAATGCCGACCTGGATCGGCGATCTCACCCTGGTGGCCATCGCCGTGGGCGCGATCGCGGCGAACGCGCTCAACATCTACTCGGGTGCGATGTCGTTCCTCGCCGCGGGGGTCAAGATCCCGTTCGCGCTGCGACGTGCGATCATCGCGATCGCCTTCGGCATCCTGGGCTTCGTGATCGCGCTCGTCTCGATCCTCGCCAACTACACCTCGAACTACGAGAACTTCCTCCTCGTGATCGCGTACTGGATCGCCCCCTGGCTCGGCATCGTGCTGGTCGACCGACTGCTGCGCCGTGGAACGGCGATTTCGGCGTTCATCCCCGACAAGGCGAAGTACCGCAACCCGGCGGGCATCCTCTCGTTGCTCATCGCCGGGGTCATCTCGATCGTGCTGTTCTCGAACCAGGTGCTCTTCACCGGATTCCTGGTGCGTCCGAAGGCGCCGCTGGCGGTGCTGGGCGACATCACCCCACTGGTCGGCTTCGTGCTCGCCGGGCTCGTCTACTGGGCCCTGTTCCTGGCGTTCAAGCCGAAGGTCGGCGGCCCGATCGCCGAGGAGCCCGACGTCATCATCGGCGTCGACGCGGCGGACTCGGTCGCGTAGCCGTCTCATGAACGACCGGATCTACGCCACCGACGCCGAGAAGCTCGCCGTCGCCACGGCCGAGGCCTTGAAGGGTCAAGCCGAGGGCGGGATCCCGATCGGGGCGGCCCTCTTCGATGAGGAGGGCCGCCTGCTCGGCAGCGGACACAACCAGCGCGTGCAGGGCGGCAACCCGGCCCTGCACGGCGAGACAGCGGCGTTCCTGAACGCCGGTCGACAGAAGAGCTACCGCAAGACGACGATGGCGACCACGCTGTCGCCGTGCTGGTACTGCTCGGGCCTGGTGCGCCAGTTCAACATCGGTCGGGTGATCGTCGGCGAGAACGAGAACTTCTTCGGCGGCCAGGACTGGCTGGTCGAGAACGGCACCTCGGTCACCACCGTCAACGACCCCGAGCTGATCCGCATCATGCATGACTTCATCGAGGCGAATCCCGAGCTCTGGAACGAGGACATCGGCGAGGAGTGATCGCCGAGCGCGGCACCTGATCTGGGGCGATGACTGCTCGAGACCGCGGCGGCAGACTGTCGGCAGATCAGGAGGTCGATCGTGATCGACGAGACCATGACCCGACAGGACCTCGAGCTGCTGCGCATGACCACCGCAGACGCCGGAGAGGTTCTGACACTGCAGCGCGCCGCGTACGTCAGTGAGGCGCAGTTGTACAACGACGCCTTTCTCCCCGCGTTGACGCAAACCCTCGACGAGCTCGTCGATGAGATCGTGACCGGCGGGGGCTTCGTGCTTCGAAAGAGCGGCCGGCTGGTCGGCGCGGTCCGCATCCGGGTGGTCAGTGGCCTGCTGCACATCGGTCGTCTGACGGTGGCTCCCGACATGCAGGGCTTGGGCTTCGGCACCATTCTGATGAATGCGGCTGAGGGCGACGCGGCGACCACCGATGAGGCATCCTCCCTTGCGGCCGACGCCGCGGTTCTCTTCACGGGCAAGCTGAGCGAGGCGAATCTGCGGCTCTACGCCCGGCGCGGCTATGTCGAGACGCACCGTGAGCAGCTGGGGTCCGGTGTCGAATTGGTGCACATGCGCAAGGAGTTCGTGATCTCTTGAGGCGACCGGCCGCCGTTGACCGTTACGGCGCGCTCAGTCTCAGCTCGATCACGACTGTCACGATCGAGTCGCGATCGATCCCTTCTGCGACTCGCACCGACTTCTTGAGCGGCAGCGAATAGCGGCCGTCGCCACCCGGGAAGATCGAGGTGCGCCAGGTCGTGTCGCCGATGGTCACCTGCACGGGCACCGAGTTGAATCCGCCGGTCAGTCCCTCGCTGCGAGCCATGATCTCGTCGGACATGTCGTCGGGAACGCTGACGAAGAACCATTCGTCGCGGCGCGCCATCCACTGCCAGAGCGGGGCGGTGAAGGTGTAGCGCGGCATGGATGCCACGGTACGGCTAGCCGGCAACCTCGTGCCTCACGAGTCGCGGGCCGACATCGTCGCGGGCGATGACCGCCTGGAGCCGCTGATCGGGGCCGGGCAACCAGAGGCGACGCGACTTGGCGCGTCCCGCCCACGCGCGTGACGCCGAGCTGACCGTGACCTGACGCGCCGTGAGATGCCCGAACCCGGCCCCGATGCCTGCCCAGGTGCTCGCGGTGACGGTGAGGCAGGCATCCGTTCGCGGCCAACTCGTCGCCGACCCGGTACCTGAGGTCCCGTTGCCCGCGGAGCCGTTGCCCGCGGAGCCCTCGCCCAGGCTCACCAGCACCGCTTCGCGCTGCCGCAGCCGCGATGCCAGCCTGCTCGCGGCCGCGTCGCCCAGGCGGACGCGCCCCTGCGCCGCGGTCGGCGGCTTCACCAGCACGACCGAGACCACGTCGATCAGGGCCGAGACGACCGAGAGCCACTGCTCTCCCGGATGCGGCACCAGCACCAGCCGCTCCAGGTCGAGCCCCAGCCCGGCGGCCGCCTCGACGCCCAGGTCGGGAACACCGACGATGGCGCACCATGACCCGGCAGCACTAGGCCCCTGCAGCAGCCCGAGCGCGAGCGCCGTCGAGTTGTCGACGGCGTAGACACCGCCGGCGGCGAGAGCTCCGCCCGGCAGCAGCTCGCCGAGAGCGGGGTGCGTCGGCAGGGCACGAGTGTCGAGCGTCGTGCGCTGCATGCCCCGGATGCGCGCTTGCAGCTCGCGCACGACGTCGGCGGTGCCGGTCAGAGTCGACTCGGGCGCGTCAAGGTCGTCGTCGACCAGCAGGGCCACGGATGCAGCCGAAGACGAAGGCGCCATCCTTCTATTTTCGAACATATGTTCGAGTGTGTCAATCGAACTGCCCGAGCCGCTATCTTGAGCCTCACCACCGAACGGGAGAACCATGAGCGACGCCAGCACGCCGATCCCCGCGCCGACAGCCGAATCGTCTCCAGCGCCCCCGCACCAGGACATCTGGGGTCCACCCGTGCCCGCACGCACGCCCCGGCTGGGACGCATCGCGATGATCGCGGCAATCGCCGTCTTCGTCGTCTCGCTCATCCTGGCGGTCACTCTCGGCGCGGCCGCGGGACCGTATTCGACCCGCACGCCAGGGGGCTTCAACTTCCACTTCAACGTCGGCGACCCCAACCCGGCGATCAACGCCCTGGCGATCGCCATGCTCCTGCACGTCTTCCTCGGCACCGGGGTAGGGCTCTGGGCTCTCATCCAAGGGATCGTCGCCACCGCCTCGAACCGCGGTCGCCGCTTCGGCATCGTCGCCATCGTCTTCGCTGGACTCGCTCCTGGCCTCTCGCTTGTCGTGTTCTTCATCGCGACGGCGGCGAATCTGCCTCCGGCATAGCGGGCTCGACAGCCTCCGCCTGCTGCACCGCTCACCGCAGGTCGCGCAACCGCGCCGCCACGCCCTTCTGGCCGCTGGAACGGCGCTCGGAGGTCACCGCGATCACCAGCAGCACGGCGCCGGCCGTCGCCAGCGTGATCCACCACGGCGTCGCGCCGATCGAGCGACCGACCTGCACGGCGAACACCACGATGTTCTCGATCGGCAGCACGATCAGTCCGATGATGAAGGGCGCTCCCAGCCGCCGCAGGGAGCCGATGAGGATCGAGATGAGCGCGAGACCGAGCACCAGGATCGCGCGCAGGGTCTGCGGGTCGGTCCCGGTGGCGAGGATCGACGGCAACAGGGTCACGATGATCCCAGGGGCGAGCAGCCGCCACGATCCCCGGAAGCCGACCGGCCAGCTGGTCGGCCCCGCCGTGACGACCGAGGTCACCGGCAGCATCGCGATCACCCCGGCAGCGAGCAGCGCAAGCCCGAGCGGCAACGAATACGCCTCGACGCGAAGCAGCTCGCGCGTGCTCCAGCTGGCCACCATCACGCACCAGGCCACGGCGAAGGTGAACCAGACCGGCGGAAGAGTGACGGCGCGCGTGCGAGATCGCACCACGGTGACGAGCATGAGCCCGAGCAACGCGAAGCCGAGCACGTAGAGCGCGAGGATGGGCAGCGCACCGTTGCTCACCGCCGCCATCGGACCGATCGCCAGGAACGCCAGAGCCGGCGCGTACACCCACCGCGCCCCGACCCGCGGGAGCAGCAGCCGCCCCGCGACCACCGTCAGCGCCGCAGAACCGACGCTGACGGCGAGCACCGGCCACATGAGCAGCCCGGCGGCAACGGGGGAGTGGTCGAACCCGAGCCCCCACCGTACGGCCTGCACGGGCCCGGCAGCCGCGGCCGTGATCGCCACGAGCAGCAACGGGACGCGCAGACGGGCGAGCAGCGCGAGGCGCGACTCCCCGGGAATGCGCCGCACCAGGGCGCCCAGCACGATCAGCAGGAGGGATGCGGTCACGAGCGCGACGCCGCGCCAGAGCTGCGCGTCATCCGGTCCGTCGCCCACCACGGCGAAGATCGCCAGGGAGGGGACGACCGCCGCCGCCAGAGCCGTCGAGAACAGTCCGACGGCGGGCAGGCCGATGCCCGGCCGCCCGCGAGCCACCAGGACCGCGCCGATGGTGGCGGCGACCAGCGCCGGCGGAAGGATGTAGGGCTCCGGCACGCGAACCCCGGCCAATGCCCAGATGCACCAGAGCGCGCCGGTCCAGCTCACGAAGGCGAGCACCCAGCCGTAACGGCGCTTCGCGAACCATGCCATCGCCGCGGCGCCCAGCCCGATGATCAGGAGCACCAGGCAGCTCGTGCCCAGCCCAGCCGCCGCGCGAACGAGCGCCAGCAGCACCGCGAGAGCGGCGGTCACCAGGGCTGAGATCTCGATCCAGATCTGAGACGACGCCGCGTGCGCGACCGGGACGCCGCGGCGCTCGAGAGCGGTGCGGATCAGTCCTGTGCTGGGCAGCGTGCAGGCGACGATCACGGCGATGATCGGCAGAGTGACCGGGGATGCGCTCACCGCGAGCACCTGGGCTCCGAGGCACACGACGACGACCGCGAGACTCGGCACCAGGATCGCGGCTGCCAGCGATCGGACGAACCGGTTGAGCCCGGGCCGGGTCGTGAGCAGCAGCGTCAGCGCCAGCAGGAAGCTCACCCCGGTGGAGAGAGCGGTCCATCCACTGCGCTCCGTGAGTACCGAGCCCACCCCGATCAGGAACGGCACGGCCGTCACGATCAGCACGGCGTACCAGGATGCCGCAGACAGACGGCGGATCAGGGTCGCGGCCAGGGCGGTCAACGCGCCGAGCGTCGTGGTCAGGCAGAGAACGGCGATCGTGTCGACGTGAACGAGGTTCAGTCCGGCGGCGAACACGATCAGGGCGTATGCGTAGCCGACTCCGACGTAGAGAGGGCGGATGGCGGCAGGCACGGTGCGTGCCAGCAGCGCCAGGACCGCGACGCTCGCGGCCCCGCCCGCGACTTCGAGGTTCGAGTCGGTCCAGACCAGGGCGGCGCTCGAGACGAGCAGGAGGTGCGCGCCGACGATCAGCGGGATCCGGATCCGGAGCGCCGCGGCGGCGATCTGCGGGATCCGCGCGACGGCGAGGGCAAGAGCCAGGGCCAGTGCGAGCCCCAGCGCGGCCCGGACAACCGGAAGGAGGGCCGTCCAGTCTGCGAGAGCGAGAAGGACGAGCACTCCGAGCCAGAGGCCGGTGGCGAGCGTCCCACGGGCCATGACGGTGGTTTCAGGGCGCTGGCGGGAGAAGGTCCACAGCAGGCAGCAGGACCCGGCAGCCGCCCCCACGCCCAGGAACGCAGCCAGGGAGGTGGGAGCGTCCGCGCCCAGCAGATAGCTCCCGTCGGCCGACCACAGGGGAGTAATGACCCGCACGACGACCCGAAGGAGCGCCGGCGCGGTGACCGCGAGAGCAACGCCCCATCCGCCGATCAGCAGCGGCACGCGTCGCATCGAGCCGACTGTCGGCAGGGCCGCCAGCAATCCGACACCGATCGCGGCGGCGGCGGGGACGAGCGCGAGCAACCAGGTCGAGCCGTGCAGCGCGATCGAGGAGGGCACGACGGCGAAGGCACTCACGAGGAACGCGCCGGCCAGAAGGCTCCACAGGTGGACGAGCTGGTGCCGGGTGCTCGCCGCCGCAAGCACGGCGAGGGCGAGGATCACGACCGCGACGCCCAGCGCCTCCGTCGGCCGCGAGTGAGGCAGCAGCAGCGTCGAGATCACCACGACGACGGTGACGACGAGTTCGACCACGGTGGCCGTGACGCGCTCGACGCGCAATCCGCTGCTGAAGCGGCCGCCGAGAGCTCGTGCCGCATCGTGCACGGCGAGCGCCGCGAAGCCGACGGCCAGGTGGCCGACGATCGTGATCCAGGGGTTGTCAGCGGCGTAGGAGAGCAGCGCGGGCACGATGGTGAGGCCGAGCAGCCCGGACCACAGCCAGGTGCGCACATGCGCCAGCCAGGCGATCAGGACCATGAGGCCCGAGGCGATCGCCGTACCGATGCCGGCGAACACCCATCCGCTCAGCTGCGGCGCGAGCGTCGAGAACGCCCAGATGTCGAGCACGACGAACACCATGCCCAGCGCCCCGACCGCCTCGGCCGAGAACTGCAGCTTCGCGCGAACCAGCAGCCAGGCACTGCCGAGGAAGACGACCGTGATGGCGGCGACGATCAGGCTGCGGGTGGTGAAGTCGGTGAGGTCGGGGTTGAGGAAGGTGAACACGATCGCCGCGACCGCGACCAATGCCGCACCCGCGACGGCGAGCACCGACTGCACGCTTACCGAACTGCCCGAGTCTGCCCCCGCCACGGCGGGGCCGCCGGCGGGCGATTCGGCCGGCCGGCCGACCGCCGGAGGAGAAACCGCCGCGGTCGCCGGCGTCCTCACCAGATTCGGGATCCGCTCGATGAACTGCTGCCGCCGCTCGAGGGCGTCAACCGCCTCGCGCGCCGCGTCACGCACGCCGACGGCGTCGGCCCCGCTCAGGTCTGCGGAGCAGGAGGCGCACCACTCGGGCGTCGTCAGACGCGCACCGCACCGCGGGCAGAACTGGTCATTCAGGAGGTAGCGGGCGAGATCGTCGGTCCAGGCCTTCGTCATACCCCCACAGTATGAACCTTCCTCGCAGGACGGCCTCCGACTTCAGGATGACGTGGATAACTCGGGGATGACCCCGCCTCAGGCGCGGAACGCCGACATGAAGATTCCGGGCATCTTCAGCCAGCTCGGCTTCTGGGCGAATCGTGTCAGCAGCTCCCCGGTGCGCGTGGCCGACCGCGCCGTCACGAACCATGGTGGCTTCGGGAAGAGCGCGAACTCGCCGCCGGTGATCGATCGCGGGAACGGCCGGAACGGCCCGGTGACCACGGTGCGCTCCGCGTGATCCAGCAGGAGCGCGTTGTGCACGATGCCGATGCCTGACTGCACGTCGTCGAGGGGATGCCCAGGGAACGCGCCCCACGACGCCCCGGCGGCGAGGAAGGCGAAGCCCGTCCAGCTGTTGATCGCGATGGAGCCGTACTTCAGATCGGCGATCGCGTTATCGAATCCCGCGCCGAGCTTCTTGCGGTCGGCGGGTGCGATCAGCACGTTGGCACCGAGCGTGCCCAGGAAATCGGCGTTGACGGTCTTCACCGCGGCATCCAGGAAGGCCTGACCGGTGCCGGCGACCTCGATGACGCCCAGCACCGGCGAGAACGACTCGGTGGTCTGCAGACGGGAGGCATCCTCGTCCGCCTGGACGTCGACCAGGAGCCGAGCCCCGCCGGCGAGCCGCTGAGCCTTCGGATAGTGCGCTTCGACATCCGCCACCCGGTCGTCACTGCCGGGATACCAAGCGGGACGGCTGGGGGTGCGCTCGATCGCGGCGCGCAGTTCGTCGAGGAACGCAGCCTTCTGCGGCCAGTCCGAGCTCAACACCACGATCTGTCCGGCGATGCAGTTGTAGCCGCCGTTGTGCAGCCGCTGCGTCGCCACGTGCTCGGCCTGGTAGCGCAGGTCGCGCTTCGTCCACTTCCCGGGAACCAGGATGATGGGCGACACGCCACCCAGCTCGCTGGTGATGGGCTTCTTCAGCAGCGGCGTCAGGGCTTTCTTGTTCGCGGCGCGCTGCGCTCCGACGCCCCACACGATCGCGTCGTGGGTCGCGGCACTGCCCGTGATGTGGACGTGCTGGATGCCCTCATGCTGGGTCAGATACGACCCCTCGGCCGCGCCGCCCTGCACGATCCGCAGCATCCCCGCGGTCACCAGGGGGGCGAGCGCCGCCTGGTACACCGGCATCATGTCGCTCATGATCGGGTTCAGCTTGAGCAGACTCGATCGGTTGTGGGCAACGATCTCGTACAGCACATCCAGCGGCGGGATGGACGTGATGTTGCCAGCGCCGAGCACCAGTCCCACGCCGCCCGACAGGGTCGGCGTGAGCTCGCCGAGCCCCGCCTCGCCGCGGGCCTGCGTCGCGTTCACGCCCGGCTTCAGCCACACCTCACCGTGGAATCCGTGCAGCAGCAGACCCTCATAGACGTTGTACGGCATGACGGGAACGGTGACGCGTCCGCCTGGAGCCGTGCCCAGCGTGAGTTTCTCGATCGGGGAGTGCCCGGAGGCGAGCGTCTCGACAGACGCGGCGAGCGCGGCGAGCGCCGTCAAGACCGCGTAGGGGCCAGACATCCATTCCTCGCCGATCAGCGGCGAATCGGGCTCGAGCCCCTTGATACGCGCTGCGGTGTGTGCCCACTGCTGGGCCTGCGTCGACACCGAGGCGTGCACCTCGCGAAGCAGTGCTGCGCGCTTGTCGAGGGGCAGTGCTGCCCACGCGGCGGCACCGGCGGTGAGCGCCTGGACGTCGGCGTCGAGTTCCGCCTTCTGCCCCGCGGAGAGTTCGGCATCGGGTGAGGCGGGTGCAGACTTCGCAGCCTGATCCGAGATGGTCATGGGATCTCCTTCGATCGTGTGAACAGTTTCGCCCTTTGATGCTCTGATTGCACAATGCATTCGCAGTCCGCCGGTTCGTGGCAAGGTCACTGGGTGACCGAAGCCGACATCGTGCAGCGCCTGCGTGCCGCGGGCTGCGTATTCGCTGAGCAGGAGGCGGCGCTGCTGGTCGCAGAGACCTCCGATGCCGACCAGCTCGAGCGCATGGTCGCTCGACGCACGGCCGGGGAGCCGCTCGAGCAGATCGTGGGCTGGGCCGAGTTCGACGGGATCCGCTTCGTCGTCGAACCCGGCGTGTTCGTGCCGCGTCACCGCACCGAGTTCCTCGTGCGGCAGGCTGTGGCCTTCGGGAGTCCGGATGCGGTCGTGCTCGACCTCTGCTGCGGCGTGGGCGCCCTCGGGGTCGCAGTGCGCGCTCGTCTGGGTGGAGGCGTCGAACTTCATGCCGCGGACCTCGATCCGGCCGCCGTCCGCTGCGCCCGCATCAACGTGCGCCCGGGCGCGGTCTACGAGGGGGACCTCTTCGATCCGCTGCCGGGTGCGCTTCGCGGCCGGGTCGACCTCCTGCTGGCGAACGCACCCTACGTGCCGACCTCCGATGTCGCACTCCTGCCCCCCGAGGCCCGCGAGCACGAACACCTCATCGCGCTCGATGGGGGAGCGGACGGCCTCGAGCTCCATCGCCGTGTGATCGCCGACGCACCTCTCTGGCTCGCAGCGGGCGGCCGCCTGCTGATCGAACTCAGCGAGGAGCAGGCGCCGGTGGCGGCATCCCTCATGACCGATGCCGGCCTGTGGGTGCAGACCGAGCTTGACGATGACGATGACGACGTCACCGTCGTCGTGGTCGGGCGCAGACCGCTTTAGAACAGCTCCAGTCCGGGAATCGGATGGGCGTACATGTACCAGGCGAGCAGCACGAAGGCGATGACGTTGACAATCACGGTCAGCCAGAATTTGGTGCGGAAGCTGAGCTTCTTCGTCTTGTGGCGCAGCACCTGCTGAGCGATCGCGGCGCCCGGCCAGCCGCCGACCAGCCCGATCAGCAGCATGGTGTTCTCGGGCGTGCGCCACCGGTGGGTCTGAGCGGCCCGCTTGTCGGCCGCGTACACGACGAAGGTCAGGAGGCTGAGTCCGAGGTAGATCCCCGCGATCGTCCAGGGCACCAGCCACACCACGTGAACGACGAAGAAGAGCGTGCCGAATGCGAGGATCGACCCGATCGCGACGACGACCGAGGTGGGCCGCACCGGCGGCTCGGCGCGTTCGGTCACCAGAACCGGCTCGGCGCTCACCGCGCGCGGTCTCCCCTTCTCGTCCTGCTCGACCTCGAAGGTGAGGCGCTGGCCCTCGTAGGGGCGTGTGGTGCCACGGGGCGCCGCCGTGAAATGCAGGAAGACGTCGGGGCCGCCGCCGTCGGGCTTGATGAACCCGAAACCGCGGTCGTCGTTCCAGGTCGTCACGACTCCGCCGAGGCGGGTCGTTGTACGGCTGGACATCCTTCGATGCTAGGTGACCGGCCGCGGGGGGCCTAGGAGCCGACTGCGGCCAGTCGGGGGGCCAGGGCGTCTCGCGCAACAGCGGACCCATCCGCGATGCACGTGCGGGCCGCGTGCGCTAGCTTTCCCTCGTGGCAGCGCCCCGTTCCGCCTCACGTCCGCCATCGCGGCTCGCGGCCGCCCGTCGCCGTCGCCGTGCCTGGACAATGGTCGCAGTCGTGGCCTTCTTCGCGGTCGTTATCGATGCGGTCATCGCCTACTGGTTCGGGACGGCCGAGGTCGTCCTCTACGGGTTCGGCAACGGACACACGCTCGACTGCGGCTCGATCTTCTCCCCGACGGATGCTCCCGCTTGCGCTGGCACGGGATCCGACGATGTTGCCGGATTCATCGTCACCATGGCGATTCTCGTGATCGGGATCGCCCTGATCGTCATCGCGACCGTGCAGGAACGCCGCGGATCCTGGGGCTGACGCGGAAGGCCCCGGATCATGACGATCCGGGGCCTTCGCATCTCGTGCGCGGAGGGGGACTTGAACCCCCACGCCCTTACGGGCACTAGCACCTCAAGCTAGCGCGTCTGCCATTCCGCCACCCGCGCGAGACCGGCCGCCGAGCGTTCATGAACGCGGTGGCGACCGAGCAATGACATTAGCATGGCGCAGCCGGGCCCGATCGCCTGGACGCTCCGGCGCGACGCCCGTCGCATCCACCGCGTAGCGTTGCCCCATGGCCGACCTGCACAGCGCCGAGCTGGACGACACCCCCGACCTCGAGGCGACCGCCCGGATCGCGCGCGACCTGATCCGGTTCGAGACGGTCAACTGGGGCGAGGGCAGGTCCGAGGGCGAGACCGAGGCCGCCCAGTACGTCGAGGCCGAGCTCCAACGCCTGGGGCTGACGCCGCAGCTCTTCGACGCGGCACCGCGGCGCACCAGTGTGGTAGCCCGGGTGGAAGGGCGCGACCGCGACCGTCCTGCCCTGGTGGTGCACGGACACCTCGACGTGGTGCCGGCGGTGGCTGCCGATTGGACGGTCGATCCCTTCGGCGGAGAGATCCGCGACGGCCTGCTCTGGGGCCGTGGTGCCGTCGACATGAAGGACATGGATGCCATGATCCTGACGGCGCTCGGCGACCTCCTCGAGGGTGGCGAGCAGCCCGCGCGTGACCTGATCGTCACCTACTTCGCCGACGAGGAGAACGGCGGCGTCTTCGGCTCGCACTGGATGGTGGACGAGCATCCCGAGCTGTTCGCGGGAGCGACCGAGGCGATCAGCGAGGTCGGCGGCTACTCGATCGACCTCAGCGGCAGGAGGGCCTACCTGCTGCAGACGGGGGAGAAGGCCCTGGTCTGGATCAAATTGACCGCTCACGGCACGGCGGCGCACGGCTCCCGGGTCATCCGCGACAACGCGATCGTCAAGCTCGCGCTGGCGGTCGCGGCGATCGGTCAGGAGGAGTGGCCGCTGCGCCTGACACCCACCACGACCGACCTGCTCGAGCGCCTGACTCGGATCATGGACATGCCCGGCGCCGCCCCGGACGACGTGGTCGAGGCGACGGGAACGGCCGCCGGATTCTTGCGTGCGACGCTGCGGGTCACCAGCAACCCCACGCTGCTGACGGCGGGCTACAAGCACAACGTGATCCCGGACCGCGCCGAGGCGCTCGTCGACCTGCGCCCCTTCGCGGGCCAGGAGGACGAGGTGCTCGCGCGCGTCCGCGAGCTCGTCGGCCCCGACGTAGAGATCGAGGTGATGCACCACGATATCGGCCTCGAGCTGCCGTTCGAGGGGCCGCTGGTCGAGAAGATGATCGCCGCTCTCGACAAGCACGACCGCGGCGCGCCGGTACTTCCGTACCTGATGAGCGGCGGCACCGACAACAAGGCGCTCGCCAAGCTGGGCATCGAGGGCTACGGGTTCGCGCCGTTGCAACTGACGGGCGACCTGAACTTCCCGGCGATGTTCCACGGCGTCGACGAGAGGGTTCCGTTGGGCGCCCTGGCGTTCGGCCGCCGGGTTCTTGCGGATTTTCTCAGAGACTGCTGACCGTCGATTCGGTTTTCCTGCCCCGCATCCGTTTGGATGGCTCCATGACCGTTCCCCCTCGCGCCGATTTCGCCGTTCCCCGCCGCTGGATCGTGGTGACGGTGGTGCTCTTCGTCGTGACGTTCGCCCTCGGATTCCTGGTCAAGCTGGTCCCGGCCGTCGGCACCGCGCAGCTCCCGATCGACGCGGCCCTGAACCGCGGCAACACGGCGCTGCTCGACACGATCGCGACCTTGCTCGACAAGCTGGATCAGGTACCCGTCGTCGCCGTGATCCTGCTGATCGTCTTCGCGGTGATGTGGCTGCTCAAGGGGTGGCGGACGGCCTTGGGCATCGTGGTGGTCGCCGGGGCCGGGTGGGTCAGCTGCCTGGTGACCAAGTACGCCGTGCATCTGCCGCGGCCCGACCTCAACGATGTCCCGCACCAGCTGCTCAAGGAGGCCTCGACCCTGAGCTACCCCAGCGGTCACGTCGCGTTCGTCGCGGCACTGGGTGCCGCGCTGTTCTTCGCGGCCGCGCGGGGCACCTCGCGGACCGTGATCGCGATCGTGTTCGGCCTCATCGCCATCGTCGTCGCCATGTCACGGCTGTACACCGGGATCCACTACCCGACCGACACGGTCGGCGGAGTGCTGAACGGAGTTGCGGGTGCTCTCCTCTTCGCCGGCCTGTGGAACGCTCTCGTCTCGCCGCGCCTCCGCCGGAATCGGCACTAGACGGTCCTCCGGCCCACCCGACCGCTAACCTCGGCGTCATGACGGGATGGGCGCGCCTGCGCGACCGCGTCGTATCGGCCGACGCGATCTACGGCACGATCCTGTTCGCCGCGCTGATCGCGGCCGCATCGGGTCAAGGCTCGACAGATGGGGAAGGCGACGGGATCCCGGGCGACGCCAGCCTGCACGGCATCTCCCTGCACTTCGGCGACCAGGCCATCGACCGCGGCGCCGACCTCGAGACGCTGCTGGTAGCCGGGGCGACGCTGATCGTGTTCTGGCTGGCGCACGTCTATGCGCACACGATCGCAGGGCATGGTGCGATGAAGAGCGTTCGGGCTGCGCTAGCGCATGCCCTCGAGACCTCGTCGGGGATGCTGATCGCCGCGATCCCCTCGACGATCGTGCTCCTGCTCGGAGTGGTGGGGCTGCTTCCCGACGCCGCGGACTGGTCGCTCGTGCTGGCGGTCGTCGTGCTGGGGGTGCTGGGCTGGCAGTCCTTCGTCGAGCGCGGCAGCGGGGTGGGCGGTCGCATCGTGGGCGCTGTCGTGTCGGCCCTGCTCGGTCTCGCCTTGATGATCCTCAAAGTGGTCGCGCACTAGGCGCGACGAGCCACCGCCGCTATGGACGACCGCTACTGAGGGCCGTTGCCACCCGAGCGGTCGTCGCCCGCGCGGCCCTCGCGGCGGCGCAGGTAGCGCTCGAACTCCTCGGCGATCGCGTCGCCGCTGGCCTCGGGCGAGTCGACCGTGTCGCGCGCCTGCTCGAGCTGCGCGATGTATGCCGCCATGTCGTCGTCGTCGCTGGCGAGCGCGTCGATGCCCTCGACCCAGGCCGCGGAATCCTCTTCGAGCGATCCGCGATCCACCGACACATCGACGAACTCCTCGAGGCGCTCGATGAGGGCGAGGGTCGCCTTGGGGGAGGGTGCGTTGTGCACGTAATGCGGCACGGACGCCCAGATCGACAGGGTCGGGATGCCGACCCGCTCGGCGGCTTCACCGAGCACCGAGAGGATGCCGACCGGTCCCTCGTATGTGCTCTTCTCGAGCTCGAAACGATCGCGCAGCGCCTCGTTCTCGCTGGTCGCGAAGATCGAGATCGGCCGCGTGTGCGGGACGTCGGCGAGCATGGCGCCCAAGAACACGATCCCGTCGATCCCTGCCGTCGCGAGCGCGTCGATCACCTCGCTCGCGAAGGTCTTCCATCCGCGTGACGGCTCGGTGCCCAGCAGCACGTGGACGCCGGCACCGCCATCGACCGGGCCCCACAGGGTCACGCCCGGCCACTCGAGCACGCGGTCGCCGTTCTCGTCGATCGTCGAGCTCGGGCGGTTGAACTGGTAGTCGAAGTAGTCCTCGGGATCCAGGTCGGCGATCGGAACCAGATCGAGCTGGTCGCGCAGCGCACGGGCGGCTCCGCTCGCGGCTTCGCCCGCGTCGTTCCAGCCCTCGAAGGCGACGACGAGAAGGGATTTCTCGCCGAATGTGCTTGCGTCCGCCACGTGCTTCCTCTCGCCGGTCGCCCGGCGTCCCGGCGCGGAACGTGCTCCGCGACGTTCTTCCAGAATAGGACCCCGCCCCGCCACCCGCCGGGGTCGCAGCGTTCGCCATCAGCGCAAGGCCGCCATCCGTTCCTCGTAGACTCGTGCGACGTGAGCGACGACACCCGTGACCGCAGCGACGCCGCCCGACCGGCGGCCGTGCTGTGGGACATGGACGGCACCCTGGTCGACACCGAGCCGTACTGGCTGACGGCCGAGACCGAGCTGGTGCAGACCTGGGGCGGTGACTGGAGCATCGAAGACGGCCTCTCGCTGGTCGGGTCGTCGCTCGAACGCTCATCGCTGATCATCGCGTCACGCGGCGTGCAGCTCGAGCCGCAGGAGATCGTCCAGGTCCTGACGGACCGCGTGATCGCGCAGCTCGCCGACGAGGTGCCGTGGCGTCCGGGCGCCCGTGAGCTGCTGACCGAGTTGCAGGCGGCCGGCATCCCGACCGCTCTGGTCACCATGTCGATCAGGCGGATGGCGGACTACATCGCCGAAGCCGCCGGCTTCCCGGCGTTCGACATCGTGATCGCGGGCGATGAGGTGATCAACGGCAAGCCGGATCCCGAGCCGTACCTGCGCGCCGCTCAGGCGCTCGGCGTCGACCCGACCGACTGCATCGCCATCGAGGACTCGGAGTTCGGGGTCGCATCGGCGGTGGCGAGCGGCGCAACGACCGTGGCCGTCCCGCTGCACGTTCCGCTGCCTCACAGCCCGTCGTACACGCTCTGGGAGTCGCTCGAGGGCCGCACCGTCGACGATCTGGTCGAGTTGCGCCGGGTTCCGCGATGAACGCGCCCGCACCGCGCCGCACCGGACCGTTCGCGATCGGCGACCGGGTGCAGCTCACGGGGCCGCGCGGCAGGCTGAACACGGTCACGCTGCAGGCGGGCGGCGAGTTCCACACCCACCGCGGAGTGGTCAAGCACGACACGATCATCGGCCAGCCGGACGGCTCGGTGGTCGCCGCCACCAACGGCGACGCCTACCTGGCCCTGCGCCCGCTGCTGAGCGACTTCGTGATGTCGATGCCGCGCGGGGCCGCGATCGTCTATCCGAAGGATGCCGCGCAGATCGGCGCCCTGGCCGACGTCTTCCCCGGCGCCACCGTCGTCGAGGCCGGCGTCGGGTCCGGCGCGCTCTCGCTCTGGCTGCTGCGCGCGGTCGGGCCGGAGGGGCGGCTGCTGTCGTTCGAGCGACGCGAGGAGTTCGCGACCGTGGCCCGCGCCAACGTCGCCGCCTTCCTGGGCGACGAACCGCCGAACTGGAGCGTCACGATCGGCGACCTCTCCGAGGTGCTGCCGACGACGACCGAGCCCGCGAGCGTGGACAGGGTGGTGCTCGACATGCTCGCTCCGTGGGAGTGCCTCGACGCGGCATCCGTCGCTCTGACGCCCGGGGGAGTGCTGCTGTGCTACGTCGCGACCGTGACGCAGCTGTCGCGGGTGGCCGAGGCGATCCGAGCAACCGGCGACTTCACCGAACCGGATGCCAGCGAGACGATCGTGCGGGGCTGGCACGTCGAGGGCCTGGCCGTGCGCCCCGATCATCGGATGGTGGGGCACACCGGCTTCCTGATCACGGCACGTCGGCTCGCCCCCGGCACCGTGCTGCCGCAGCCGGCGCGCCGCGCATCGAAGACCGAGTACGGCGACGAGGACGTCGAACTGTGGACTCCCGGCGCACTCGGCGACGCCGTCAAGAGCGACAAGCGGCTGCGCCGGGTGGTGCGCGACGCACGGGCCCTCGCCAGCGAATCCGGCGTGAATCTCGACGGCGGCGCACCAGCGGAGCCTCCCAGCTAGGCCTGCTCCATCTGCCAGTAGAGTTATCCCGCTCGTTCGTGCGCCGTGAGTCATCCGGCGAGACCCTGGAAGAAGGCCCTGTGCGCAAGACACCCGCGCTCCTGTCTGCCGTCGCCGTCGCTGCGCTCGTGGTCGCCGCCCTGGCGGGATGCTCGTCGAGCCCCTCCGCCGCCTGCGCGCCCGCCTATCCGTCCGGAGCGGGATCGAAGCTCGTCAAGGCCACGGCGAGCTCCGCCGACTTCCCGACCCCGCTCGTCGTCAAGACCAGCCAGGTGTCGCAGAACAAGGCGGGCCAGGGCAGCCCGGTTCAGAGCGGCGACCAGGTCGACTACACCTTCACCATCTACAACGGCGCCGACGGCCAGAACGTCGGCGGAACCCAGAGCCCGCAGCGCGCGGGAGCCTCGAACTCCTCGAAGGCGACGTCGATCATCCGGTCGCTGAGGTGCGCGCGAGCCGGTGAGCGCTACTCCCTCGTTTCGACCGTCAAAGACGCCTTCGGCAAGGGCGCGGGCGCGAGCGCGGGGATCGCCGACGACGCCACACTGGTGATCGTCGTCGACGTCAAGGATCGGTTCCTCGGCAAGGCGAACGGCGTCAACCAACTGCCCCTCGACGGCATGCCGAACGTGATCACCGCGGTCGACGGCCAGCCGGGCATCGTGATCCAGGAGCTCGACAAGCCCAAGACCCTGCGCATCTCGACGATCAAGGCGGGCTCCGGCCCCACCGTCAAGAAGAACGATGTCGTGCACCTCAAGTTCACGGGATGGTCGTGGCCGACCACGTCCAGTGACAAGCCGGTGGTATGGCCGGGTGGCCAGGGCTCAGACGGCGCCTCGACACCCAGCGGCGACTCGACCTGGACGACCGATCAGGCCGCAGACATCAAGGTCACCTCCAGCGGCCTGCCCCTCGGCATGTACAAGGCCCTGCTGGGGGCCAAGGTGGGATCGCAGGTGCTCGTGGTCATCCCTCCGAAGGACGGCTTCGGCTCCCACGCCAGCGCGTACGGCTTCTCGGACACCGACACGGTGATCATGGTCATCGACGTGCTGGGGATCGCCTAGCACGCGTCCCTGCCACCGTAGGATTCCTTAGGTGTCCTCTTCCCCCGCTTCGACGTCGTCCGCCGCCTCGCGCGTGCCGGTCGAGGAGCGCCTGTTCAGCCTCGTGCTGGCCCTGCTGGCGACCGAATCGGGGCTGACCAAGAACGAGATCCTGTCGACCGTGCAGGGCTACCGCCAGAAGTACCGGGCGGGCGGCGACAACGCCAACCTGGAGCGGCAGTTCGAGCGCGACAAGGACGACATCCGCGATCTCGGGGTCCCGTTGGAGACCATCGATTCCCCCGGCGACGCCGGTAACAACCAGACGCTGCGGTACCGCATCCCTCGCGGAGCGTACGAACTGCCGTCGGACATCACCTTCTCGAGCGACGAGACCACCCTGCTCAACCTGGCCGCGATGGTCTGGCGCGAGGGCTCTCTGTCAGGAGAGTCCCGTCGGGCGCTGCTCAAGCTCCGCTCGCTGGGCGTCACCGCCGACGAGCCGGTGCTGGGCTACGCGCCGCGCGTCAGGTTGCGCGACGCGGCCTTCGAACCGCTGAGCGCCGCCCTCGAGAAGCACCTGATCGTGCGCTTCCTCTACCTGAAGCCCGGGGAGGAGGAGGCCCGCGAACGCGAGGTGATCCCGCTCGCGCTCGTGCAGTATCAGGGGCGGTGGCATCTCTCCGCCGAAGAAGTGACTCCGGCCTCGGCCGGCGCGGACGGTGCGGGAGCCCGCAAGACCTACCTGCTGCGACGGATCGTCGGCCCGGTGGAGCTCGGCCGTGCCGCGCCGGCACGTCCCGGCGATCACGCCGCGGCCGCCCTGGCCGGCCTCGACCAGGTCTGGGAGCAGGGGGTGGCCGAGGTCGACGTGGTCTGCGATTCGGATGCCGCCACCCGTCTCACCAACCGGCGCGGCACCGAGCGCATCACCGTCGGGGGCGACGCCGCCGAGGCCAGGCTCCAGCTGCACTACGTCGACCTCAACATCCTGGCCGACGAGCTCGCGGGCTTCGGCCCCGAGGTGCTGGTCGTGAGTCCACCCGAGCTGCGGGATGCGGTCGTGAGCCGGCTCGAGCGGACGGAGCGCGACCATGGCTGACCGCGCCCAGCCGCTGCAGGCGCGCGACAAGCTCGCGTTCTTGCTCTCGCTGGTTCCCTGGCTGATGGATCACGACGGCGCGAAGGTCAGCGAGGCGGCCGAGCACTTCGGCATGACGCCGCAGCAGATCCGCGAAGCGGTCGAGCTCATCGCGGTCAGCGGGGTGCCCGGCGAGACGGACGCGTATCAGCACGGCGACCTCTTCGACATCAACTGGGATGCCTTCGAAGAACGCGACGAGATCGTGATCACCAACCTGGTGGCCATCGATGACTCGCCGCGCTTCTCGTCCCGCGAGGCGGCAGCCCTGATCGCGGGTCTGCAATACCTGTCCGCGCTGCCCGAGAATGCCGACCGCGCCGCGATCGCCTCGCTGATGACCAAGCTGTCGCGGGGTGCGTCCGCCGCTCCGAGTCAGGTGGGCGTCGAGGGCGCCGTGACGACCGGAGCCATCGACACCGTCGCGCCCGATCCTCTTGCGCCGACGCTGGCGCTCATCCGCGAGTCGGTCGAGCGCGGTGTCCAGCTCGAACTCGACTACCAGAACTCGCAGGGTCAGCGCGAGCGGCGGCGCGTCGATCCCTTGCGCGTCGAGTCGATCGACACCGACTGGTACCTGCGCGGCTGGTGCCACCTCCGCGAGGCCGTGCGCACCTTCCGGCTCGACCGGATCTCGAACGCGGTCATCACCGAGCAGCCGATCGAGCACCGCGCGTCGGATTCCGACGTCCGGCTGCCCGACGTCCTCTTCGAGCCGTCGCCGGAGGATCTCGAGGTCACCATCGATGTGATCCCATCTGCCATGCCGCTGCTGACCGACTACATCCCGGATGGTGCGACCACCACCGAGCACGACGGCCGCATCCGCACGACGCTCCGGGTCTCGCACTACCACGGCCTCAAGCGGCTGATCGCGAGCATGCCAGGAGTCGCCACCGTGGTCGCACCCCCGAGCGCGCGCGCCGCGGTCGAAACCTGGGCGCGCGACGGGGTGGCGCGGTACCGGGCTCAGAGCTGACGAACGCGGGGAATCCCCAGGGCTGGGTTCCCTGCCGTTCGATGGTCATCGCACGGGCGGGCGCGGTCAACAGCCTGTAGTCTGGTGGCAGGTTTTTCGATCAGTGAGGATATGGCCATGGGCAGGATCTTTGATGGACCCGGCATTTGGATCGTGCTTGTCGTTGTCCTGTTGTTGTTCGGAGCGACGCGGCTTCCGGCGCTCGCCCGCAGCCTCGGCCAGTCCACCAAGATCTTCCGCGAAGAGATGAAGACCGGCAAGAACGGCGAGGCCGACGCAGACGCCGCCGTCCCGGATTCGGTTGCCGCTTCTGTCGCAGAACCTGCAGCTCCCGCGGCGCCGACCGCGAAGAAGACCGCTCCGAAGAAGCCTCAAGCAGGCAAATCGGGCAATTCCGCGAAGTCCTAGCTCATGGCCGTCCGCAAACGGCGCAAGGACCCCGAAAAGCGGATGTCGCTCGGTCAGCACCTGGTCGAGCTCCGCAAGAGACTGATGATCGCCGGCGCCGGCATCCTGGCGGGCACCGTCGGCGGATGGTTCATCTCGTCCTTCGTGCAGGACCGCCTGCGCGCACCGATCCTGGTGATCGCCAAGGCTCACCACTCGGCCGCGTCGATCAACTACTCGGGCATCACCAGCGCGTGGGACATCCGGCTGCAGATCGCGCTGATGATCGGCATCGTCATCTCCAGCCCGCTGTGGCTGTTCCAGATCTTCGCCTTCCTGGTGCCCGGGTTGAGCGGCCGCGAGCGGAAGTACATCTTCGGCTTCTTCCTGACCGCCGTGCCGCTCTTCCTGGTCGGCTGCGGGGTCGGCTGGGTGGTGCTTCCGCGTCTGGTTGAGGTGATGGTCGGGTTCGTGCCGGGCCAGGACAGCGCGATCATCGATGCCAAGTACTACCTCGACTTCGTGATCAAGCTGATCCTCGCGGCCGGCATCGCCTTCGTCCTGCCGGTGTTCCTCGTGCTCCTGAACTTCATCGGGATCCTCTCCGCCAAGACCATCCTGAAGGGATGGCGCTGGGCGGTCCTGGCGATCACCGTGTTCACCGCGATCGCGACACCGGCAGCCGACCCGCTGTCGATGTTCCTGCTCGCCGCCCCGATGGTCGCGCTGTACTTCGCCGCGTGGGGGGTGGCGAGCCTGCACGATCGTGCTGTCGCCCGCCGTTCCGACGGGCTCGCTGCCGACCTCGCTCGCGCGTGACGCTGTCGCCTGCCGAGCGCTACGCGGCGGCGCGCACACGTCGCACCGCTCCGAAGCTGGAGGAATTCCGCCGGGCCCAGGAGTTCGACCTGGACCCGTTCCAGCTCGAGGCTTGCCGGGTGCTCGAGGAGGGGCACAGCGTCCTCGTGGCCGCGCCGACCGGAGCCGGCAAGACGATCGTCGCCGAGTTCGCGGTTCACCTGGCCCTCGAGGATCCACGAGCGAAGGTGTTCTACACCACGCCGATGAAGGCGCTCAGCAACCAGAAGTACAACGAGCTCGCGGCCGAGCACGGGACGGCCTCCGTGGGTCTGCTCACCGGCGACAGCAATGTGAACAGCGCGGCGCGGGTGGTCGTGATGACAACCGAAGTGCTGCGGAACATGCTCTACGCCGATTCTCCACTGCTCAAGGATCTCGCGTACGTCGTGATGGACGAGGTGCACTACCTGGCCGACAGGTTCCGTGGCGCGGTCTGGGAGGAGGTCATCATCCATCTCCCGTCCGAGGTGAAAATGGTGTCGCTCAGTGCCACCGTGTCGAACGCCGAGGAGTTCGGCGACTGGCTCCAGGCGGTCCGCGGCGACACGGACGTGATCGTCTCCGAAGAGCGGCCGGTTCCCCTCGAGCAGCACGTGCTGGTGCGCAGCAAGCTGCTCGACCTGTTCGACAGTTCCGCCGTGATCAACCTGGGGCCGGCCGCGACCAACCGGGTCAACCCCGAGCTGACGCGCACTGTCTCGACGGGCGGCCGCCCGGGCGGGGGGAGCGGCGGCACCTACCGCGGTTCAGGCGGCAGCGGCGGGCGGCACCACCGCAAAGGGCAGGGCGGGTCGGGGTCCGAGGGAAGCCGCGGCTCGGGGCTCGCGTCGCTCGCCGGCGGTTTCGACCGCAGCGACCGCATGGACCGGCCCGAGCTGGCCAGGATGCTCGAGAGCAAGAACTTGCTCCCGGCGATCTTCTTCGTCTTCAGCCGGGTCGGCTGCGACGCCGCCGTCCGGCAGGTGGTGCGCTCGGACATCCGGCTTACCGAGCGGGCCGAGCGGGACGAGATCCGGGCGATCGTCGAGGAGCGCACGCGCGCCATCCCGGATCAGGATCTGAGTGTCCTGGGCTACTGGGAGTGGCTCGAGGGCCTGGAGCGCGGCATCGCGGCGCACCACGCCGGTATGCTGCCCGCCTTCAAGGAGGTGGTGGAGGAGCTGTTCCAGCGCAAGCTGCTGAAGGTCGTGTTCGCGACCGAGACGCTCGCGCTCGGCGTCAACATGCCCGCCCGCACCGTCGTGCTTGAGAAGCTCGAGAAGTTCAACGGCGAGGCGCGCGTGCCGATCACGCCGGGGGAGTACACGCAGTTGACCGGTCGGGCGGGACGCCGGGGGATCGACGTCGAGGGGCACGCGGTCATCCAGTGGGCCCAGGGGCTCGATCCGGCCGCTGTGGCGTCGTTGGCCTCGCGGCGGAGCTACCCGCTGATCTCGAGCTTCCGGCCGACCTACAACATGGCGGTCAACCTGATCGAGCAGTTCGGGCGGGACCGCACCCGCGAGATCCTCGAGAGCTCGTTCGCGCAGTTCCAGGCCGACCGGGCCGTCGTCGATCTGGCGCGCCGCGTGCGCGAGCAGGAGGCCTCGCTGGCCAAGTACGCCGAGGCGATGCAGTGCCACCTCGGCGACTTCCAGGAGTACTCCGGGCTTCGCCGCGAACTCACCGACCTCGAGAAGAAGAACGCGCGAGCCGAGGGCCGTGGCGGCAGCCCGAGCGGCGAGAGCAGGTCCGAGCGCGATCGGCGGCAGCGGCGCATCGCCGAGTTGCGCAAGCGGATGAAGGCGCACCCCTGCCAAGCGTGCGCCGAGCGTGAGGCGCACTCGCGCTGGGCAGAGCGCTGGTGGCGGTTGAAGCGCGAGACCGAGCAGCTCAGCTCGCAGATCCGGGGCCGAACCGGAGCCGTCGCGCAGGTCTTCGACCGGGTCACCGACGTGCTGCTCGAACTGGGCTACCTGGAGACGAAGGACGGCGTCGTCACCGTCGCCGCTCCCGGCCGCTCGCTGCGCCGGATCTACGGCGAACGCGATCTGCTCGTGGCCGAATGCCTGCGCCGCGGCACCTGGAACGACCTCGACGCCCCGAGCCTCGCCGCCGTCATCAGCACCCTCGTCTTCGAGCCCCGCCGCGAGGAGGCGGGCGAGCGCAATCTGCCGCGCGGGCCGTTCCGCGCCGCCATGGAGGCCACCGGCGAGCTGTGGGCGCAGCTCAGCGACCTCGAGGCCGAGCACCGCCTGCCCGACAGCAACCCGCCATCCACCGGTCTGGCGCTGGCGACGCAGCTCTGGGCGCGTGGCGGCCAACTCGATGCCGTGCTGCGCGAGGCCGACCTGGCGGCCGGGGACTTCGTGCGCTGGATGAAGCAGGCCATCGATCTGCTCGACCAGATCTCGATCGTGGCCGACGGCCCGCTCGGGCGCACGGCGCGGAGCGCGATCGACGGCATCCGCCGCGGCATCGTCGCGTACAGCTCCGTGTCATGAGAGGCGCGTCGCTTAGGCTCATCCGGTGACCCGCACCCGACCCGCGCTTCCCCTGGTGGTCGCGCTGATCGTCGCCGCAGGGGCGGGACCGATCCTCGATGGCGCCTTTCCCGATCTCGGCTGGTGGCCGCTCGCGTTCCTCGCGATCGGGTTGCAGCTGGTCGCGCTGCAGGGCCGCCGGCTGGGTTCGGCATTCCTGGTCGGATTCGCGTTCGGCGCCACCTTCTACTTCGTCGACATCCAGTGGGCCGCGGTCTTCCTCGGACCGATCCCGTGGTCGGCCCTGTCGACCCTCATGGCGCTGTGGTGCGGCCTCGGGGGGATGCTCATCACGCTCGCGTACCGCTGGGTCCCGAGGGCGTTCCCCACGGTGTGGAGCCGCCTGCTCTTCGTTCCGGTCGTGGTCGCCGGTCTCTGGACCCTGCGGGAAGCCGTCGCGAGCGTCTGGCCGTACGGCGGGTTCTCGTGGGGACGCGTAGCGTTGTCGCAGTCGGCGAGCCCGCTGTCGCCGCTGTTCGCCTGGTTCGGAGTGTCGGGCGTCAGTTTTCTGATGGTGCTGGTCGTCGCCATCGCGGTGGCGGCCGCGCAGGAGGGGCGCCGCACGCTCCGGGGCCGGAGCGCGGCGTGGCACCGCCCGTGGGTGGATGGCGGCAACGCCATGTCGTCGGCGGGCGTCAGCTCGGGGGCCGCCGCATCCGGTGCCTCGACGCCCGGTTTCTCCACCGCGGGACGAGGGCTGCACGCCCTTACCCGCGCGACGATCGCGGTCGCCGCCTTGACCGTCCTGGTCGTCATCCCCGGGTGGCCCGCGCACATCCACGGGTCGCTGCGGGTCGGCGCCGTGCAGGGCGACACGAAGGCCGGCTACTTCGACCCGCCGCCGAACTTCGGCGACAACCTGCTCGGGCAGATCGCTGCGACCCAGCCGGTGTACGACCAGAAGGTCGATGTCGTGGTCTGGCCCGAGGGGGCGTCAGACGTCGATCCGCTCGAAGACTCCAACGCGGCCGAGCTCTGGGACCAGGTCGCCCAGCGCGCGAACGCCCCGCTGGTCGGCGGCACCATCACCACGCGCACCACGGTGGAGCACGGCAAGCAGGTCACCCGGTACTACAACACCTCGCTGCTGTGGGAGGCCGGCAAGGGAGTCGTCGACTACTACGACAAGAAGCATCCGGTGCCGTTCGGGGAGTACGTTCCCGACCGGCCGTTCTGGCGGCAGTTCGCGCCCAACCTCATCGACCTCATCCAGCGCGAGTACACCCCGGGCACGACGGATGAGGTCATGGACCTCGGCACCGCCAAGAGCAGCGGCGTCGCCGACGTGCTCGCGGGCATCGCGATCTGCTTCGACATCGTCGACGATCAGCTCATGACCGACATGGTGCGTCAGGGCGCGGATGTCGTGCTCGCCCAGACGAACAACGCCGACTTCGGACGCACCGACGAGAGCGTGCAGCAACTGGCGATCGCGCGCATCCGCGCCGAGGAGTTGAGCCGCAGCGTGGTGAACATCTCGACGGTCGGCACGAGCGCCGTGATCGCGCCTGACGGATCCGTCTCGCACCAGCTGCCGGTCTACACGCCGGGCGTGATCATCGATGACGTCCCCCTGGCCACAGGAACAACGCCCGCCGTCGCCGGCGGGCGTCAGTTCGAGTGGTTGGTGTGCGGCATCGGGATCGGCGCGCTGATCGCGGCCGGAACCCTGCGCGTGCGTCGCAAGTGACCCGATGCCCGAGACGGGCATCGGCGCTGGCGTCGCCGCGAAGGCCAGAAATGACCTTCGCTCCAAGCTCCAGCGTGCTAGGCGGTCTTCGCCGGGCTCTTCGTCGACTTGGTCTGGCCGCGGCGCGCCCTCAGCAGCTCCAGACGCTCCTGGAGCAGCTCTTCGAGCTCGGGACGCGTGCGGCGCTCGAGCAGCATGTCCCAGTGGGTGCGCGCGGGCTTGGTCTCGACGACGGCCGTCTCGACCAGGGCTCCGTCATCGCCCACCAGCCGGCCCTCCTGGCCCGTTCGCGGCGACTCCCAGGTCTCGGGGACCTCGGCCTCGGCGGCGAACATCACCTCGAAGGTCGTCCCGTCTTCCGTGCGGTAGACGCTCTTCTTCCGCGGCGAGAACTCGACTCCCTCTTCGCTTTGCAAGCTCTGAGATCCGAGTCGCATGCCGCGCAAACTACGATCTGCCATTGTGTGGCCTCCCTCATGCGCTGCACCCGGTGGGGCGCTGGTCTGCGTGTCCTGAGAGGCACTGAGCTGACGGAGAATCCTGGATTCCCTGCTCGACCACCCCTTCGGTCAGAACACAGGTATAACGACACCGTGGCCGGAATAATGCCCGGTCGTGGCCGTTTTCAGAGCTTTCACAGGTGACTTGTCAGGGATTGGGGGCCAGGACCGTCAGATCGGCTCGCGGGAGAGTGATGCGCGCCTCGACAGGACCCCGAGTGCGATGTCCGCACGATCACTGACGATGCCATCGACCCCGGCATCCAGGAGGCGCATCATCTCGGCGGGATCGTTGATGGTCCAGATGTGCACCTCGACCCCGGCCGAATGGAAGGCGGCCATCACGCGTCGTGAGGTCGTCCTGACCCCGAGGACGCGCACGGGCAGTTGCACGGCCTGCACGTCCCGCAGCGCGAGGCGGACGACCCGCCTCAATCCCAGCGCCCCGGCCCAGGTCGCGATCACGGCGCCCCGCGACGACACCGAGGTGACGACCCCGGGGAGCCCGCGGACGACGGCGCGTCTCCGGGCGTTGCTGAACGAGCCGATGAGCACCCGGCGCTCGGCGCGTGCGTCGCGGATCGCTTCGATCGCAGGAACAGCAGCTGCGGCGGCCTTGATGTCGATGTTGAAGCGGGCCTCGGGGAAGGCCTCCAGCGCCGCCGCCAGGGTGGCGAAGGTCTGCGACTCGCCGAGGTCGATCCGAGCCAGTTCGGATGCCGTGAGCTGATCGATCCTCACACGTCGGCCGGTCAGGCGGAACAGATCGGGATCGTGGCTGAGGATCGCGACCCCGTCGGCCGAGGCGTGCACGTCGGTCTCCAGGTGCGTTGCCCCGGCCGCGAGCGCCCTGGCGAACGCGAGCAGGGTATTCTCGGGCGCGCCGACCGCCAACCCGCGGTGCGCGAGCACACGCGGGGGAGCGGGGGAGAAGTACCCCTGCTCGGCGGCCGCCTTCCGCCTAGGAATCGCTCTTCGCCGAACGGGTCCGCGGCGCGGGCTTCGAGGCCGCTGGCTTCGAGGCCGCTGGCTTCGCGGCGTTCGCGGCCGCCTTCGCGACGGTCGCCGCGGCCGCTCCGTACGCGGCCGTCACGTTTGGGTCCCTCGACGGGAAGAAGCCCGCGCTGATGCCCTTCAGTGCCTCGGTGAACTCGCTCGGGATGATCCAGAGCTTGTTCGCGTCGCCCTCCGCCAGCTTCGGCAGGGTCAGCAGGTACTGGTACGCCAGCAGCTTCGGGTCGGCGTCGCCGGCGTGGATGGCGCCGAAGACCGTCTCGATGGCCTTCGCCTCGCCCTCGGCGCGCAGCACGGCCGCCTTCGCGTCACCCTCGGCCTGGAGGATCGCCGACTGGCGAGCACCCTCCGCCTCGAGGATCTGCGACTGCTTGGTGCCCTCTGCGGTCAGGATGACGGCTCGGCGGTCGCGCTCGGCGCGCATCTGCTTCTCCATCGAATCCTGGATCGACACGGGCGGGTCGATCGCCTTGAGCTCGACGCGACTGACCCGGATGCCCCACTTACCGGTCGCCTCATCGAGGACGATGCGCAGCTGGCCGTTGATGTTGTCGCGGCTGGTGAGCGCCTCTTCCAAGTTGAGCCCGCCGACCACGTTGCGAAGGGTGGTCGTCGTCAATTGCTCGACCGCGCCCAGGTAGTTGGCGATCTCGTAGGTGGCGGCGCGCGCATCCGTGACCTGGAAGTAGACGACGGTATCGATCGAGACGACCAGGTTGTCCTCGGTGATCACCGGCTGGGGCGGGAACGACACGACCTGCTCGCGCAGATCGACGAGCGGACGCAGCCGGTCGACGAAGGGCACCAAGAGGTTCAACCCGGGCATGAGGGTCTTGTGGTACTTGCCCAGTCGCTCGACGATGCCGGCGTACGCCTGGGGAATGATCCGGATCGAGCGGAACAGCACCGTGATCACGAAGATCACGATGATGACCAGCACGATCACGAGGATCACGTTGCCGAAGACCTGGGCATCCATCAGCTGGGACTCTTCTCTCTTGACTCGGGCTTCGTGACCGGCGAGACGATGGCCGTCGCCCCCTCGATCGAATCCACCTGGATCGGGTCGCCCTCGACCAAGGGGATCGTCGCGTGATGCGCCAGCTTGGCCGTCCAGGTGTCGCCGTTCGACAGCTTGACCTGACCCGTGCCGGCGTCGAAGGCCTTGACGACGGTGCCGGCGGTGCCGATCAGTCGCTCCACATTGCTGCGAGCCGGGTCTGCGCCGCGGTGCGTCAGGCGCAGCAACGGCGGCCGGACGAAGAACAGCAGGAGGAGCGAGAGGACCGCGGCGACGATCAGCTCGACCCACCACGGAGCCCCGAGCAGACCGGCGACCAGACCGCCGAGACTGCCGACCGCGAGCATCAGGAACACGAACGACAGGCTGAGAACCTCGATGATCAGGAAGACCAGGATCAAGGCCAGCCAGAACACCCAGGCCCAGCTGGTGAGCACGTCTGCCGGCATGGTCAGAACCTATCACCCGGGCGTGTGCCCGGTCCGATTGAATAGTGATGCGCACAGCCGCGCTGCACCCCCGACGACGGAGGCCCGATGTCGATAGTCCGCTACCGAGACGCTTCGGGCCGGGACCAGGTCGGAGTGCGGCAGGGCGACGTGGTGCACGCGATCGCCGATGCACGCGTCGCGTCGCTCCTGCAGCTGTCGAGCGCCGAGCTGCGCGCCCGGCTCGCCGAGGCCACCGCCACGAGCGCACCGCTGCCTCTCGCGGACCTCGAGCTGTTCGCTCCCATCGACGGCCGGACCGAGGTGTGGGGGGCCGGGGTCACCTACATCCGTTCCCGCGAAGCCCGGATGGAGGAATCGGCGTTCG